>WNFE01000141.1_pt1 | contig 54954 bp, 48 predicted proteins | sample 5400451 | NCBI WGS metagenome assembly WNFE01 (sample SAMN13153344, study PRJNA577476) | soil metagenome | isolation source: 200 cm saprolite under Douglas fir tree site 2 hole 2 | place: USA:California | collected 2015-04-18
TGGCCGCGCCGGACGCGGCGGCGGCGGGCCTCGCGCTGGGCACTGCCGCCGGGGTCGTCAAGCGGGTCGCGCCTGACTACCCGCAGAACGCGGCCGACTTCGAAGTGATCTCGCTCAAGGATGGCGACCGGGTAGTTGGCGCGGTCCAGCTGACCAGCGAGGAACAGGACCTGGTGTTCATCACCAGCGACGCCCAGCTGCTCCGGTTCGGCGCGGCGGCGGTACGCCCGCAGGGCCGGGCGGCAGGCGGCATGGCCGGGATCCGGCTGGCGGCCGGCGCATCGGTGATCTGGTTCGGCGCGGTGCCGCCGGGCGGCGGCACCGTCGGCCCGGACGGGGCCGGACCGAACGGGGCCGGGCCAGGCGGGCCCGAACCGGGCGGGCTAGTGCAGCCGGGGGCCGTCGTGGTGACGGCCGCGGGCAGCTCGGGAGCCCTGCCGGGGACGGCGGCCGCCACGGTGAAGGTCACCCCGTACGCCGAGTACCCGGCCAAGGGGCGGGCGACCGGCGGCGTCCGCTGCCACCGGTTCCTCAAGGGGGAGGACACGCTGGTGCTGGCCTGGGCAGGCCCGGCGCCCGCGCGTGGCGCTACCGACGCCGGGGTGCCGGTGGACCTGCCATCCGCTGAAGGCCGCAGGGACGGGTCCGGGGACCGGGTGCGCCAGCCGCTCGCTGCCCTCGGCGGCCTGTCCCCACGGCTGTGAGCCGCCGCTCAGACGCCAACCCGGCCCCGGCCGGCTATCGCGGCGAGCGCGGTGAGCAGGTCGCGCGGGCCCGCGTAGGGTGGTTCACCGAACTGCCATGACCGGGCGATGGTGATGCCCCTGGCCCCAGGGTCGAAGACGCTGCCTCGGAAACAGCCGCCCCGGGCCAGGGTGGCCAGATCCTCGTCGTCCTCGGCTAAGGCAGCGGCATAGGCGGCGGCGTCGAGAAGCGCCGCGGCGCATCGCGCGGCCCGTACGGGGGCGCCATCGGCACGGGCCAGCCGCCAGGCCGCCTGGGCGCGTAGGAACTCTGCCACGAGGATCTGTTTCGTCACGTCAAGTATCATACTCATTACTCTCCGTAATGGAACGATGACGTGAGGCGTGGCGTGTCCCGGTTAGCGGGCGGCGCGGACACCGGCCGGCAGGCCGCGCGGACACCGTCAGCGAGGCGGGCTAGCACGGTCACCGGGCCGGGTAGACGTCTGCGATAAACGCCGCGAACCGGTCCAGGCCGGTCTCGATCTGCTGCGCGCTGAGCTGGCTGCACGCCAGCCTCAGCTGGAACTCGCCGCCGCCATCGGCGTAGAAGTGGCTCATCGGCGTCCACAGCACCCCGTGCTTGCGGGCCGAGTACTCCAGCAGGTCGTCGTCAGCGGCCCGGGGCAGGGTGAGCACCACGAAGAACCCCCCGCGCGGCGCATTCCAGCTGACGCGGGTCGCCCCGTCCCCGACTACGGGGAACCGGCGGGCTAAGCCGTCGAGGACGTGCCGGAGATTGCCCACGTAGACCGCGGTCTCCCGGGCATTGGCCCGGGCCAGGCAGCAACCGTGATCGAGGAGCTTCCCGCCCACCACGGCCTGGGCCAGCGGCGACGTGTTCACGGTGAGCATGCTCTTGATCTTCGACAGTTCATCGGCGAGCAGGCCCGTCTCCCCCCGGCGGCTGATCACCCGCTGGTCGGCCACCACATAGCCGACCCGGGCCCCCGGGAAGCCGGTCTTGGCGTAGGAGCCCAGGTAGACGACCTGGCGGCGGGTATCAAGGGCCTTGAGCGTGGGCACCGGCGGCCCGTCGTGGAACATGCCGTACGGGTTGTCCTCCAGGAGCAGCAGCCCCAGCCGGGCGGCCGCCTCAAGCAGGCGCTGCCGGAGCGGAACGGTCAGGCTCACCCCGGTGGGATTGGAGAAGTCCGGCATCACGTAGCACGCCCGGGGCCACAGTCCCGCCGCCCGCGCCCGGTCCGTCTGCGCGGCCAGGTCATCGAGGTCGATCCCGGCGCCGCCGCTGCGCACCGGCCAGACCGGCAGGTCGGCCAGGCGGGCGGCTCCGGTCAGCCCGACATAGGTGGGCGCGACGGCGAACAGCACATCCCGGTCGTCACGCCGCAGTGCCCGCGCGACCAGGAACATCGCTTCCTGGCAGCCCACGGTCACCACGATCGACTCGGGGTCGGCCTCGATGCCCTCATCGACCGCGAGTTGGCGGGCGATCAACTCGTGCACGATCCCCTTGGTCCGCCCGTACTGGAACAGGACCCGGCGGACCTGCTCGTCGTCGTATCCAAGCTGGTCCTTCAGGTACCCGCAGAACGAGTCTAAGTACCGGTGGATCAGATCGACGTCAAAGAACTCCTCGAACGGCCGCCCCGACGCGAAGGAGATGGCATCCGGGTAATGCAGGCCAATTTCGTTCAGGAAATTCATCGATTCGAGGGCGGGATCTTCCAGTGAGCCATGCAGGTCTCCGGTGTGCAAGGGGGCAGCTACGGTCTCGTCCTGCATCGGATCCCGCTCCTTCATGGATCAGTGCCTGCGGCGCCATGCTGACGGTGCAGCCCGTCCGCTCCATCCCACCTGATGGCCGGCACGGGTGTGCACCTGACTAGCCACCATGTCTTCCCGGCCTGAAATTTCATGTCCGGGCTGAATCATCCGAACGCCTCGCGGAGGCGGGCCGCGGCGGCGGCGACCGCGCTCCTCGCCGTGTCCAGTTCGCCGATCATGGTGAAGAAAGCGTGCGGCATGCCGTCGTAGCGGGTCAGTTCGACGGGGACCCCGGCCTCGGCGAGGCGGGCCGCATAGCGCTCGCCCTCGTCCCGCAGCGGGTCGTATTCCGCAGTGATCACGGTCGCCGGAGGCAGCCCGGTGAGGTCGGCGGCTCGCAGCGGCGAGGCCAGCGGGTTGGCGCCATCCTCCGGCGAGGCGAGGTAGAGCCCCCAGTACCATTCCACCGCCGCTGGATTGAAGAAGTGCTGGTCGGTCATGTCGCGCATGGAGTCGGTGCCGGCCTGGTGGTCGGTATTTGGGTAGACCAGCAACTGGTGCACGAGCGCCGGGCCGCCCCGGTCCCGGGCGAGCAGGGTCACCGCCGCGGTCAGGTTGCCTCCCGAACTGTCCCCGCCGACGGCCATCCGCCCCGCGTCTATGTCCAGGCCGGCGGCCTGCGCCGCGACCCAGGCGGCCCCCGCGTAACAGTCCTCGACGGCGGCCGGGAACTTGTGCTCGGGAGCCAGCCGGTAGGAGACCGCGACCGTCACGCACCGCGCCGCGTTGGTCAGGCTGCGGCACACCCCGTCACAGGTGTCGAGGGTGCCAAGGCTCCAGCCGCCGCCGTAGAAGTAGACCAGGACCGGCCAGGGCCCCTCGCCATCCGGCCGGTAGACGCGGACCGGCAACTGCCCGGCCGGCCCAGGGAAGCTCCGGTCGGTCACGTCGGCCACGGGCTCCGTCAGCCCGGCCGATGCCACCGCCGATGCCACATCGGCAGCCCGCGCGTCCTCGATCGACATCGTGTACAGCCGCGCGGGCTGATCCCGCTCAAGCCGGTCGTGGATCGCCTGCACCTGAGGGTCGAACGGCATTCTGTCCTCCTGGCTGCCACTGCGGGACGACGGCACTCCCCGGCCCGCTACGACTGAAGCAAATCCGAATCGGCCGGTCAATGGCCCAGCTTGCCGAGTCACATTGCGGCGGCCCGGCAGCCAAGATCTGAACGCATCTCACGTCTCGCGGCGGCGAGTGGGGAGGCCGACGCAGAAGGCCGGTTCCGCGGTGCCCGGGCGGAAGGTATAGCCGTTTCGGGGCTGGTGGCAATGGCGCCCCACGCCTACGATAGGTGCGCGCTCTGGGGCGGGAGGGCAACTAAATGGGCGGTCAGGAAAGGGTGGGGAAAGGGCGTCAGGACGAGGCGGATACCTTGCTGGCGACCCTTACTTCGGCTGAGGCCATCACCGATCCCTACCCGCTGTACGCACGACTGCGGGCGCTTGCGCCCGCGCACCGGGCTCCATCCGGTGCCGTTTTCGTGACCCGGTACGAGGACTGCGCCGCCGTCACCCGTGACCCCGCCTTCCGCTCCCAGAGCCCCGGGTGGCGCGACCGGGTCATGCCCGGGTGGCGCGACCGGCCGGCCAGGGTCGCCACCTCCCAGGCCATGGAGTTCCGTGACCCACCCGATCACACCAGGCTGCGGCGCCTGGTCAGCGCCTCGTTCACGCCCCGCCAGGTGAGCAACATGCGCGAGGACGTCGAGCGGCTGACCGGCCGGGTGCTGAACCTGATTGCGGATGGCGGCTCCGCGGGAAGCGCGGTCAACCTGCGTGAAGTCCTGGCCTCCTCGCTTCCCGTGTCGGTGATCGGGACCCTGGTCGGCGTTCCCCCGGCCGACTGGATCCCGCTGCAGGAGTCCATGTCGGCCCTGCTGGAGGTGAGCGAGTTGTCAGCAGGCCCGGCCGAGCTCGCGGCGGCCGACCGGGCCGCGGCCGGCCTGCGCGAGTACTTCGCCGGCCTGGTCGCCGAGCGCAGGCGCGCGCCGCGCGACGACCTCGCCACCGCGCTGCTCGCAGCCAGGAAGGGGAACGCGGACGCGGCCGACGCGGTCAGCCTGGCCGGCCCGGCCGGCCTGACCGGCGCCGGGTCGAACGGGCATCCTGGGCTCACCGAGGATGAACTGCTGCAAACGCTGGTGTTCGTTTTCATGGCCGGCGGGGACACCATGATCAACCTACTGACCAACGGCACCGCGGCCCTGCTGGCCCACCCGGAGCAGGCCAACGCGCTACGTGACGACCCCCGCCTACAGTCCGGCGCGGTCGACGAAGTGCTGCGCTACGACGCGCCGGTCCAGTTCGTCGGGCGCGTCGCTAGTGCCGACACCACCATCGGCGGCGTGCCTGTCCCCAAAGACGGCCTGATCATCGCGATGCTTGGCGCGGCCAACCGCGATCCCGCGCGCTTCCCCTCGGCCGACTCGTTCGACATCAGCAGAACGGGCACCACCGTGCTGTCGTTCGGCGGTGGCATCCACTACTGCCTCGGCGCGCTGCTCGCCCGGCTTGAGGCGGGCACGTTCTTCCCCGCGCTGCTGGAGCGGTTCCCGACGCTCCGGCTGGCCGGCCTACCGCGCCGCCGGGGCCTCGTCCACCGCGGCTTCAGCCACCTCCCCGTGGCGGCCCGGTGAGCGGCATCTGCTTGACCGTCGATCCCAGCGTGTGCGACCCTCTCGGCGAAAGCACCCAGGACGGAAGAAAAGCCGGTCTCAGCCAATGATGATGCATGACTGATCGCCTTTCCGGTATGGCCTCCGCACCCGTATCCGCGCCGCCGGCGGAATGGGTCGACGCCGCGCTTCTCGCGGGCGACGACGCCGAGGTGTGCCTGCACATGGGTCGCCCCGTCACCCGGCAGGAACTGCGGGCGCTGGTCGGGCAGCAGCAGGACATGCTGGCTGGCGCCGGGCTGGCGGCCGGCGGGACAGCTGTATTAGTTCTGCCCCCGTCGCTCACCTACGTCGCCACCTTGCTCGCCGCGTGGCGCCTCGGGGCGCAGGCCAGCCTGCTGGATCACCGGCTGGCCCGGGGTGAGATCGAGCGGGCCATGAGCCGCCTGGCGCCACAGGTCGCCGTAACGCCCACACAGGTGAACGGCACGCCGATGAGCGGATACGCAGAGGTGCTTCCCACAGCCGCCCGCCAGCCCGCAGGACAGCCCGCCGGCACACCCCACGCGCTCATCCAGCTCAGCTCGGGGTCGACGGGGCCATCCAAGGTGATCGCGCGGACCGCCGCTGACCTGCTGTGGGAGCTTGACCGGTACGCACAGCTCAGCGAGTATCCGGGCCGTGGCGAGCGGATCGTCCTGCTCGCCTCCATCGTCCATGTGCTCGGCCTGGTCGGGGGGCTGCTGCACAGCCTGCATGCGGGCGTGCAGCTCGCCTTCGCAAGCCGGCTCACCGCGGACGGAATCCGCGAGGCCGTCACCGGCGGCAGCGAGCCAACCATGATCCTCGGGGTGCCGTTCCACGCTGAGCTACTGACCGCCACGGCCAGCGGGCGCCCGCTCCCCCAGCTGACCCGGATGGTAGTTGCGGGCGAACTGACCAGGCCTGGCGTGCCGGAGGCGTTCACCCGGGCCTGACGGAGTGCCGCTCGGCTCCATGTACGGGATGACGGAGCTAGGGGTGATCGCCACCGACCTGTCTGGCCTGCACCGCCCGGCGGTCGCGCCCGCGCCTGGGATAACCGTGCGGGTGCGCGACGGTGAGCTGCAGGTGAAGATGGACGCGTCGCCCTATGTCGGGCTGATCGATCCGACCCGCTGGGACGGCGGCTGGCTGCACACCAGGGATGCGGCCACCATCGATCCGGCGACCGGGCTCGTCACGATTCTCGGGCGGCTCGACTCGCAGGTGTCCATCGGGGGCCTCAAGGTTGACCTGACCGAGGTCGAGCAGACCCTGTGCGCGGTGCCCGGCGTGGCCAGCGCCGTCGTGGTGTTCGGCGACGCGATCGAGGCGTACCTGGTCCTGGACGAGGGTGGCTCCATCGCCGGGGTGGAAGCGGCTCTCACCGAGCAGCTCGGCTCCTACAAGCGGCCGCGGATCATGCGGGCCCTCGGCCAGCTGCCCCGGACAGCCACCGGGAAAATCGTGCGTGACCGGGCGGTCCTGCGCGCCCAGGCGAGCGCCGAATGAGCGATCAGGGGGTGCCGAGCCGCGACGAGGTCATCGCCATACTGGCCACGCTCGGCGACCGCCCCATCGAGGAGGTCGGCGACCAGATCGGCTCGCTTGAGCTGACCTGGCTCGTTACCCAGATCGAGCAGCGATACGACATCACCCTCGACCTCAGCGAGGAGGACCTGTCCCGGATGATGACGGTGCCCGGAGCGGTGACGGCGCTCGGTGAGGTCCTCGCCGACGCCGCCGCCCGGCCCGCATCCAACGACGGCTGATGCTCTGCTCCCCGCTCGCTCACCTGCTCCTCAGTCCGGGCGGCGAAGCGCGCAGCTCTCCTTGTGCCTCGAAGTCCGCGACGAAACCGCCCCAGCCGCCTACCGCGTCCTCCTGCGCGGGCGCCGTCACGGTCAGCAGGCGGACGTCGCGGTCGCCGAGGATCCGGTAGCCGTGCTCGATGCCGCGAGGCAGGAAGATGAACCCACCATCTTCAAGCTCAAACGTGTCATCTCCGCAGCGGAACGTGAGGTCGCCCTGCAACACGTAGAAGATCTCATCTTCCGTCGCGTGAGTATGGTCCGGCGGTTCCTCACCAGCACGAGTGGTGTACTCGACGAACGCCAGGCGCCGCCCTTTCCCGAGTTCTCCGGCCTTGACGGTGAAGTCGATGCCGTAGTTGTACGTCCAGCCCTGGCCCGCGCTCAGCGCATACGGGCGAATCCGTCCGTTTTCTGTCGCGTCCATCTCCACCACCTCCTGTCGATGCACGAACGTACAAGACGCCCCTGAGCGAGCACGCAGATAATCAACGACATGACCGCGAAACCCGTCAACCTGACCCAAGCACTGGCGTCCTTCGATGACATCTACAGTCCCCGGATCGTCGCCCACATGAACGACTACGACGTCAGGGTCGCCCATACCCGGGGAGAGCACGTCTGGCATGTCCACGACGACACCGACGAGTTCTTCCTCGTCCTCGACGGCCGCTTCGACGTAACCGTGCGCGGCGCCGATCGCAGCGAGACCACGGTCGTGCTCTTGAAGGGAGACACGTTCGTCGTGCCCAAGGGCACGGAGCACAAACCGTCGTCGCCCGGCGGCGCGATTCTCATGTTCGAGCCATCGGGGACCTCAACAACCGGCGATCGCCATCAGGGAGACATCCCGGACCACGTGGACAGCACCACCGGCCACGAACTGACGTGACCGGTTGCCGCGTCCCGAATCCTGGGTCGTCAGGCCGGGACGCCCCGCTGCGCCGCCGTCTCGGCCGCGGGTGCCAGGGTGGGCGTGTCGGCCGCGGCAAGTGCGTCGGGGTGCGTCTTCACCCAAACCGCGAGGCCGATGTAGACCAGGTCGAACACGCTGCACATGATGCCGATGCCGAGAATGAACGGTGAGTTGCCGAGCACGCCGATCAGGATGGTGGGGGCCAGGGTGCCGAGCCATTTCGCGATGGCGATCGTGAGGGTCTGCCCGCGAAGGCCCCGCCGCGCGACGAGCATCGCGATGAACAGGCCCGACATCAGCAGGTTCTGCAGGAAGGCCGAGTAGCGGGCGGCGTGGTCAATGCCGAACTGCGCCATGAACAGCCACTGCACCGCGTAGGAGGCGCCGAACACCAGAATGCCCCAGATGGTGAACATCGGCCGTGTCACAAAGCGCGGGAACTCGGCGCGGCCGAAGGCGAAGAAGGTGTACACGATGGCGAGGTCGGCCAGTGCCCAGACGAGATCGACCAAGCCCTGTAGCGACGCCGTGGCCGCCAGGTCGTGCACCGCGTAGGTTGACTCCCACGCGAAGTTGAGGCCCAGTGCGGCCATCGGTATCGCGTAGGTCTTCTGGCGGAACCCGATCCGGATCGCGTCTATGTAGACGATCGTCCAGGCCAGGCCGCTGATGGCGGTGAGGAACGCTTCCATGAGGATTCTCCTGCGGTGGATGGGACGACGCGCGGGTGCCGGGCACCCGAGGTCAGGGGATGGCGCGGTAGCGGCGGATGAGATCGCTCACCGCGCCGCGCAGCCAGCCCGGATCACGCGCTCGGTCGAGCGCGAGAGCGGTGAGTACGAGTCCCTGCATTGCGGCGGTAACGGTGAACGCAGCCCCTTCTGAGCCGACATAGGGCGCCAGAAGTTGGGCCAGTCGCTGGTCGAGAAGCCCTTTGACCGGACCGAGTTCCGGATCGTGGCCGGCCGCGAGGATCATCTCGAAAACGGCGATCGTGTCGGTCCGCCGCTCGGTGACGAGATGCGTGGTGAAGTCGCCGCAGATGTCCGGGAGAGCGTCGGGTTCCGTGGCGGTGTGGGCGATGAGACCGACGAACTCCAACCCGATCCGTGAGCCGGCGTGCTCGAAGGTCGCGCGGCGGAGGTCGTCGATCGATGGGTAGTGATAGGTGACGGAGGCGAGCGAAACGGCGGCGCCGGCGGCGACCGCGCGGTGCGTGAGCGCACCCAAGCCCTGTTCGCCGACGATGCGTACGGCCGCGTCGAGCAGCAGCGTCTTGCGGGCGTCGCCGCGCGCGAGGCGTCCATCGGTCACCTTGTGCATCGTCACTCCCGCCCAACTATCCTGTACAGATGTACCGCTAACTTTCGGTACTAATGTACCACTAATTCGGGCGTGGATCCGTGTGAGGTGGGCCACTCACTGAGCCGGTAGGCGGTTGCCGCCGTCGCGGGGGTCTGCTGTCCTGACCGCAAGCCGATCGAGGGGAGAAGAGTTCTGCCGCGCCACCGACGATGCTCTGCCAGCCCGGGGGCAACCCCCGGACCCCCCGGGCCAAACCCCGCTCAGGCGTCGATGCGGGAAAGATCCAGTTCTGCCGCCCCACCAATGATGAAGTCGCGGCGGGGGGCGACTTCGCTTCCCATCAGCAGCTCGAACATGGCCGCGGCCGGGGCGGCGTCTTCGATGCGGATCCGGCGCAGCGTGCGGTGCCGCGGGTCCATGGTGGTCTCCGCCAGTTGGGACGCGTCCATCTCGCCCAGGCCCTTGTACCGCTGCAAGGGCTCTTTCCACCGCTGGCCCCTGCGCTCCAGTTCCAGCAGTGTGCGGCGAAGTTCGCCGTCGGAGTAGGTGTACCTGTACTTCTGCTGCCCCTTGCGGGGATTGGACAGCTCGATACGGTGCAGGGGCGGCACGGCGGCGAACACGCGTCCAGCGTCCAGCAGCGGGCGCAGGTAGCGGTGGAACAGCGTCAGCAGCAGGGTCCTGATGTGCGCGCCGTCCACGTCGGCGTCGGACATGAAGATGATCCGCTGGTATCTGGCGGAGTCCAGATCGAACGACCCGCCGGACCCGGCTCCGATCACCTGAATGATGGCCGCGCACTCGACGTTCTTCAGCATGTCCGCCAGCGACGCCTTCTGCACGTTAAGGATCTTGCCGCGGATCGGCAGCAATGCCTGGAACTCGGAATCCCTGGCCAGCTTGGCCGTGCCGAGCGCGGAGTCGCCCTCGACGATGAACAGCTCGCTGCGGTCGTCGGCGCTGCGGCAGTCCACCAGCTTGGCCGGTAGCGCCGAGCTGGCCAGGGCAGACTTACGGCGCTGGTTGTCCCGGTGCTCGCGGGCCGCGATCCGCGCTTTCGCCGCCGAGGCCACCTTCTCAAGCAGCGCTCGCGCCTGCTGCTTGGCTCCGCGCCTCGGTGCCTCGAACAGGGCCCGCAGTTCCGTGCCCACCACCTGTGCCACGATCCGGGAGGCGGCGGGCGTGCCAAGGATCTCTTTGGTCTGCCCTTCGAACTGTGGTTCCGGCAACCGCACGCCGATGACTGCAGTGAGCCCCTCCAGCACGTCTTCCTTGGTCACCGGCTCGTCGCCGTTCTTCAGCAGCCGGGCCGCGCGCAACTGCTCGTTCAGCGTTCTGACCAGCGCCCGCTCAAAGCCGGTGACGTGCGTGCCGCCTTTCGGCGTGGCGATCACATTAACGAACGACCTGGTCACGGTGTCGTATCCGGTCCCCCAGCGCAGTGCCACGTCGACCGAGAGCTCCCGCTCCACGTCCGCCGGGGTCATGTGCCCCTGATCATCGAGCACCGGCACCGTCTCGGTGAAATGGCCTGACCCGGTCAGCCGCACCACTTCGGTCACCGGCTCCCCGGGAGCCAGGTGGGCGCAGAACTCACTGATGCCGCCGTCGAACCTGAACTCCGCCTCGCGTGCCTCAGGATCTCCGGGCAAGCCGTCGACTGGACCCGGGCGGGCTGCTGCCGGGCGGTCGTCCCGGACCCGGATCGTGAGCCCGGGGACGAGGTAGGCGGTCTGCCGCGCCCGCTGCAGAAGTGCATCGAAGCTCCAGCCAGCGTCCCGGACGAACACCTGGCGGTCAGGCCAGAACCGGATCCTGGTGCCGGTCAGCTTCCTGGCCACCTTGCGCGTCTGGCGCAGCCCGGGCTTGGCGGTGAAGGCGGCGCCGGGCCCCGGCCCGCCGAACTCCCCCGGCACGCCTCGCCGGAAGGCGGCCGACCATTCGTGCCCTTCGCGATCGACCTCCACGTCGAGGCGGGCGGACAGCGCGTTCACCACGGAGGCCCCCACACCGTGCAGGCCACCGGATGCGGTATAGGACCCGCCACCGAACTTGCCCCCGGCGTGCAGCCTCGTCATCACGAGTTCAATGCCGGTCAGGCCGGTCTTCGGCTCCACGTCCACCGGGATGCCGCGGCCGTTGTCGCGCACCTCGGCCGAGGAGTCGGCATGCAGCACGACCTCGATATCAGTGCAGTGGCCCGCCAGCGCTTCATCCACCGCGTTGTCGAAGATCTCCCACAGGCAGTGCATCAGCCCGCGGCCGTCGGTTGACCCGATGTACATGCCCGGGCGCTTGCGTACCGCCTCTAGGCCCTCCAGCACGGACAGGTGGCGCGCGGTGTAGCCGTCCACGGCGAGCGGCCCGGCTTTGGGCGCCGCAGCCCGAGCGGCCGACGCCGCGGGCACTCCTTGCCCGGCAGATTCAGCACGGACGGCAGTCACGGATTCTCCTTGCAGCGGTGGCTTGCAGCGGTGCGGGAGGCCGCACACGGTCGACCCTGACCGCAGACTAACCGGCCGCGGTGGGTGCTCCGCGGAGCCACGCCGCGGACATACCCGGCTACCTGGGACAACGCGCACGCTACAGTAGATAGACGAGAACATGCCTCCGGGCCAGAGCGGCGTTCGCTCTCGGCGTAGGTGGCGTCGACACGGGAACGGATGGGCCTGGCACAGTGTTGTGTAGCAGGAGAGGGTAAGCCAGCCGGACATCATGGGCCGGTGGCACGACGCGAGGGAGGCGAGATGGCCGGAGCTCTAGCGCCAAGCAAGCCGCTGACCGCCAGAGATGTTTGCGACCGGTGTGGCGCCCAGGCGTACGTACGCGTTGTGCTCCCCGGTTCCGGGGAGCTGCTTTTCTGTGCTCACCACAGCCGGCAGCACGCTGAGGCGCTGGCCAAGGTCGCTGTGGAGATCCAGGACGAGACAGAGCGGCTTTCGCCAACCGGAGGTGCGGGGCGCGAAGGCTGACCCGTCCGCCGGGATGACCCCGGCGGACGGTAGCCAAGGGCTGCGACGTGGCAGCGAAAGGCAACCTGATACTCCAGCACGTCCGGAAGCAGTTTCGGCCCTCCTGAAGCGATATGGCCCACCCGAAAGCGATGTGGCCCACCTGAAGCAGCTCGGCACCGCCTGAAGCGATTTGGCACCACCTGAGACGTGGCCCGGGCAGACGCCCGGGCCTTATCCATCGGCGGCGGGAGACAGCCCGGGCCTTATCCATCGGCGGCCGGCTGGCTGTGCCTTGCGGTGGTCTTACCTGTCAGCGGCTCAGTCGAGATAGTCCCGCAGCACCTGGGAACGCGACGGGTGGCGCAGCTTGGACATGGTTTTCGACTCGATCTGGCGGATCCGCTCCCTGGTAACCCCGTAGACCTTGCCGATCTCGTCCAGCGTCTTGGGCTGACCGTCGGTCAGGCCGAACCGCATGGAGACGACCCCGGCCTCGCGTTCAGAGAGCGTGTCCAGCACCGAGTGCAACTGCTCCTGCAGCAGGGTGAAGCTGACCGCCTCACCGGGCTGGATCGCCTCGGAATCCTCGATCAGGTCACCGAACTCGCTGTCGCCGTCCTCGCCGAGCGGGGTGTGCAGGGAGATCGGCTCGCGGCCGTACTTCTGCACCTCGATGACCTTCTCCGGGGTCATGTCCAGCTCAGCGGCCAGTTCCTCCGGGGTCGGCTCCCGGCCGAGATCCTGCAGCATCTGCCGCTGCACGCGAGCCAGCTTGTTGATGACCTCGACCATGTGCACCGGGATGCGGATCGTCCGGGCCTGATCCGCCATGGCCCGGGTGATCGCCTGCCTGATCCACCAGGTGGCGTAGGTGGAGAACTTGTAGCCCTTGGTGTAGTCGAACTTCTCGACCGCGCGGATCAGGCCGAGGTTGCCCTCCTGGATCAAGTCGAGGAAGAGCATCCCGCGCCCGGTGTACCGCTTGGCCAGCGAGACCACGAGCCGCAGGTTCGCCTCCAGCAGGTGGTTCTTGGCCCGCCGGCCATCTTCGGCGATCCACGCCATGTCATCGCGGGCGTCGGACCGCAGGCCGCCGGGACCGTCGGCGAGCTTCTCCTCGGCGAACAGCCCAGCCTCGATCCGCTTCGCGAGCTCGACTTCCTGCTCGGCGTTGAGCAGCGGCACCTTGCCGATCTGCTTGAGATAGTCCTTGACCGGGTCGGCTGTCGCGCCCGCCGACGCGACCTGCGCAGCGGGCAGGTCGTCGTCGTCATCTCCGTAGACGAACGCCTCTTCCTCGCTATCGCTGGCGCCTGCCTTGACCGCGCGCACGCCCTGGCCCGCCGCGGCCGCTGGATCAGCCGCCGCCGGCGAGCCCGGCTCCGCCGCGCCGGCCCGCCGACCCGCGGCCGGTCCGGCTCCTCCGGCCGTTCCGGGCCCGGAACGGCCTTCGTCGATCCCGACGTCGGCCACATCGTCCTCGGCCACGTCGTCCTCAGAGAGGTCATCGTCGGCTACGACAACGACATCGACCTCGACGTCCAAGTCCACGGTAACGATGTCGACAAGGTCTTCGAGTTCGGCCGCGTCCAGGCCCTCATCGGCCAGGTCGGCATCGATCGGGCCGACCTCAGCGTCCAGGCCCGCCTCTACGTCCAGGTCCGGCACGCCGACCAGATCCGCCGCTTCCGCGGGCGCCACAGCCTCACCGAGGTCCCCGCCGGGCTGGGCATCCTGCTGGGGCTTGGCTTCGCCGGCGCCCTTCTTCGGCCCGCCGGGCTGGCCCGCCTGCGCGCCCTTGCGGCCGCCCGACCTGCCGCGCTTGCGGCGCCCAGTGGACTGCGGCGCATCACGCCCACCCGGTGCAGCGTCCCGGTCCACGAGCGTGACCGCTCTGTCCGGCCGAGACCCGGCTGTTTCCCCTGATCCGGCGCGCCCGGAGGCCTGCTGCGCTGGCACCTGCCCGCCCCGGCCTTCCGGCCCTGGCTGCCTCCGCGCTGCGGAGCCTGCAGCGCTTGCCACCGCGGTCACCCCTTCCTTCGCTGGACGGCGGCCTGCCGAGCCGCAAACGACCGTTGACTAGCCGAACTGGCAGGCGACACAGACACCTCTCCCTGCGTACGTGAGCGGGAAATGGACCCTACTGCGCATACCCCGCTGTTGGTACGCCGCGGGCGCGAGTGGCGTTACTCCCGACCACCACCTTAGGCGGAGTCGACGGGTAGCTCGTACCGCTGACGGGCCCCGCTGTGCCATCTGGCGCCTCATCACCTGGCACCCCATGGCATCGTTGCTGTCTCTACTCATGCCTTACCCCTCCGAGCTACGGGGATCACGCCACCAGCCGCGCGGGGCGGCGGCGTCCCGTCGCGCCGCGGGACGTGCAGAACGAGCACGGTCACATCGTCGTCTTGCTCATAACCCGTGAGCATCCGGTCTACCAGGTACTCCAGCAATCTGGCGGGATCTTCCACGACCCCGGGCCGCGCCTGTGCCGCCACGGCCACCAGTTCGTCCAAGCCGGTGTCGAGGCCGCGCCTGCGGTTCTCGACCAGCCCATCGGAGTAGAGCACCGCCGTGTTCCCGGGCGGCAGGCGGAACACATATTGCTGACGCGGGCTCGCCCAGCCCAGCGGGGTGCCGGCTTCGGTCGGGTCGAGCCGGGGCGGCGAGTCGCTGGACAGCAGCAGCGGTGGCAGGTGACCCGCGTTGCCGGCCAGGCCCTCCCCGGTGACCGGGTCGACGACCAGGTAGGCCACGGTTGTCACCTGCTCGTCGAGTTCGGTGGCGGTGAACAGCCGGTCGAGGCCGGCGAGCACGGCGGCCGGCCGCGGGTCGGTGAGCGCGAGGGCACGCAATGCGTTGCGCACCCGCCCCATGCCCGCCGCGGCGGTCAGCCCCTTGCCCATCACGTCTCCTGCGGCGACGGCGAGCCTGCCATCCGGCAGCCGGAACGCGTCGTACCAGTCCCCGCCGATCTCCATATTCCTGGTGACCGGAAGGTACATCGCTTCCAGGATGATCCCCGGCACGCTGGGCAGCCGGTCCGGCAGCAGGCTGCGCTGGAGGGTCTCAGCCGTGGTGTGCTCACGCTCGAACAGCGTCGCCCGCTCCAGCGCCAGCGCGCACTGGCCCGCGAGCGCTTCCAGGAAGACCCGCTCCTCCTCGGTGATCTGCCGGGGCCGGGTGAAGGAGAACCGCAGCGCCCCGAGCGGCGCGCCCGCCGCGAGAAGCGGCAATCCCACCCAGGCGCGCTCGTCACTGTGGGTCAGGAACAGATCAACGCTGGCCACACCGTCGAACTGCCGGCGCAGCGCGTCGGGGTTCTCCACCAGCACCGGCCGCCGCGTCGTGATCGCCGCGGTCATCACGCTGGGCAGATCCAGCGGGATATCGCCGCCGTGCGCCCCCGGGCTGTCGGGGAGCCCGCCCGGGTTGATGGTGTGCAGCCGGAGCCGGTCCTGGTCCAGCAGCGCCACCGCGGATCGCTCCGCGCCGATTGCCGACCGGCCGACCTCGGTGATCACCTCGACCACCTGCAAGACGGTGAGCGCCTCGGCGAGCATCGAGGTCGCCTGCTGCAGCCGGGCGGTACGCAGCGCCGCGGCGGACAACTGCTCGGTCAGCCGGCCGCGCATCTCCTCGGCCTCACGCTGCCCCGTGACGTCGCTGCTCGCCCCCACCCACTCGATGATCTTCCCATCTCGCTCGATCGGGACCGCCCGGACGTCGTAATGCCGGTACGAGCCGGTTTTGGTGCGGACCCGGTAGCGACTATCAAAAACCTTTCCGGCCTGAACGCACTCCCGCCAGTCACGCTCCACACGCTCGCGGTCTTCCGGGTGGATCGCATCCAGCCAGCCGTTGCCCAGGTATTCCTCCAGGGTCTGGCCGGTGATCGAGCGCCACTCGGGGGAATCCTCCGCGATGGCCCCGGTCGGCGTCGTGACCCAGACCACCTGCGCGCCGGCCTGCACGAGCGAGCGGTAACGCTCCTCGCTCCGGCGAACCGCCTCCGCCGAATTCTGGCGGTCAGTGACATCCACCGCGATCAGGGCAACACCGGTGATGTTGCCGTCCTCGTCGTGCGAGGGGAACCAGGAGAAGGCCCACTGGCGGAGTTCAGCGCCGGGCGTGCCCGCGTTGGCCGACGTGCCGCGACCCGCGCCCTGGCCGTCCGCGCCCCGGCCGTCCGTGCTCGTGGCGTCCGCGGCCTGGCCGTCCGGGCCGGTAACGTCCGCGGCGGTGCCGTCGGTGGCCGCAGGCGCCAGCGTGGCCGGGAGCATGCTGACGGTCTGGTCAGACTCGAACAGGGGCTGATCCTCCGCGAGAACCCGGCGGACCGCCGACTCCACCCTGGCCGCCAGCGTCTCCGGCCAGACCTGCGAGGGCAGCCGGCCGAGGTGCTCGCCGAGGCCGGCCCCGGGTAGGCCGGCCAGCGCCCGGTTGATCCTCCGGAAGCGCAGGTCGGGACCGAAGAAAGCAAAGCCGATCGGAGCCTCGCGCAGCAGCGTGGCGAGCAGCGCCGAATCGGAGATGTCCAGCCCGGATACCTGGGGCTGGGGTACTGAGGTGTCAGTGCTCATGGTCCGCACTCCGGTCCCGTGCGTGAGCCATGCATCGGCTCCTTCCTGCTCACCGCGGACACAAGCAGGCTAGCGGCTACAACGCGGTCACGGGGAGCCACCGGCGCAGCACCGCGCCGCCGCGCGTGCCACGCTCGACAACCGCAGACATCGCGGGCGGCCACGCAGGCAAGCTTCCCACATCTTAGGCGAATACGTGCGGCACCGGAGACAGCACGCTTACGTTGGGGTCGCGAGAACGCGTACACCGGTACCGGGAAAATCTGACGAACCCGGGAAAGTTCCCCCATCCCCGCGTGGACGTGGCACGACGCGGCGTGAATCTGGGAGGGTGTGCATGTGAGCCCGAAGAGCCGACGCCGAGAGCCCCCTGGCGGGGCGGGCCGTTCCGGCCACGGCAAGGGACCCGGGCCTGCGGGGGCCGCCTCGCCCCCGCCGAATGCGCTGTTCGCCGAGATGCTGCGCGCCGCGCGGGAACTGCTCGCGGTCCGCAGCCCGCTCGATGCCGAGCTCATGGTCAGCGAACTGCTCGGCACCTGGTGGGGGCAGCGCGCCCCGCGGGGAGGCCGGCGAGGTCACGCGGACGTCGAGGAACTGGTGGGCGAGGGCCTCGTCGGCTACGCCGCGCAGCAGAAGAGCCCGGCCGCGCTCGCGCTGCTGTCCGGCATCGCCTGCCTGGGCACGCCGCGCCAGGCCGCCCGGGCCGAGGCGGCCGCCCTGGCGCTGATGGAGCACGGGGTGGCCAGGCCGGGCTGGGCGGAGTCGGTCGGCGCGGTCGCCGCAGCAGAGTGCTACGTGAACTCCGACGTCTTCGGCGACCGTGACGAGGTCGTGTGCGTGTTCAGCTATGCGGGAGAAGAGCCGCACGCCCTGGTCATGGTGGTCGACTACAACGCGGGCGGGATGCTGCGCGACGGATGGGTGACCTCGCAGGTGGACAAGCTCCTCGAACGCTGCCGTGACGCTGGCGGCCCGGATGGAGCGATGATCTCCAGCCCCTCGTTCCGGCCGGTGGAGGCACCGCAGGCCAGGCGACTGCTTGAGACGGCCCTCGCTGTGACCGAAACCGGCGCGGGCCCCCCAGTCAGCGACTCCTTCCCGTCATATCACGCGTTCCTCAGGGCCAGGATCCGCACGCTCCCGCCGTCCGGGCCCGGCCGGCCGGGCGCACCCGGGGCGACCACGGCCGACGGTTCAGCATCCGGCGAGCTCTCTTCGCCGGGCACCGGCTCCGGCTGGGTCGGCGCGACCGCCAGGCGGCACGCGTGGACCAGGGACCGCCGGGCCACGCTGGTGGCCGAGTTCCTCGCCTCCGATGAGGCAGAGGACCTCTCCGACACCAAGGCGGCCAGCCGGTGCGCCGACCACATCGTCGACTATGGCTGTGACCAGGACTTCGGCCGCCCGCTGCGGATGAGCCCGGCGAAGGTGGAGGTCTTTCTCCTGGACTGGCTGCCGCGCAAGGTCATGCTCTCCCCCGCCGAGCAGCATGCCATGCCGCACGTGCTCGCCTGCTGGGTGCGCTGGGCGGGCGGGCGGCACATGGCCGCGGCGGACGCGGTCGCCGAGACGCTGGACACCGTGTTCGACTCGATGGGCACGTTCGCGCAGGTCTACCGGGACCCGACGGCGTTCGGCCTGGATCCGCAGCTGGTGGCCAGGCTGTTGCCCGATGATGACCTGGAGGCTCTGCCCCGGCGCGCGTTCGCCTTCCCGGTGCTCAGGGGCCGGTACGACGGGGTTGACCTGAGCACGCTGGACCCCGCCCAGCAGGCGGACCGGCACACGCTGCTGGCCGCCGATCACCACGAGGCACATGGGCGGCACACCAGCGAACTGCACATCGACCGGCACATGGTCCTCGCCGACCGGCTCTGGCGGGGTGACCCGCCCGAGCTGTGGGAGGCGGCGCAGCGCCTGCTCGACCAGGGCGAGGACAGGCACGCGGTGCTGCACACACTCATGTATGTGATCAGGGACGCGGGCACGGACTCCGGCGCCCTGGTCGCGGCGCTGCAGGAACTGCCCCCGGCTAACCTGCCCTGACCAGCTTCCCGATCGGTGCTGTCCCCCGCTCGCCTCCAGGGTGCTTTGGGGCGCCGCCTTCCCTCGTCGCTCGTTCCTCACTCCTCAGTCCAGGCAGCACCGCGCCCCGGCAGCTCGCTCACCCTTGCTCCTCAGTCCAGGCAGCACCGCGCCCCTCCGGCTCGCTGAAGTGCCGACCGCGAGGCTGCGGTGATCACGAAGGAGCCGGGTCAGGAGGATACGGTGTCCGCCTGCCCGCCCAGTTCGAGGAAGGCGCCGCGCAGGTCGGCGGCCGACACGGTGGTGAGGTCGGCCGCGCTCGCGTTCTCGCCGAGGTCCGCCACCCGCAGGTCCCTCGCCGCGCAGGCACGCTCGAACAGCGAGCGCACGAACCGGCCGTTGCCGAGTTCGTCGATGCGCCCGGCCACGGCGGCGATGCCGAAGATCTCCTCCAGCACGGGCAGCGCGTCCGGCTCGAAGGTGTCCCCGGCCTGCTCCGCGATGACACCGGCGATCCTGGCCAGCTCGCCAGGCGTGTAACTGGGGAAGCCGATCCGCACGCTGAACCGGGAGGCGAGGCCCGGATTGCTGCGCAGGAACCTGTCCATATCCGCCGGGTAACCCGCCAGCACGATCACCAGCCGGTCGCGGTCGTCCTCCGCGCGCTTGAGCAGCGTCGCCACGGCCTCCGATCCGTAGGCGTCGCCACCCGAGTACCCCGCGTTGTACAGCGAGTACGCCTCATCGATGAAGAGCACCCCGCCCAGGGCGGAATCGATCAGCTTGCCGGTCTTGATCGCGGTCGAGCCGAGATGCTCGCCGACCAGATCGGCCCGGTGCGCCTCCACCACCTCCGGGCGGACCAGCAATCCGAGCGCCGCGAAGATCCGGCCGAGGATCCGGGCGACGGTCGTCTTCCCAGTCCCGGGTGGCCCGGTGAACACGAAATGCCGGGCCGGCGGCTGGCTGGCCAGCCCCTGCCGGTCCCGCAGCCGGGCGACCCGCAGCTGCGCGGTGATCTCGTGCACCTGGCGCTTGACCGGCTCCAGGCCGATCAGCTCGTCGAGTTCGGCGAGCGCGCTCTCCAGGGTGGGCGCCTCGGTGTAGCCGCGGAACCGGGCGGTGAGCTCGGCGCCGGCCCGCTCCAGGTCCGCCGCCTCCAGCGTCACCAGGTCCGCGGATGTCGGCTCGGCCGCGATCGCCATCACCCGGACGTCACGTGCCTGGCCCGCCTTTTCCAGCAGGCTGCGGACGAACCGCCCGTTCCCGAGCTCGTCGGCGAGTCTGCGGCGCCCCACGTCCTCCATCATCCGCCAGAGCGCCGGGCGGGCGTCGGGATCGAGCACCTCGCCGCGCTGCTCCAGCGACAGCTCAGCCAGCGCCATCAGTTCGGCGGGTGAGTAGCCGGGGAACTTCACCCTGAGCCCGAACCGGGAGTTCAGTCCGGGGTTGCTGGCCAGGAAGCTTTCCATCTGCCGCTCGTAGCCGGCGAGGATGATGACGAGTTCCTGGCGGTTGTCCTCGGCGCGCTTCAGCAGCGCCTGGACGGCCTCGTTGCCGAACCGGTCGCCCTGTCCCTCGCCGTCATTGACCAGGCTGTACGCCTCGTCGATGAACAGGACCCCGCCGAGCGCGGAGTCGACAAGCTCATTGGTCTTGATCGCGGTCGCGCCGAGGTACTCGCCGACCAGGTCGGCGCGCCCCGCCTCCACCACAGCCGGCCTGTCGAGCAGCCCGAACGCGTAGAAGATCTTGGCGACGATCCGGGCGACCGAGGTCTTCCCGGTGCCGGGCGGCCCGAGGAACACAAAATGCTGCATCGGCTTGTCGGTGCCGTACCCGGCGAGCGCTCTGCGCCGCGCGGCCTCGACCGACGCGGTGATCTGGCGGATCTGCTCCTTCACCGCGGCCAGGCCAATCATGGCGTCCAGTTCGGCCATGGCCTGCTCCACCGTGATCTCCGGGAACTGCCGGGCCCCCGCGCCGCGGTCGGCGGGCGTTTCCTGCGGTGCCTGGCTCAGCGTGCCGTCGGCGGCCTGGTGCACCCTGGCCGGCTCGGCGTTCTGTCCGCCCCGCCCACCTCGCCCGGCGCCGCCCGGCGGACGGCGGGCCTGGCCGGTGCCTGCCCGGCCCGACCAGTCGCGCGGCGCCGCGAGGGCGCCACCCCTGGCCTGCTGGCGGTCGAAACCACGGGCGGCCTGCGACGCCTTGGCCCACCGCCAGGCCAGCACCAGGCCGCCGAGCACCCAGCCGATGATGATGCTGGCCAGCGGCTGCCTGGGCAAGAGGTGCCAGGCCACCATGGCCGGCGGCAGCGCCCAGAGGAGCGCGAGGATGACCGTGCGGCAGGGCACGAACTGGCGGGAAAGGGGGCGGGCGTGCGCGCCAGCCACCATCGCGAACGGGAGCAGCATCAGCGGCGCTATGGCGGTACGGTTACTGCCGGAGAATCCGGAGACCACCGCCAGGCCCCAGACGGCGACCGCCAACGAGGCCGCTGGCGAGCGGTGCCCAGCGAAGACCGCGATCGGCGCGTAGATGAACGCGGCCACGATGAGGAACGGGAGCGTGCCGACGCCGAGCAGCAGCAGGGCCGCGACCAGCAGAATCTTGACCGGCAACGGAGCCATGGCCAGCATGCGGCGCACGGCGGCAAGCCGTTCCTGCGCCATTTGCCTGCCTGGCGGGGACCCGTCGTTTGGCCGCATCTCGCTCCTTCGTGCCTTCCCTGTATAGCGCACTACCACGCGCGTACAGAGACACACAACCAGATACCGCCAAGGAATGGCCAGCAGCGGCGCGGCGGCGCGGCCGCGGCCGTGAGCCGCAGATGATCAGGGACATCCCCTCCGGGCCGGCCCCATCATGGCCAGCAGCGCGGCCACCGCACTGGGAGGGCGCGGGCATAGAATCCAGGCTGACCTGCTCATTCCCGGACGCGGGGCGCCCGTGCGCCGCGAGGCGCGGTCAGGTGCTGTCCACCCGCAGCAGGTCCTGCTCGGCCAGCAACTTGTGCGCCTGAGCACAACTACTCAGTCCGGCCCGGCCATCGCTTAGTAACCGGGCGGGGTCGGGAACCCGCCGACAGCGGTCTCATAGGCCTGCGCTACCCGCAGGCAGGTGCCGTCCGCGAAACGCCGGCCGACGATCATCATGCCGACCGGCAGGTCACCGGCGAGGCCGGCCGGAACCGAGATGGCGGGGTGGCCGCTGACATCGAAGGGGGCGGTGTTGGCGATCATCTCCAGCGACCGGGCGACGCGTTCCTCGCGGGAAGCACCGGCCCCGGGCAGGACCGACGCGACGATCGGCAGCGTCGGCAGGACCAGAACGTCGATGTGGGCCAGGGCCGCGTCGTACGCGGCGGTCAGTTCGAAGGCGAGGTTCCGGGCCATCGCGTAGTACTGCCCGTGATAACGGTCGATGACATACCGACCGCACAGGGTGGTCATCTTGACCGTTTCTGACAGAGCGTCGGCATGCGCCCGGCGGCCCTTGGCGTAGTGGACCATGAGTTCCGGATCGTAGAGGCCGGGCCAGTTCATCCCGTAGCCGTTCCCGTCGATCATCTGCCCGACCACGCCGTCGGTGGCGATGACCGTCCAGACGTGCATGCCGTCCCGATGCCACGGAACGCTCACGCTGTCGACCACCGCCCCCGCGCTCTTCAGCGTGGTGATCGCCGCGCGAACAGCCGCGTCCACTCCCGGCTGAGACAGGCCGGGGATGGCGAATCCCTCCTCCACTACGCCGATCCGGATGCCGTCGACACCAGCATCTAGTTCCGTGAGGTAATCGCGGGGGGTAAGCATGCTCTGCTGGCGCGGGTCCAGCCCGTCCGGGCCGGCCAGCACGCCAAGCAGCACCGCCGCGTCACGCACGGTACGGGTGATCGGGCCGAGGTGATCGAGGGTGTTCTCGATGGGGAACGCACCGGTATAAGGGACCAGGCCGTGGGTCGGCTTGTGTCCCACGGTGCCGCAGAACGCGCTCGGGATGCGGACCGACCCGCCCTGGTCGCCGCCGAGGGCCAGGTCCGCATGGCCGGCCGCGACCAGCGCGGCGCTGCCACTGGATGACCCGCCAGCCGATCTCGACCGGTCCCACGGATTGCGCACCGGCCCGGTCCTTGACGTGTGGCTGCCCCCGGAGAAGCACAGGTCCTCGCAGACAGCCTTGCCCGTGATGATCGCTCCCGCGTCAAGCAGGCGGGTGACCACCGTCGCGTCGCGGCGCGGGGTGTATCCCTCGACCGCGGCCGATCCGTTCATCATCGGCACGCCGGCTACCTCGATGTTGTCCTTGACCGCCACCCGGCGGCCGGCCAGCGGGCCGTCGGCTCGTGTGGTGATCTCGGTGGTCACGTACCAGGCACCGAGTTGGTTGTCGGCGTCGGCAGGACGCTGGCAGGGCCGGCTGGGAGGATCTGGGCGGCGCGCCTCATACAGTCGCTCGACGGCGTCGTAGGACGCCAGCGCACCGGTCATGAGAGCAAGAAACGACTCGACGTCCCGCGGGGTGAGGTGGAACCCGTACCGTTCCGCAATGGTCGCGAGTTCGGTTGCGGTCGGTGGAGTAATGGCCATGGCAATCTCCCTGGTCGGCGGCGGTCACACATAGTCTCCCGCTCGCCTCCGAGGCGCCTTGAGACGCGCCCCTCCGGCTCTCTCACTGGTTCTCGGGAGCGGCCGGACGTGCGGGCCGCCCGGCTTCGTGGCGGTGCCGGTGGGCGGCCGCAGCGAAGGTCCGGCTGATCTGCGCACTCCGCTCGACCGGTCCGCCGGTGGGTGGTGCGCCGGTCGCCTCCGGTTCACCGACGGCGACCAGATGCTGCTGGACCTGCTCGGCGAGAGCGGTGAACGCCTGGTAGGACGCGGGCACCGCCGGCGGAGCCGTAGGTTCGACGGCCGCGGGCGCCGCCGCGGCGGATGGGGTGCTGACGGCGGCGGTGCTGACGGCGGTGAGGCCGGTGGCGTAGGCGGACAGGTCGGACAGGTCGGGGAGGTCGGTGCGGGCGACCGGTAGCGTGAGCAGGCCGTGGAACGGCGCCGACCAGGCATCCCGGCGGGTCAGCGGCGACGCGCCCGGGGCGAACAGCCTGCGTAGCGTCGCCGGGATGCTGGTGTGGTCGTGGGTCTGGGGGTCAACGATGCCGGCCGGTACAAGCGGCGAGATGACGACCGCGGGAACGCGCGGGCCGAGCATGGTGAAGTCGAACGCGCGGGCCTTGCGGTATAGCAACAGGCGCATCAGTCGGCCAACCGAACTGGGCGCTCCCCCCGGGCTGGGCACACCGGTCGGTGGCGGGACGTGGTCGTAGAGGCCGCCGTGCTCGTCGTGGGTGACCAGCAGCACGGTCCGCTTGAACATCTCCGGCTGCGCTCGCAGCGCCTCGTAGATGGTTGCGATCAGCCGTTCGGCCCGGGTGAAGTCCGACTCACCGTGCGGCGTGAACGTGTCATAGGCGGCGTCACTGACGAGGTTGTTTCCGGGTGCTGGCTATTGCTCACGTCGGGGGCGCCGATGACCGGGGCATGATCGAGGGTGTGCAGCGGCGGCCGGTGGTTGGGCTCGATGAAGGTGTACGCAGGCAACTCTCGCGCGGCGACGTGCGCCGCGAACTGGTCCAGCGGAAACCACTTTGCGTGGCGCCCAGCGGTGTCCCACAGCGCCGGGAACGCCCACACCTGCGGGGTGTCATCGTGATAGATCCGCCAGTCAGCACCGTGCTCCTCCAGCAGTTCGAAGATCGTCCGGTTGGTGTAGGGGCGGATTTCGATCGCAGTCTCCCCGTCCGAGGTCGCCGCGTGGGCGAAATTCCGGTTCGGCCAGGTCTCACCGGGCATCGAGCAGAACCAGCGAGTACACACCGCGAACTCCGATGCCAGCCGGCTCAGCACCGGAATGTGCTCCGGTGGCTGACAGGCCATCACCAACGGACCGCAGCCGGTCACCGGAGGCCCACCGCGCGAAGACGGCCCGTGCACCCAGTTCATCAGGGACCCTAGTAACCCGCCGAAGGCCGGCGGATTGAGCCCGCGCGCCTTGCGTTCGTAGCTGCTCACGAAGCCCTGATTCGTCGGCCCTCCGGCGGCCGTGAGGGCGAGTTGCTCCATCACCGCGTCGTGCGAATGATCCGGGCCGACCGGCAGCACGACCTTCGCGGCTGGCGACGCGGTAACCGCCGGTGCTCCGGCCCACCCCGGGTTGGTGAACTCGCCAGCACCCCGAAGGCCGTCTGACCGGCATCGTGTCATGGTCAGCCGACAATCGCGTCGATCTCGACGGCCCCGCCGAGCGGAAGCGCCGCGACGCCGATCGCAGTACGCGCCGGGTAGGGCTGGGCGAAGGACTTCCCGTACACGCTGTTCATGACCGCGAAGTCGTTCATGTCGGTCAGGTAGACGCCGACCCGTACGACATCGTCGAGCGTCTTGCCGGCGGCTTCGAGAACTGACGCCAGATTCTTGAAGATCTGCTCGGTCTGGGCCGCGGCGTCACCATCGATCAGCGCGCCCGTCGCCGGGTCCTGGCCCACCTGCCCGCTGAGGAAGATGAACCCGTCACGGCGGATGCCCGCGGAGAACGGGGCGACCGGATCGGCGATCTTGTCTGTCATGATCGGCTCACGCATGAATCTGTGCTCCTCTTGGTGGCCAGGTGGGCTACTCGCCGGCGATCGTCGCCGACCGTCGTGCGAGGTCTCCAGATTGCCTGGTCAGCGGGATGCGGGCCAGAGGCATATCTCCTCTGATGATCAGTGAGCGGCGATGCGCTCACTCTCCTTGAGGCGGGAGGTCGTGACGGCCGACGAGTTCCAGGCTGCGCCGCCACAGTTCGGCGCGGGCACCGGCGTCATAGGCCTGCGCCTCGGCCCTGGCCTCGCGGGTCCGGTCGAAGAACCGGCCGGTCACCCCGGCGAGGGCAGGATCGCTGACCAGCCTGCGGGTGGCATTGACCCCGGTATCGATGCTGTCGACGTGCTGGCCGATCTCTTCCAGCACCATCTTGGTGGGCATGTAGGTGGCCGGGTGCAGGCTGTTCACCGTGATCTCGGCGGCAGGCACCCGGCCGGCTAGCTCGAACCCGGACATGATCTGGGCCAGTTTGCTCTGGCCGTAGGCCCGGGTGCCGCTGTAGCCGTGAGTGATCATGATGTCATCGAAGTCGATAGCGTCTTGCCCCAGGGAGGCCACGTTGACGATGCGGGCCGGCGCGGATCGGCGCAGCAGCGGGAGCAGTTCCAAAGTGAGCAGGAACCCGGCCATGTAGTTCACGGCGAAACGCAGCTCGTACCCATCGGCACTGGTGCGGCGGTCCCGCCCGTCGGGCATCCCGCCGCCGATCCCCGCGTTGCTGACGAACACGTCGAGCCGGTCGGTAGCGTCCTGCACATCGCGGGCCAGCTTGCGGACCTGGGCGAGCTCGGCCAGGTCGGCGCGGACGGTGCGGGGACGGTCCACGCCATGAGCGGTGCCTATGTCATCCGCCGTGAGCTCAAGCTGGCCGGCGTCGCGGCCGTGCAGGATCAGGTTCGCGCCGTCGGCTGCGAGCCGGTGGGCAAGGGCACGGCCGAGGCCGTCGGTGGCGCCGGTGATGAAGATCGTGGGTGCGTCGGTCATGTTCACTTCCCTGGTGCGGGGCCGGGCGAGCCTTGTCGTGAGGTGCGGTGGTCAGGTAAACGGGACTCGTAGGAGTCCTTGGCACATGGCCCGCGTTCGGCCTGGAGCCTGCCCTTCGGGTCCCAGCGGGCGACATGCGCCGGACCTCCCCCGTGGTCTGGCCCGCTGGGCTGGAGAGTACCGCCTACATATGACGCAGGCGCGAGCCGACGTGAGCATTTCGACGATTGTGGCGTTCTCTGTAGCTTGATCGGCTGGTACTGTCACGCACCCGGTAATCCTCGCCAAGGAGCTGGCCAGCGTCGATGTGGTGTCCAAGGGGCGCCTGATCGCTGGGTTCGGGGCAGGCTACGTCCGCCAAGAGTTCGCTGCTGTCGGGGTGCCGCTGGCAGGCCGTGGTGAGCGGATGGACGACTACATTCGTGCTCTGCGCGCGCTTTGGTCGATGGACAACCCGGAGTATCACGGCCGGTTCGTCTCGTTCGCCGGGATCGACGCCCAGCCCCGTCCCCAGCAGCGCCCTGGCCCGCCGGTCGTGGTCGGCGGCGAGGCACCTGCTGCCCTCCGCCGCGCCGTGAGCATGGCGAACGGCTGGTATGGCTTCAGCATGGACCTGCCGGAGACCCGCCGCCACGTCGACGCCTTGCGGCAGCTAGGCAAGGAACATGAACGGCCCGATGAACTCGGTCGGCTGGAACTCACGGTCACCCCGGCCGGGCCGCTCGACCGGGCTACGGTCGATCAATATGAGGAACTCGGCATCGACCGTCTCGTCCTGCTGCCCCAGCCCGACGCCGACCGGACGCAGCGGCACACCTCAGTTCCAGTCGACCGCATTCTGCGCAACATCGACATGGTGGCCGAACAGATCATTGCTGTCTGACTGCGCAAACGCATCGCCGCGCGGCCAGGACGTCGAGCCTCTGTCGAGTCGCCTCGGCGCATTGGTCAGACCCGGCGCAGCACGGCGACCACCTTGCCGACAATGGCCGCGTCGTCGCCAAGGATCGGCGTGTAGGCGGGGTTGTGCGGCATCAGCCAGACGTGACCGTCAGATCGCTTGAGGGTTTTGACCGTGCCTTCGACCTCGACCCCGTCGATCGTCGCGGCGACAATATCGCCATTCTCGACGTCCGACTCCCGGCGGACGACGACCCAGTCGCCATCGGCAATCGCGGCGTTGATCATCGAGTCGCCGACGACCTTGAGCATAATGAGCGTCCCCTCACCGACCAGTTGTCTGGGCAGAGGGAAGATGTCCTCGATCGACTGCTCAGCGAGAATCGGGCCGCCCGCCGCGATGCGCCCGACCAGCGGCACATGGGCGACTCCTGGCAGATCAATGTCAGCCCGCGGCTCGTCGGCTTGCTGCTGGATGACCGGATCGGTGGGCGTCCGCACCACGGCCGTGCGCGGGCGCCCCGCACCGCGGCGCAGGTATCCCTTCTTCTCCAGCGTCGACAGCTGATAAGAGACACTCGACGTGCTCGCCAGCCCGGCCGCCTCGCCGATCTCCCGCATGGTGGGCGCGTAGCCGTAGCGCCGCATGGAGTCCGCGATGGCCTGGATGATCTTGCGTTGACGCAGAGTAAGGTCCGAGCCGGTCATGTCAGGCGGGTCCGCACGTCTCATCGTCAGGCCTCCGGCCCCGATAGCGGTCGTTAGGCCATATTAGCAGTCTGAACTTATTTATCAAATACATGTTCGAAGGCCATGGCGACGCCGTCAACCACCTTCTATTCCTGAAGGTCCTCTGCATGTGCTGCGAGACAGGGCTCGCGGTCAGTGCACGCTTCCGAGCTTGCCGACGTGCGCGACGGCTACACCGGTCCGGCCCGCGACGAGCCTGGTCAGATGCGGCATATCGGAGGTGACGATCAGCACCGATGCCACCCGGTCGGCCGCTTCTGCCTGCTCCGCGGCCGCTATCGCGGTCGCGGCCACCATTGCGTCCACGGCCTGCTCGGATGACATTCCCGCAGCACCGATCAGATGGCCGGCCCGCAGGCCGATTGCTTCGCTGACTGGCTCCACGCCCACCCGGGCCAGCACGCGGTGCACCTCAGCGTCGCGGCCGCTCCCCCGAAGGATCTCGGCCAGAATGGCGGCAGAAGTTACCACCCGGTGCCCTTCGTCATAGGCCACCTTCAGCCGCACATACATCGCACGGTCCGTGGCCGCCTTCGACACTCCCTCGTTGTCGAGCACCATCACGCCGGCCGCACGGGCGCGCGCCCGACTTCGACGGCTCACGCTTAGGGCCACTCTGACCGGGCCGCTGCCACCTCATCCTCGCTGACCGGCCCATGTACCTGCTCCAGCTCCGCGACCAGATCCCCGAGGCGATCATGCTCAAGCTGGCGCAGGAGGGCATGCGTAACGTAGGCCGACACGTTGCCCCGACCGGCACGTTCGCGGATCTGGGCGGCAAGCCCCCTGGGAACGGTGGCGGACAGCTTCTCAGTCCCGGGCGATTCACTCACGTCGCAATCATACCAATGGTGGGATCACTGGCCGCACCTTTGCTGGCGCACAGCACGTATTCCTGGCGTGCGATATTCGTCCTGTGTGCTGCGCGGCCCGCGGTGCTTTGCCTCATCCGTTCAGTTGGGCCTCCACCAGGGTCTCGCCGGTGGTCGTTCGGTAATAGAGCACAGATCGCCCGGCGCGTCTCCGCCGCACCAGGCGGGCGTCGTGCAGAACCCTGAGGTGGCGGCCTACCGATCCGAGCCCTTGGCCGGTCAGCGCCACAAGCTGCGTGGTGCTCTTTGGAGTGTCGAGCAGGACGAGGACGGCCGCCCGCGCGGGCCCGAGCAACGCCCCCAGCGTCTCCGGCGCCGACGCCCGGTCCGCCTCGGCCAGCACGCCCGAGCATGGGTACGTCACGGCATACCGGTGCGGCGCGTCCCACGAGACCCAGCCCTGGCGTGGGGTTGCCGGGACGAACAGCAGTTGCGCTCCGGAGATCTTTCGCGGCGGGTAGTTATAGGCGTTGATCTGCAGCCGGCTCTCCCCCAGCCAGCGCATCCCTGGACGCATGTCGGCCAGTGCCGCGGCCCAGCCGCCTTGGCTCAATGTTCTGATCCGCGCGACTACGTCGGCCTCGATGATCCGCCGTCGTCGCGGCCAGTACGGCAGCACCGTCTCCGTCCATACCCACTCCAGCAGGTCCGCGGCGCGTTCTGGCAGATCGTCCCGGTTCAGGCAGGCGGGCAGCGGGGCGCCCAGCGACACCATCAGGTCCGCGCGGGCGATCTCGGCCGGCCTCTCGCGCATCCGCGCCAGCTCCTCGCCGAACGTCGGTTCGCCCTCGCCCGTCGGCGTGAGGGTGAAGAAGTCTGCGATCCAGGTGCGCCCCAGCGCAGCCTGCACGAGCAGCGCGGTGACCGGATCACCAGCCAGCCGCTCCTGGTAGGCGGGCTGGTGGGCGTCGAGCCATGTGCGCTCACCCGGGTGCGCGGCCGCTCCCCTGGCCAAGGCGATCAGGCTCGCGGTGGCCTCGGTCAGCGCGGAGATGACGAACCGGCTCCCCGCGAGCGTGTCCGCGTTGATCTGCCACCAGCCCATTGTTTCGCCTCCCGGCGAAACAGTAACGCTCGCGCGCTGGGGCCCTTGAGACTCTGCCCATGCGCACCTATCGCAAACTCTTCCGGGCACCAGAGTTCACGCCACTCTTCCTGACCGCCTCGGTGCAGGTGGCGGCCACCACGGTGACCGGGCTGGCCCTGGGGACATTGGTATATGCGGCGACTCGCTCGCCGCTGCTGTCCGCCCTCAGCATGTTCGGCCCCTCGCTCGCCCAGATGGCCGGCGCGGCAGCGCTGCTGTCAGCGGCCGACCGGCTGCCGCCGCGCGCCGCGATGACCAGCCTGGCGCTGATCTTCGGCCTCGGCACTGCCGCCCAAGCCATCCCTGGCCTGCCCGTGTGGGCGATCTTCGCCATCATTGCGAGCCTTGGGACGATCGCCTCGCTAGGCGGCGGAGTGCGCTACGGACTGCTCAACGAGATCCTCCCCGGCGAGGGCTACCTGCTCGGCCGCTCCGTGTTCAACATGTCTGTCGGCATCATGCAGATCTGCGGGTTCGCGGTCGGCGGCGTGCTCGTGACCACCCTGTCACCTCGCGGCACGCTGCTGGCCGGCGCCGTCCTGTACCTCGGCGCCGCGGCCGTCGCAAGGTTCGGCCTCAGCCGCCGGCCGCCGCGCGCCGCCGGGCGGCCGTCGATCACCGAGACCTGGCGGAACAACGCGCAGCTATGGTCCTCTGCAGCCCGCCGCTACGTCTATCTCGCTCTATGGGTGCCCAACGGGCTGATCGTCGGCTGTGAATCCCTATTCGTCCCCTACGCACCCCGGCACGCGGGGCTCCTGTTCGCCTGCGCGGCACTCGGGATGCTTGCCGGGGACACCCTGACCGGCCGGTTCGTCCCTCCTTGCTGGCGGGAGCGGCTCAACGTCCCGCTGCGCCTGCTTCTCGCCGCTCCGTACCTGGCCTTCGCCCTGCACCCTGCGCTGCCCGTCGCGGTGGCCGCCGTCGTGCTCGCCTCGGTTGGATACTCGGCGAGCTTGCTGCTCCAGCAACGCCTGATGGCCCTGACGCCGGACGAACTGAGCGGGCACGCCCTGGGACTGCACTCCTCCGGCATGCTCACCATGCAAGGCGTCGGCGCCGCCATCGCGGGTGCCATCGCCCAGCAGACCTCACCCTCGACGGCGATGGCCGTGATGGCGGCGGCCTCTGTCACGGTCACCTTGATCTTGGCCCCGGGGCTACGGCCCGTCCCCCGGCAGGCAATCGCTTCGCTCTGATGAAGCATCAGGCCCTTGATTTCGGGCCGCGAATTCCTCGATGAGCCGCCGCGTGATCGCCGGGGCGAGGAGGGCCTCACCGGCGCAACGGTACGGACTGCGGCCACGGGCTCGGTCAAAATCCCAGCTCTGACCAGGTACTTAGCCCAAGCCTCTCAATTACTGGGGCAGTGCACTTATTCGGAGGGTGCAGCGTTCTCCAGCCGAGTCCAGGTTGCGGAGCGGCCGGTGCCGTCGGCTCGCACTCTGTTCTCGCTTCTGAGTTGTTCGAGGGCAAGCCGGATGGTCTGGTCGCTGACACCTGGCACGGCCGTCCTGATGTCCGCGAGGCGGAACGTGACGGGTGCGCGGTGCAGGATGTGATCGCGGACACGCTGCTGCTTGGTTCCGGGGGTCGTAGCGGCAGCCGCACGGTCAGCAAAGACGGCGTAGGCAGTGGCGAGCACGCTGGTGAAGTAGCCGAGCCAGGGCCACGGGTCGAAGGCACCCTCGTGCCAGTCCCGGGTGGACTCGAGCAGCGCCTGGTAGTAGGCATCCGCTGACTCGGAGACCGCTTGCTCGAGGCTCACGTACCGTCCGACGGTGTATCCGTGGTCAATGAGGATGGCGTTGGCGAGTACACGAGCCACTCGCCCGTTGCCGTCCTCAAAGGGGTGAATAACCAGCAGGTCGAGGATGAAAAGCCCAGATAGAAGCACTGGATGGTGTTGGCCCGCAGCAACCGCGCTCTCGTAGCGCCCGATGAGGTCGTTGATGGCGAAGGGCGTGTCTGCGGCGGGCACCGGTTTGAAGCGAACGGTCGTTGATCCGTCTGGCGAGCGGTCCACGACCAGGTTGTCTTCGGTCTTGAACGCTCCCCCGGGCATGGGTGTGTGAGCGAAGAGCAGCCGGTGCAGGTGCAGGAGCAGACCAGCATTCAGTGGGCGCCAGTCCTGCTGGAATAGGTAGTCCTGGGCGTCGCGGTAGCCTGCGAGTTCCTGCTCACTCCGGTTGCGCAACGTCGTCGTGCGCCGGTTGATGATCCGCTCGGCGCGGCCGACGTCCGCGACGACGACGCCCTCTATCGCGGACGACGCGGTGATGCTCTGGACACGGGTCCGATCGGCAAGCTCGGTGAGCAGGCCCGGCATCTGATCGCGGTAGAGCGCCTCCGAGCCCCGGCCGAAGTCAATCGCGCTGAGTCGAGTGACGACTTGGGCTGGCACCCGCCCGATGAGTGCGTCCAGATCGGCGAAGCTGCGCAAAGAACCTCCCAACCCAACCCGCTAAACATGCTAATCGTAGCTCCACTTAGCATGTTTAGTAGGTTCACTTGGTAAGTTCACGGCTTTAAGCATCCGCTACTGCTCTCAGCAAGCTCAACGACGGGCCAGCGCGAAGCCCGGCAATCTTGCCGGGCCCCGCACTGGGCTGAAAAACGCCCTTGTACGTGCCTGAATACTGGGGCAGTGCACTTATTCGGAGGGTGCGGTATTCTCCGGCCGCCGCCGGTGCTTCGCCGCCCGGTAGGCGTCTACGGCTTTCCGGGAGCTCCGCCAGATGCCATCAGCGCCATGGACCGCATCCAGGCGGCCGCGCTGGGCTGCCTGGCGTAGCGCAGGCAGGGTAAAGTGCTCGTCCACCAGGGCGGCGAGGGGCACCAGGCGGGCTGGTCCAGCTACGTTGGGCACGATGAACCGGTTGAGGTTGTCATACATCGCCCGGGCGATCAGCTCGCCCAGCCCTCCGTAGTCGCCCCGATCGGCCCGTTGCATCGCCGCCAGGTAGGCGTCACGCTGCCGCTTGAAGATCACGACCGGCGGGTAGCCGAGCCGGACCAGGATGAGGTTCAGGACAAGACGCCCGGCGCGGCCGTTCCCGTCGATAAACGGATGCACGCGCTCGAACTCGTTATGCAGCCGGGCCAGTTCCTCGACGAGCGGACGGCCAAGATCGTCCCCCGAGTGAATCTTGTCTCCTGTGATGCAGGCAGTCTCGACCCAGCGCTGTACCTGTGCTGCCACGAGCGGCCACGACGGAGGTGTCATCCCGCCAGGAAAGGGGCGGATGTCGTGCTCACGGAAGCTGCCGGGTCGTTCGCGATCAGTCGCGTCAGGGTGCGGGGCCACGTCCCAGACCGGAGTCATAGCCGTGTGGTGGATCTGGCGCACTTCAGCGATCGTGAGAAGCCTGCCGTCGTGCCAGTCACCTGGCTCCAGTGCCTGTCCGTAGACCCACTGAGCCGCGTCCGCGTATCCCTTTACCTCGTTGTATTCCTTGAGCGGCTTGGCGCCGACTGCACGACCCTCGTCTAGCAGCGCCTGGACCTGCCGCAAGACCAGAGTGTTGCCCTCCAGGGCAGTCGAGTGGTGGGCTTCCTGATGCCAGATGTCTTCCCAGATGGCCTGGGCTTCCTTCGGAGTGGGAAGGCCTCCGTATCGCTGGTTGAGCTCGGCCAGGGCCTTGTCTAGACGGTCGTAGACGTTCGTCCTGCTCGGGCGGCCTCTGCCTACCATGACTACCTGCCCTCATCAGCGCGGCCCGGCGGGCCAGGAATTTGATACACCTACGCGATACCTAATTAAACTTATCAACTAACCGCTCGCCCACCGCATCGATTGGCCAGTGCGGCATGAGCGGCTCCGCTCGTCACCGCAACGTCTCTATGCGTGCGGCCGGAGCCTCGGCCTGGACGTCAGCGGCTCGCTGGCCGATGTAGAAGATCCAGTCTCGTTTGGCCCACTGAGACCAGCGTTCGGCTGTGCTGATGCCGATGCCGGTGAGGTCGGCCAGGACCGAGGCGGGTAGCTCAGCGGCGAGGGCGAGCCGGGCGGTGTTCCGGCCGGAGTGGGCGGCGATGCCGTGGCGCTGGAGCCGGACGCCGAAGAGGACGTTCACGGCGGGGCGAGCCGGGCTCTGCCCGGGGAACAGCCACGGCGCGGGGGTTCCGAGGCGGGCGAGTGTCCATCGCTGATCGTCCTGGTCACGGAGCTGGCGGGTGAGGCGGGCGAGCCGGGCGGCAGCATCAGGCGGTACGTGTCGATGTCGAGGTAGGTGACTTCGCCGTCGTCGGACACGTCGTTCCTGGTCAGCTGCATCACCCGGCTGACCAGCAGCCCGAACAGCAGGACCAGGGCTCCGCCGACCCGGAGGTCCAAGGGCATGCTGTCGTCGCTGAGGCAGCGGTCAAGCTGGTGGATGTGGTCGTCTTCGCCGAGCAGCCTCACCGGATCGGAGCGCGGTGGAAGCGGCACCGACACATCGCCGGCAAGGTGTCGGGCGCGTCCGGCCAGCACGCAGCGGTAACAGCGCCGTTCACTGTGGATCTCGCCACCACGGCCGCATTCGCGGCAGGTGTAGTCGAGTCCGGGAGTTCCGGCGCAGGGACCGCAGATCAGCTCGCCGTGCTCGTCGCTGCCGATGAGGGGCCGCACGATCCGGCATAGGGCGCAGGGTGTCGACGGACATCCTCGTAGCAGCCGACGCAGACCGGCCCGATGGGCCATTCTGCCTGGCCGGGGCGCGTCCGGCGGCACCGGAAGCACGGACGGGCCGGCCGCGGCCGACAATGGCGGCAGATCGGGCTGCCCGAGGATATCCGCTGGCAGGGCCTGGTTTCCCCGCAGACCGAGCAGGTCGCCGACGCGCCCTTGTAGCAGCTGTGGCACAGGTCAGGGCTGGCGTCGGTCGCCCGTTTGGCGATCTTCCGGAGACGCCCGCAGCGCCCGCACGGACGCTGCGGCTGCTGGTAGCACGCTGCGCAGACCGGGCCCGCATCGGTGGTTCCGGCGATGGTACGTGGCTGGCCGCAGGCCGAGCAGGTTCGCGCCGAGCGCGTCGCACAGGACTGGCAGCGGGCACTGCCGTCGGGCATGCGCGCGGCGGGCCGACGGCGGCGGGCGCATCCGCTGCAGTCTTCAAGCACCTGCTCGTCCTTGGCGTAACAGGCAGAGCAGATCCCGCCTTCAGGGCGCCGGGCATTGATGCGCCTGAGCTGGCCGCAGCGGGCGCATGTGCTGGTGCTGCGGCGGGCCGCGCAGGCTGTGCAAACCCGGCCAGAGGCGGTCTTGCGCCGCAGATCGGTGGTGATCTTGCCGCACCCGGCGCAGGCCGGGAGGGCAACCGGCGGGTGCCCGGTTCCTACCAGCGCGTGCGCCACCCGGATCAGCACCAGCGGGAACTCAGCGGGGGTAGCGGCGAGCGCACCGGAATGCTCGCGGAAGAGCGCATCCAGCTCGCGTAGCGTGCGCCCTTCGCCTGCCTTCGCCCCGACGAGAACATCGCGGGCGGTCTTCACGTCCAGGCCCGGCAGCGTGGCGCCTAGATGGGCAATGACCCGCTCACGCACCGGGCCGGGTGGGTGGGCGGTGGTCATGACGAATCGGGGCGGCGGATCGTGCTGCGCCGCACCGGCGGCGGAGCCACCCGGCGGGACTCGCCGGCGGCCTTGCGGACCTGCTGGCTGACCATCTCGACCTCGATCAGGTCATTCGGCTGGCAGCCGAGGATGTCGCACAACGCCGCCAGCGTGTCGGTCGACAAGCGCTGCGGGACCTGCGTCACCAGCCGGTAGACCTGCTCGCGCGATAGGTGCACACCGCGCTCGGCCAGCAGCGGCACCAGATCCGAGGTCCGAGCCGGGCGCAGGCTTTCGCTGGAATCAGGACGGTCAAATCGTCGCTCGCCAGATCGACGGGCACGTCAGAACTCGTCAGTTCGCGACTCTCATTGCCGGGGCGTACTGGCCTGGTGCTCCAAGGTCCCAGTAGGTCCAGGTCGGAGGCATGCGGTCCCATGCGTTGCCGAGTAGTAGCGCGCAGGCCCCCGGCATCGCCAGGAAGAGGTGCAGCTCAGGAGGGCGGAGCTTTCTCCGGAGCGCCCGCAGTTCGTCGCGGAGCTGGAAGATGACGGCTTGAGCGTGCGGGAGACCGGCCAGCGCTTCCCGTCCTGGGACAGGGAGTCTTGCCCTGATGTGGTAGGCGTCAGGGTGCGCTCCTGCCAGGAACTCGTCGACGTCCTCGGCGATATCGGTTGCGAAGCTGACGCTCACCGCCCAAGGTCGCCCGGCCGGCGCGCTGGCCGGGGTTGCAGGGAGGTGGATTTCAAGATCCTTCTGCTGGCTTGGGGCGGTGCTGGAAGACCAGATGCCTTCGCGGGCGCGGGCACTAACGGCGAAGCCCGCGGTGCTGGAGAAATGAGCGCCGATGGCGAACCACAGCGGCAGGCGCATCGGTCCGTCGACTTCGAAGTCGTGGATACCGGCCGCTCGGAGCCGCCCTCGGGCAACGGCGAGATCGGCCGTGATCTGCCGGCGGGCGGTCACCGGGTCGGCGAACGCTCTGCGTTCGCGCGGGTCACCGCCTTCGAACAGGCCAGTCCAATCGACGGAGTAAGTGGCGGCATCGGATCGCGGGTTGCGTTCCATCGCCTGGGCCACGAACAGCGAGCGCTGCGCCGGAACAAGCAGACCCAACTTCTCGATGGCTGTTTTCAGCTGGGCGGGAGTAAGCGTCTGCCGCGGTGCCTTGATCCAGTTGCGCACTTGCTGGATGCCTGCCGCGACCCCGGAGTCATCGGCGCGGACCCGGGCTCCCGCCGCGGCGTCCTGAACCTTCTCGCGCCATTCGTTCTCGGACAACGAATGCCGGATCTCCAAGCTCTCGAGGAACTCAAGGAGCCTGGCCTCGTCAACGGCAAGGTGGGCCGCCCAACGTTTGCGCGCCTCAGCGAGGGCGCCGCTGCCGTGCCGCAGGGTCTCGACGATGCGTGCGTCCGTTGTCGCGCGTGACCCGAGCACGAGATCGGAGTGGTCGATCGCCTTCGTCGTGGCCAGGACTACCGTCGGCGGTTGCCCGTACTGGGAGCGCAGTTTCAGCCAGCTCGCGTGAAGCCGCTGGAGGAGACTTGGCCTGCCCTTCGGGCGATCGAATAGCCAAGCTTCGGTGAGTGGGCTGGTCGCATCGACAGATGCCTTGATCTGCCAGTATTCGCCGGGGTCTGCGGCGTGGCGCAGAGTCAGGTCATCGACATTGCCCGCGTCATCAGCCTCGACGGCGAGCTCGGTCACCGTTGAGTCGGCTCGCTGCGTGCGGAGTACGTGATACCAGGCAATCAGGTGCTGCACGTCGTCACCGAGGAGCCGTGCCCCGCTTGGCGCCCGGGCAACCGTGTCGCTGATCATCGTCCCATCAGCTCGAAAGGCCGCGTTGGCAGCGTTCGTGCGGTCACTTCGAGCGCGATCGCCATGTCGACGGCCACGCCCCGGCGGTATGCGGTAAGCGCGATCTCCGGGACGAGCCGCTGACGCAGGTCGGAATACGTATAGCCGAAATTCCGGTCAGCCGTACTGCCGGTCGCCACCTCGAGCTCCTCTATGTCGCCGGGCTGCAGCTTCGTCCCAGCAAGCAAGCGTGTCAGCAGCGCAGTGCGCTGCGCCTGACCCGGGCGCTCGAACATCTCGACGGCTGCAGCCCGGCGCCGCACCGCAGGGTCGATCGCGTCAAGCCGGTTGGTGCACAGGATGGTCAGGACGGGAAGCCGGTCCGTTCTCATCCCGTCGATGCCGCGGAGCAGCGCGTTCACGCCGGCCCGATCTTCGTGATGCATCTGGGCAAGTTCGCGCGACTGCGCCAGCGCATCGGCCTCATCGACAAGGAGCACCCCCATGGCGGCGGCCGTGCCGTCGGTGCGGCGGGCGTTGGCAAAGTCCTTGCTGACGCTTTCGAATGCCCGGGTCAGCAGGGTGGTCATCTCCCCGACGGCACCGCGACCGCGGGCTGTGAGGCTCAGGGGGTAGAGCGTCACATCTGCATCTGCTTCGCGGGAGATCGCCTGACCGAGGACTTCAGCGAGTTCGGTTTTCCCGACCCCGACATCACCTGCGAATATGAACAACGGCGTTCGGTCCAGCAACGCGCCGACGGCAGGGATCACCTCGCCATGGACCCTTGTGCTCCATTCGTTGATGAAGGTCGGGTCCAGAAGGACCACGGCGTCGGCGACGAGCCGGTCCCTCGTCTCATCAAGCCCGACGAGGGCGGCCAGGCGAGCCCGGGCAGCTGGGTTCGGGAACTCCTCGGTGCGAGCGAACAGGCCCTCGATACCCTCGGTCATGCCGCCAGGCTCCGGAAAACAGACCTCTCCAGCGCGACACCGCCGGCTGCATACGTCCGGTCGCTCGTCCAGTAGCCACCCACCTCACTGGGCAGCGTTCCATCAGTGCGAATAAACGGCAACTTCTGCTCTACGGCCTTCCTCTCAAGAGGACTAAGCCGAAACCAGCTGTCAGAGAAGGTAAGGAAATTGAAGAAGGTCGCCCCCGTGATATTTTCGCCCACCGGAACACCTCCAGCGGTGCCGGTTGCCGTCAGCGATCCGTCTGGTCCGACCACGTAGCGCAGGGACCATGCCGCTTTTTCGTTACGTTTAAAGCCGAACTGGTAACGATCGACGTATCCACCGGTAAGTAGCTCCTCAAGCTCTACGCGGTACTCCTCAAGACGGCTATCGGCCGGGCTCCCGTAGAGGATGTGGCTCTGCCGAAGGTCGGTGGTCACGCGGCCAGCAAGACGCCGGGCATGCGTGCGGCTAAATGTTTCCGAGTACGAGTAGCTGCTCACGCTGCCGCCCTAAAGCTAGTGCCGAGCACGTCCTGCCACAACTCGACAGCCTGGCCCTTAGCGGGCTCGTAGTAGGCGGTGGAGATCGCGTCCAGCGCCTCCTGGGCCGCAGCAACAAGCAGATCGCGGTGCGGTGCCTCATAGTGCTCGGCCACGTTGTTGTCGAAATTGACCGGATCGAGGATCTGGATCGGCTTGCTCCCGCGGGGAGGCAGTTCCGACGCGGGGTGGAAGTCGGTGAAAGCGATCTGGCCGTGAAGGCCGCCGTTGACAATGAAGGCGAAGAACTGCTCGAGCGCCTTCGCATAGTCGTCGAGAGCCAGTCCGCCATCGGCCAGATGGACCCACAGCAGTTCAAGCATGAAGCTCTTGCACTTGAAATCACCATCGCGCCTTCGCTGCCGTGCCCACCACTTCGTGAACCGGATGAGCTGCGCGAGGTGCGTTGGATACTCCTTCTTGCGGCCACGGATAAAGTCCAGGTGCCGCCGCACGCTGGTCCTCAGCCGAGTACCGTCATCCTTGCTGACGAGGTAGCCCACATCGTCCGGCTCGCCCTCATAGAGCACCGGGACAACATCAACCTCAACCCCGCTGCCCGCGAACCTGACATTGACGCAGTTGGTGCTGGCGACGATCTGGTCTTCGTGCAGAAGCGGATACGCCTCGACCACGCGGTCGCGCAACCAGTGCACGAGTGCAGGCGTCTCGTCAGGCGCCTGCTCAGCCTTCACATAGACGGCAAGATCATGATCGTTGACGGTCCGGAGCGCAGTGCCCTTAGCGATGGAGCCGGCGTTAAGTGCCTTGACAAGGCCGTAGCCCGGCGAAGCGGCGATCTTGTCCTCAATCCTCTCACGAAGCCGCTTGACCTGAGCGCGCTGATCATCGAGTTCGGTCCTCTTCAAGTTGACCTTCTCGTCAGCGAACAAGACAAGATCGCGATGTGTGATCTGTGGGGGCAACTGAGTTACACCTTCCATTCTGTTGTAACAAATACAACATTGTTGTCTCCAGTTCGCCTGACGGGGGCTAACTGGATCAGGCCGCAGGAGGTGACGAGGCGATAAGCCTCGCCACCTCTCTTGACCTGCGGTTATTTGATTACTCGCACGCGCTGAGATGTTGCATCTGCCGCAACTTTGCTCATTCTTAGCTGCAGCCGCTGGTGGAGCCGCAGCCTTCGCACACGTAGCAGCTGCCCGCCGGACGCATTTTCGTGCCACAGGTGAGGCAGAGCGGCGCGTCGGCCGTCCGACCCTGCTGCGACTCGATCAGCTCGGTGGAGCTGTGCGGCTGCGCGGCCGACTCGGCACGAGGACTCCGCTCGGGATGCGCCGGCTCCTCATGGCGTGGGTGAGCCCGTTCTACCGGAGCGGACTGCGCCATCTCCGCGGGATCCTGGTCCTCGGCCAGCGTGGCCGGTTCCTCCCCGGCCAGCTGGGCCGAGCGCTCGGCAGCGGACAGGATGCCCAGCTCGGCACGCGTGTCGTAGGGCAGGTGATCCAGGGCCAGCCGGCGGAACACATAGTCCATCACCGAGCTTGCGATCCGGATGTCCGGGTCGTCGGTAATCCCAGCCGGCTCGAAGCGCATGTTGGTGAACTTCTCCACCCACTTCTCGAGCGGCACCCCGTACTGGAGGCTGATGGAGATCGCCATCGAGAAGGCATCCATCACGCCAGCCAGGGTGGAACCCTGCTTGCCGAGCTTCAGGAAGACCTCACCCACGCCGTCGCCCGGGTAGCTGGACGCGGTCATGTAGCCTTCCGCGCCGGCCACGGAGAACCGGGTCACCATGGCCGACCGCTGCTTCGGCAGGCGCCTACGCACCGGGCGGACGTCGTGCGGCGACTGCGCGGGCTCGGCCTCGGCTGCGGCCGGCTTCTTCCTGGCATCGGACAGCGGCTGGCCGACCTTGCAGTTGTCCCGGTAGACCGCCAGCGCCTTGAGACCCAGTTTCCAGCCCTGCAAGTAGATGTGCTCAACGTCCTGTACGGTCGCGGACTCGGGCATGTTGACAGTCTTGGAAATCGATCCACTAAGGAAGGGCTGAACGGCGGCCATCATCCGGACATGGCCCATAGGGGCAATCGACCGCTCGCCCATGGCACAGTCGAAAACAGGGTAGTGCTCCAGCCTGAGGCCGGGCGCGTCCACGACATGGCCGTGCTCGCTGATGTACTCGGCGATCGCTTCAACCTGTTCCTCCTGGTAGCCCAGGGTCCGTAGCGCCCGCTGCACGGTCTGGTTGACGAACTGCATGGAGGCACCGCCGACCAGCTTCTTGAATGTCACAAGGCCCAGGGCTGGCTCGATCCCGGTGGTGTCGACATCCATCGCGAGCCCCGACGTGCCGGTGGGCGCGAGCAGCGTGGCCTGGGCGTTGCGCCAGCCGTTGCGCTCCCCGATCCGCAGGCACTTATCCCAGGCGAGGGTGGCGGCCGCCCACACCGGCCGGTCACGGTGATCGAAGCCAGCCACCGCCCGTGACGCCACCTGGTGCTTGCTCATGATCCGCTTGTGGCCCTCGGCATTGCGGGCGTAGCCGTCGTAAGGGCCGACCACTCCGGCAAGCTCAGCCGAGCGCCGGTAGGCGGTCGCGGTCATGAGACTGGTAATCGCGCCCGCCAGCGCACGACCGCCGTCAGAGTCATACGGAAGACCCGCGGCCATCAGCAGCGCACCGAGGTTGGCGTACCCCATGCCCAGTTGCCGGTAGGCCCGGGTCACCTCACCAATCTTGGCCGTCGGGAAATCGGCGAAGCAGATCGAGATGTCCATCGCGGTGATGACCAGTTCGCAGACCTTGGCGAACTTCTGGACATCGAAGGTCTTGTTGTCCTCACCGAGGAATTTCAGCAAGTTGATCGAGGCCAGGTTGCACGAGGAGTTGTCCAGGTGGAGGTACTCCGCGCATGGATTGGACGTCGTGATCCGGCCGGATTCGGGGCAGGTGTGCCAGTCGTTGATCGTGTCGTCGTACTGGATGCCCGGGTCGGCGCACGCCCACGCTGCCTGGCACATTTTCGCCCACAGGTCACGGGCGCTGACCGTCTCAATCACATCGCCGGTAAGCCGCGCCGTCAGGCCGAACTCGCCGTCAGCCTCGACTTGGCGCATGAACTCATCGCTCACCCGCACCGAGTTGTTGGCGTTCTGGTACTGCACCGAGTAGATGTCGTCACCGCCGAGGTCCATGTCGAACCCGGCATTACGCAGGACCCGGATCTTCTCCTCTTCCCGGACCTTGGTCTCGATGAACTCTTCGATGTCGGGGTGGTTGATGTCGAGGATCACCATTTTCGCCGCCCGCCGGGTGGCGCCACCGGACTTGATGGTGCCGGCGCTGGCGTCGGCGCCGCGCATGAAGCTGACGGGACCCGACGCGTTGCCACCGGAGGACAGCAGCTCTTTGCTCGACCGGATCCGCGACAAGTTGACCCCTGAGCCGGACCCGCCTTTGAAAATCAGTCCTTCCTCCTTGTACCAGTCCAGGATCGAGTTCATCGAGTCGTCGACAGCGAGCAGGAAGCATGCCGACACCTGGTGGGGCGAGGCCGTGCCGACGTTGAACCACACTGGCGAATTGAAGCTGAAAATCTGGTGCAGCAGTGTGTAGGTCATCTCGTGCTCGAAGATCTGGGCATCTTCGGGCCCGGCGAAGTAGCCGTTCTCCTGGCCGGCCCGGACATAGGTGAGCACAACCCGGTCGATGAGCTGCCGCAGGCTCCACTCCCGCTGCTGAGTCCCCAGGGCTCCCCGGAAGTACTTGCTGGCTACGATTTGGATCGCGTTCGGCTGCCAGAAGTCCGGGAATTCCACTCCGCGCTGCTCGAAGTTGATCGAGCCATCACGCCAGTTAGTCAGCACCACGTCGCGGCGCTCCCACGTCACCTCGTCGTAGGGATGCACGCCGGGCGTGGTGTAAATCCGCTCAACACGCAGCCCCTTCGCCGCCTTTGCCCGCGGCCCGCGCGACTGACCGCTGCTCATGTCCGCCATTAGCTTCCTTCTCCCCTCGGATGTCCTGCTAGAACTCATTGATCACCGGTGCTGCCGTCGACCTGGTGAAGTGCGGTCCTGCGATGCTCATGGGCCCGTGCACGATACGTCCGCCCGTCAGGTCTGCATGGTGCCGGCGAGCGCCGGAGATAGCCATTCGGGTTCGTGTCCCCCGCGCAGGCGGGCGATCTCCCGCTCAAAGTCCTCCAGGGAAGTGAACCCGCGGTAGACGCTCGCGAACCTCAAGTAGGCGACCTCATCCAGGTCCCGTAGCGGCTGCAGTGTCGCCAGCCCCACATCGTGGCTTGGCAAGATCGCCCGCCCTGTCGCTCGCACCGCCTCCTCCACGCGCTGCCCCAGAAGAGCGAGCGCGTCATCGGTTACCGGCCGTCCCTGGCACGCCTTGCGCACGCCAGCGATGACCTTCTCCCGGCTGAACGGCTCGGTGGCGCCGCTGCGCTTGCTCACCAACAACGCTGCGGTCTCCACCGTCGTGAACCGGCGGCCGCACCGAGGACAGCAACGGCGGCGGCGGATCACTGTGCCGTCCTCGGCAGGCCGGCTGTCGAGGACCCGGCTATCGTCATGCCGACAGAACGGGCAATGCACGCGGACCAACCCCTTCTATGCATGCCCCCAGCCAGGTCACCACCGGCGGCGTAATCGCAGCACGGCGGTCAATCGACCGGGACGCACTAACTGTGGTAGTTACACAGTTGTAGTTTACCTAGATGTGGTGAAGCTAGCTGCTCTACACCGATCAACGCAACACGACACGCAAAGCATCTCGAGTAAATCTGGCGCCAGTGCGTCACCGAGCTCATTCGGCGCCATCAGGGCCACGGTGAGGGGTCGGCGATTAGCCGGCTCCCTCGCAGGCCGCATGTTCCTCTGCCCGGTGGGCCGCCAGTACATCCCCGCCGAAGTCACGCTGTCGGCGGCGCAGCACAGTGTGCGCGTGGTTCGCGCCGTTCGACGTGTTGTCGTACTCAATGAGCAGGTCGCCGCCTTGGACGCGGTAGTAGTGGCCACATCCCGGCTGCAGCGGCCCTTCCCAGGCGAAATGCAGCTCAGTGCCGCGCAACACGGCAGCTTCCCGCGCAGCCAGCTCATCTGGCAGCCGGCCGAGATAGACCGCGGCAAGTTGCACAAGCAGCGCCCTGCTCACCGGATCGAGCTGGGCCGCGCCGACTCCTAGCGGGGCGATCCGGTCGGCCACGAGGGGCCTGGTCGAACTGCGGATGTCAGGCGGCGCCGTATCGGCGACGACCGCCAGGCTACGGGCGACTGGCCCCATCGCGTCCATCAGCGCCCGGGCCAGGTCCTCCTCCATGCCTAGTGGCCGGATCACGGGCCGCCCGGCGACGGAAACAGTGGCCGGGTGCGCGCCCAGGAACAGCGGCGTGGGGAAAACTTCCTGGCCGTCGATGGTGAGCGAGATCGACAGATGGTGGCCCTCCCACCGCCACGCCCAGCGCTCGTCGCGAGCGGGATCGCCGAACACCACGACCCAGAAATCGCTGCTGTGCCTACCGCGACGCCAACCCTCACGCCGGTCCAGGATCTCCTCCAGCGCCATGACCGTGACCGCCTGGGCGTAGGCCGATGGGCTCAGGGCGGTGGCGAGCAGCCGGTGCGCGGCCTTGCGCCCGGCCCGATCGAGGTCGGCCAGGCACACACCCGGCCGGGGCCGGGGCAGGTATGTGAACCGATGCCTGGTCGTGGTGTCAGCGAAGGGCAGGCAGACGACCGCGCGCTGCTGCTCGTCGAGCCCGGCGACCAGCGCCAGAGCGGCTGCGCGCATGGCCGCCGGGGCCGACCCCTGGTCAGTCACCTGTGCCTCCTGAAACCGGCGGGGGGACTACCGCCCGGATGAGCGCGGCAAACAGGGCGGGATGACGGTACACGAGCCGGATCGACAGATACCGCCCGGTGAGCAGCTCGCGTAGGCACTGTCCTTCATCGCTGGGCGGCAATTGTCCCGCACGGGACAGGAAGCGCACCTGCAGCAGGGCCGGAAGCTGCTGCTCGAACAGCGATTGGCCGGGTAGCGGGCCGCCAAGCCAGCGGCGGGCCTGCGTGATAGTCATCACTTCCCAGACCACGGTGTCGGACAAGCTCCGGGTACTGTCGCGCACGGTCACAAGGTGAGGTAGACGTACCAGGCTCGGCGTGGACACCAGCTCAGGTGCGATGGCCGATGTGACGCACGGCCTGACCGGCTGCGTGTCACGACGGCGGCGGTTATCGAGGTGGATGGCGAATGCCAGCGGCAGTTTCGCGGGATCGGCATTGCCGCCCTGGTGTAAGACGACGCCGAGAGTGCGGCCACGGCGGGCTACGGCGAGCCCGGCAGCTGCGAGCGACCCGTGCGGCATGGGTACGTGAACCAATTGCTGTTGGTCGCTGGCCGCGATGACCTGCCCACTGCGGCCGCCAGACCGGGTAGGGGGCATAGCGCGCCCCGTCCGCTGGACGAGCAGGCCGCGGGGCAGCACGCCGAGAGGATCGCCTAGTTCCGCCAGGTCGAACAGGCGGTCGGCGGCGGCATTCGCCGTGCCAGTCACGGCTGGGGCGGGAATGTCCACGGCACAACCTCAAACAGCGGGGCGCTGTTTCCGGGCGTTAGCAGCTCCCGTCGTGCCGACGGCTCCCCGTACCAGTCGTAGTACGTTTCCAGAGCCGACGAGACATTGAGGATCGCGTTGGTCAGCTCTAGATTGTGGCCTGGGACGAACCCGCCGGAATCCGCCTGGGCGAGAGTGACCCCGCCCAGCAACAACGAAGAAATTATCAAATCGATGTAGCGGTTCGGCAGAGACTCGGCATGGTAGAAGTTCACCGGCATGCCGTGGCCGATCACGCACAACTCAACGCCGTCGTTGAGCAGGTAGCCGTGCCCAAGCCGACCGTAGTCATGCACAGCGTGGGCGAGCGCCGCGAACTCATCGAGAAAGAACTCGTAAGTCCGCGAAGTGATGCTGGCCAGGTAGCAACTTTTGCGGAACGCCACCAGGTGCTTGCCCCGCAGGCTGCCGCGCCCGCCCGCACCGACCAGCAACAGCGGCTGGTGGGACTCGATCAACCCGGTCAGCGAGCGGCTGGTGGCAAACCCTTCCTCGTGAGCTGCAACCAGCGCCACGGTTTCGCTGTCGTAGACCGCCACCCGCATGCGCCGCGCGCGCAAGACATCGGCGACTTGGCGCCCGATCCGGCCGTAGCCGACAACGAGTGCCGGGCGCCCCTCGAACTTCTCGTGTGGCAGCCTGTCGAGGATGCTGCGCACCGCGGCGGCAGCCACGCCATAGGACTCCATGGTCGCCTTCAACTGGCTCTCTGCCACGGAGAAAACCGGGACTGGCAACGGGACGCCTTCAAGCTTCCAGATGCCGGACATGGTCTGTTCGACAATGCCGACGAACTCGCTCATTGCCTCGGGGTAGTACTCGGCTACCACCGGCCATGTGTGACCGCCGTCGTCGAAGATCATGGTTTGAGGCCGCTGGCCCTGGCCCGCTCGATGTGCGCGCCTATGCTGTCGATCCGGTCGGGGTAGAGATCGACGTGAATGCGGAGGGTATCGCGCAGCCAGCCATCAACGCGATCTCGCTGGGTGTATGGATAGCCCTTGTCAAGGATGGTCATGTGCTGGGGATCAGCGCCCATTGCCGTCAAGGCGTCCATCATGGCCACGAAGTCTGTCATGTGGTGGATCGCGAGGAAGTATGCGTGACCGGCCAGCGCCGTCGGCCCGCAGGATGCCGCGAACTGCTGCGTGAGCGGGAACTGCCTGCGCACATCGGTGAGTTCTAAGCTCGTCAGCGGCAGCAGGTCCAGCTGGCGGAACAGCGTCCGGGCGGCCTCGGCGTCAGCGCCGGGCGCAGCGTCGGTGACTGTGAGGGCTGCAACGTAGGAGTGCGCGTCGGCGTAGGCGGCATTGGCCGGTGCGGACACCGACAGCACGATCTTGCCCACGGCAGGCGACTCGAAATGAGCCTGGGCCGCGAACGCCGTGTCGTCTTCGGGGGCGGTGACCAGCGAGACAAGGTCAGCCGACCGGTGCTGGAGCTTGGCTAAGTAGTGCCCCAGCGCCTGCCTGGCGTCGGCGCGTGTCCCCCGGAACGTCATCTGGTGAGTCAGAGGCGGCAGACCCGCCTGAGCATGCCAGGCCGGCTCGGGTCGCGTGGTGATTCTCTGACTCATGAACCAAACACCTCATTGCGAACGAAACAGCCCCGTTAACATTATTGAGCCTCGGTTGAGGTTGCTAGTCACGGCTACGGCCCGATCCACCGCATAAATAGTGGCCCCGCGAGGCGTGTTGATCAGGAAGATGCCCTCTGACCAGGGAGAATAGAAGTTACTGAGGCTTCCGTCATACGGTTCAAGAAGACGCATGTCAACCGCGATTATCGCACAGTCTGGTACGAGAGCTAAACAAACTTGGCCGACCGGGACGTTGCAGCCGACGTCGTTCCCAAATACGCGATCGGGATGGAAGCCGCGCCTTAGCTTGGGCCGAGGGCGCTGTCGAGCCTCGGCCGGGGGAAGATCAGTCGCGGGATGAGCTGGCGGAGTTCCGTCGCCAGCTGTATGGCTGCTTTACTGCGCGGGCGGATGAGCTGCTCGAGCTGGCCGATGGTGCGCTGTGCGCTGGCGGGCCGGTGCGGGTGCTGGCGGAGCTGTCGCTGGCGCCAGGGCACCAGCGCGGCCACGGCGCGTTGTATGACGCGGTGAACTGCGGCCGGGTCGATGTGGCGCGGCTGCGCTGGTTACTGACGCGCCTGCCGCTGCCGGCCTGGGACGACGGGCGGATCCGGCTGGCGGTCGATGTGAGCAACTGGCTGCGGCCGGACGCGGTCACCAGCCCGGAGCGCCTGTTCTGCCATTGCTACGGGCGGGGGAACAGCAGCGCGCAGATGATCCCGGGGTGGCCGTACTCGTTTGTGGCCGCGCTGGAGCCGGGTCGCAGCTCGTGGACCCGGCTGCTGGACGCGATCCGGCTCGGCCCGGCCGACGACCTGGCCGCGGTGACCGCTGCGCAGGTCCGCGACGTCGTCCAGCAGCTGATCGCCGGCGGGCACTGGCGGGATGGCGACCCGGCTATCCTGGTGATCTTCGACGCCGGGTACGAGCCGGCCCGGCTGGCCTGGCTGCTGGCGGACCTGCCGGTGCAGGTGATCGGCCGGCTGGGCACCAACCGGGTACTGCGCCAGCCACCGCCGCCCCGCGAGCCCGGCCAGATGGGCCGGCCAGCCCGCCACGGGCGCGAGCTCAAGCTCGCCGATGAGGCCACCCATCCCGGACCGGACGTGACCACCACCACCGTCACCACCCGGTACGGCACCGCCACCGCCCGTGCCTGGCACCGGGCGCACCCCAAGCTCAAGGCCCGCGGCGCCTGGGCAGGCCACCAGGGCGAGCTTCCCGTCATCGAGGGCACCTTGATCCAGCTCACCGTCGATCACCTGCCGCACGACCGCCACCCCAGGCCCGTGTGGCTGTGGACCTCCCGCTCTGACGCCGGCCCCGACGAGGTGAACTGGTGCTGGCAGGCCTTCCTGCGGCGTTTTGATATCGAGCACACCTTCAGGTTCCTCAAGCAGATCCTGGGCTGGACCGCGCCGAAACTCCGCGACCCGGCCGCCGCCGGCCGGTGGACCTGGCTGATCCTCGCCTGCTACGCCCAGCTGCACCTCGCCCGCAGCCTCGCCGCAGACCTCCGCCTGCCCTGGCAGCGCCCCGCCCCCGCCGGCCGCATGACCCCCGCCCGGGTCCGGCGGGGATTCCGGGACATCCACGGCACACTGCCCCGCCTGGCGGCGGCACCGAAACCCGGCAAGCCCGGCCCCGGACGCCCGCCCGGCTCCAGGAACCGGCATCCGGCCACCCGCCACGACGTGGGCAAGACCACGACCAAGAAGAAGACGAGCAAGACCGCACAGAACCAGACAGGTTAAACGGCAAGCTAAGTGGCTAGCCCCGGAAGTAACTGGGGGGTTGACGGCTGCGGGGTCGGTGGTCTAGCTGTCGTGGCCGGCGAGGTGTACCGCGCACGCGGTGTCGAGAGCGTCTTCCAGGGTTCCGGCGGGTGATCCGGTGAATAGAACGGCGTCGTCGTAGCGGCTGGTCGCGGCCGAGTAGATCGCGAAGCCGAAGGAATGCGCGGAGCCGCCGTAGCGCAGGCGGCAGAGCGGGAGTTCGGTGCTGTCGGGGAGCACGCCGGTGACGTAGGTGAATGGGCCGCGGAAATGTGTGGTGACGCGGGCCAGCGCGGGCCAGCGGTCACGGCCGTGGTGCAGCAGCCGCAGGGTGATGGAGTTCCTGGTGGACTGCGGGATGGCGGGCATGTCCCTTATTGTGCTGGCGGGGCCGGCCGGGCCCGCTATGATCATCGCCGTCCGGGGGGGGTTACAGGAGCGTAATTTACCCCGGGAGCCCTGATGCCGCGGATGCGTGCGGTGCTGGTCGTGCTGACCGCCAGCGAGCGGAAGACGCTGAAGATCCGCGTGCATGGCCGCACGACGCCGTTTCGGGACCGGTTCCGGGCGACGATTGTGCTGCTGGCGTCGCGGGGCTGGCCGAATGCCAGGATCGCCCGGGAGCTGGGTACCACCGAGGACATGGCGCGGCTGTGGCGGCGCCGGTTTGCTGAGGATGGCGTGCCGGGGCTTTCGGACCGGCCTCGCGGCGGGCGGCCGCGTCAGATCACCGCGCTGGAGCGGGCGCAGATTTGCGCGCTGGCGTGTCAGCTGCCGGCCCAGACGGGGGTGCCGCTGGCCCGCTGGACCGGCCCGGAGCTGCGTACGGAGGTGCTGGAGCGGGGCCTGGTGAACGCGGTGCCGGTGTCGTCGGTGCTGCGGATTCTGGCGGAGAATCCGATAAAGCCGTGGCAGTACCAGTCGTGGATCTTTATGCGGGATCCTGATTTCGCCGCGAAGGCCCGGGTCGTTCTGGACCTGTACCAGGGCTGGTATCAGGGAAAGCCGCTGAGCCCCGGTGATCGCGTCGTGCCGGTCGATGCGAAACCCTCGATCCAGGCGCGGGCCCGCTGCCACCCCGGCACGCCAGCGCGGCCGGGTAAGCCGGCGAAGGTCGAGCATGAATACGAGCGGGCAGGCGCGCTGGCGCTTTTGGCGGGCAAGGACATCCACTCCGGCGAGGTCACCGCGACGTGCCCGCCCACGACCGGGATCGCGCCGTTCATGGCGCTGATGGACATCTACATGGCGCAGGATCGCTACAACAAGGCCCGGCGGGTGTTCGTGATCGTCGATAACGGCTCCGGCCACCGCGGGAAGAAAGCGATCAAGCGGCTGAAAGGCAAATACGCCAGCTGCATCATGATCCACACGCCAGTCCACGCATCCTGGCTGAACCAAATAGAGATTTTCTTTATCTGGAGCCTCCCGGCGGCTGTCCTTGACGTCCGCCACGCTCATTCGAGCGACTTGGTGGCTGCTTTGTAGACATGGTTATCTGCCGCTTCATCCAGCACGTCGATGAAGTGGAGAAACCATGCAGGTGCAGCGGGTAGTGATCCCCGCCTCCGGGGTGGAGTCGTGGACTGTCCTGGGCGATGATGACATCCCATTCGGCCCGGCCGAGCGGTGGCTGGCTTACCTGACCGATATTGAACGGTCACCCAGCACGGTGAAGGCGTATGCCCATGATCTGAAGGACTTCCTGGTGTTCCTCGCCGGCCGGGGCGTGGACTGGCGGGAGGTGCGGCTGGAAGACCTCGGCGAGTACGTGGCCTGGCTGGCGTTGCCGCCCGCCGGGCGCGACGGCACGGTGGCGGTGCTGCCGTCGGCGGGACCGCACGTGGGTGCGGCGACGGTGAACCGGAAGCTGGCGGCGCTGGCTGCCTTCTACGCCCATCAGGCGCGGCACGGCGCTGATGTCGGCGAGTTGCTGACCACCTGGCAGGCCGGCGGGCGCAGGAACGGCGGGTTCCGGCCGTTCTTGCACCATGTGAGTGCCGGCAAGCCGCAGGCCCGCCGGATCATTGCCCTGAGGCCGCCGAAGAAGCTGCCGCGGGTGGTGACCGCCGCGGAGATGCAGGCCATCCTGGATGCCTGCGAGCACCTGCGGGACCGGCTCTTGCTGGCCATTTTGTGGGACGCCGGCGTTCGGATCGGCGAAGCGCCCGGGCTCCGGCACGAGGACATCGCCGTGGCCGGGCGGGAGGTCACGATCGTGCCGCGCGCCAACGGCAACGGGGCGCGGTCGAAGGGCCGCGATCCGCGGACCATCCCGGTCCGTGCCCAGGTCATCCGGCTTTACGGTGATTACCTGGCCACCGAGTACGGCGACCTGGACTCCGACTACGTGTTCGTGAACCTGTTCGCCGGGCCGCGCGGGCAGGCGTGGACCTATGCCGCGGCCTACGACCTGGTGCTGCGGCTGCGCGAGCGGACCGGCCTGGATTTCGATCCGCACTGGTGCCGGCACGCTTTTGCTACGAGATCGCTTCGGGACGGGGTGCCGGTCGAGGTGGTGTCCAGGCTGCTCGGCCATTCCTCGATCACCACCACGGTGTCCGTCTACGGGCATCTGACCGCGGAGGACGCCCGTTACGCGCTGGAGGCCGCGGGCTGGTTCACCGGTGCCGGGGTGACCTTGTGACGGACATCTCCGGGATCACCCAGGCGGACCGGGCCTGGTGGCAGCAGCGAGCGGCCGCCGAGCTCGGCTCGATCCTGCACCAGAACCCGGATCTGCCGTGCATCGGCTGGACGGTCGGCCCGGCAGGGTCGGTCCTGGCTGGCCACGTCAACGGCCTGGCCCCGGCCGCGCAGGTGCGGGCCGTGTTCGATTCCTGGCGCCATGCGCTGGTGCTGGAGGACTACCGCGAGCACCGGGGCGGCGGCGGGACGGCGTTCCTGCACGCCGCGGCCCGCCGGAATCAGGTGAGGATCCGGCTGACAGCCACCGTCTTCGGCGATGAGCCTGAGGCCGGGCAGTGAGCCCCCGTGATCAGGGCGCTGCTGCGCTGTCTGGCAGCGGATGCCGGCCGGGCCGCCCGGCGGGGCTGCTGGAGAAGCTGATCGCGGCGGTCCGGCCAGAGTTCCGCACCGACGTGCTGGTATTCGACCCGCGAGACCCGGTGTTCGGCGGTCCTGCCTGCGCTGCCGGCTGTCAGCGGCCCGCGCGCAGGCGGGGCCTGTGCCCGGGTCATTACGAGCGGTGGCGGGTCGCGGGGAAACCGGACCTGGCGGAGTTCGCCGCCGCCACGCCACCGGACATGGTCGCCTGCCGCCAGCTTCCCGCATGCGAGATCACCGGCTGCCTTTACGGGCAGACAGCCCGCGGCATCTGCGAACGCCACCGGCGGCAGTGGCAGCGCGCCGGCTGCCCGGAGCTGGTGTCCTGGCGCGCATCCGCGCCGCCGCCACCCTCACCCAGGCCGGCTACCTGCCGGATGGGCCACTGCGACCTGTGGGCGTGCCCGTCGTCGCTGTTCTGCCGCAGCCATCACGTGCGGTGGAACAAGCACGGGCGGCCCGACGCGGACCAGTTCGCCATCTCCTGCCAGGACGCTGGGCGTGGCGCCGAGCGCATCGACCTGCGGCAACTGCCCGGGACGCTGCGGCTGGAGGTGCAGTACGTGCTTCAGGGCCGCCGGGATGAGCAGCGGGCGCCGCTCGTCCCGGCCACGGTCCAGCGGATCCTCGGTGACCTGGCCGCCACCGGGGTGACATCGCTGCTGGACCGGCCCGAACCCGCCTGGGAGCAGTTCGGGCCACGCCGGGGACGAGGATGCGGATGGCGCGCCTTTGCCCTGGACGCCCACCAGCGCATCGAGGCACTCGCCGTCGGCAGCGGCTGGGACATCGAATACCCGCGAGATGCCTGGCGGCTGCGCAACCTGGGCATCACCAGCGCGACCGCGACGATCCGCTTCGGGAAGATCCCCCAGACCTGGCTGAAGGATCTGGCCAGGCGCTGGAGCCGGTGGCGGCTGGCAGCCGGCACCGAGGCAAGCGGCGTGGCCGCCGGAGTCCGGGCGATCACCCGCCTCGGCGTCTTCCTGGCATCCCCGCCGGTCACAGCCAGCCAACTCGCCCACCTCGACCGCCAGCTCCTGGAACGCTACCTGGCCGGCCTGCACGCCGAATACGCCGGACGGCAGGCCCACATCCACCACCTCAGCGCCCTCAACGGCTTCTTCACCGCGATCCGGCGGCACGGCTGGGACGACACCCTCCCCGCCAGCACGGCCATCTACCCCGAGGACTGGCCAAAGCAGCCCAGGCGCCTGCCGCGCGCCCTCGCCGCGCAGATCGCGGCCCAGCTGGAGACAAGCGCCGCCCTGGACCTGTGGGACAACCCGGCCTACCAGCTGATCACCTTGATCCTGATCCGCTGCGGCCTGCGGGTCGGCGACGCCGCCAGGCTCCCCTTCAGCTGCATCGTCACCGACGCCGACGGCGCCCCTTACCTGCGGTACTACAACCATAAGATGAAACGGGAGGCGCTGGTCCCCCTCGATGAGGAACTGCGCCAGCAGATCAGCGACCAGCAGCAGCGGACGCTGCGGCGCTGGCCAGCCGGCCCACCGGTCTTGTTCCCGCGGCCGACCAGCAACCTCGGCGGGCACGTGCCGATCCGCAGCTCGACCTACCGCACCGCGATGGGCCGCTGGCTGGCACGCTGTGACATCCGCGACGAGCACGGCCAGCCGGTCAAGCTGGTCCCCCACCAGTGGCGGCACACCCTGGGAACCGCCTTGATCAACAAAGACGTGCCGCAGGAAGTCGTCCGGCGGATACTCGACCACGAGTCCCACGAGATGACGGCCAATTACGCCCGGCTGTCCGACGCCACCATCCGCCGGCACTGGGAAGCCGCCCGCAAGGTCAACGCCAAAGGCGAAGACGTAACGCTCGACCCAGACGGGCCGCTCGCCGAGGCCGCCTGGGCCAGGCAGCGTCTCGGCCGGGCGACGCAAGCCCTGCCGAACGGCTTTTGCGGACTTCCGCTGGCCAGGACCTGCCCGCATGCCAACGCCTGCCTGACCTGCCCGCTCTTCGTCACCACCGCCGAGTTCCTGCCCCAGCACCGTGCTCAGCACGCCACCACGCTTGAGATCATCTCCGCGGCCGAAGCTCGCGGTCAGACGCGGATGGCACAGATGAACCGGCAGGTCGCCGGCAACCTCGAAAAGATCATCACTGCCCTGGAAAACGATGAAGAAGGAACCCCCGAGATGGCCGCAGATGCGCCCTGACAACACCGCGCCAATCATCGCCGCGGCCAGGCACCGGCACGAACTGACGCGTGCCAGAGCGATCCAGGCGATCCGCGAACTCGACCACGCCGGGAGCCTCGTAACCTTCGCCGGCGTCGCTGGCCAGGCCGGGATCTCCCGGTCCTGGCTCTATTCCCAGCCCGACATCCGCGCCGAGATCGCCCGCCTCCGGGACGCCACCAGCAGGTCCGGCCCAGCGCCGATCCCGGCCAGCCAGCGCGCCTCCGACGCCTCACTGCTTCGCCGCCTGGAAGCCGCCCACGCCGAACGAACCCGCCTCCTGGAAGAACGCACACAGCTCCGCGAGGAGAACGCCCGGCTCCGCCGGCAGCTCGCCATCGCCCTCGGCGGACAGCGGCAGGCCGGGATCGGCGGCTTCCAGCCACTGTCCTGACCCGTCACCATCCGATAACGATCAGACCCCTCATGCTGGACCCCGAGACCTTGCCGCGGACGCGTCCAGGTCACCGTCCTCGACGCGTCCGCCCAGGTCAACGCGACCACAGACTGCCAGGCTCAAGATAATCTTCTTCTCGATCATCCAGAAAAAGGTCATCTCACCCAACGACTTCGCCAGCCCCGGCGACCTGTCCGGCACACTGCTCGCCTTCGTTGACCGCTACAACCAGACCGCCCGGCCATTCAACTGGAACTACACCGCTACAGACCTGGCCAGATTCCTCGGCCGGATCAACGGCCAGCAGCAACCAGCCAGCCTGCCAGAGGCCGCATGACCAACCCCCGACGAACTTACGGCCTCACCCACTTAGCTTGACTCTGTCGGGGATCTTGGTCGCTGTGGCTTAGCTGACGGCTCGCCAGGAGCGCAGGCGCTGGATGTCGTGCTGGTCGAGGTAGTCCTGGAAGGCCGTTGGTGGTCGCGGGGCTGTGCTCTCGCCGGAGG
>WNFE01000111.1_pt1 | contig 53862 bp, 49 predicted proteins | sample 5400451 | NCBI WGS metagenome assembly WNFE01 (sample SAMN13153344, study PRJNA577476) | soil metagenome | isolation source: 200 cm saprolite under Douglas fir tree site 2 hole 2 | place: USA:California | collected 2015-04-18
CCGCGGTTTCAACTTCGGGCAGACTGAGCAAACTGGAGCGAGTCAGATTTGGTCAGCCTGCCCTCAACTTTGCCATCAACAAGTCTGTGAAGGAATCGGGAAATAATGGACCGTTGCAAGTCGAAGCTCGCCCTGATACTTCTGACCGGTGTTCTCTTAGGCGCCGCAGCCTCAGCCCAGAAAATCAAAGTCATCGTCGACCAGGACGCCCGCGGTCCCGGCACCAGCGACCAGCAGGCCATTCTGGTTTTCCTGCAGTCCGACAAATTTGACGTTCTCGGCATCACCACCGTCAGCGGCGACCAGTGGGTGAAGGAAGAGACCCAGCACGTGCTCCGTATGACGGAGATCGCCGAGCGTACCGACATCCCGGTGATTCAGGGCGCCGAATTCCCCTTGCTCAATTCCAAGGAAGAAACCGAGCGTTGGGAAGCCCTGTACGGCAAGCTGGAATACAAGGGTTGCTGGACGGAGCATTTCGAAGCCAACCGCTCCACCGTCTACGACGAACCCTACCACGCTCCCGACGTTGTTCTGCCCATGAAGGAGGGAGCGCCTCATATCCAGGCTGCTCCTGGCACTGCGGCGGAATTCATTGTGAAGATGGTGCACAAGTATCCGGGTGAAGTGGTGCTTTGGGCAGGCGGTCCGTTGACCAATTTTGCCCTGGCCTTGAAGCTCGATCCTGAAGTGGCCATGCTGGCCAAGGAATTCGTCATGATGGGCGGCGGATTGTACGCGGACAAGGGCGCGATCGATCCTGGCGCCATTGATGCCCGCCGAGAATTCAACTGGTGGTTCGATCCGGAGGCCACACGCATTGTTTTGCGCGCGCCCTGGAAAAAAGTCACCATCACGCCGATTGATATTTCGGTCAAGACCCGCTTCACGACGGAAATGAAAGCGGCGATCTCCAAGGCAAACACGCCGGTCACGCAATATCTGGACAAGTACTCTCTGCCAGGCTACATGTGGGACGAGATCGCGGGCGCGGCTCTGATCGATCCTTCCATCATCACCGGTCAGAAGCAGCTCTACATGGACATTGACGTGGATCACGGCGCCAGTTACGGTAAGACGATTTTCTGGAATTCCGCAGCCAAGGTTCCCCCTTATTTGCGGCTGGCCAATGTTCAATTCGACATTGACGCGGAGAAGTTCTACAAGCTCTATATTGACTTGATGACCCGGCCAGCGCGCAGCCAGTCATCCCCGCGCTAGTGTCGTTGTTTACCGTGAAAGGTTATCGATGAAATTTGGCAAGGTTTACCTGGCAGTCGCATGTGCGTTGCTGATCAGCGCTTTTGCCGGAGCCCAGGAGCGCCGCAAGGTGATCATCAACCAGGATTGTTCCGGCCCCGGGGGAAGCAACATGCAGACTCTGCTCACACTGATTCAGTCGCCTCAGGTCGAAGTGCTGGGGATCACCGTCGTGAGCGGGAACCAGTGGCGGGACGAGGAAGTGGCACACGCCTTGCGCCTGCTGGAGATCATCGGCCGCACCGACATTCCGGTGGTGCCAGGGGCCGTCTTTCCCTTGGTACGGCGGCGCGAAGACGCTCAAATGTGGCAGCAGCGCTATGGAAAAGTTGCCTTCGCGGGTGCCTGGGATGAACGCTGGTGGCACGAGCCGTTTGTGATCCCGACGCTCCCTGAAGGCAAGCCAACAACCAAGCCGGCTGACGAAGACGCCGTTCATTTTCTGATCCGCAAAGTTCATGAATTCCCGCACCAGGTAACGATTTACGAAGGCGGCCCTATGACCAACCTGGCGCTTGCCATATCGATCGATCCGCAATTTCCTGAACTGGCGCAGGAGCTGGTTTTCATGGGCGGAAGTCTTGGTCCCCAGACCGACGATCCGGAGTTCGTCAACAATCCCCGTCACGAATTTAACTTCTGGTTTGATCCTGAGGCGGCGCAGATCGTGTTGCGCGCGAACTGGAAAAAGATTGTCTGCACGCCGGTGGACATTTCAATCAAGACTCGCCTGACGCCTGCAATGATCAAGCAGATCGAAGCCAGCGGCACACCTTTGGCAAGGTATGTTGCCCGCTTCTTCCGCACCGGCCAGGGTGGCGAGTATATGTGGGACGAGCTGGCGGCGGCCGCATGGATCGATCCTTCCCTAATTACTAAACGCGAAACCCGCTACCTGGGTGTGGACCTGGACCGAGGTGCGGGATACGGGAACACGGTGACATGGACTGAGAAGGACAAGCCGAAGATCGCGGTTCAGCCGGTTGAGATCCAGGTGGATTTGGACAACGAGAAATTTAGTCGAATGTTTGTCGGCTTGATGAGTGCAGCCACACCTGCCGGTGGCCATTGAAATCTCGACGCCTGTTTGCGAGCCTAGAAACGGTTGCGCAAATCGAGGAAATGTTCCACATGGAACACTTGCAAAAAGCCGTGCAAGCATAACGTATGCAATGAGTTAAGTGGTATAGCTATAAGAAATTAATTTTCACGCTCGTTTTTTGTTCCGCGAAATGCCGAAATATCGGTAGTGCGACGTAGTTTCGGCGATTTTTCTTTCGGATTTCTCGCGCCGGATTCTCGAGGCAGATCTCAGAGCTTCGACCCAAATCCTATTGCGCCTTATTGCGGCTTCGAGGCGGAAGCTGGGCTCCGCAATGTGTATACGAACTGTTGAACCTCATGCCGCTCCCGCTCAACTTCTTCGGCTGTTTGCTTTGACAGCTGATTGTAGAGCTGGAGCTCTTGTTGCGCTTTCAATTGTTCTCCGATCCGCCGGTAGGCCTGCGCCAGGCGATAGTGCGCCTCTTCCAACCTGGGATTGGCTGCGATGGCTTTTTGATAGTCGGAGATTGCCTGAGAAAAATCCTTGCGATCGGAAGACAGAATGCCCAATTGCAGATATGCGGGGCCAAGCTTGGGATCGAGGCGGACAGACTTTCGCAGCAGGGATTCCGCTTGCAGTACAGTTTGGGTGTCGTCCAGGTTTTTCCGCTGCTTCCAGAGACTGAGCGCGTAGTAGTAATTGGCCAGGGCATTTTCAGGTTGCAGCCTGGCGAATCGTTGTAGTCTCTCCACCAGGCCTTCTGATTGGGTGGTCTCCACGCTTTGAATTTTGCCCAGGAAGAGGTAAGGGTTTGCGTCGCCGGGATTCAGGTCCGAGGCTTCGCACAAACGCCGGGCAGCCTGGTCGTAGGAGCCGCGAGCGTACCAGGCAACGCCCAGTCCGACCAACATCCGCGCGGACTCCGGAAACAGGCGATTGCCCTTGGTGAAGACTTCGATGGCCGGCTCGACCGCGTGATGCACCAGGAGCTCGGCTCCCCAGTCGAAGAAATTGGACTCACTGGGGTTCATTTCTGCCGCGCGCTGATATTCATGAACAGCTTGGAGAGGATTGCCTTGCTTCTCTTCTATTTGGGCCGACCTTATCTGGACCGAGCTTGGGGGGGTCTGGCCTGGGCTAGGGGGCGATTCCTTGGTTACCGATTCCCTGGTCACCGGAGTAGCGCCCAGCGAAACGACATCCTTGGCAAGCGCTTCTTTTGTTCGCACGACCACATTTGAACCATGCCCGCCGAGGTTTGTGGTGTCGGTAACGCCCGCAACGGTAAATTGGGGTTCGTCGAAAAATTCCGGTTGCGCTGCGGAGGCTGGCATTTTGGAAGCCGCCGAATTGGCAATTGGCTCACATTGTCCCTGAGCCAGGAAAGGAGCGAAAAGCGCGATCAACGCCAGGATGGAGATTGCGATGCCAGTTGCGGTATGTCGGGATTGATCTGCGGTCACGCGAAAACGCCTAGTACGAGCGCAAAATCAAACAGAAAAACAAGATCAGCTGTGTACCTGAAGCGTAATTCTAGTCGTCAAAGCTACGGTCCGCAATCGGACGTTAAATCCGGTACTCGCGTAAAGAAGAATAGAAGCGATTTCTCTGGGACGCGCCCAAAGCATTACAATGCAGAGTCCCTCCAGGCCGGGTCAGTGGAAAATCAGGGCTGTCTTCCAGCAAAATCCTGCGAGGCAAGGCCAAACGCACCCCAGGGGGCTTTCTAATGAAGCCGCGAAGCTTCGTTGTTGTGCTGTTCGCCTGTTTGTTGTTGACCACGGCAAGCCAGCTACGGGCACAACGGATCAAAGTCATCATCGATCAAGACGCTCGCGGTCCGGCCACAACCGACATGCAGTCCATCCTGATTTTTCTGCAATCGGACAAGTTTGACGTGCTGGGCATCACCACGGTCAGCGGCGATCAGTGGGTGAGAGAGGAAACTCAGCGCACTTTGCGGCTACTTGAAATCGCCGGACGGACAGATGTTCCGGTTGTCCAGGGCGCCGAGTTCCCACTGCTCAATTCCAAAGAGGAGACCGAGCGCTGGGAAGCCCTGTACGGCAAGTTCCGCTACAAGGGTTGCTGGAGCGATTTTTCCAAGCGGCCGGGAAACGTTCCACCCGCTTTCCGCGCCGGGTATCACGAGCCTGACGTGGTTCCCCCGCTGGTCGAGGGCGCGCCGCATATCAAGCCGCTGGACGAAACCGCAGCGCATTTTATTGTCCGCATGGTGCACCAGTATCCCGGCGAAGTTGTGATATGGGCCGGCGGTCCCCTGACCAACATCGCGCTGGCACTGCGTCTGGATCCTGAGGTGGCAACGCTAGCGAAAGAACTCGTCCTGATGGGCAGCGGTATGTATGCCAACAACGGTGGGATCAACGGCATTGACGGACGCCGGGAATTCAACTGGTGGTTCGACCCTGAGGCCGTACGTATCGCCATGCGTGCGCCCTGGAAGAAAATTACAATCACGCCCATCGACATTTCGGTTAAGACCACGGTGAATCCGGAGCTCAAGGCCGCCATCGCGAAATCGGATACGCCCGTGGCGCGCTATCTCACCGAATATTCCGTGGAAAGTTTTATGTGGGATGAACTCTCTGCAGCCGCCATGATCGACCCTTCCATCGTCACCGGACAGAAAGAGCTCTACGTGGATATTGATGTTGACCACGGCCCCAGTTACGGCGAGACCCTCTTTTGGGAGCCGGGTACGGAGGTGCCTCCCTACGAACGGAAGGCGACGGTGCAGTTCGATGTGGACACGAAGGAGCTATACGACCTCTACATTAAATTGATGACGCAGCCACTGCGGACTAATCAGTAGCGCCGCCATCTCGGCGGCTGTCGGGCGGGCCGCTCGCCGCCAAGGGCGAGATGTCCTCGGGACAGCCGGCTGGATGCCGGCCCGACGGGAATCTGATTCGAGGGACAAGGGTTATGGAGTCGAAAGCGTTTCGTATGACGCGGCGCGAGTTTGTAACGTCTTCAGCAGCCACTTTGGCGGCGAGTAGCTTTGCGCGCGAAGGGCTAGCCTCGGGTTCAAGCCCCGCTGCCGCTGGCGGGCCTTTAAGAGTCATCATTGACACTGACCCCGGGGTGGACGACGCTCTGGCATTGCTGCTCGCCATGCGCTCGCCGGAGTTGAAGATTGAAGCCATCACCACGGTCGCGGGAAACGTACCGCTGGAGCTGACGCTACCCAATGCGTTACGCATGGTGGAAATTGCCGGCCGCACCGATGTTCCTGTCGCTGCAGGCGCCAAGGGACCCCTCATGCGCCGTTTAGTAACGGCAGCTTACGCCCATGGCGAGAACGGACTCGGAGGAGCCGTCTTTCCTGAGCCGACAATTAAACCCGTAGCGGACCCCGCCGCGCAGGTCATTCGACAGATTGTCCGCAAATATCCTGGCGAAGTAACGTTGCTCCCGATTGGCCCGCTGACCAATATCGCGAGCGCTTTGAATCTCGATTCCGAGCTCGCAGGCATGGTGCGAGGCATCGTCATGATGGGTGGCTCTCTGTCGGGAGGAAACATCACGCCTGCGGCCGAGTTCAACGTTTACGTGGACCCGGAGGCGGCACGCATTGTGTTTCAATCGGGCACCCCCATCACCATGGTTGGCCTTGACGCCACCCGCAAGACCTCTCTTACGGAAGAGCATGTGCGGATGCTCGAAGCCGCACTGAATCCTATCAGCCAGGCGGCGGCGAAGATCGGCCGCAATTCCATTAACCACAACCGTGAGCAGGGATTTCTGGTTGGGCCGAATATGCACGACTCGCTGGCCGTGGCGGGCTTTCTAGATCCGTCGCTCCTAACGTTGAAGGAATACTACGTTGATGTCGAGACTGGCGGAGAACTGACCGCGGGCGAAACTTTGGGTTATAGTCCCAGCGCCGGCGACCTAAAGCGTAAACAGGGAGCCGAGAAACAGCGGGACACGAATATGTCCATTCGCGGTTCGGCGCCGACGCTTGCGAGTACCAGGACATCGCCGATTCTGCGCGATAAATTTGTGCCCAATGCCAAAGTGGCTGTGGACGTGGATTCGCCGCGATTCTTTGATCTGCTCATTGGGCGCCTCTCGGGAAAGAAATAGACTGGCGCTCCCTATACACCGGAGGGGCGGGATAGACGGAGGGGTGGGTGCTCCGCACCCGCCCTTCGGACGAAGTCCGGCAGGTTTTGTCGGTGACTAACTTCTGAGGTGAACGATGAAATTCGGCCGAGGCTGGGTTTTGGCGGCAATCGTACTTCTCGTTTCTCTACCGGCATCGGGTCAGGCAAAACGCAAGATCATCATCGATCAGGATGCAGCCGGTCCCGGCGGAACAGATCAGCAGGCAATACTCATGCTTATCCAGTCTCCGCAAACCGAAGTCTTGGGCGTCACGGTGGTGACTGGCGATGCCTGGCTCAAGTCAGAAGTGGCCCACACCTTGCGCACGCTCGAACTCATTGGACGAACCGACATTCCGGTCGTGTCGGGAGCGGAGTATCCTCTGGTCCGAACAAAGGAGGAGACTGAACTCTGGCAGCAGCGCGATGGCCCCGTGACCTGGCTGGGAGCCTGGACACCGAGGTTTTACCACCCGCCTGACCAGCTGGGAGAAATGCCCGAAGGCAAGCCCACGACCACTGCCTCCGATGAAGACGCCGCACATTTCATGATACGCATGGTGCATAAGTTTCCGCATGAGGTGACCATTTATGCCGGCGGCCCCATGACCAACCTGGCGCTCGCCATTTCGATCGATCCCGAATTCTCCCGCTTAGCCAAGGAACTGGTGTTCATGGGCGCGAGCCTGAACCCGCAGACCGCCGATCCTGAATTCATCAACCGCCCACGGCACGAATTCAATGTCTGGTTCGATCCGGAAGCGGCTCACATCGTGCTGCGAGCCCCCTGGAAGAGAGTCGTTTGCACGACGGTGGATGTTTCGGTGAAGACGAGGATGACTTCTGAATTGATCAACCGGATCAAAACAGGGGACTCACTAGCAGCGCGGTATGTCGGTAAATATTCCCGCCTTTATGGTGAGTACAACTATTTGTGGGATGAACTGACAGCGGCGGCCTGGCTCGATCCTAGCCTGATTACCAGGAAAGAAACACGCTTGATGGATGTGGATTTAGGCCGCGGCGCCAACTATGGGAACGTTTTGACCTGGACCGATCAGGATAAACCGAAGATTGAGGTGCAGCCAGTCGAGATACAGATGGACCTGGACACCGAAAAGTTCTACAAGATGTTCGTGGATTTGCTGCTGGCTCCGACACCAAAAAAGAATTAGCCAGCGCGGCATGTTTCTTTCCAGAATTCGTTCAAGGGGATGGTCGCCAATGTAGAGCCGTGCTTTTCGCGGGGAATTGGGGCAGAGGCATTTCCCCGGCCAGCACCAGAAAAGCTGTTCAAGGAGAAACAATGTTCACACCGAGTAGTTTGAGTATTGCGCTGTTGATGATGATCACGAGCGCCATCTGTTGGGGATCCTGGGCCAATACCTACAAGGGCGTAAAGAATTACCGCTTCGAGCTCTTCTACTGGGATTATGCGGTCGGCATCTTCCTGATTTCTCTGGTTCTGGCGCTCACCATGGGCAGCACCGGCAACGACGCATCCAGCTTTTTGAACAACGTGCATGCGGCCGACACTTCAAACATCGCTTCGACCCTGGTTGGCGGCGCTATCTTCAACCTTGCCAACCTGCTGCTGGTGGCTGCGATTGACATGGCGGGCCTGGCCATCGCCTTTCCCGTTTCAATCGGAATCGCGCTGGTGGTGGGCGTCATTTCCAGCTACGCGCTCCAGCCCAAGGGAAATGCTGTTCTGCTCGCGGCGGGGGTTATGTGCGCCGTCGTCGCCGTGGTGTTAGACGGCAAGGCGTACGGCAGCCTCGCCAGCGCTGGCCGGTCTGTTTCGAAAAAGAGCATTGTCACCTGCATCGTTTCGGGCGTTCTGATGGGCCTCTGGGCCCCCTTCGTCGCGCACGCCATGACAACCGGCAACACGCTCGGTCCCTACAGCATTGCTGTTTTCCTGACTCTCGGGGCGCTCCTCTCTTGCTCCATCTGGAATGTGTACTTCATGAAGAAGCCTCTGGTGGGAGAGCCGGTGAACTTCTCTGATCTCTTTCGCGGACCCACCTCGGGTCACATCCTTGGACTTCTAGGTGGCGTGATCTGGGGCACGGGCATGGTCTTCAATCTGGTCGCCGCCAGTTTCACCGGCGTCGCCATTTCCTACGCTATTGGACAGTCCGCCCCGATGGTGGCGGCCCTCTGGGGTGTTCTTGCCTGGAAGGAATTTAAAGGTGCCGGCAGCAAAGCCTACACTTACCTGTTCCTCATGTTCGTCTTTTACTGCCTGGCGATTGCTTTAGTTGCGCGAGCAAACGGGTAGCCTGCGCGGCCGAAGCTCGAGCAGGCCCGACCGGAGCCCTATCGCGCGAGCAAGCATCTCATCTTGACAATTCCTCGATCATCTTCTTTGCCCGCGCGTGGTCGGGATGCTGCTTGAGAAGGTCGAGGAGGACGGTCCGGGCTTTTTCGGGGTTGTCTTCCAGAGCGTAGACCCGAGCGAGGTTCATGTAAGACTGATCGAAGGCGGGCGCAACCCGAATGCATTCTTCGAAGCTTGCCACCGCTTTATCCCGCCGCCGGGTCCGCAAGTAGAGCACGCCTAGGTTGTTCAGGGCTTCGGGATAACCGGGACGGAACTGCAACGCTTTCTGCAGATATTCATAGGCCCGCTCTCCGTCGTCGGTTTGGGCAAAGACCATGCCCAGGCTGTAGTTCGCCTCCGGATCCTCGGGACTGACACGCAGAGCCCGCTCCAGTGCTTTGCGGGCTTCATTCCAGTCTTTTTGCTGGCGATAAGCGTTCCCCAGATTCTGGAGGGCGACCAGATGATCTGGACTCAGCCGGAGAGCTTCTTGAAAATACGGGATGGCTTCGGCAGTGTTCCCTTCGCGTGTGGCGAGCAGACCCAAGTTGTTCCAAGCGTTGGCCAGAGTCTCCGGATAGCTGGCCGGAACCTTGGTCGCGCGTTGGAAGGTCTCTCTTGCCTCGGCGGTCTTCTCCTGTTTCAGGTAGATGCTGCCCAGGCCGTAAAGAGCTTCGGCGCTCGATGGATCATCACACAAGGCCAACCGGAATGAGGCTTCGGACTGATCGTAATAACCGCGCTGAAAGAACACCGAACCGTAGTTCAGGTAATTGCGGCGAAACTCCAGGCTGTCACTAACGCCAGGAAAGGGCAGTGCCTTGGACAATCGTTCTGCGGCGGTTTGCGGAATGTGCCGAAAATCCTCTTCGAAGTGTTCTGGGTCTACCGGCCCCTGATATACCTTGACGATGTCTCCCTTGTGATCAATCAGGAACGAGGTCGGAAGGCTCATGTCACGGTGCCGGTCAAACAGGTAACGATAGAGAATGTTGTAAATACCCGCCACGTCATCCGAGCCGCGAAGAATGGGGAATGAAAGCAGGCTTGACTGCACTCGTAACTGTTGGGCGTCGGCAGGATCGTCGACGTTCACGGTGAGCAGTTGGAGTCCTTGACCCGCCCAGGGTTTGTGGAACTGGTTGAGGGTTTTCAAGTCTTCCTGGCAGGCGGTTGAATCGATGGTCCAGAAATTAAGCAGAACCGGCTTGCCGCGAAATGCCGCCAGGCTGTGAGCTTGTCCCGTTAGGTCCAGTAGAGAGAAGCCCGGCGCGGAAACCGGCGCTAGCAGCCAGGTTTCAACTCTGCTGGGGGGTGGCGGGAACGACCCACCTTCAGACGTGCCGGCTGGAGCCCTGAGAGACGGTGGCTTTATGGCCTGATTGCCGGTCTTGAACGCTTCGATGCGAGACGGTGGAGAGCCCTCGTCAACCCAAACTCTGCGGTTGAGCGGAAGGTCGCCGAGTTCCTGCACCAGCCCACTCGGCCAGCGGATCGACGCTCGCACCAGGCCTTTGGCCTCGCCCAGGCCGAAGAATACTTCCTTACTGTGTTGGGAAAGGAATCCTGAACCGGCTTGCAAACTGCGCGTCTGTCGGCCAGATTCGGTTTCCACCGTAACCGCGGCGCCGATGGCGTCGCGATTGCTGTTTCTGCCACGGAGACGAAAAGCGATCGACGGCGGAAGGTCCTTCATCACATTCTTCAAGAGGCGCAGCTGCGGACCATTGCGATTTTTCAGGAAAACTTCCAACCGGCCATCATGATCGAAATCGGCGAGGGCGAAGGCCCTGCCATCCTCGAGGAAGTCCAGACCCACGGCGCCAGAAACGTCAGAAAACGTGCCATCGCGGTTGTTTGCGTAGAAGACATTGCGCTCGAACCCGCTCCAGGTGCCGTCAGAGCGGATGAGTTCGTTGAGCGCGTTCCATCCCTGTTCGTAATCGTGGGCAGGCTTGGCCTCCACGGGCGAATTGGCAACCACTTGTCGCCAGAAGAAACTGTTCAGGTCTTCGCGCGACTTGCCGGACACCATCCCGTTGGCGATGTAAAGATCGGGAAAGCCGTCGTGGTCAAAATCCCACGCGTCGCTCGACCACGACCACCGGCCCATCTCAACTCCGGCGGATGCACCTCGATCCTGAAAAATGCGGTCGCCGGTATTGCGAAACAACGAATTGCCCATCGCGTGTTTACGGTAGAGGGCGCGGGCCGCTTCGGGCGTATCCTTGTGGAAGATTGGCTGAGTTGAAACCCGTTTGCCGGCAGCAGTCCACATGTTGGCAACGTAAAGATCTTCAGCGCCGTCATTGTCGTGATCGAGCCAACAGACGCTCATGCCAGCGCCGACGTCTTCCACTCCCGCCTTCGGAGCTACGTCGGTAAAGGTTCCGTCGCCGTTGTTGCGATATAGGTTCTTCCGGCCAAAATCGTTCACTACGTAAAGGTCGGGCCAGCCGTCGCGGTTGTAATCGTTCCATCCGCAGCAAAAGCTATAGCGCGTGTTGTTCTTGTCGAGACCGGTCTGCGCCGTAACGTCGCGGAAGGTTCGGTCGCGATGGTTGCGCATCAGGAAGTTGGGGGGACCGTTCTCCGCGTCGTAATAAGGAGAGGGATAGGTGTACTGGTCGGTTCCCTGGTAATAAAGATAGAGGCAGAAGTAGATGTCCAGCCAGCCATCGCGGTCATAGTCTGCAACCGCCGCGCCCGTGAACGTCCCCTGCGGAGGTTTGGCGAACTGAAATGCGCCGGGCTTCTGGCGAAATTTGCCCCTGCCCTGATTTAGAAATAGCAGCGGACCGCTGCTTCGCACAACGATCAAGTCCTGACGGCCGTCGTTGTCGATGTCGGCAAAAAGCGCGCACGCGGTATTTTCAAGTACGTCGACTCCGGACGCTTCCGTGATGTCTTCGAATGTTCCGTCGCCCCGGTTTCGATAGAGCCGGTTAGGAAGCCCGGCGGGCTGGCAAACGTAAAGGTCGTCGAAGCCGTCATCGTCGATGTCGCCGACGGAGACGCCGTTGTGCCCGTAGATGTCGATGCCGCACGCGCCGTCGAGCACGGTTCGCCAGTGGTCAGCGCCGCGTAGCAACTGCGTGGAGTAGGACGGATTGCCCACGAACGCCAGGCTGGCAATGTCCACAAAGACGGGGGCGGCAGAGCGGCTTCGTGTTTCACCGAGAGCCTGCCAGCTGCGCATGCGAAATTCACTCGGTTTCGAAGCCTCTGCTGAAGATGGCCCAGACGACACCCAATCGAGTTCCCATTCTCCCACCCTCTGCTCGCGGTGAAAGTCGCGGCCTGAGCCCACCAGTTCGTAGCGCACACGAGTGCGCAACCGGCCGGGAGTCTGCGTGGGATCTGCATCAATAGCCACAACCTGGAATTCGGCGGTCACGATGTTCGAAAACGAACTGAGGACGGATCGAAATTCTTGGAGAAAGGCGTCCCGTCCCAGAGCGGACTGACGGATGAACTTGTTTTGACGGACTTCAAGTGCTGGGCCGAGACGCACAAGCCGCGATTCCACAGCCTGCGGTGAGAACCCCGAAAAATCCGGGGTAAGAACCCCTGCAATAGCTCGTATTTCCTGCGGAGACTGTAGCAGGCTCGCGCCCCAATCCGAGAGAACGCTGGCGACTTGGTCGTGATACTTTTCGGTCACGAAATTATCGAGACCTGACTGGGTCTTGAGTAACGTGGCTTCGAGCGGCAAGCGGGCCCGGTAGTGAGGGTGCAGATGGAAGTCGCCGCCTGGCGAAAGAGCGTTGCGAGAATCGAAAAGGTAGCCCAGGGGAAAAGCGAGGCCTCGCAGGCTCGCAGGAACCAGGGTTGCCGAAGCTCCCTGGCAGCAGCGGATGAGAAAGTCACGTCGGTCACGATCAACAGGTGGAGCATCCGCCAAACGACGCTTCTTCGCTGCCCGACTCAGAGTGCTGGCTCCCGGAGATTTACACGTAGAGCGAAGCTAACACTCGCACCAGGGCCGGTCAAGGTTGGGCGCATGGAGGGGGATGGAGGCTTTGCACTAAGCCCCACTTCTCGCAGCAGACGCGAAAAATGCGGCACCACCCCGTGGGTGACTTCCGGAAACAAGGCGCCGTCTACGGATCGTAAACCGAACTACCGTAGCCTTGCTTGCGAGCGGATTCCTGCATGCTTTCGAGGCGCTTCTTCTGGCTTCCTAATTGGGTCCGCGCCCGTTCTACTTCTTGCTGCTTTTGCTTCTGGCGTTCGTTCCACTGTACACAGCCGGCGACGCAGTTGCCGGGGCGAATTGAATCGAGTCATTGAGCTTCTCGATGCCGCTTTGCAGTGAACGAACCAGATCCTTTTGCGCCCGAATCTGGGATTTCCACTGCTCGGCCGACATCTTCGCGCCGTCTGATGCAGAAGCCGAAGAGGTTCCCGCGTGGCCTTCGCCCTCCGACCCGGTGGGCTCTTCCGCTGCTTCGGAGTGCTCCGGAATCTCGTCGTTAGTGATAATTTTAGGTGTCGTGGAGGTCGTTGCGGCTTTGCTCTTGCCGTCCTTGTTCTGCTTCTGCTGGCGTGCCTGACGCGCAATATCGCCCACGGATTCGGCCTCCTGGCCATACGCGAGGAGCGCGAAAGGACAGGCAACGGCTGAAAAAAGAAGCAGACTTCTTAGCACTTGTTGCATGGCAAGGACCTCTCTTAGCAATCCCTAGGAACGGCGAGTTCGAGCAATGATACCTTCGGACGGCAACGCAACCGAGGTTACGTTCGTGCAGGTATATTCCAGGCGCCCGTTCATGGGCGTTGAGCACCTGGGTGAATCACATTTCCAGAAACCTATCTCGATATTTTGCTTCGGGCAGAAGGCAGCTGTGGCTCTTGCCGAAGATGCGGTAGCGGTTGCGGGCAATCATTTTGTATCCCCAGTCGCGAAACCACCCGGGGACGACTCGCAGCAGGGCTGCCGCAATGGTCCAATGTCCACCTATTTGTCGCAGTACGGAAATAACGGCGTCAGAGCGCACCGAAACCCGTTCCCCGGGCCGACCGCAGTCTTCGACGAAGTATACGGTATCCAGATCGCGGGGATTGAGGCCATGACGCTGAAGGACTCTGCCCGCGAAATCGCTCTGCAAGGAGGCGAAGCGGAGACGACGGTTGGCATCGCGCTTCAGGCTGAACTGGACCAGACGGTTGCAGAGTCCGCAAACTCCATCGTAGATAAGGATCGGATTGGCAGGATCAGTTGCCATGGACATGGGACCGGCAGTGGTCAAGCCCGAGGGGTGAAAAGCCGGCTAGGTTTTGCGCGGCTTACGCGGTCCTGAGGGCGCTCTGCCACAACTCGGATGCCTGGCAGTTTCCTGCCGCCGGGCTCATCGGGCTTCGGGTTTTCTTTGCAACTCCGGGACATACTCAGCGATGCTGCCCTTTTCCAGCAGGTAGTTGCCCGGGCCTTGTTGCCCCCGAACCGTGCGACAGAACTCGGCAACGAAGAAGCCGGCCCGCAGGGCCTCGGTGAAGGCCCAGCGAGTGGCCTGTCGCCATTCCCGGGCCAGACCGAGATCTTTCTGCTCGACCGCTCCGATATCACTCGGAATCTGAATTGCGATCCGCTGGCGCGCCAGTGCGGCCGAAAGATCATTGCGGAGCGGCCTGCCATCGCCATTGAACTGGACTAGCGGCTGCAATCGCGAAAACGCATCCAGTACCTCGGGGCGATAGTCTTTGCCTTGCAGACGATCGCGAACTCGGCGGCTGGCGACGGGCCACTTTACCCATAGCCGGTCCGTTCCATTTTGATGCAGGACGCTGGAAGTTTCAGGACCGTAGAAATCAATCCTATAGACATCGGAAACCACGCCCAGTTTGCCAAAGTTGAGATGCGCATTCTTGCTTTGCAAAGGATCGAAAGTCCAGGTCATCTCCTGAATGCGCATGGTCAATGCCCGTTCCCGCTGGGCCAGCTTGAGCCTCCTGCCCAGGTCGAGATCACGATAAGGCTCACGCACGGCGAGCATGTGCGAGTGCAGTATCAAACTCCCATGCTCCATGCCCAGGAAACCAAACGCGAACCCGGCCAGCTCCAACCCATCGAACGCGCCTACCCAGATGCTGCCTGCCTCTTTGGTGGCGATGATCAGGGTCAGCGGGATCACATCGCGGTCAGCAAGCCCCCACACTTCCCTTTCGACAGCTTCGACCTGCTCCAGATCCGCGTAGCTGTCCAAGTCGCGAATGATGATGGATTTGGGTGTGGCTTCCTTCATGGAATCTCGTTTTTAAATTTAACCAAGTCAAAAGCGTCCAATATACGCGAGCGGCATTCCCGGACGCTAGTTTCGGGCTATGCAGGGCGGCCAGGGCTTGCGCCGGAGCTGAGTGACATCAGCGCTGCAGCACGCTCTCCAGCGCGGCGAAGAATCCGGGATAGGAAATCACCGCCGCGTCGGCGCCGCGGATCTGGGTCTCTCCCTCTGCTCGCAAGGCCGCGACTGCGAATGCCATTGCGATGCGATGATCGCCGAGCGAATCAACGTCAGCACCACGCAGTTTCTGATTGCCGGGGATTTTAAATCCATCCTCCCGTTCTTCGACTTCTGCTCCCATAGCTCGCAGATTAGTGGCAATAGCCGCGATGCGGTCCGATTCCTTCACTCGCAATTCGCGCGCATCGCGGATTTCGATGCCGCCGGCAGTATAGGGCGCAATCGCCGCCAACACCGGGATTTCATCGATCAGCGCCGCGGTATCGGCTCCCGTTATTGTGACCGTTCCCAAACCGCGGCCTTGCGCCTTGACCGTGCCCCGTAGCTCTCCATGCTGCTCCTCCAGCTGGGTGACGGAGATTCCGACGCCCAATAAGATCAAAATATCGAGAAGCCGCGCCCGCGTAGGGTTCATGAGGAGACCCTCGATGACCAGTTGCGCACCCGGGAATAGCGCCGACGCGCACAGGAAGAATGCCGCGCTGGAAATATCGCCGGGAATTTCCGCCTCAATGGCGTGCAAAGTTTGCCGGCCCCGGATCCGCGACTCGTTTCCGGATTGTACGACTTCCGCCCCGAAAGCACGCAGTGCGAGTTCTCCGTGATCGCGAGTGCATACCGGCTCAGCTACAGATGTTTCTCCCTCGGCGAAAAGGCCCGCGAACAGCAGGCACGATTTCACCTGCGCGCTTGCGACAGGGAGGTGGTAAGCAATGGCCTTCAGCTCTCCCCCGGTGACGTGAAGCGGCGGACGGCCTCCGTTCTGAGCCGTGATTCTGGCTCCCATCATTTCAAGCGGCGCAATGATTCGCGCCATGGGGCGGCGGGAAAGCGATTCGTCGCCGGTAAGGTCGCTGGTAAATTTCTGACCGGCCAGGATGCCGCTCAACATCCTCATGGTCGAGCCGGAGTTGCCGCAAGCCAGCAGTGAACCTGGCGGACGCAACTTTGGGCCACGCCCGCGAACAACCACGGCGTTTTCCTGCCGCTGTACATCTACGCCAAGAGACTGCAGACAACCCAGGGTGCTGGCACAATCCGCTCCGGTGGAGAAATTCTCCAGACGGGTGGTACCTTCCGCAATGGCCGCCAGCATGGCGTAGCGGTGTGAGATGGACTTATCCCCGGGTAAACGCACGAATCCCGCGACGCCTCGAGCTGGACGCACAACGACCGTCGAATCTTTGTTCATTCCGGATTCCAATATAGCGGATGCGGGAGTGATTGAACCACGGTGAACGCCGGGGACAAGCCGAGAACGAACTCCTGCCCTAATCCACGCGTCAGCGGACAAAAAAGAAGCTCTAGGCCAGCGCTTTAGCCTCGGCCGCAGCTTCCTTCAGGATATCCGGCGGCACTTCCCTGATGGTGAGATGGAATTCAAACATCGGCGTTTCTGTGCCGCGGCCCCAACGGTTCACTTCCCAGTGAGCACGGATGAACTTGGTTTCAGGGTTGGCAGTAAGATCGAGCAGCAACGGATGCTGGCCGCGGTAGAACTTCTGGGGAAAAATGATTAGCGGCTTTGTGGCCCAGGTGGCGCCATCAGCGGAGCCATAGATGCTCACGTCCAGGGCTTGCTGCTCAATGATATTGGTGATGTCGAGGGTCAGAAGGAAAACGCGGTTGGCGGCACCCCTGACGTCCAGGGCAGGCCCATCGCCCTTGGCGTTGGCAATGGTTTTTGGGGGCACCAGAAAAGTATTGAGCGTCGCAGTAGAGGACATGGCGAGAGCATTGTAACAAAAGCTGGTCGCTCTCTACGCTCCATGAACCGAGTCGAAGAACTGACGCAGCAACTGTCCCGCTTCCGCGGGTTGCTCCCAGGGTAAATAATGGCCCGCTCGCGGGATGATTTTCATCTCGCTCGAGGGAATATTTTGCCGCATCAGATCCGCCTCCGGCGGACCCGTCAAGATGTCCTCATCACCGGTGACGAGCAGGGTGGGCACGTTGATGGTCTTCAGGTCGGGCACCGAATCCGGCCGCTCGGCCATGCCTTGTTGTACCTGGGCGACGCTTTCGGGCGACATTTTGCGCATTATGCGCAGCGCACCATCCACCAGGTCGGGACGACTCTCACGGGTGGTCTTGCCCAGCAGTTTGGGAACCATGCTTTCGAAAAACGGCGTCGTTCCGCGTTGCAATACCTCAGCGGCGGCCTGCAAACGGCTGGCCTTGGCCTCGGGAGAATCCGACGGCGCTTTCGTGTTGAACAGGGCCAGGGCAGCGACTCGTCCACGGTATCGGCGCCAGAACTCGAACAACACATAGCCTCCGATGGAAGCTCCGGCAAAGGGAGCTCGTCCCACTTCGGCGTGATCGAGGACGCGAGCAAGGTCCGCGGCATGCTTCTCCATGCTGGCCGGGCCTTCGCCCACGCCGGAGTTGCCGTGGCCGCGCAGATCGGGAAGAACCACCTGATAACGGAAAGCCAGAGCCTGGGCTGCTGGGAGCCACAATTCATGATGGGCCGGGAAAGGATGGAGCAGCACGACCGGTGGGCCCGTTCCCAAGATCTGGTAAGCAATAGAGGCGTCGCCACTCTTGATTTGAATCATCGAGGAGATTCAGACACGAAAAAAATCTTAGGCCGCAAAGAGCTCAAGAAGTACCTGTTCGGCAGATGTCCCTGCGACCGCCGCAGGGCAGGCTTTCCCAGCACCCCAACCGCGGTGGGCTTATCTTCTATCAGGCTGTCTACATGTGCGTGGCTTGGTAGCCGGCTGCGACTTCGACCGTTCTCGGTTCTTCCGGCATGATGATCCAGGCGATTGGGTAGGAAAGCAAGCCGACACCGGTCATCACGGCGGTGATCAGCCATACCACACGCACCAAGGTCACATCCAGGTCGAAGTACTCGGCAAGCCCCGCGCAAACTCCCGCAATTTTGCGGTTGGCGCGCGGACGGATGAGACGCTTGCGAGCCACTACACTTCCGACTCGTTTGCCGCAGTAAGCGCAATGGTTGGCGTCGTCCTGGATTACTTTGCCACAGTAGTTACAGTACATGACACCTCCTCACGGGCGAGCACCTTAGTCCGCTGACTCGGCCGTTCGCTCTCAAGATACGGCGCGGAAGAGCAAAAGGTTCCCTAGGCCGATCACTCGCGGTAAGCTTCTTTCATGCGTTTGCGCGCGGTCTCGGCTGGTGGAGTGTTGGCGCCGCTGGCCACGACCACCTGGTATTTTGCCAGAGCCAGGTCGCGCTTCTGTAAAACATCATACATTTCGCCGGCTCCGAGGTTGGCTTTCTGCAACACTTCAGGATCAGGCTGAGGGGCCTGGCTCACCTGTTCGTAGGCGGCTGCAGCTCCGCTGTAGTCCTTCTGACTGCGGAGCAAATCGCCCAGGCTGAGAGGGGCGATTTCATAGTGCAAGCCGGGGTAGTGACCTTCTCTGCCCGACTGCCAGATTTTTCGATAGACCGCGACTGCCTCTTGAATCTGTCCGGCGGCCCGCAACAGGTGTCCCTCCTCCAGCGCCAGGAGCACATCTTGCGGATAGCGAGGAATCAGTCCACGGACGATCGGCAAGGCCTCGTCATAGCGGTGCTCGCGGCGCAGAAATACTACCAGCAGGATCTGCGCATCGACGCTGGTTTCACCGCTTCCCTGGGCACACTCTTTCAGATACTGGATGCCCTTCTCTTTGTTTCCTCCCAGCCCAATCATCGAAGCCGCCGCTTTCACCCCCCAAGGCAGGCTTCCGACCACATAATTGTGCGCGCCTACGATCAATTTCGCCTCGACCGTGGCGGGGGCAAGTCCCAGCACGCGTTCATGGTCGCGCCGCGCCCCCACGGCATTGCGCAGAGCAGAAAACCAGGCACGTTCAACCAGCGCAGTGTAGGTGGAGAACTGAGCTCGAGTCACGCCTCGGGCATAAAGAGCCTCCACATCCTGTGGGTTGGCACTCAGACGCTTCTCCTCCAATTGGAGGGCTCGCTCGACCAGGTCTTTGATCTGCTGTTTGACCTTGGAGTCGGCAGGGCGGTGAGGTGCGGCGATAAAACTGTCGCTGGCATATTCCCCGGTGTCTAGGACACCCATGCGATAAAGTTCCCGGAAGAGAACCGCGGTTAGCAGGTGGTTGACGGCGAAGGGATCGTCAGGATGCCGCGCCAGAACCTGCTCAAACTCCTGCACCGCGCGGTCGTAGTCGAGGTTGTAGAAATGATTGAATGCGGTTAGGTTGAGCGGATCATGGGGACGGTAGGCGAGTGATTCAGGGGCGGGAGCCTGCGAACGTGCCGCCGCCATCCCCTGAACCGCAATCAGGAAGCTCAGCAAGAACAGCGCGGCGCGTTGGGGATGGGGAAGAGGCAATTTGCTTTCAGTCAAAGGTTCGTTGCACCTTAGTTTAACCGAAGCAACTCGATTCTCCCGCGAACCAAAAAGGTCATCGGCGTCCTGAAACGCCGGGCGATACAATATCCCTTTCTTAAGCGTCTTTTCATCATCATAATAATTTTCTTAGTCAGCCCAGGCGCATCTTTCCTAGTGCGAACGGTAATTCTTGCCCGGCTTGGGGTTGGGGCCTACGCGTCCGGCCGGGAAAGCAGCGGCGTTTCAATGAGTTACAATTTTTTGCTTTTGGTTATTGGCTTGCCACTATAGAGACTTGAGGTGGTTCTATGTCCGACGTTGTGCGGGAAGCGCAACACGAGTTTTGGCGGCCTCCGGTAGCTCCGGTCGAGGCCGCAAGGCCGGGCATGGTAGAGGTTTGCGATGGCTGTGCGAGCGAATTCATGGTGGGATCATTGTTCTGCCATGTCTGTGGAGCATCCCGGGCGGCGCGCACTGGCGCGGCAGCCCATTGGACGATCTACCTTGAGTTCCACAACCTCAAGCGCGCCCTGGGATTATCTACAGCATCGCTGATCGCCTTTTTCGCGGGCATGGTTTGCCTGGTGATGGCGGGCATCGCCGTCGGATTCATTTACAGCGTTCAGACTTTCAATGATTTTCACGCGGTACAGCTTTACCGGATGCAGTGGCTCTTAGGCGCCATAGCGGCGTTCGCTGCCGGGTTGCTGCTCAAGAAGACGCCTGACGCAAAGCCCTAACCAAGCCGGATCTACAATCCCTCCCCCGGATTGACCCTTTCCGCATTTTCATTTCTCCAGGGACCACAATTTGCCGCGACGCGTAGGTCCGGACACCTTTGTGCGGGCGAGAGAGATCGCCAGATTTGGTGTTTTGTGCCGGCTGAAAACTGCCGGGCTTCAGTAAGGGGAGCCGCCCCTACGTGGTTTCGGGTGGTAACGACGCCGGGGAACGGAAGCCTAATGCACCGGTTCCGGATCGTTGATCATGACCCGCCTTTGTTGATGCATCCGGTAAAGATGATGGACCGGTCCGATGCCCTGCCCCACAGGATGGGCATTGGCAATCGCCGCGGCGACGTAGGCTTTGGCCAGCAGAACTGCCTCCGGCAGACCTCGGCCACGAGCCAGATGGCAAGACGTAGCGGTGGCAAACGCGCAGCCGGTGCCGTGCGTGGAATTCGACTTCTGCCGGTCGGATTTGAAAACCTCCTGCTGAACTCCTCGCGGACTAACAAAGCTCAAAAGATCAATTGCCTTTTCCAGGTGACCACCGGTGACGACCACACTGGCTGCGCCCATAGCATGAAGCTTGGTGGCGGCGACCCGCATTTGATCCAGATTGGCGACGGCGAGGCCGGTCAGGGCCGCCGCCTCGTCCAGGTTGGGCGTCACGACCGTGGCCAAAGGCAGCAGCCGCTCGATCAGGAGACGCGTACCGCCGGCGTCAATCAAGTCGGCTCCGGAGGAAGATTTCATGATCGGATCCAGGACGATGTTTGGGAGCCCTGCTTTCGCGAGGAAATCGCTCACCACCCGCGCCACTTTCCCCGAACCCAACATGCCGATATGGACGGCCGCGATGGCGATGTCAGAGCTCAACTCCTCGAGCGTCTCAGACACCAGATCCGCGCTTATGGCTTCGACCCGCCGTACTCCTGCAGTCGATTGCACGGTCAAAGCCGTGATACAGGAGACCCCATAGCAGCCGTGGGCTGCAATCGTCTTTACGTCCGCCGTGACTCCGGCCCCGGACGAGGGGTCAAACCCGGCAATGCTCAGGACGACGGGCGGAGATTGGGCCATAGAGGCAATGTAATGGAAACCGGAGCGGTTGCAAATTCTGAAACATGGGCACGGTGATCTTCAGCCAATTGTTACCTGCGCGCAAACCGACGTAATGTTTTGTAACCGATTGAAAACAGGGATGGCGTAATTATTTCATTCTCTGCGTTCGCTCACAGCATTTACTCATTAGTAAATACCTAAGACTATTGACTACAGCAATATGGGCAGTATCAATCATGATTAACAATATGTTACGTGAGATATCTATTACTAGATAATAATCTTAATAGGGGAAATTCCGGGTTGACAGCGTTTTCCCTGGCGGGTAGCCTTGTTCAATCCCTGGCCGAGGTGGTGGAACTGTTGACGATGAGAGGTGACTGAATGCGAGGACAGATTGCTCATACACTGGCGACTGTTTTATTGGTCGTCAGCCTAGGGGCGGCCCAGCGACCAGCCAGCTCAGAGTCCGGAAAAATCCAAAATAACATCCATCCGGACAAGGTAGCTACGACCAAGCCGTATCAAATTGGGACAGCCTCTTGGTATGGGGACTATTTTCAGGGTAAGGCCACAGCTAGCGGTGAGCCTTATAACATGTACGATCTGACCGCGGCGCATCCGACGCTACCCCTGGGCAGCTGGGTTCGGGTGACTAACCTGCACAACGGGCGGGCCGTGGTGGTGCGAATCAATGACCGCGGGCCAGTGGTCCCGGGACGGATCATCGATCTCTCCTACAACACCGCGCGAGTGCTCCAATTCAAGTCGCAAGGCCTGCAGCGGGTACGCCTGGATGTCATCCGGGCAAAAGCTCCACAACCGCCGTTGGTGACGGCGTCACTGCGCTACTAGCCTGTCAGCGGCAAATCGCTTAAACTCCCCCTAGATGTACGATCCACGACAGCATCTGATCGTTGCGTTGGATGTTTCGTCCGCGGCCGCCGCCCAAAAGATTGTGGCCGCCGTGGGCGACTCCGCCTTGACGTACAAGGTCGGCATGCAGCTCTTTACCGCGGAAGGGCCCCGCGTGTTGCGCGATCTGGTGGCCTCTGGCCGCCGTGTTTTTCTTGACTTGAAGTATCACGACATTCCTAGCACGGTAGCGGCGGCAGTGCGCGAGGCGGCGAATCTGGGCGTGGGGATGCTCACCGTCCACGCGGGGGGGGGTGGCAAGATGCTGCGGGCAGCAACCGAAGCCGCCCGCAGTGTGAACCCTGCGCTGATGGTGCTCGGAGTCACGGTGCTGACCAGCATGGACGATCAGGATCTCGACAAAGTTGGGGTTCGCGGACGGGTGGTGGACCACGTGCTGCGACTGGCGGCGCTGGCCATCACTAACGGCTGTCAAGGCGTGGTATCGTCCGCGCTGGAAGCTTCGGAACTGCGCTCCGAACTGGGCGACCATTTTCTGATTGTCACTCCGGGTGTGCGTCCAGCAGGGAAAGATCACGGCGATCAGAGCCGGGTGGTGACGCCCGCGGAAGCGATCGCGGCCGGAGCCACCTATATCGTGGTCGGGCGTCCGATCACTGCTGCCGTTAGCCCGGCCGACGAAGCCCGGTCTATTTTGGAGCAGATGAGCCTGGCGGTTAGCGCCTAACTCAGTTTCCATCTTCACTTCGGTGGTGACTGTAAACGCCTGAGTGCGTCAGCTACTGAGCAATGGTTCTGAATTGGGCTTGTTTCCGTGCTCTATGCGGTACCCGCTCCCGTGTGGCGCCGGAGGAACCGTAAGGTCTTCTGTGATTCATGTGATGTTGTTGGCTTTGACCTTTGGCATGGGAGGCAATCCTTCCGCATGTGCTCCATGTCACCATACGCTCCAGTCCTGGCGTCGAGGTGGGGGAAAGTAAGATCGACCACTCCCCAGCCAGGCCCGTACGCGCGGCGCCCGTTATCGTGGTCTCGGAACGCTTGTCAAGGGCAAAGGGGTTCGTCTGGTGGGCATTCTGCGTTTCCGCAGATCTCATCCCACGCGGCTCTTCCCACACCGGGGCCGGAAAGCACTGGTGCGTCTGGATTGTTGCCGAAGCATCGCCGTTGCACTAACAATGTGTGAGTCGCTCGCAACCCGCGCTGGCCTATTTCGCAGGTTGCAGTCGGCTGGCGACCGGCCTTGGCCAGCGACTCCCCGGGACATAAACCACCGTTTGGGATTTTCGGCACGGCTAAAAGTGGGGCCCTTCACGAGACCTCAACGAATCCTAGTTCTCCAAGGGCGCTAGAGTTTCTCGTAGAACTCGCAGGCGGAGCAGGAAATGAAGATTCCGCCAGGGATACCGCGCTCGCGGTCTTTCACCCGTTTTACGATTCGCGTAGCTTTTCCGCACTTGGGACAATCGGTGCTCTTGGTTGTGTCCATCACCTTCTTACGATCTGCTGTTTTCGCAATCTTTGTCGCCATTTACTGATCTCCTTAACGCTTAATGTCCGATGTTCTGGCTTTGGCCAGTCCGATTTCCGTTTGGCTGATATTGAACTAACGATATTGACCAAAAAATCAATCGTAGTACTCCAGCCCTAGATGAGTGATAAGCTCTTCGCCCTTCAAGTGCCGCAGTGTGTTTTTGAGCTTCATCGACTGGATGAACAGATCATGCTCGGGATAGAGCCCGGGCGCGGTCATGGGGGACTTGAAGTAGAAGCTCAGCCATTCCTGGATCCCGAGGCCGCGCAACTCCGAGCTTCGCTGGGCCAAGTCCAGGAACAGGACCAAATCCAGCACCAGTGGGGCCGCCAGAATCGAGTCGCGGCACAGGAAATCCACTTTGATCTGCATGGGATATCCCAGCCATCCGAAGATATCGATGTTATCCCATCCCTCTTTGTTATCGCCACGGGGCGGGTAATAGTTGATACGCACCTTGTGCGTGAATTTGCCATACAGCTCAGGGTAAAGTTCCGGCTGCAGGATGTGCTCCAGCACCGACAGCTTGGACTCTTCCTTGGTCTTGAACGAACCGGGATCCTCCAGCACTTCTCCGTCGCGATTGCCCAGAATGTTGGTGGAGAACCAGCCGTTGAGCCCAATCATTCGCGCTTTGAATCCAGGGGCCAAAATAGTCTTGATCAGCGTCTGCCCGGTCTTGTAATCCTTGCCACAAATCGGAGCTTCGTTCTCGCGCGATAACTGACGCATCACTGGCAGGTCCACGGTCAAGTTGGGAGCACCGTTGGCAAAGGGTACGCCCTCCGTCAACGAGGCGTAGGCGTAGATCATCGAAGGCGCGATGGCTTCATCGTTCGTGGTCATCGCTTTCTCGAATGCTTTCACCGACTCATGAGCCGCAGTGGGTTCGAGAAAAGTTTCAGTTGAGCCGCACCAGATGGTGACCAACCGGGTGGCGCCGGAACTCTTCCTGAATTCGCGGATGTCGGCCCGCACCTGCTCCGCCAGGTCCATCTTGTTCTTGCCCTTCTTGACATTCGGGCCGTCGAGCTTCTTCACGTAGTTGTGATCGAAGACGGCTTTGCGGGGCTTGATCGAACTGAGAAATGGCTTCACCTGGTCGAGCAGCTGGCGCTCCAGAACTCCGGCTTTCGCCGCAGCCGCGTACATGTTGTCTTCGAAGATGTCCCAGCCGGTGAAAACAAGATCGTTCAGAGTAGCCAGAGGAACAAATTCCTTAATCTTGGGGGAGAGGGCGTCGGTGCGCTTCCCCAGCCGTATCGTGCCCATCTGGGTCAGCGATCCGATGGGCTTGGCCAGGCCCTTGCGTATAGCCTCGACTCCGGCGACAAACGTGGTAGCCACGGCCCCCATGCCGGGGATCATCACCCCCAGCTTACCCTTGGGCGCCTGAATCTCGCTGCTGTGATGTTTCGACTGTGTTTCCGTCTTGGTCTTTGTTTGGGCGTTCTTCGGACGCGTCGACATGTTTGAGCTGCTTCCTATGAGTTCCGCGGGATGTAGGACAAACGGATATGTTCTCGTATTGAGTTAGTATTTGCAACCGAAGCAACAGCGAATGGCTGCTGAGCTAAAGCGAATGGCAACCTCGCGGGATTGGGGTACGTCCTTTTTAACCACACAGGGCACAAACGATCACAGCGGTTTTTAGGAAGCGATTGTCTCTGTGATCCCTGTGCTTAGAGACTTTCTACTTGCTCTCCAAGTCCATCGCTCTCACCGGCACGTCCCAGTGCGCGTCCAGAATTTCGAACCTCCGCTGTTCTTCGCGCTCGTAGGCCTGCTGGTCGGGAAACAGTTGCTTTTTCAGCGCGTCTTCGTCGAAGGGCTCATTGGCGACGGCCGCGTTCCGGAACACGATGGTGACGCGATAGTCCCAGCGCCCGTCTTCGGTTGCGTGATAGCGCGTCTGGTCCATCCAGACTTTGAGCATCCGGTTCATCTCCACTTCCTTCTTCAGAAGAGGATAGTGATTCTTCTTGAACAGCCGCAGGAATTCGTCGGCATGTCCCCACTTGGCTTTGTAGTAGTACTCAACCACGAATGGCTTGTCTGATCCCGCGGGCGCGGCTTGAGCAAAGACGACAGCGTTCATCAGCAGCGCAATCAGCACCACTAGTAGTGGCTTCATGGGTGAATCTCCCTGCTTGAGGATTTCAGATTTCGGAATTCACGCACCCCAACAACTCAAACTCTACACTCTAAAATCTGCAAAGATTTCGTCCTGGCCTACTCCGTTCGCATTCTATTCTGCCAGTGCGAACGCACGAACCAGATGATCCCCGCCGCCAGCACCACTCCAATTACCAGATCAAATTGATGGAAGTACTTACCCAGTTCGCGCCAGTTTTCGCCCAGCTTCATGCCCAGCCAGGCCAGGCCGAAACACCACGGCCAGGATCCCAGAAAAGTGTAGATGTGGAAGCGCCCCCGAGGCATGCGGGCAATGCCTGCGGGCAAAGCGATAAACGTGCGGATTACCGGCAGCAGGCGAGCGATTAGCACGGCAAGGTATCCCCAGCGTAGGAAGAAGCGGTCAGCCCAATCCAGTTCGCGCCTGCCCATAAGAATCCAGCGGCCGTATTTCTCGACCAGCGGCCGGCCGCCGTAGCAGCCTATCTCATACGCCACCAGCGATCCCAGATTGCAGCCGATCGCCCCCGCTGTGGCCACCCACAGCAGCTTCATTGAGCCCTCATAGGCCAGATAGCCGGCGAACGGCATGATCAGTTCGGAGGGCAGAGGAATGCACGCCGACTCAATCGCCATCAGCAGCGCGATACCACTGTAACCAGTCGCGGCCACAACGAATTTTATGAACACAAACAGAATTGAAAGAATTTTTTCGGTCATGCAAGAAATAGATTCGGCGCGGGCACGCTCTGTGTGGGATCGGGCCTCTGCCCTGTCCCGGCCGCCCACCGGGCGGCGGCGCTCAGAATGCGCCTTCCTGGGTAAACGTGTAGCCCGGCAGCGAGGCGCCGTCGGCGTTCTTGGACACTTTCACGCGCACGGTAGCCACATCCGGAGCCGACAAACCCGCCGGCCGCAGCACCGCATACTGGGTGAACACTTCGCTGTACATTTTGGTGACAAGATAATCCTGGCCGTCGGTATCGTTACGCCATACCTGCCCGAGTTGAATGGACTTTACTGCCACGTGGAACTCCCTGAACTTGATGAAAAGGCATCCTCAGACTACCGGGACCGGCTCGGTGCGTCAATTGTGGCGGTGGTTCCGCGGCATTACGAAAGGCTCCCAGTCTCGTGCGCAAGCATGGTCTTGCCTGGCGGCACGAACTACGCAGGGACAGGCGTCCTCGCCGGCCCAGCGGTCTGAAGGGCAGCAGTTCCTGGATGCAAGATCGAAGCCAGCAGCTCGCATCACCGCGTCCTTTTGACAGTTTGCTAAGATTGACATTCGATTCTGAGGAGGATTCATGCCGCGCGGCATTACTCCACGCCAACCCGCTCGAACTGGACGTCAAGAAGGAGCTCATAAAGCTCGCCGGGGGAAGGGGGGAACTGGGGTCCTTCGGACCGCCCGGACGGGTAAGAGTGCCGTTCCCCACATAGACCGTACCCCTGCGGCATCCCGGAAGCTCAGGAGCAAGAAAGCTTACAATCCCACGGCCCCCGAGAGGGTTCAGGAAATTCTCCGCCGGCTCGACTCGCTCTATCCTGACGTAACTTGCGCTTTGCAGCACAACAGCGCATGGGAACTGCTGGTGGCGACCATCCTCTCCGCCCAGTCCACCGATGTTCGCGTGAACATGGTCACGCCTGAACTTTTCCGGAAGTACCCCACCGTGGAGGACTTCGCAGCGCTCACACTCGAACAGCTCCAGCCCGACGTGCGCTCTACCGGCTTTTTCCGCAATAAGTCCAAATCTGTTGTGGGTGCGGCGAAGAAGATCGTGAGTGATTTCGGCGGCCAGGTCCCCGATCAGATGGAACAGCTTCTCACCCTGCCTGGTGTGGCCCGCAAGACCGCCAATGTGGTGCTGGGTACGTGGTTTCGCAAGAACGAAGGCCTGGTCGTGGACACCCATGTTCACCGCATCAGCCGCCGTCTGGAACTCACCCGCAACGACGATCCGAAAAAGATTGAGCAAGATCTGATGAAGATCATCCCCCGGGAAAAATGGACCCTGTTCTCCCACCAGATCATCTGGCACGGACGCAAGCTATGCGTCGCCCGCCGGCCGAAGTGCGCGGACTGCCCGCTGGAAACTATCTGCCACGCCGCCGACAAGACCTGGAGCACGGTGGAGATCCACAAGTATGCAAAGTAGGCTCCGCCTCCATGTCATCGAAAGCGTCCGATGGCTCTGCTACACTTTTCCTATCTCGTTCACCATCACATGCGCACTCTTATCCTGTTCGCTATCGTCACCTCTATGAGCACTCTTGCGTCGGCCCAGACTTTGCCTGTCCCCCAGATGATCACCGATCCGAAGCAGATCATGAGCAAACCGAACGCCCAGGTGGAACAGAATCAGCAGAGTCTTTCCATTGAACGGCTCTACATGACGCGTTCAGTGGGGGCGACGGCCTGGTCGCCCGATGGCAAGACGATCGCGTTTGTCTCCAACATCAGCGGCCGTAACAATCTTTGGCTGGTTTCCGCCGAGGCTGGGTGGCCCACACAACTCACGGTCAGCGACCAGCGCCAAACCTCGCCTGCCTGGTCGCCCGACGGAAAATGGATCGCTTACACTTCCGACTACGACGGCGATGAGCAGTGGGACATTTTCTTTGTCTCGCCCAAGACCGGCCAGGTAGTGAACATCACCAACACGCGGGAGATCTCGGAAGAGAGTCCCACGTGGTCGCCGGATGGCCGTTACCTCGCTTACACTGTGAAGCCGCGGACGTCATCGGTGTACGAGATCGATATCTTCGACACGCTGATGCGCGACACCAAGCACCTGACCAGCGGCACACCAAAAGATCAGATGAACGTCAATCCCGTCTGGTCCGCGGATAGCAAGTGGATCGCCTATACGCAACAACAAGCCAAGGGCACCGATTCCAACATTTTCGTTGCCGAAGTCGCCACCGGCAAGAGCACTCTGCTGACGCCGGATCAAGGCGAGCAACTTTACACCGCAAACGAATTTTCTCCCGACGGCAAGCACCTGCTCGTCACTTCGAACGCCAGCAACGGCTACGAAAATGTGGGCCTGCTCGACGTCGTCTCGAAGAAGATCAACTGGCTCACGCAGGACAAGTGGGAGATTTCCGGCGGCAATTTCTCGCCCGACGGCAAATCCGTTACCTGGACCGCCAATGTGGATGGGAACATCGACATCCACCTGCACGATCTCGCTTCGAGCAAGACCACTTCCCTGCCTCTGCCCAAGGGCGTAAACGGGCTGGGCGGCGCTGAGTCTGCTTTCACCCGCGACGGCTCGCGCCTTTTATACCACCACAACGGTCCCACCTCGCCCAACGATGTTTGGGTGTATTCGCTGGCCGATGGCAAGTCCCGGCAAATAACGAATTCGCTGGTGGCAGGTGTGCGCCCGGAAGACATGGTCGAACCGTTTCTGGTCCACTATCCCAGCCGGGACGGCAAGTGGATCATCTCAGCCTTCGTCTACGTCCCCTACAACATGGCGCGCAGCGGCCAGAACGCGGCAATTGTTTATGTTCACGGCGGTCCGACTTCGCAGACCGTGAACTCGTTCAGCCGCATCATCCAGCACATGGTCAATCAGGGATATATGGTGATCGCGCCCAACTATCGCGGTTCCACCGGTTACGGCAAAGAATTTCAGCACGCTAATCTTTTCGATATGGGCGGTGGCGATCTGCAGGACGTTCTCGCTGCCGCGGACTGGATCAAACAAACCGGCTATCTCGACCCCAGAAAGATCGCGCTGATGGGCGGCAGCTACGGCGGCTATATGACCATGATGGGCGTGACCAAAGCGCCGGATGTGTGGGCCGCGGGAGTTCCCATCGTGCCCTTCGTTAACTACTTTACCGAGATTGCCAACGAAGACCCGGTACTGCGCGAGATGGACCTCGCGACCATGGGCGACCCGGAAAAGAACAAGGACCTGTTCCACGACCGCTCCCCGATTTTCTTCGTGGACCAGATCAAAGCCCCCCTGCTTTTGCTGGCCGGCGGCCATGATCCCCGGTGTCCCAAGGAAGAGGCCCAGCAGGTGGTGGACGCGGTCAAGCAACGCGGCGGGGTGGCGGAGTACAAACTGTACGAAAACGAAGGCCACGGCTTCGCACGAGTGGAGAACCAGATTGACGCCTACCGGCGAGTATCGGATTTCCTCAAAGCCCGCGTCCCGCCCGCAAACTGCGGATGCTCGCTGAATGAGTAGGGACCGGTGATTGGTAGCCGGTGGGCGGCGTTTCAGCTACTGACAACGGATCAAGGACAACTACCTGCTGGTTCCCTGCCTAGCGAGCAGGCCTAACGAACTGCTCGAAGAAATCTCCCGAATTCCAACGCGGGCGCGCAGTCCGCTGCGCGATCTCGTATCCCGCCGCTAAATTCACCCGTGTACATTTGACTATCGCGTTGAAGGCGAGCGGCTGAGCCATATCATCGCCCGGCAGGTGGTATCGCGTGTTCTCCCAGTCGAACTGCATCTTCTTGCCATCGAGCTTTGGATCGAGGGTTTGATAGCCTTCCTCAATATAAATCGATGGCACGCCTTGCTCGACGAACGAATACTGATCGCTGCGAACGAAGAATACTTCCTCCGGAGCCGGGTCGGGGCTCACCTCCAGGCCCATGTGGCGAGCTACGTCCTCGGCGACGGCACCCAGGCTGGAGTGTTCGCCACCGAGCGGCACGATGTCTCTGAAATCGTAGAGAAAGGAGACTTCGTCCATGTTCACGTTGGCGACAATTTGCGACATCGGCACAGTGGGATTGTGGGCGTAAAAATCAGAACCCAGCAGGCCTTCTTCCTCACCGGTGACAGCGATAAAAAGAAGGGAGCGGCGAGGCGGCTGTGGCAGCCGGGAAAAGGCGCGGGCGATCTCGATCAGTGCGGCCGTGCCTGACGCATTGTCGGCAGCGCCGTTGTAGATATCGTCTCCATTGACCGGAACGCCGATTCCCAGATGGTCGGCGTGCGCGGTGAAGACAACGTATTCTTTCCTGAGTTGTGGATCAGAGCCAGGGAGAACGGCGGCGATATTCGGGCTTTCCACTTCAGAGTAGCGGCTGACAATGTGAAGCGAAACCTTCACTTCCAGGGGAAAGGCTTGCGGCTTGCTGTCGAGAGCCGTCGCAAGCACTTCCTTCCATGACTTGCCCGAGCCCTCCAACATCGCGGCCGCCGCACTGGAACTGACGGTGGCGCGGGCGCGCATATTCGGTTCAGCATCGTTGGGCACGCCTTTGGCGTCCAGCCAGCGCAGGGTCGGTTGGCGATAGAAACGAATCAGTTCTGAAAACGGCGTCCGCTCTTCCACCCTTCCGCCCCAGATGATCAGGAGCCCAATTGCTCCGTGGGCCACTGCATTACGTACCTTGACCGTGCTATCCGAATAATGTGCGCCCGGCGCTGAGGGGAAACTGGGCGGAGCACCGTAAAGCGCGGCCACAATCTTGCCCCGAACATCCACTCTCGCATAGTCGTCGTAGTTAAACTTCGGGGCGGTCACGCCGTATCCGGCAAATACCACGGGAGCTTCCGCGTTTGTATCCGTGCGCAGAGGGTCGCCGACCACCACAAAGTCCTTATCGATCACCAGCTTTTGCACCCGCTTTGGTTCGGAACCATTGCGGCTGATGATCAGCGAACTCTGGTCTCGCAGCAGTTCGATTTTCCGCAAGTGTATGTTTTGGAAATAAGTTCCGCCCACTCCGCCAGGCTTTAGGCCCATCTCCTCGAACTGTGCGCGTACGTAATTGGCGGCAAGCTGGAACCCGCGCGTACCGGTGCCGCGGCCTTCCAAAAGATCATCGGCAAGGAATTCCATATGAGCCCGAATCGCCTCGGGGCGAATTTCTCGCAGGAGTTCCTCTGGCGGGAAGCTGGAGGAGGAGGTTTGTGCACTGGCAAAAGAGAAAAGTAAGACCAGACACAGAATCACGAAAATACGCTTAGGCACCAAGGGCGAGCCTCCAGAGAAGAACTAAGTGGCACTAATGTAGAAATCAAAGATGACACGCGGCATATCACATTTTGGACTACCGTCGTTTCTCCGCGTGCGCAACGATCGCTTCAATGAGGCCCGGAATGGTATATTCGCTGGCTTCGATGTCTACGCGCAGCCCAAGTCCCCGAAGAGTAGATGAAGTCACGGGCCCAATGGAAGCAAGTCTTACACCGTCGAGCTGTTTTGTGTGGCTCTGTGTTGTCTGGTGCGGGCGCCCACGCCTGCGGCCTCTTCCCAGCAGCATCACGAAATTCCTGGCTGTCGAGGAACTGGTAAAGGTGATCAAGTCGAGACGCTCCTTCGCCGACGTCAGCGCCGCCCGCAACCGTTTGCGCGAAACTTGGGGAATGATGGTTTCGTAGGCTTCAACCACGTCTACCCGCGCCCCCAGCTTCCTCAACTCCCGCGGAATTACATCGCGGGCAACTTTCGCGCGCGCCAGCAGTACCCGCTTGCCTCTTACCTTGCGCTGTAGGCTGGCTACCACGGATTCGGCGACGTACTCCTTCGGCACCATGTCGACTTTTAATCCGTGCTCCTCGATGGCCCGCTTGGTGGCCGGCCCGATAGCGGCAATTTTCAGGTGGCCCAGGCGTTCTCTACTAAGTCGAAGTTTTACCAGCCGCTGCCACAGAGCTTCAACTCCGTTGACGCTGGTCAGGACGAGCCAGTCGTAGTCCGAGAGATTTTGCAATGCGCCGTCCAGCGACTTGTAAGATCGCGGCGCGCGGATTTCGATGAAGGGAATGTCCAGAACCTCCGCCCCGCGATCACGCAGGCCGGAGGAGAGTGCGCTGGCCTGGTGGCTGGCACGGCCAACGAGGATGCGGAGACCCGCTAACGCAAGTGCCTTTGCTCCACGGTTCGTCTGTTGCTCGGGTTTCATTCTAGGCGTGACCTACTAGGCGTGACCAGGCCGGTTCGTAAGCATTTAGTGCACCGTGCCCCGACTGAGACCGTCGGCTCCCAGGAGCTTTGTATTCAGGGACCCGCCGCTAAAGAGCATCTCTTCCAACGCCTGGTTCAGATGCTCGGGCCGGAGCTGGCCATTGCTGCCGTTTTGAATGTAGAACTGGGCCGAGCGCCTCATCAGTTCCTTGATGATTGCCGCGCTGGCCTTGTCGGTCTTACGGACGATCATCTCAACAACGTAATCAACGAAGAGCCTCTCGAGTGCGAGTTGTACGTCCACGCGCGCGGTTATGGGGAAGGTGCGGTTCGCGGTCACAAGTTCGTGCGTACGTTGCGTTCGGAAGTGGCGTTTCAGCGCGGCCTCGGCCCTGGGCACAACCGGCTTCGCTTGTTTCATAAATCGTGCTTCTCCAGTGCTTGCGATTTCATGGCTGCTGTGGAGTAATCACTCGGTGGCCGTACACTTCCTGCAGGATGGCGTCTCCTCCGCGACTCAGCAGGGCTTTGCCGACCGCTTCACCGAGTTGCACCGGGTCATCGCCCTGACCCGATTCCCGCACCAATTTGGTTCCATCCGGACGCGCGACAATCGCATCGAGACGCAATCTGCCGTTGATCATTTCCGCAAAAGCTCCGATCGGGACCTGGCAGCCTCCGCCCATTCTGTTCAGCAACGCGCGTTCGCAAGTGGTGGCGAGGCGGGCTGCCTTGTCGTCCAGGAAAGCGACAAGCTCGCGCACGACGGAATCATCCTTCCGAATCTCGACCGCCAAAGCGCCCTGACCAGCGGCCGGACACATGAGATTCGCGGCCAGCAGTTGCCGTATGCATTTCTGTTTGTCTAGCCGGTTTAGTCCAGCGGCGGCGAGGACTACGGCATCGTATTCGCCGGCTTCAAGTTTACGCAGGCGCGTGTCCACGTTTCCACGCAGGGCGTGGACCTCAAGATCGGGCCGCAGGGCTTTCAATTGTGCTTGCCGCCGCAGGCTGCTAGTTCCGACCCGGGCCTGGTTTGGGAGCTCCTCGATACTGCGATATTTCTGCGAACAAAAGGCGTCTCGCGCATCGGCGCGCGAAGGAATCGCTGCAATCTCAAAACCTGCTGGGAGTTCCGTGGGCACGTCTTTCAGACTGTGGACGGCGAGGTCGATCCGGTTTTCCGCGAGCGCTTCTTCAATTTCCTTGGTGAACATGCTTTTGGTGCCAACCTGGGCGAGAGCGACCTCGGTAATCTTGTCGCCGGTTGTCCTGATGATTTCGATTTCGAGCTTGTGTCCGCGCGCTTCGAGCTGCGCTTTGATGTGATTCGCCTGCCACAGCGCCAGTTGCGATCCGCGGGAGCCGATGCGCAGCAGTGCCACTAACTTTCCGCTCCGGAATCCCCCGCCCGGGACTTGGCTGCTCTGTTCTGGTCTCTTTCCTTTTCCTGCAGATTGAACAAGCGTCGAACGAGGTCGATTACAGTGGTCGCTTCCGGCTCGCGCACCGCCGTTTTCAGCGTGCTGATGGGGGTGTGCATGATCTTGCTTACGATCCCTCGAGTCAGCGCTTCTACGGCCAGTTCCTGTTCCGGCGAGAGAGTTCCCAGCCGGCCACGTACACGGTCGATCTCTGCCTGGCGAATTGTTTCCAGATGGTCCTGCAAGGAAACGATAGTGGGGACCACGTCCAGCGTTTGCAGCCGAGCCTGAAAGCGATCCACTTCCGCCGCGACAATGGCCTCGGCGCGCTCCGCTTCTTTCCGGCGGTCGTCGACATGGGAAGAAACCGCCTGCTGCAAATCGTCAATGTCATAAACGAAGATGCCGTCCAGTTTGTTCATCTCGGGATCGACATCACGCGGCACAGCGATGTCAATGAAGAACATGGGACGGTTCTTGCGGCGCCCGAGAAACAGCTCCCCATGCTCGCGTCGAAAGATGGCGTGCGGCGCACCGGTTGAAGTAATCACGATATCGGCGCGGTCGCAGGTCTCGTAGAGCTGCTCAAAAAGGATTGCCTGTCCATCAAACTTGGCCGCGAGTTGCTGGGCGCGCTCGTAAGTGCGATTGGCGACAAAGATCGTTTCCGCGCCGTGGGCCAGCAGGTGGCGCGCCGCCAGTTCGCTCATCTTGCCCGCGCCTACCAGGTACACATGTTTGCCTTGGAGCGAGCCGAAGATCTTCTTGGCCAGTTCGACCGCGACCGAGGCCACCGATACCGCAGAGGATCCCACAGCGGTTTCCGTGCGCACCCGTTTGGCGACGGCGAAAGCGCGGGTAAGAAGCAAGTCGAGTTGCGAGTGCACCGCGCCCACCGCCCGCGCCGTGGCGTAAGCCTCTTTCACCTGCCCCAGAATTTGAGGTTCGCCCACCACCATCGAGTCCAGGCTAGAGGTCACGCGAAACAGGTGACGAACCGCTTCGCCTTCGCGATACTCGTATAGGTGGGGCTCGTACTCGCCAGGGTTTAGTTGAAAGTAGTCACGCAGAAAGCTGCGCAGGTCCACGGTTCCATTCTTCGTTTGCGCCAACACCTCCACTCGATTGCAAGTGGAGAGAATCAGCCCCTCATCCACTCCCGGATGCTCGGCCAGCCGCCTTAGGGCCTCGGGCAGACGCGAATCGGGGATGGCCAGTCGCTCACGCACTTCCACCGGCGCAGTCTTGTGGTTGACCCCGATGAGTTGAAACTTCATGATGGGACAAATCCGTGAATCGTACTGTAGTAGTTCGCCGACCAGGCAATGACCGCCGCGACCACTGCACCGGTGGCCAGATAGGCAGCCCTACGTCCGCGCCATCCCGCATTCCAGCGGGTGAAAACCATCACCATGTACACCACCCACATCAGCAGGGAAAGAAAAATCTTGGGATCGAGCAGATCCACTCGGCCGTACGTGGCCTGGGCCACGATGGTGCCGGCAACCAACCCCAGAGTCATGAAAGGAAAGCCGAGCAGGAGCGAGCGATAGCCGATTTCGTCGATGACTTCCAGGGCTGGCAGACGCAACGTAATACCGACGGACTTTTTAGACTTCAGGCGGCGCTCCTGCAGCAGATAGAGCAGGCTGGCAGCAAAGCTCAGAAACAGAGCCGCGTACCCAGTGAAGATCATGGCAATGTGGGCAAAGAGCCAGCCCCGGCGCATCGCCGGCGAAGGAAGCAGGAACGGTTGCTGGGTGGTGGCCGCCACAAACGTCAGGACAAAAACCAGCGGAAACACAACGATCCCGGGTGAAGTGGTGCGATACACCAGATATACGATCATGAACGCAGCCATGATCATCAAAGCCAGAAGAGACTCGGAGTTATGCACCGAGGCGAGCGTCAATTGTCCCGAGAGGAGCACTGCTTCGCTCAGCGACACGAACTGGAAAACCATTCCTAGGCTCATGGCCGGCAATGCGACCCGGTTCAGAAGCGAACTGGTTCGAGTCAGAGCCAGAAGCGCATCGAGGAGTCCTACGGCGTAGCAGCACAGCGCCACTCGGAGCCACAGTATTGGCATAGAAAATCGAAGCTCCACTTGCGGGACCGCGGTCGACGGTCCGACACCATGATTATAGTCTGCACAACGGGAAGGGCAGAAGGCGAAAGGGTTAGGCACGACGGCCGATAGTACGAGCTTCCCTAGCGCCGGCATCGCGTCGGCCGTCGCAGGGCATCTTGCCCTGCGCTGGCGCGGCGGGACACCGCCCCGACAGCCGCTGGGACGGTGGCGCTACGAAATCCCAGCGTTTGAATGGACTCCAAGTTCCCACTATTCCACGCCGAGCCTTGCGGTGGCCCCCTCCAAACTGTCCTCGCTTACCGAGAGCCGTCGGCCGCTAGCCATCATATCTTCAATTTCGTCAAAGGCCTGAAACAACCGCATCTTCACAGCACCGTACTGTTCAGCCTCATTCAGCGCACGTCCATGCCTGCTAGCCCAACCCCGCAGAGCTTCGTCGTGGAGAAATATGCTTACCGCGAAAGTGGTCTTGCGGTCCGAGGTTACGTCGAAAATGTATTCGCTCGCCGGGGCCTCGGGAGCGGCGGCCAGCGCGGTGCGCTTGCCTACGAAATAGTACTGATAGACGTAGCCCTGACCACCAGCGTACGTCTTCATGCGACGGAGAGTCATGGGAGGATTCTAGTCGTTGCTCGTTGGTCCCATCAGCATAGAGTGGTTGGTCAATGACCAACAAGCACCTAACGACTGCTGTTCCCCGGCGAAACTACCCGGCCATATTCGCTGGCTCGCGCCAGTCGGTCGAACATACGGTATGCGGCGGCAGAAATCTCGGTAATCGCCTCTTCGCCATCGCGCTCTTGGCGCAAGTAAGTTGTCATCACGCAGATCACGTAGGGGCGGTTTTCGACGAATACGACACCCGAGTCGTTGCGTACGCCCTCGAGTTCTCCCGGCTTGTTGGCGATCTTCACTCCCTCCGGCAAGTCACGCGGAATGAAGCTTTGCTTGTGCGTACTGAGCACTTTGAAGAAATCGGCGGTCATTTCCGGGTTGAGGACTCTACCGCGATAGAGATCTTCGAGTAAGGCCATCATTTCCCCGGGTGTGGATATGTTCTCTCTACCCTCGCCGGCGGCTTTGAGGTCCATCATCTTGCGGCGCAGGCGGGTATGGGGCAGACCCAGTGAATCCATTAGCGCGTTGACGTTCTCCATGCCGACGCGTTCAATCAGGACATTAGTTGCACTGTTGTCACTGACCGCGACCATCATCGTGGCCAGATCGCGCAATGTAATTCGGGTTACCCCAGAAGTCAGGCCGCCCATGATGTCGCTGTCGGCCACCAAGTCGCTCGCCTGTACCGTGTACAAGTCGGTAAGTTTCAGCTTGCCGGTCTGGACCTGGCGGTACAGTTCTGCCAGGACAGCGACCTTGATGGAACTAGCCTGAGGGAATACTTCATCGGCGTGCAACAGGAATTTTCTGCCGCTGCCGAGGTCGAGGATGGCAACGCCGAGAACGCCGTCGAGATGGTGATCCACATCGTCGATGGTCGATTGGAGTTTCTGCCAGAGTAGCTGCTGCTTGGCCGCGGCAGTGTCAGGACCCGTCTGGGCACAGGCGGTGGCCAAAAGAAGTAATAAACCAATGGAACGAATCAACGGTCAGTCCTCCGGAAGCGGTGCCATTATAGCGGGTCCAGATGAGCCGACGTCTTTAGTCCGAGGTGCGCTGTCCGGCGTTCTTCTACCCCTCGATCTTTGCTCCCCGCAGCCGCTTGACCGCGCTCTCCGAAGTCACCGGCGAGTAGTACACCTCTTTGAAGGTGTACGACTTGGCCTTTCCCGCGACCACCGGAAGGATTTCGATGTGCCAGTGGTAATCGTCGTCGATGGTTCTCCAATAATCCAGGCTTTTCGATTGGTGCTGGGTGTTGGGTGAGGTGTGGAGCACCAGGTGAAATTCGCCAGTTACGGTGCGAATCCTTTGCAGCGTGCGGCGCAGGAGTGCGCCGAGATCGAGCACGCTGCCTGCCCGGGCGAGGCCGACGCGCTCGAAGGCGGCTTCATGAGCGCGCGGAACTATCCAGGTTTCATAAGGGACGCGGGGTGCATAGGGACAGAGAGCGACAAAATCGCCACGCACTTCGAGCACACGCTGGTTCTGCTGCAGTTCCTGGGAGATAATATCGCAGAAAACGCAGCGTTCTTTGGCTTTGAAGTAGTCCCGTCCGGCGCGCAACTCATAGAGCACCCGTCGCGGTACGAAAGTAGTCGCTGTAAGTTGCGATGTGGAGTGCTCGAATTCCTGGCCGGCATTGTTCCCGTGATTCTTGAAGATGCTGACATACTTGAAACGCGCATCGCGTTTCAGATCCTGAATGCGTTGTGCCGCCAGCAGTAGGAACTGTTGGATTTCGGCATCGCTCGCCATCCACAGTTGCCGGTCGTGGCGGAGATTCTCGACCAGCACCTCGTGCGCGCCCACCGCCGACATGCGGTCGTAGATACCGTCGCCGCGACGGGACGGTTCTCCTTCGATGCGATACAACGGCGTGGGGTGGACCACAGCGCGTGCTGACCACGGGCCGCCACCCACTCCTGGCATCTTAGAAACCAGTTGCGGCGCGTCTGGCGAGTCTGGACAGAACCGGCAGAAAGACTCCGCGCGCGGGGCACTGTCAGGTACGTCGTCGCCAGTAATAACCCACGAGCGGGTGATCGGATCCTTGCGCAATTCCATCAGTAGAGGAAAACATCGGCGCGACGAACCGTCAACTGTGATTTGCATCACCAGGAAACCACAGCTTCGTTTGTTATAATCCGCGCACGAACCAACCTCACATGAGCGAGCCGTCCACACCGTTGATGCGGCAGTATGCTGCGATCAAGAAAGAACATCCCAGCGCCCTGCTCTTCTTTCGTCTGGGAGATTTCTACGAGCTCTTTTTCGATGACGCCGTCCTGGCCGCGCGCGAGCTGCAAATCACGCTCACCTCCCGCAACAAAGAAAAAGGCGTGGCCATACCTATGTGCGGGGTGCCTCATCACGCCGCCGAGGGCTATATTTCCAAGCTAATCCGCAAGGGATTTAAAGTCGCGATCTGCGAGCAGGTGGAAGATCCGCGCGTGGCCAAAAAATTGGTGCGCCGGGAAGTAACGCGGGTGGTCACGCCGGGCACCGCGTCAGATTCGTCGTTGAGTTCAGAGGAAAACAACTTTCTGGCAGCCATCGCTCACACCGGCGAGCGGGTTGGCTTCGCCGCCCTCGACCTTTCCACCGGCGAATTTCGGGCCACTGAGTTCCAGGGTGAGGACGCGGCGAAAAAAATCCAGGAAGAAATCCAGCAGTTGCGCCCTAAAGAAGTCCTGTACGGCTCCAGCGCGCCGCTGTTTGAGCTGAGCCGGCCCTACGGAACGGGATCGAAGCCTGCCCTGAGCGAAGTCGAAAGGACCCGTCCCAGCCGCCCTCTGGGCGGCGCTGGTTACGCCGAAACCCCACTCGACGACTGGATTTTCGCTCCTGACCACGCCATCCCACTGCTGGAAAACCATTTCGGAGTGCTTTCGCTGGAAGGCTTTGGCCTGTCGGGCAAGCCGGCGGCGGCGGCCGCGGCCGGAGCCATCCTCTACTATGTCCGCTCCACGCAACGCGGGACTCTAAGCCATGTCGATCGTATCGGATTTTACGAGCGGCAGACCTGCCTGGTGCTCGATGCGGTAACCGTGCGCAACCTGGAGCTGATTGAGCCGCTCTTTGCCGGCGCCGATGCAGGCGTTACGGTGTTTCGTTCGATTGACACGACGGTCACGCCCATGGGCAAACGGCTGCTTCGCTCGTGGCTGCTGCGCCCGTCGATCGAAATCGCCGAGATCAACGCTCGACTGGATGCGGTTGAATCGCAGGTAAAAGAGACTGTCGGACGCGAAGAGCTTCGCCGCGCGCTGGACGGTATCCTGGACTTGGAGCGGTTGCTCAGCCGGGTAACGCTGGAAACCGCCAACCCTCGCGACGTACTGGCGCTGGCAGCTTCGCTGGGGAAGCTACCAGCGGCACGAGCAGCGCTGGCTCACTTCGCTGCTGACCGGTCGAAAGCCCTGCACTCGTCGGTGGACGAACTCGCCGATCTGCGCCGGCGAATTGAAACCACCATCATCCCTGAGCCTCCGATTTCGCTGAGCGACGGTGGCGTAATTCAAGCCGGCGTCGAGCCCGAATTAGACCAGTTGCGCGAACTGAGCCGCAACAGCAAGCAATTCCTCGCCGAGATCGAGCAGCGTGAGCGCCAGCGCACGGGTATTGCGTCACTCAAGGTGAAGTTCAACTCGATTTTTGGGTATTACCTCGAAGTTTCGAAGGCAAATCTGCACCTCGCCCCGGCCGATTATGAGCGCAAGCAAACCTTGGTCAATGCGGAGCGCTTCACCACGCCGGAGTTGAAGGAATACGAATCAAAGATTCTCGACGCCCAGGAAAAGATCGTAGACATCGAACGCCGCCTGTTTGCCGAATTGCGCTCAGCGATTGCCGGAGAAGCCCGGCGCATCCGGCAGACCGCGCTGGCACTCGCTGAGGTCGACGTGCTGGCCGCGCTCGCCCAGATTGCCGCCCTGCGAAATTACTGCCGACCGAGGTTCGACGATTCGACTGACCTCGAGATCGTTGCCGCGCGCCATCCTGTGATCGAGCAGCAGGAACTGGGCGGCGGCGAACGCTTTGTAGCCAACGATCTCTATTTGAATTCGACGACTCACACCATCCTGGTGCTGACCGGCCCGAACATGGGCGGCAAGTCCACTTATCTAAGACAAACCGCGCTGATCACGATCCTGGCGCAGATGGGATCCTTTGTTCCCGCTCGTTCCGCCCGGATGGGGCTAATAGACCGGGTGTTCACCCGCATCGGGGCCAGCGACAACCTAGCGCGTGGACGATCTACCTTCATGATTGAGATGACGGAGACTGCGGCCATCTTGCATACTGCGACAGCGCGCTCGCTCATCCTGCTTGACGAAGTGGGCCGCGGCACTGCGACCTACGACGGACTGGCGATTGCCTGGGCCGCGGTCGAGTACATTCACGCAAGAATGCGGGCGAAGACCCTTTTCGCGACCCACTACTTCGAGTTGACGGAATTGGCCGAGCAACTCTCTGGGGTTAAGAACTATCACCTGGCGGTAAAAGAGACCGGTGGCGGGATTGTGTTCCTACGCAAAGTCGAACCCGGCGCAGCCGACCGCAGCTACGGAATCGAAGTGGCAAAGCTGGCAGGACTACCCTATGAAGTCATCGTGCGGGCGCGTGAGGTGCTGGCCGAGCATGAAAACGCAGAACGCCAGGTGACCGGACATCTCTCACCCGGTGCTGGTCCCCCGGCAGCGCAGCTCACTATCTTCACGCCCTTATCGCAACCAGTACTAGAGCGCCTGCGGGAAGTGGATCTAAATCGCCTGACTCCGATTGAGGCATTGAATTTGCTGGCGGAGTTAAAGAAGCAGATCGAGTGATCGCTGGCCGAAATTATGCGCAACGCGAGTACGCGTAAAAAGACAGATTCGTCCATTCAGGCCAGCATCGGCCAACTCCTCATCATCGGCTTCGACGGAACCGAGATGTCGCCGCGGCTTGCTTCCCTGCTCACGCGGCTGCAGCCTGCGGGCGTCATCCTTTTTGCCCGCAACATCAGGAGCGGGGAGCAGACTTATAAGCTGCTCAAAAACTGCCAAGCCTGCGTTTCGACTCCCCTCTTCACTTGTGTGGACATGGAAGGTGGCCGGGTGGACCGGTTCCGCAACGTCACGGGCTCGTCACCTTCGGCCGCTGATGTATTCGCCACTGGCGACCGCAAGCTATTCCGTAAGCATGGCGAGGTCATCGGCGAATCCTGCCGGGCTTTGGGATTCAATACCGACTTCGCTCCCGTGGTGGACCTGGCATTCGAAGCATCCAAGGCGGTCATGAGTTCACGCGCGGTTTCGGCTGATCCGAAAGAGGCGGTAGTCTATGCCCGAGGGTTTCTGGCCGGATTGCGCTCGGCTAACGTCGTGGGTTCAGCCAAGCACTTTCCCGGGCTGGGGGAAGCGAACCTCGACACCCACCATGAACTTCCGTCGGTAGATAAATCGTGGAAGAAACTCTGGGCGGCGGATCTGTATCCCTACCGGACCATGCATCGTGAATTGTCCATGATTCTGATCGGACACGCGAACTATCCTGCGGTCACGGGCGATCAGAGCCCGGCGTCGCTGTCGCAAAAGTGGATCACCGATGTTCTGCGCAAGAGGATCGGCTACCGCGGACTGGTTGTATCCGACGACCTGGAAATGGGCGGAGTTCTCAAGGCAGCGCCAATCGAGCAAGCAGGGGTCGAAAACATACGTGCCGGAGGCGACCTGTGCCTGATCTGCCATATCGAAGAGTACGTCATCCGTTCCTACGAGGAACTCATTAGAACGGCGGAACGTGAACCCAAGTTTGCGCGGCGAGTGAAGGAATCGGTGGCGCGTGTGCTGGCGTTCAAGAAAAAGTCACCCGCGTTGAAGCGCAGGCCCCCAGCGCCGAGCCCGGCTAAGCTGGACAAACTCTCCCGGCAAGTATGGGAATTCGGTGAAGAAGTGCGCATCGCCCGGCTGAAAAAAGGGAATCCAGGTTTATCGAGCCCAGGGTCGTCGAGCCAATGATCGTTGCAGGTATCATGAGCGGCACATCCGCCGACGGCATCAACGTAGCCCTGATACGGGTTATGTGGCGCGGGCGCCCTCGCCCGGCGTCCGGATTCACGAACTTGTCTTTTAAGTTCCTGGCCCACGCCGAGTGTCCCTATTCCAGGCACGTCCGCCGCGCCGTGCTCGACGCCATGAACGCCACCCAAACCAGCGTGGCCGAACTGGCCAGGCTGAATTTCCTGCTCGCGGAATTGTACGCGGAAGCCGTCCTGACCACCCAGCGTCGCTTCCGCCAGAAAGTAGATCTTATCGGCTGCCACGGTCAGACGCTCTATCATCAAGGCGAGCCCGCTTTGTTTCTCGGACGCAAACTGTCGGTGACGTTTCAGACGGGCGAGGGCGCCATAATCGCCGCGCGGGTGGGAGTGCCCGTGGTATCCGATTTCCGGCCCGCAGATATGGCGGCGGGAGGCAAAGGCGCGCCCCTGGTTCCATTCCTCGACTACCTTCTATACCGCAGCCAGCGCGTTGGCCGCATCGTGCAGAACATCGGCGGCATTGCCAATCTGACGGCGATTCCAGCCGGAGCCTCCGCCGAAAAAGTCAGGGCGTTCGACACTGGACCGGGCAACATGGTGATTGACGCGGTCACCGACCACTTCTTCGGCAAGCCCTATGATTGCGATGGACGAATTGCGGCTTCGGGCACGGTGCTTGAGCACGTGGTCAACGACGTCTTGCGGGGGCCATTTTTCCTTCGCAAGCCTCCGAAAACCGCAGGACGCGAAGAATTTGGCCGGGAGTTTGTGCGGCAATTCATGAAGTGTTGCGGACGAGCCCAGAAGCGGGACGTTGTCGCCACAGCAACGGCTGTGACAGCGCGCTCGATCGCGGATGCATTGCGTCGCTTTGTGGTGCGCGGACGCAAAGAGTTTGGGGAGTATGTTGTGTCCGGGGGTGGAGCCAACAATCCTACCCTGCTCGCCATGCTGGCAAACGAACTTCGACCGTTGGGGATGAAGATTCGAGCTTCGGACGAACTTGGAATGCCGTCCGAAGCCAAGGAGGCGGCGGCGTTCGCGCTGATGGCGTTTGAGACTTGGAACCGGAGACCGTCGAATGTGCCGTCCGCCACTGGAGCCAGGCGGCCGGCGATCCTGGGGAAGGTCTCGTATGCGTGAGGGGTGGGTGCGTTCTAGTAGCGGGCCCCTCGAATCGTCTCGGCGCGCAAGCGCGCCTGTGCCTTGGCTGGGAATGGCAACTTGTTTGAGAACATTGCAGACCTTTCAGGCTCTCGCTTGTCTAGGTTTCCTTGTATTTGCCGTTTCCTGCTCGGGCAAGCCCGATCCGAACACCCTGGTGATGATCATCGAGAGCAGCCCCACGAATCTTGATCCTCGCGTGGGCCTCGATGCGTATTCGGAACGAATTGACGACCTGATTTTCGATGACCTGCTTACCCGCGACGCTCACCTGAACGTCGCGCCGGGTCTGGCCGAACGTTGGGATATCCCCGATCCACGGACCTACATTTTTCACCTGCACCAAGGCGTCAAGTTCCACGATGGACGCCTTTTGACCGCCCGCGACGTGAAGTGGACGTTCGATTCTCTCTTGCAAGGTAAGATCCGCAGCACCAAGTCGGCGGTCTACCGTTTCGTGGACCACATTGATGCTACGGACGACTACACCGTCGTTTTCCACCTGAAGGAACCCTTCGCCACTCTGCTGTGGAACCTTTCGGATGGTGCGATTGGCATCGTACCCTATGGCAGTGGCGACGAGATTAGCCGCCGGCCCGTCGGTTCGGGACCGTTCCGTTTTGTCAGCGGAGAACAAGACAAGGAAGTTGTGATTGCGCGCAACGATGACTACTGGGGTGTGAAACCCCGGCTTCCGCGGGTACGGTTCATGGTTGTGCCCGACACCACCACGCGCGCTCTCGAATTGCGCAAGGGCAGCGCCGACATCGCGATCAATGCGCTGACCTCAGACATGGTATTGACACTGGAGCGCGATCCGAATCTCGCCGTGATGCATGCCCCGGGAACGATTCTGGCCTACATGGCTTTCAACTTGCGCGACCCCATCCTGAAGGATGCGCGGGTGCGACAGGCCCTGGCTTACGCCATCGACCGCCGTCCCATGCTGGAATATCTGCAGCGCGGTTTTGCTCGGCCGGCCAACAGCCTTCTTCCACCGGAAAGCTGGGCCTACAACGGCGACGTCCCCGCCTACAACTACGACCCGAAACGCGCGCGGCAATTGCTGGAGCAAGCCGGCTATCCGGTAGTAAGTGGGGTTCGCTTTCACCTCACCATGAAGGCGTCGACGGAAGAGAGCACGCGGCTGATGGCTGCCGTGCTGCAGCAACAGCTGCGCCAGGTGGAAATCGCACTCGATATCCGTACCTTCGAATTCGCGACCTTTTTTTCAGACGTGACCCACGGACTGTTCCAGCTCTATTCCCTGCGCTGGATCGGTGGCAACGAAGACCCCGACATCTTCGAATACGTGTTCCATTCCGCCAAGTTCCCTCCCAACGGCGCCAATCGCGGCTACTTCGCCGACCCGGGCGTGGATGCCCTGATTGATAAGGCCCGCCACGAACTCGACCAGAACGTGCGCAAACAGATCTACGCTGAAATCCAGTCCACTCTCGCTGAGCAGCTGCCTTACATCGATTTATGGTATTTCGACAATGTGCTGGTCCATTCGAAGCGGGTGCGAAGGCTGACTTTGAATCCCTCCGGAAACTACGATTTTCTGAAGACGGCAGAACTGGCAAATAGTCGCTAGTCGTTTAGTCGTTGGTCGTTGGTCGTTGTCGCTGGCCGATAGCGGATGACCAACGACCTAATTTTGCGTGTTACCATCGAAAGACATCCAGATCCTCATGCGAATTCTCTTCATTGGCGATATTTTCGGCCGGCCGGGGCGAAACATCGTCAAGGATCGTCTTGCTGGCCTAGTTAAAGATCACGCGATCGACCTGGTGATTGCTAACGGGGAGAACTCCGCCGCGGGCTTCGGCATCACCGGAGCGCTAGCCGAAGACCTGTTCGAACTGGGCATTGATGTGATCACCACCGGCAACCATATCTGGGACAAGCGCGAAATCATCGACTACTTCCAGATGGCGGACGGGAACCAGCACAGCATGGCGCGACGCCTGCTACGCCCGGCCAATTATGCACCCGACTTGCCCGGATGGGGCGTGTACGAGGGCACGAAGAACGACGTTCCCTATGCCGTGATCAATCTGCAGGGCCGCGTCTTTATGGTGGCCAACGATGACCCATTCCGTGTCGCCGACAAATTGCTGAAAGAGATCAAGGCAAAAGTAGTCTTTGTCGACATGCATGCCGAAGCGACATCGGAAAAGCTTTCACTCGCGTGGTATCTGGACGGTCGCGTTACCGTCGTCGTGGGCACGCACACGCACATTCCCACCGCCGATGAGCGGGTGCTGCCGGGTGGGACTGCTTACATCACCGACGTAGGCATGACGGGACCGTATGACAGCGTTATTGGCGTACAGAAAGAACTCATTATCGCCCGCTTCCTGAACAACATGCCGGCCCGATTCGAGGCGGCGACAGGCGACGTGCGTCTCTGTGCTGTAGTAGTGGACTGCGACGAGGCAACGGGACGCGCCAGAAAGATCGAAAGGGCGATGCTGAGCTGAAATTGTCAGAATTTTCAGGGTCTCAGCAGATTCTCCAATTCTTTCCGGTTGCGCAACGGCAGATAGTGGAACCCAGCTCGGGCCAATGCCAGATACACCTCTCTTGCTCCCGGAATTTTCTTTAACTCCTTCATGTGCTTGCGGACCACTTGAGCATCGCCACGCACAATCGGTCCGCTGAAAGCTCTAGCCGGACCGAGCTTCGCGTAGTTGGCCAAGGTTTGCTGCACGATCGGAAGCATCTTCTTGCGGGCGTCGGCAGGCGAGAGTCCTGCCGCATGGGCGACTCTTTCGCCTGTCACCAACAGAGCAATCAGCAACGGCGAGGCGAACCCTCCCCAGGCGTGATAGGCAGACTTCTTGCTTTTGGAAATTGAGAATGCCTCGGCACCCAGATCGCGCGCTATTTCCCGCGCTACGCGCAGGGCTTTTGCGTCTCCTTCCAGCGCGATGGGAATTCCCTGGAGCGAAGGGACCGAAGCGCGCACAAACGTCATGAGAGGATGTACCGAGGCCACGGAGGCGCCTCTGCGCCCCAGCGCGTGCAATTCATCAGCCGCCAATGCTCCGCTGGAATGGAACGCGATTTTGCCTTTCCAGTCCACAACTTGCGCCAAGTGGCGGGCGGCCTTGCCAATCTCGCGATCCGGCACGCAGAACCAGACCAGATCGGCGTCCAGGCGCTGATTGGTCGTAGCCGCGACGGCATGCACTTTTTTCGCTAAGGCACGTGCCTTGCGACGGGACGCAATGCTGTTTCTTGAGACGATCTCGCTGATTCGATATCCCACACGCCTGAGTTCTTGCGCCAGAGCACTGCCCAACCTGCCGGGCCCGACAATCGCGATGCGCGGCTTGAATCCCATGGCGGCAGCATAGCAGGACGTTTCCAGAGACGGCAAAGACAGGACGCAGGTTTGTTACCCGTGGGGCCACCGTGGTAGCGACAAGCTGCTCTATAGTGTGCTCATGGTCCAAAAAAACCGCAAGCTAACCAACCGCTCTAAAGCCCGAGTGCTCTCTTCCCACGTGGTCTACCGCGGACCAGCTTTTAGGGTCACTGCCGATCAGGTGCTTGAACCCAGCGGGGTGCACACACGCCGTGACATTGTGCACCACTCCGGTTCGGTCGTGATCCTTGCAGTTGAAGAAAGTGAGTCGGAGCCGCGAATCCTACTGGAGCGGCAGTATCGCCATGCCGCCCAACAAATGCTCTGGGAGCTGCCGGCCGGCCGGATCGATGACGGCGAGAAGGGTTTGGCCGCCGCCAAACGCGAGCTTCTGGAGGAAACTGGCTATACCGCCTCGCACTGGAAGTGCATTCTGCGGTTTTACGCCAGTCCAGGTTTCTTGGCTGAGACGATGGATGTGTACTCGGCCCGCGGCTTGCGGCCAGGCATAGCGCAGCCCGAGGCGGATGAGGTCATCCGGATTCGACTGGTGCCGCTCTCTACGGCGGTTGGCATGGTCATGAAGGGCACCATTCGGGACGCCAAGACCATCGCCGGGGTGCTCTGGCTTAACCAGTCACAAAATGGCTAAAAGCCGCATCCATGGCGGCTTCTCCTGTGCTGCAATGTCTTGACAGCTTCCCGCCGATAGCAGCACAATTGCGTCCATTGAAAGGGTACGGCCTCGGCGAAAGAGCACGTGCCCGAAGGGGCGTACATGGAACGACTGAAAGGTACGGTGAAGTGGTTCAACAATGCCAAGGGCTACGGCTTCATCGGACGGGACGATGGCGCCGATGTGTTTGTGCACTACAGCGCCATTACTTCGGAAGGCTACAAGAGCCTGCAGGAAGGTGATCAGGTAGAGTTCGAGATCACCCAGGGCCAGAAAGGTCCGCAAGCCGCCAACGTCACGAAAGCCTCATAGGTTTAAACGGAGAGTTTCTATAACGCTGGCACCTGCCGGCTGCCGCGAGGGCACCTAGCTCTCGCTTGAGCACACGGACAGGCTATACCCGAAACCCCCGCCTTCCCCTTCGGCCTCATCTTGTTTAATCTTTATCTCGCATGGACAACAAAGCCATCGCGGGCATTCTCTACGAAACCGCTGACCTGCTCGAGATCGACGGCGGGGACTCGTTCCGCATCCGCTCCTACCGCAACGCCGCCGAAGCCGTTGAAGCTCAGACCCAACAGATCGCCGACCTGATCAGCGAACCCAAGAAAGTGCTGGCCATCCCCGGCATTGGCAAGGGCATGTTGCAGAACATGCAGGAACTGTTCAAGGAGGGCAAGCTCCCGTTACATACGGAGTTGCTGAAGAAGTACCGGCCCTCCATGCTCGAGCTGCTCAAGATTCAGGGCCTGGGGCCGAAGACCATTGCCCTCATCTGGAGCGCCTTCCAGGTGAGCGACGTGGATGGCGTAAAGAAGCTGGCGGAAGAAGGAAAGATTCGCGAACTCCCGCGCATGGGCGAAAAACAGGAACAGAAGCTGCTCAAGGCCATCGAAGACTACCGCCGCATTGCCGGACGGTTCTTGCTCGACGCCGCCGAACGAGAGGCGGAGAAAATCATCGAGCACCTGCGCGAATATCCAGGCGTCGAAAAGATCACGCCCGCCGGCTCGTTACGCCGTGGTCGCGAAACCGTGGGCGACCTCGACATCCTGGTCACGGGCAAGGCCTGCTGTGATGACACCGCCCGCCAAGAGCTCATTGCGCACATCATCAAGCTGCCTGGGCTGATGGAGATTATCGCCAGCGGCGAGAATAAGGTTAGCTTTCGACTGCGCGGCGGTATGCAGGTGGATGTGCGCCTTCTGCCGCCGGAATCGTTCGGCGCGGCCATGCAGTATTTCACTGGCTCCAAGGCCCACAATGTCGCCTTGCGGCAGCGCGCCCTGAGGATGGGCTACACCCTGAGCGAGTACAGTTTGGCGAAGCTCGACACCGAAAAGCCAGTCGCGGGTAAGACCGAAGAAGAGATTTATTCCACGCTCAAGCTGGATTACATTCCTCCCGAACTTCGCGAAAATCTGGGCGAACTGGACGCCGCCGAAAGCCACTCCCTGCCTAATCTCATCTCGCAAGCTGACCTGCAGGGTGACGTTCACATGCACACCGTCGAAACCGACGGCCGCAACACGATCGAAGAGATGGCAGAAGCGGCTAGTGAACATGGCTACAAGTACATGGCCATCACCGACCACTCGAAGAATCTCGCGTTCGCCAATGGTCTGGACGATAAGCGGGCGGTCGAACATATCAAGCGAATTCGTGCGGCCAGTGATGCGAACGGCAAAATCAGGATTTTCGCCGGCGTCGAGGTGGACATCCTTGCCGACGGCACGCTTGATCTCTCTGACTCCGTGCTCGAACGGATGGACGTCGTTATCGCCAGTGTGCATTCCCACTTCAACCAAAGCCCGGCAGAGATGACCGACCGCCTGCTTAAGGCTGTCCAGAATCCCAACGTTTCGCTGCTGGGGCATCCCACCGGCCGTTTGCTCCTCCGGCGCGATGCTTACTCGTTCGACATTGACGCCGTCCTGAAGGAAGCTGCCCAGAAAAAAGTAGCCATGGAGTTGAATGCCTATCCTGACCGTCTCGACTTGTCAGACCGTCACCTGCGGCTGGCAAAACAGCATGGCGTAAAAATTGTGATCAATACCGATTCCCACCACACCTCTCATATGGAGAAAATTCGCTTTGGAGTGCTGCAGGCCCGCCGCGCCTGGCTCACGAAAGACGACGTGTTGAACACGTTGCCGGTGCAGAAGTTTGCCAAGGCCATGAAGCACGCGTGGTAGGGTTCGTCCTATACACTCTGTCATCCTGAGCGGAGCGTCTGCTTCGATTCGCGAAGCCGAGGCGAAGTCGAAGGATCCCTGCCATCTAGACTCGGAGTGGGCCAAGGCATTTCTGTCCCGCGCATGAGATCGCAGAAGCCTATTTGGGGACGTTCTTGTAGACCTCGCCACCCTTCATCACGAACACAACTTTTTCCATGATGGTGATGTCGGCCAGCGGGTCGCCGTCTACGGCAACGATATCGGCAAACTTTCCCGGCTCGAGCGTTCCGATTTCGCTTGAGCGCCCGAGGAGTTCGGCTCCGTTTATGGTAGCAGCGCGCAGCGCATCGATCGGAGTCATGCCGCCGTTTACAAGCGCACCGAATTCCTTGGAGACGAAATCCACGTCGTCGTCTACGCCATAGGCGATTTTCAAGTGGTGAGCCAATGCCCGACGAAATGCTGGGCCCTGTTCCTTCACGATCGCCACTCCTTTGGCAAAGCTGACCGGATCGCGCCCCTGCGAGAGTCCGGTCTGCAAATCGTGCTGAAAGCAGAAAAGCGTGGGCACGAGCCACGTACCGCGCTGTTCCATCAGGCGAGCACCTTCTTCGTCCATCACGGTGCCGTGTTCGATGGAGTCCACGCCAGCGCGCACCGCGGCCTTAATCCCTTCCGCTCCTTCTGCGTGCGCCATCACCTTTTTGCCTGCTCGATGCGCCACCTCCACCGCCTTGGCCATCTGCTCTCCGCTCAACTCCTCGACGCGATAGTCGCTGATCGGATCCATCACGCCGCCGGTCGCCATCAGCTTGATCCAGTCCGCGCCGTACTTGATGTCGCGCCGGACTGCGCTGCTCACAGCGTCAACCGTATCCGCAATATTGGGCCGTCGCGGCAACGGTTGATCCGGCGCCAGAACGTCGGCGTCGCCGTGCCCTCCATTCACCGAAACGAAGTTTCCCGCCGAAACCATGCGTGGCCCCCGGATCAGCCCCTTCTCAATGCTGTTGCGCAGCGCCAGTTGACCGTAACCAAGATCGTTCTCTCCGGCATCGCGGAGCGCGGTAAATCCGTGGTCAAGCCAGGTCTGCAGGTTGTGCACTCCCCAGATCGCCTTCTGCGCCGATGACATGCGCAGGCCCGAGGCAGAGGATTGATCCTTCGGATTTCCCAGCACGTGTGCGTGGCAGTCGATCAGCCCTGGCATAACCGTATATTTGGAAAGATCGATGGTTGGGATGTCCGCGGGAGCGGAATCCGCAAGTCCAACGATTCGATCTTTGGCGATCCTGATGTACGCGTTGACGGTCACTCGGCCGGTTCGTACGTCGATCAAGCGGCCGGCGTGGATGACAGCGGTCGCTTTCGCGGAATCCTGTTGCGCGGATGAGGCGACTGCGAAGAAGACCAGCATCAATGCGCGGGCAAAATGGCGACGCAACTTCGGTGTGCGCATCTAATCCTCCCTGATCGACAAAAAGACAAAGATTTAAAAAAGGTAAAGGGATTCGCGAGCGAATTGAACCAGCGAACCAGCAGGATACGAGGCACCATACCAGCCAGGCAATGTTATTTGCGTGCCGCAACGATCTCTGGCAATGCGCAGGTATGCTGCTTGCGGCAAACGATATAGAATCGGTATCAACGAGGCTACCATGCCTGAAAACGCATCTCCCCTACCGCCCGCCGCCGCGCCTGGTCCGGATCCGAAGCTGACTCCTGATGCTACTCCTGAGCCCATGCCCGAGCCGGCCATGGACCTGGGGCCCGGTCCTGGAATCAATATCGGCGAGGAATTTGGCACGGCCGAACGCAACCTCCCTCCCGCGAAGATCGTGGGCATCGTTCTGGCTGTCGCCGCCATCGCGGTTGGAACGGTAGCGTTCCTGGAGCGGGCGAAACCGCAAGGTGGGGGATCGGTCGACAATATTGCCGCCGTCGAAATTCCAAACCAGAATTCGGTTTTGGTGGCGGTGAATGTCACCATACACAACTCGGGCGAGAAGTCTCTGTGGATTCATGACATCAAGGCCACGATCAAGACCGACAGCGGCGAACTGACTGATGTAGCCGCGTCCGCATTAGATTTCGACCGTTACTTCCAGGCCTTTCCCACGTTGAAGGAGCGTGCTCTGAATGCGATACCGCCCGAGACCAAGATACCTCCCGGCGGCCAGGCGCAAGGTACGATCATGGTGAGTTTCCCCGTGACCCAGGATGGGTTTGACAAACGAAAATCACTGAGCGTGGTGATCCAGCCCTACGACCAGCCGCTGCCCCTTGTGCTCCCTTGTGCTCACTAAATAACGATGTCAGCTCGAAATTTGCGTTTCTTGCTGCAGGTCGTTTCCTCGTATGACATAAATGGCTATCACGGGTCAGCTGTTGAAATGAAGTTTTTCTTGGGGCATACTGCTGGAGTCGCCTGATCCAACCATCGAGACCTGCACCGCGCTGCATGTACTGAAGTGGAGAGGTCTAAGTGACACCACGCTCCTGGAGCATTGCCGCCATCACGGTCGTGGTTTTGATCCTCGCTTCTTATACACACGAGATCATTTCTCGTGTCCCCGCGTATGGCTGGTTACACAGTCATCGGCCCTTTTATATCGCCGAAAGCATCGACAAAATCAGCGGCGCTGCCGTGTGCCTGCTTGCGGTTTGGTTGATGTATCGCTCTGGTCTACGAGGCATCAGCCACGAGCTCGGACTTTCTGCGCCCGTTCTACCCGCAATCGCATTCGCGCTGATCGCCTCTTCGCCGATGCTCATCGGCTTTGCGATCACGCGAAGCCTAACCCCGCACATTGAGCTCCTTCCACTCCTGTTCCTGACGATCCTCTCGCCTTTCGTTGAGGAGCTTGAGTTCCGCGGTTTCGGCGTCAGACAGCTCCAACGCGGAACGGGGTGGCCATTCTGGGTGGTGGTCTGGCCGTCGGCACTGCTGTTCGGATATGGCCATGTTGAACAAGGCCAAAGCCTACAGGAGATGGCTGGATTGTTCTTCCTCACCGGAGCCGGGGGTGTGACGTTCGCTTGGCTGGTTTACAGATGGCAGAACCTCTGGGTGGCTGTGGCCCTGCACATTTGTATGAATCTTTGGTGGGAGTTGTTTTCCGTCGCCAAGACCGCGATCGGCGGGTGGTTCCCGTTCATGCTTCAGAATCTGACGATGCTGCTGGCTATCTTTATTACCCTGTATCGGACACGATCAAGAGTGGCAGCTGTGCCCTCAGCCGCCTGACAAACTCCTACGAAACCTAACCTCCGGTTTAAGCGGGTCACCAATTAGTGGCTTTTTCCACAGCCTGCTAGGGATTTGTTTCAAACTAAGGCTCCACCTGCAGGGCCGCGACACGATTCGTGACCTAGCCCTAACCCCCCGCGTCTCTTTGCGTCGAAATCTGGACAAGTCTCATCTAACGTTAAGGAGAAAACTAACAACTTGAGGCCACGAATTGCTGTCTTCGTCGTAATCATTCAGTCGGTTTTATTCCTAGCACATTGGTTTCTCTATG
>WNFE01000158.1_pt1 | contig 53206 bp, 50 predicted proteins | sample 5400451 | NCBI WGS metagenome assembly WNFE01 (sample SAMN13153344, study PRJNA577476) | soil metagenome | isolation source: 200 cm saprolite under Douglas fir tree site 2 hole 2 | place: USA:California | collected 2015-04-18
GCACCGTGCCGATCGGCACCGGCGCGTTGCGGATGATCCATTCGCGGATGGTGTGGATGTTCTTGCCGGTGGAGAGGTCCATCACCGTGTCGGCGCCCCAGCGGATCGCCCAGACCAGCTTGTCGACCTCTTCCGCGACCGAGGAGGTGACGATGGAGTTGCCGATATTGGCGTTGATCTTGACCAGGAAATTGCGGCCGATGATCATCGGCTCGCTTTCGGGATGGTTGATGTTGGCGGGGATGATGGCGCGGCCGCGCGCCACCTCATCGCGCACGAATTCGGGCGTGACGAAAGCCGGGATCGCCGCGCCGAAGGATTCGCCGTCGCGCAAGCCCGCCGCGGCCAGATTCTCGCGCCCGAGATTCTCGCGGATGGCGATGTATTCCATCTCCGGCGTGACGGCGCCGGCGCGGGCATAGGCGAGCTGCGTCACGGCATGGCCGGCGCGCGCCTTGAGCGGCCGGCGCTTGGCGCGGTCGAACAGCGGCACGCTGCCGGTCTCGCCGGACTTCAGCCCGTTGTCCTCGGGGCGCACGAAGCGGCCCGGCTGCTCCTCGACATCGCCGCGCGCGCGGATCCACGCCTCGCGCAGCGGCGGCAATCCGGCGCGGATATCCGTGGCGAAGGCCGGGTCGGTGTAGGGGCCGGAAGGATCGTAGACCCGCGCCGGCGGCTCCTTGGCCGCGGGCGAGAGGTCGATCTCGCGCATGGCGACGCGCATTTCAGGGTACTGCTTGCCGGCGACGAAAATTTTGCGCGACGCCGGCAGCGCTCCCGTCGAGACGTTGAAATCCTGCTTGATGGTGCCTTCGGGCATGGTGATCTCCTTTTCCCGACTCGTCGGTGCATTAGGAGATCCGGTGCCTGCGGGGTTGAGGGGCCGCTCTTTCTCGAGCCGCGCCGTTCCTGTCCCTACGCCGGTACGATCCGGATCAGGTTCAAAGGGTTCCCACGTCGAACGTCCAGTGGTGTCTCAGCCCCTTAGCGGGGCTCCCCTTGGAAGCCCCCCAGTATCCCGACAGTGACCCGGCCGCGTCAAGCAGCGCCTCGGCCCCCGGTCGTCGGTCGGGTTGGACGCCCGGCCGCAACCGGAGCAAGATGATAATGTCACTTTGTCCATGATCGGGGGAAATCAATGAGCACATCGTCGCTGCATGCATCGAGGGCTCGGGTGTCGCCGACCACCCTCGTGCTCGCCTTCATCGCCGGCGCGCTGGCCGTTCCCGTCTTCCACCAGATCCTGTTCCTGGTGCTGCATCTGGCCGGGATCATTCCGGTGCCGCCCTTCGATATGACGCCGACCAAGCCTTTCGGCGTACCGGCGCTGGTCTCGATCTCGTTCTGGGGCGGCGTCTGGGGCGTGGTCTTCGCGCTGACCCTGCCGCGCTGGTTCCACGGCACCGCCTATTGGGTCGCGGCGCTGGTCGCCGGCGGTGTCGCGCTGACGCTGGTCTACATGTTCGTCGTTGTGCCGTTGCAGAGCGGCCACCTGCCGCCGGACATCGTCGGCCTCTTCGTCATCGGCTTCCTGCTGAACGCCGCCTGGGGCATCGGCTGGGCCCTGTTCCTCGAATTGTTCGAGCGGCTGCGCGCCAGGGCCATGTAGTCGGCGACGGCGCGCGATGCTGGCCGCTCACCAGCGGCGGCCGGCATCGAGGCGATCGAGCAGCCCGGCCGGCGCTGTTCCGGTCAGGCCGGATCGTTGCCGCGCCGCAGCGCCTCGAGCCGCAGCGGCAGCGGCGTGCCGAGCCACAGCGGGAAGCGGGCATGGTCTTCGTAATCATCGCCGGTGCGGGGGTGGACGAGCACGCTGAGGCCGGCGCGGTTGAGCATGAGCCACGGCACCAGCCGCGGAAAATCGGACACGTCGAACGCGACCTGATACATCGCTTGAGGATGCGGCCCGATCGGCTGGTCATGCCAGCGGCCGAGCGTGACGGCGAAGCGCTCGCCCATGGCCTGGCGCAGCCGCTCGGCCACCGGCCGCGTCGCCGGCTCGTAATAGACATGCGCGTGGTAGCCGGCGATGCCGGCGGTGTCGGCGAATGGGTCGGCCATGGTCGTCCTCGGTCGGTGTCTTTCCCCATGATAGAACAACTCGATCTTCGACCGCTGCGGATCAGCCCAGCATAGTTAGAAGTCGACGCGCGCTGCCATCCTTGCTGGAATGCCGAAAAATCGCCCTCGGGAGGCCGCCGATGACCGATCTGTTTCGTCTTTCCGCCCGCGACGCCGCGCAACGCATCGCCGCCGGCAGCCTCACCGCCGAAGCGCTGACCCGTGCGTCCCTCGACCGCATCGCGGCGCGCGAACCGCAAGTGGGCGCCTGGGCCCATGTCGATCCCGACCAGGCGCTGGCCGAGGCGCGGGCGCGCGACCAGGCGACCACGCGCGGGCCGCTCCACGGCATTCCGATCGGCGTCAAGGACATCATGGACACGGCCGACATGCCGACGGCGTACGGCTCGCGCGCCTATCATGGCTTCCGGCCCGGCGCGGACGCTGCCTGCGTGGCGCTGGCGCGCGACGCGGGCGCGGTGGTGCTGGGCAAGACCGTGACCACGGAATTCGCGGCGCTCAGCCCCGGCAAGACGCGCAACCCGCACAATACCGCGCATACGCCCGGCGGCTCGTCGAGCGGGTCCGCGGCGGGCGTCGCCGATTTCATGGTGCCGCTCGCCTTCGGCACGCAGACCGCCGGGTCGATCATCCGTCCCGCCTCGTTCTGCGGTGTCGTCGGCTACAAGCCCAGCTTCGGGCTCGTCGCCATTTCCGGGACCAAGGCGCTGGCGCCGAGCCTCGACACCGTCGGCGGCTTTGCCCGCGACGTCGCCGACATCGCCCTCTTCATCGCCGCGCTCACCGGACGGCCGGAGCTCGTGCCGAAGGCGCCGGCGGCGCGGCCGCGCATCGGCGTCTACCGCACCCAGCCCTGGGAGCAGGCGCAGCCCGCAACCATCGCCGCGCTTGACGACGCGCGCGAGCGCCTCGCCCGCGCCGGCGCAAGCATCGCCGAGCGGCCGGCCTTCGCCGCCTTCGACCGGCTGGTGCCGGCGCAGGTCGCCATCATGGGCCACGAGATGGCGCGCAACCTCGCCTGGGAGCGCACCAGCCGCGGCAACGAGGTCATGCCGCGCACGGCGGCGCTCTTCGCCGAAGGGTTGGCGATCACCCCGGCGACCTATGACGAGGCGCGGCGCGGCGCCGCCGCGGCGCGGGCGCAGCTGGCCGAGTTCTTCGGCGATTTCGACGCGATGCTGGTCCCGGCCGCGCCGGGCGAGGCGCCGCCGGCGGCGACCACTGGCGACCCTGTGTTCAATCGGCCCTGGACGCTGCTGCATGTGCCCTGCATCACGCTCCCGGGCCGGCGCGGCCCGGCCGGGCTTCCGGTGGGCGTGCAGCTCGTCGGGCCGCCGCACGGCGACGCGGCGCTGCTCGCCGTCGCGCTCTTCGCCGAAGCGGCGTTCGGCGCGGCGGCGTGAGCACGGCTCCCGCGGCAGCGGCGCGGCAGCCCGCGCCCGTCGCGTACCTGCTGCTCGCGGCGCTGAGCCTGTTCTGGGGCCTCAACTGGCCGATCATGAAGGTCGTGCTGGGCGAGATCCCCGTGCTGCCGTTCCGCGCGCTCTGCCTGCTCGGCTCCGGGCCGCTCCTGCTGGCGATCGCGGCGACGCGCGGCGACGCGATGGCGCTGCGTCGCCACGAAGTCGGGCCGCTCGTGCTGGCGGCGCTCTTCAATGTGACGCTCTGGCACCTGTTCTCGGCTTACGGCGTGTCGCTGATGGCGGCGGGACGGGCGAGCATCATCGCCTACACCATGCCGGCCTGGGCCATGCTGCTGGGCGCGATTGTCCTCGGCGAGCCCTTCGGCCTGCGCGGGCTCCTCGCACTGGCGCTCGGCATGGCCGGCATCGGCGCGTTGCTGCTGCCCGATCTCGAGCGCATCGCCGCGGCGCCGCTCGGCGCCGGGGCGATGATGTTGGCAGCGATCAGCTGGGCCGCGGGCACGGTGGTGATGAAGCGCTTTCGCTGGGGCTGCTCGGTGGCGGCGCTCACCGGCTGGCAGACCGTTCTGGGCGGATTGCCCATCGTGCTGGCGGCAATGGTGATCGGGCCGTTCCCTGGACTCGAGCGCGTCGACGCCGCGGCCATGGCCGGGCTCGCCTACGTCATCCTCATGGGCATGGTGTTCAGCCAATGGGCCTGGTTCTCCGTGCTCGGCCGGCTACCCGTCGCAATCGCCTCGATCGGCTCCCTCGCCGTCCCCGTCATCGGCGTTCTTTCCTCGGCGCTGCTGCTGCATGAGCGCATCGGCGCCGGCGAGATCGCCGCGCTGCTGCTGGTCGTCGCCGCTTTCGCCACCGTGCTGCTCCGCCCGGCGCGGCGCTGACCGCAGGGTTGCGTGGCGGCGCTCGATCGGCGAGTCTACGGCGATGATGCGCCTCATCCGCCTCGTGCTGCTGTGTCCGGCCTTGCTCAGCCTCGCCCAGTGCAGCGGCTGGCTGCCGCCCTTCGAGACGGTGCCGCCGCCGGCCAGCGCCGATAGCGAGGCGACCCGCGTTGCGGTCTGCTACAACGCCCTCACGGCCTCGCCCGAGCAGTTGCTGGGCGTCGCCACGGCGAGCTGCGGTGCGGGCGCGACGCCGCAGCCCGTCGGGCGGGACCTGACGCTCAGCTACTGCCCGCTCTTCACCCCGGCCCGCGCCACCTTCGCCTGCGCTGCGCCCTGACGAAGGCGTGATTCCCCAGCGATCGCCCGCAAGTGCTATCCTGCCATCGTCGCGCTGGCCACCCAGCCAAAGGCCGGCGCTCAGGGGGAGACGACCAATGAGCATCAACCATACGGCCGCACCGCGGCTGGCCATTCCCGCGCTCGGCGGCCTTTACGACGCGCTGGCGCCCTACAGCTACGCACTGATCCGCTTCGCTACGGGCGCCATCCTGGTGCCGCACGGCTACGTCAAGCTGTTCCAGGGCGGCGTGACCGGACTGGCCGGCAACCTCGGCAAAATGGGCTTCGAGCCGGCCATCGTCTGGGCCTACTGGGTGGCCGGGCTCGAATTCTTCGGCGCCATCATGCTGGCGATCGGCCTGCTCACCCGGCCGGTGGCGCTGCTGCTGTTGATCGAGATGGTGGTGATCGTCTTCGGCGTGCACCTGCCCCAGGGCTTCTTCTGGACCGGCCGCGGCGTCGAATACCCGCTGCTGCTGGGTGTCTTGTGCCTCGCCATCTTCTTGCGCGGCGGCGAGCGGCTGTCGGTCGATCGCGCCCTCGGGCGGGAGATCTGAGGCGGCGATAACCAAGGGTAAACGGGTCTGAGGGACGATCGCCCCTGCGCATCCCTGCGCAGGAGCGATCGATGATCCCGCCTAATCGGCAGCAGCTTGCGTTGGTCACCCTCGTCTGCGCGGCGGCGGGGCTCTATGGTTGGGCCGTCTTCCTCTCGACCTTCAGCCATGACGGCTCGATCGGGCCGCGCTACAACGCCCCGGGCACGGACTGGATGGTTTTCTACGCCGCCGCCCGCGCGTTTTTCGACGGCAACCTGCCGCTCATCTTCGACGGCCACCGCTTCACCGCCCATCAGAACCAGATGTTCGCCGCTTGGCTTTCGGGCCAGCTGCCGTTCCATCCCTGGCTCTACCCGCCGCATTTCCTGCTGTTGGCATTGCCCTTCGGGCTCATCCCCTTCTCAGCTTCCTATGCGCTGTTCATGTGCATCACCGGCGCGGTCCTTGTCGCGACGATATGGCTCTACGCGCCGCCCGACTATCGCCGTTGGCTGCAGCTGGGGTCGCTGCTGCTCTGCCCGGCCGCTTCGATCACCGTCATCGCCGGCCAGAACGCCTTCCTCACCGCCGCGCTGCTTGTCGGCGGGTTCGGCCTCCTGCCGCGCCGTCCGATCCTCGCCGGCGTGCTGCTGGGCGTCGCCACCTTCAAGCCGACGCTGTGGCTGATGGTGCCGGTGGCGCTGATCGCCGCGCGGCAGTGGCGGGTGCTCGCCAGCGCCGCGGCCGTGGCCAGCGTGCTGGCGCTGGCAAGCCTGGCGGTCTTCGGCGTCGAGATGTGGCGGCAATGGCTGGAGATGGCGCTGAGCCCGCCTGCCGATTTCTACAGCAACTGGCTCGAATCGGGCCGCTCCTGGGGCTTGAGCGTTTATACCTGCGCCTGGGTGCTCGGCGCCTCGCACGGCGTCGCCACCCTCGTCCAGGCAGCCGCCACATTGGGGGCAGCGGCCGGCGTCTATGTCGCCTTCCGCGGCGCTCTCGCGCCCGACCGGCAGCTCGCCGTGCTGCTGGCGGCGGCCATCCTGGCGGGCCCGCACGTATCGAGCTACGACACGCTGCTGCTGGCGATCGCCGCTTCCCTGCTGTTCTGCCGCGCCCTCGAGGAAGGGGCGCCGCTCTACGAGATCACGCTGATGCTCTCCGTCTGGCTGCTCCCGCTGTTCAACCCGCCGCGCGCCACCCCGCTCGGATTGATGACGCCGGTCCTGGTCGCCTTGCTCATCGCCATCGCGATGGCCGGCGCGCGCGTGCGATCGCCGGCAAGCGCCGCCGCCGCGGCATAACGCATCCCGCCCGCGCGCCTTGACGCGATCGGGCACGCGCGCCACTTACGCGGGACGGGCGATGCGCGAGAGGTTTCGATGATCACCATCAGGCCGGCCGAGACGCGCGGACGGACGCGGCTCTCTTGGCTCGACAGCCGCCACAGCTTCTCTTTCGGCGACTATTACGATCCGCGGCAGACCGGCTTCGGTCCGCTCCTCGTCATCAACGAGGATCGCGTGGCACCGGGCGCGGGCTTCCCGACGCACGGCCATCGCGACATGGAGATCATCTCCTACGTGCTGTCAGGCGCGCTCGAGCACAAGGACAGCATCGGCACCGGCGCGGTGATCCGCCCGGGCGAGGTGCAGCGCATGAGCGCGGGAACCGGTATCCGGCATAGCGAATTCAACCCCTCGCGCGACGCGCCCGTGCATTTCCTGCAGATCTGGATCGAGCCGGAGCGCACCGGGCTCGCGCCGGGCTACGAGCAGAAGGCCTTTGCGCCGGAGGACCGCCGCGGCCGGCTTCGCCTGGTGGCAAGCCGCGACGGCGCCGAGGGCAGCGTGACCGTGCATCGCGACGTCGCCCTCTATGCCGCGCTGGTGGCGCCCGGAGACCGGCTGCGCCACAGCCTCGCCCCCAAGCGCGCGGCGTGGCTCCAGGTCACGCGCGGAGCCGTCGCTGTCAACGGCAGCATGCTGCGCGCCGGCGACGGCGCTGCGATCGACGGTGAGCCCGAGATATCGATCGACGGCAAAGAGGACGGAGAAGTCCTGCTCTTCGATCTGCCGCGCGCGGCCTGAGCCCTCACCGTAACGTCCGGCGTCCGACTTAACGCTCTCTCAAGGAGCGCGCGCCCATCCTGCCTGCCGCATCGGTGCAGGATCGGAGCGGTCGCAGTGTCCTCGAGCGCGCGGGCGAGATGGCTCGTCATCGTCCTCATACTGGCTCTCGACGGCCTGGGGCTGGCGCATTACGGCATGCGTCTCGCCCTCGTCGGGCTCGCCAGCGGCGCCGGCGCACTCGTCGTGTTCGCTGCCATCGCCGCGATCTATAGCTACTGGCGGCCGGATGAACGGATCGTCGATCTCGCGCATTGCGCGGCCCAGCTCATCGCCCTCTTCGCCGCGACCGGCGCCTTCAGCTATGTGGTGACGGCCGCCGGCCTGCCGCTCGCCAACGGGGCCATCGCGGCGGCGGATCGCGCGCTCGGATTCGACTGGCTGAGCTGGTTCGGCTGGGTGGAGCAGCACCCGGCGCTGCGCCTTGTCCTGCAGATCGTTTATCCCAGCGCCATCGCGCAGATGGTGATGATCGCCTGTTACCTGAGCCTCGGCGGACAGCCCGAGCGCAGCCGCGAGCTCGTCTGGACGATCATGCTGTCGCTGCTCGTCATCGTGCCGCTGTCGGGGCTGCTGCCGGTCGAGAGCGCCTGGATCTATTACGGCGTCGGCGCTTTCTTCGACGCGGCGTCGATCGCCGATTTCGACCGGCTGCGCAGCGGACAACTGCACGATCTCGACCTGCGGCAATTGCAGGGCATCATCAGCTTCCCCTCCTTCCACACCAGCCTTGGCGTGCTGTTCGCTTACGTCGTGCGCAAGCGGCGGCTGATCCTGCTGCCGGTCGCCCTGCTGAACGTCGTGATGATCGTTTCCGTGCTGACCGAAGGCGGCCATTTCCTCGTCGATGTGATCGCCGGGGCCGGGGTCGCCGCGGCAGCGATCTGGGCGACCGCCCACATCGAAGCGATGTTGCGCCACGGCCACCCGGCCGCCGCCACCGCGTCAGCAGCGGAGTGAGCGGCGCTCGAATGGGCTCGGCTACGCGCGCATCTCAGCGCGCGGGCGCGGCAGCGCGTATGTGGATGACCGCGTCGGGCCCGGTATAGGCGCGCCGCCATCCCGGCAGATGGTCGAGCGCTGCCACGGCGCCATCCTGCGGGTGCAGCAATGTCCAGGTGATCTTGTACTGTTTCAGCGCCTCGCCCAGGGCCGGTGCCGCGCCGCGCTCGACCGCGAGGTAGCGGCGCAGGAACGGATCGCCGTACATTTCGATGCGGCCGTCGATGAAGGTCGGCACGCCCTGGAAAATCAGGTAGCCGCCGAAGCTCTCGCTGTTGAGCACCGGTCCTGACACTCCCATCTTGGCGGCCGCGGCGAGCGCGGCGCCCGGCGTTTCCGGGCCGTCCGGCCGCTCGATCGGGCGCAGCAGCGTCAACAGGCCTACGACAGAGACCATCGCGAGCGTCAACGCCGCGCCCCGCGCGCTGGCCGGCGACGCCAAGGCAACGACACGCTCGCCCAGCGGCGAGGAGGGCGTCGAGCGGATGCGCGCGGCCAGCTGTGGGCCGAGCGCGGACGACACGATGAGAGGCGCTATGAGCGCGACAAGATCGGCGTGCCGCGCATGCGCCAGCGCCAGATGGATCAGCGCCAGCAGCAGCAAGAGCCGCGGAATCGGCAGGCGCAGGCCTGCCGCAAAGGCCGCGAACATCATGCCGAGCAGCCAGGGCTCAAGCGGATCGAAGCTCTGGAAATTGGGGCTCAGCCACTCGCTGAAGCTCAGCTGCAGCGTCGGCATGTTCAGGAGACGAAACGGCAGCAGCAATCCATCGATGCCGTTGGGCGTCAAGAGCGCGGCAGCGGTGCCGAGCGCGAGGAAGCCGCCCCATTGGCGCAAGCTTCCCCATCGTTGCTGCGGCGTGGCGGACGTCCATGCCGCTTCGGCGCCGAGGAACGCGGCAAGCGCCAAGCCGACCATGAAGCTGCCATGCAGATTCGCCCAGAGCGCCATCAGCGGCAACGCCAGGAGGGGCGGTGCGCGCCCTTCATCGCGTGCGCCGACCAGCGCCGCGCACCACGCGACGAGGACCGGCAAGGCCAGCGCATGGGGCCGCGCCAGGAGATGGGGCAGCAGCAACGCGCCGCTCAGCCCGACGACAATCAGCGCCGAAAACGGCTCCCAGCGCCGCAGCAGCGCGCGCGTGAGCAGCGCCAAGGCGCCGGCGAAACAGAGGGCGGTGAGCAGGACGAGGCCGGGCCAGCCGGCCAGGCCGTATACGCCTGCCAGCACGAGTTCGGAGAGCCATTCATGCGGGACCCATGGCGTGCCCGCCATGGTGTGCGAAAAAGGGTCGCGCATGGGCAGCGCCGCATGGGCGATCATCCACTGCCCGGCGGCGACATGCAGATACGTGTCGGGGTCGTTGAGGACGGCGAGTCCGGCGCTGAGCGGCCGCGCCAGCGCGACCACCGCCACAATGCACGGCCAGGACACGAACGGGCGCAGCCAGCCGCGGCGAGCGCCCGTCGCTTCGTCGGATCCGTTTGTCTCCGCGGATATCGCCATCGCCCTGCTCGCCGTTGCGGTCGGCTGGCGTTGCCGCCGGACCCAAGGGCATTGTCATGGCGCATTCTTTAAAGCTCGTTACGGGCGGCGGCGGAAATAAAGCATTCGGTAAACATGCGGCCAGCATAGTCGGGCGGCGGTCGCTGCGACCGTCCATGCGCCTGTTTCGGAAAGCGGCGCTTCCCGGCGCCGAGCCCATGACATGACCGCCGCCGACGCCGCCATCGCCGCCAAGCCCCACCGCGTGACCGAGGCCCGCGCGGTTGTTACCGCTTGCGCCGTGCTATCGCTGGTGCTGGCGGCGCCGATCATGGCGATGTCGGTGCCGTGGTTTTGCGACCTCTATTTCCACATGGCGCGGATGGCGATCCTCGAGAATCCCCATGCCGCCCATATCAGCGACTGGTACCGCCCCGACTGGCGGCTCTTACCCAATCTCGCGATGGATCTCGTCGTGCCTACGCTCGGCGAGGCGATCGGCACGGCCGCTGCCACGCGCGTCTTTGTCGCGCTGACCTTTGTCCTGACCTTCACCGGGACTGTTGCGCTGCACCACGCGATCCATCGCAAAGTGACGTGGTTCCCGCTCGTCGCCTGCCTCTTCATCTACAACTGGATCACTTTCCTCGGTTTTGCCAATGTTCTCTTCGGCAACGCGCTGCTGCTGTGGGCCTTGGCGCTCTGGTTCCATGGCCGTGCCCGCACGCTTCCCTTCCGCATGCTCCTCGGCACGGTTTGCGCCGTTATCCTCTACACCTGTCATCTCATCCCGCTGGGCCTCTATGCGCTCGTCATCGCCAGCGCCGAGTTCGCCCGCCTGCGGCAGACGCGACCAGGCCCGCATGAGATCGGCCGCAGCCTCGCCGTCACGGCCGTCCCGTTCCTGGTACCGCTCGTATTGCTTCTCACCAGCCGCACGGTCGAAGCTTCGGCGCCGGGCCTCGACTACGTGCTGGCCGCAAAGCTGTTCGCGCTGCTGACGCCGTTCATCACCGTCAACATCCCCGTAGACCTCGCCATTGCCGCCGGCACGGTCGCACTTCTCTACCTCCTCGCCAGGGAGCGCGCGCTCGTCGTCGCGCCCGAGCTGCGTTTCGCGCTCGTCGCGCTGCCCATGCTTGTCTTGGCAATTCCGACATCGTTCTTCGGTACCGATCTCGCCGATTTTCGTCTCCCGGCGCTCGGCATCTTCATCGCCATCGCCGCCTGCCGCTTCGGCGAGCAGAGCAGCCATCGACTCCGGCGCGGCGTCCTCGCCGGTGCCGCCGCCCTCTTCGCCATTCGGATGACGGCAATCGCCATCGACTTCGCGACAGCGGAGCCCGAGGTCAAGGCGATCACCCAGCAATTCCGCGCGATGAAGCCGGGCGCCGTGCTGTTCACGGGCACCTTCGAGCACAGATCGTTCCTGGTCGATCTGTTCGCCAAGCCCGAGAACTGGCTCGCGCCGTGGCAGCGCCGCAATGTCGTGCCCTTCCGTCACATCGGCACCATGGCCGTGCTCTATCAGCCGGTGCTCGTGCCGGAGACGACCATGATCGACGGGCAGCAACCGGTCGCCATGCTGCCGCCGTTCCGCGCATTGAAGGCATTGCAGTCGCAAGACCATGTCGCGCGCGCCTTGGCGGGGCCTGATGATCTCAAGCGCTGGCTCCGGGAAATCAGAGCCACTGTGGCGCGGCCGCCCTATCGCTTCACCGCGGTCTACGTCGCGCTGTCGGACCCGCTGGGGCTGGCGGAGCCGCCTCCCGGCATCGTCGAGCGGTTTTCGCAGTACAATTATCGCATCTGGGATGCGAGCGAATGGATGGCCCGCTGAACGCCGATCGGCTTGCGCGAGTGCACGCGATTCTCGCCGAACGTGATTCTCCAGCGCCGCGAATCGAAAAGGCCCCCGGGAGATTTTCTCGGGGGCCTTTTCGCGAGCGCGGCGCCGATCAGGCCTGGCTCGGCTTCTTCATTTTGGCCTTGCTGGTCTTCTTCTTGTCGGAAGCGACCTTCTTGGTAGCCTTCTTCTTCTTCGCCATCTTCTTCTTTGGCGTGGTCTGCTCGGTCTGCGCCTGCGCCTTCGTGATCAACGGAACGGTCGAGGCGGCGACGAACGAGAGCAGGGCAAACGCGGTAATGAGCGCCTTCATAACGAGCTCCTGGTTCTGGAAAAGATTATCGAGGTTGGTTTCGGGAGTGGATCTGTCGGATTGCGACGCGAGAACTCGGCCGGCAAAACAGACGGACATACAATACCATGATTTCTCCAGAATGTGAAAGTTTCCGCCAGCCTGCGCCACTTTTGACACGGTGATGCGCCAAGAAGTCACGCCTTATTCTCGTTTTCGCCGCGAATGTCGCATTTCTGCCTGTCGCTTCGCGGGCGCGACATCGCGGGAGAAAATTCCCGCATGCGGGCGCACGCGAGAACATGCGGCAGTTTGACGCATAAATTGGCCCGTGCCGCCCGCGACTCGGCCGCAGCATTGCCCGCCATTTTATCTTTCAACGCGACAGCACCCAGCGGCCGCTCGGCTCGCGACAGATCGTGGCCAGGGCTGTGCTTGGCGCTCCCTCGATCATGACCCTGCGCTCGTAGACGCGGCAGGTGCGTCCGCGCGCGTCGGTGAAGGCGCGGAGCGGCTCGGGCGTGCTCAAGCCGACGGGCGGCGGCAAGGCGTGATCCGCGAGGCCGCCCGGCGCGGGGTCGATGTTGACGCCCTCCGCCCATCCTGGGCCGGCCGGCGACGGCAAGACGGCCGCAACAGCGAGGAGCGCGATGGCGAGGCGTGCGCGACCGCGCCGGTGTGCAAGCTCTTCCATCCGTCGGACCTTTCGGTACCCCGGCATTGCGACAAACCCAGAGGACGGCCCGCGGTTCCACGGCCGGCCAAGCACCCGCCTCCGACAGGGCGTCTCGCGCTTCGCCTGACAGAATGGAGGGACGTATTTCCGCAATTTTAAGAAAATTAAACGGGCAATTCATCAGATGTTGACCAATAATGAGGATAACTAAACACTGTATTAAAGACGTTTGTATGCATCTTACTTTGCCGATTAATGCTGCATTAACAGATACAGGCCAGAATTCGGCCGTCGCTCACTTGACCCAGGAGGCATGACTCTCATGCGCAACTTCATGACCAAGCTGCTCAGCGATCGCGATGGTGCGACCGCCATTGAGTACGGCCTCATCGCCGCGCTCATCTCTGTCGTGATCATCGGTGCAGTGACGCTCGTTGGCAGCAAGCTCAGCGGCGTCTTCAACTCGATCGCCACTGCGCTCAGCACGGCGAGCTAATTCTAGTCCGTCGCGACCATCTCGACTGGACGGGAGCTGCCAGTGGTGGCTCCCGTTTCGGTCGAGTGGCAGCCAGAGGCGACTGTTCTCGAGCTGCTCGCGGCGGGGTTGATCGGAGAACCCCATGCCTTACGCCGCAAGCCTTGTCGATTGGGTCCACTGGTTCGCCGTATTCGCCCTCATGGCGGCCCTCATTGCGGCCGCCCTTAGCGACATAACCACCTACCTCATTCCCCACCGCTATTCCGCGGCGATCGCCATCGCCTTCCTCGTCTTCGCGATCGGGCGGCCGCTGCCCTTCCTGCTCGGCGGCCTCGCCGCGGCGACGCTGCTTTTCGCGATCGGCGCCCTGCTCTTCGCCCGCCACCTGCTCGGTGGCGGCGACGTCAAGCTGCTCGCGGCAACCGGGCTCTGGGCCGGGTTCGACCTGCTCGTACTGCTGGTCTTCGCCGCGGCGGTTGCCGGCGGAGTCCTCGCGCTGGCGCAGCTCTCGCCGCTCGGCCGCCTTTTGCCAGCGCCGGCGCGGCCCGGCGGCGCGCCGGTCGGCAACGATTTTTACAGCAGAATGCGCCAACCGATGCCGTTCGGCGTCGCCATCGCGCTCGGCGGCGTGTGCGTCGCCGTAGCGCGCCTTGTCGCTTGACCACGGGAGCCCATAATGTCGCCCCGCCGTATCATCTTCATCGCCGTTGCGCTGCTCGTCTCGGGCCTCACCATGTGGTTCGGCCGCAGCTATCTCGAGGCTCAGCGCCTGGCGGCGCTCGACGCTCAGCGTCAGGCGCCGGCGGCGCAGCAGCCCTCGACCATGGTCCTGGTCGCCAAGGGCAATCTCTCGGCCGGCCAGTTTGTGCGGCCGGAGAACCTGCGCTGGCAGCCTTGGCCCGACGACGGTGTCGCGCCGAGCTACATCGTCCAGGGCCAGCGCCAGCTCGAGGACTTCATCGGCGCGGTGGTGCGCAGCGCCGTCGGCGACGGCGAGCCGATCACCGAGACGCGCCTCGTGCGGAAGACCGACCGCGGCTTCCTCGCCTCCGTGCTCCACCCAGGCTATCGCGCGGTCACCGTGAACCTGACGCCCTCCTCGGGCATCGCCGGTTTCTTGTTCCCCGGCGACCACGTCGACGTCATCGTCACGCTGTCGCTCCAGAGCGAGGAGAAGGACGGCGGCAAGACGCACGACAACCGCGCCAGCGAGACGGTGCTCCATGACGTCCCCATCCTCGCCGTCGATCAGCGCGCCGACGACCAGAACAAGGATATCGTCATCGGCAGGACCGCCACGCTCGAAGTGACGCCCAAGCAGGCCGAGGTGGTGGCCGTCGTTTCGGCGGTCGGCCAGATTACCTTGAGCCTGCGCAGCCTTGCGCGCGACGAAGCCGAGGCCGCAGCCGAGAGTGGCCGTCAGAAGCTCAGTTACACCTTCGACAGCGAAGCAACGAGGCTGATTCGGCCGCCCGGCGGCCGTGGTAGCAAGATCGAAGTGGTTCGCGGCACCAAACCCAATAACTCTCGGGGTCTCTTCCGATGAAGCGCCTCTCCTTCCGCATGTTCCTCGCGCTGTCGCTCGCCGGCCTTCTCCTGCCGGCCGTCGCGTCCGCGGCACCCGCTCCCACGCTCATCACCGCCGGCAGCCCACCGCTCGTGGTCGAGGTCGGCAAGGGCGTTCTCGTGCGTCTCGAGCGCCCCGCCAACAGCGTCTTCGTCGCGGATCCGGACGTCGCCGACGTGCAGGTCAAATCCTCGACGCTGGTCTATCTCTTCGGCAAGTCCGGCGGCGAGACCACGCTCTTTGCCGTCGGCGACCGCGATCAGGTTGCGCTCAACGCGACGATCCGCGTGCGCTACGACACGATGCGAATCCAGGAGGCGATCCACGAACTCGCGCCGCGCAGCGCCGTGTCGGTCAGCACGATCGGCGATGCCCTGGTGATCGACGGGACCGTGTACGACACCGCCGAAGGCGACGACATCCGCCGCGTCGCCGGCCGCTACCTTCAGGATCCGAAGCAGCTCATCAACCGCATGAAGGTCGATGCGCCCAACCAGGTCAATCTGCGCGTCCGCATCGCCGAAATCTCGCGTGATCTCATCAAGCAGATGGGCTTCAATTGGGACGCGACCAGCCAAAGCGGCAGCTTTCTGTTCGGACTCGCGGCCGGCCCCAACATCACGAATGCCGGCGGCACTTTTCTAACGCGCGAGCTGTCGACGGATCTCAAGACCACCGTCAACAACCTGTTCGGCAGCGCGAAGATCGGCAACGCCGACCTCAACGTCCTGATCGACGCGCTCGATAGCGAAGGCCTCATCACCGTGCTCGCCGAGCCCAACCTGACAGCGGTGTCCGGTGAGTCCGCAAGCTTCCTCGCCGGCGGTGAATTCCCGATCCCGACGGCCTCCGCCGTAGCCAACGGCGTCCAAACCGTCACCGTGACCTGGAAGAAGTTCGGCGTCAGCCTGAGCTTCGTCGCGACCATCGGTCCCGCGAACCGCATCAGCCTGCATGTCGTCCCCGAGGTCAGCCAGCTGTCCAACAACGGCGCCGTCAACATCGGCGGCATTCAGCTGCCGGCGCTCACCACGCGGCACGCGGATACGACCGTGGAGCTGGCCAGCGGCCAAAGCTTCGCGATCGCCGGCCTGCTACAGAACAACGTCACGCAAAGCATGCAGAAATATCCGTGGCTCGGTGACGTGCCGATCCTCGGCCAACTCTTCCGCTCCGAGTCGTTCCGCCGCAACGAAACGGAGCTCGTCATCATCGTCACGCCCTACGTGGTTCGCCCCATCGCGACCGCCAACCGCCTGCAGGCGCCCACCGACGGCTACGTCACCTCGTCCGACGGTGACCTGGTGTTTACCGGTGCGCAGTACAAGCCGCAGGCGCTGAAGAAGGGTGTCCCGCCAGCCAGCCGCTCGGGCTCGAGCTTGATCGGCCCCGTTGGCTTCGATCTCGATTGAGGGTTGCCATGACAGACCGCTTGCTCCGCCATCTTTACCTCTGCTTCGGCCTGGCGCTTGCCGGGTGCACCCCTCCGGTCTCCGAATGGAGTGAAGCCGAGGCGTCGAAGCAGATCCGCGTCGACTACGTGCGCCTGCAACACGACGCGGCGTTCATGCCGGGCAGCGCCGACCTCGCCGAGGGAGAAGCCGACGGCCTCGCTGCGTTCCTTGAACAGGCCGAAGTCGCACCCGAGGATCACGTGTTGTTCCAGGCGGCGAGCAATGACAAGCTGGCGGCAGCGCGCATCGGCCAACTGACGCGCGAGTTGATCCAGCGCGGCATCGGCGCGACCACGCTTCCGCCCTCGGCCACCGCCATCCCTGCCGACCACATGACCGTCGTTGTCGAGCGCTACGTGGTGACGCCGCCGGATTGCCCGAACTGGAGCAAGCCGGCGTCCGGCGATCACTCCAACACGCTCCCGAGCAATTTCGGCTGCGCCGACGCGACCAATCTCGGGCTGATGGTTGCCGATCCGCGCGACCTGATCCTCGGCCGCTCACTCGGCCCGCCGCGCGGCGATCCGGCGCTCTACGGCTACTCGCGCTACCGCATCGGCAAGCCGCGCAAACCCGATACGACGGGCGCGTCCGGATCCTTCAGTTTCTCCGGCTTCGGCGCCGCCGACTCGGATACTGGCTACTAGCATGGTCGGTGAGGCGGCCAAAGCCATGCCCGCTACCGGCGGAGGCGTCAGTTTCATCGCTTGTGTCGCCGACGACGTGACGCGCGAGACGGTGAGCCGCGCCGTGGCGAATCTAGGCTGGTCCGACGCGAAGGTACGGGCGGGCGGCATCGAGACGGCGCGCCGCGCCATAGATGCCAACGCGCCGCCGACGCTGATGCTGGTCGACGTCACGGAGGCCTCCGACCCGGTGGCGGAATTGGCCGAGCTGGCCGAGATGATCGGCCCATCGACGACCCTTCTCGCCATCGGCGCGGTCAACGACGTGAGCCTCTACCGCCAGCTCACCGCGTTCGGCGTCGCCGACTATCTCGTCAAGCCGGTGTCGAGCGACGTGCTCTCGCAGGCGCTCACCGCCTCGCTGCGGGTATACAGCGCACCCGGGACGGCGCGCTCGACCCAGCTCTTTGCCTTCATCGGCGCCCGCGGCGGCGTCGGCACGACCACGGTCGCGATATCGACGGCCTGGCTGCTGGCGCACGAGTTCAAGGTGCGCACGACGCTCATCGATCTCGATCTCCATTTCGGCAATCTCGCCTTGAGCCTTGACCTCGAGCCGGGACGCGGCCTGCGCGAGGCGCTCGAGAACCCCGAGCGTACCGATTCCATGCTGCTGGCCGCCGCGATGGTGAGCGACGCCGAGAAGCTGCCCATCCTCGCCACCGAGCAACCGCTCGAGGACCTCCTGCGTTTCGAGGCCGGCGCGGTAGCGCCGCTGCTCACGGCGCTCTCCGAGGACTACGATTGCCTGATCGTCGATCTGCCGCGCAGCCTCGACGGCATGGCGCGCGAGGTGATCGCCGCCGCCGACACCACCGTCATCGTCACCGACCTCTCGCTCTCGGCGCTGCGCGACACCCATCGTCTGGTCGAGCTGGCCAAGTCGCTGGAGAGCCGATCGAAGCCCCTCATCGTCGCCAACCAGGTGGGCTCGAGTCACCGCGGCGAGATCGGGCGGCCCGAGTTCGAACGCGGCGTCGGCGGCGCGCTCGACCTCGTCATCCCCTTCGATGCGAAGGCCGCCGTCGCCGCCGCGCAAAGCGGCAAGGCGCTGGCCGCGGCGGCCGCGAAAAGCGGCGCCACGGTGGAACTGCGCCGCTTCGCCGCGCGACTCGCCGGCCGCGAAGACGAGGCGAAGGCGCGTGGCGGGTTGCTCGGCCGTTTCAAACGATCCTAAGCGGGGCCTACGATTATGTTCGGAAAAGGCGGAAAAGAAGACTCGCTCCAATCCCGGTTGCAGGCGCTCAACGCTCGGCGCGCCGGCGGCGCAGCTCCGGCGGCGCCCGAGCCGCGCGCGCCGGCACCGGTGGCGACCATCGGTCCCAAGCGCAACGACATGAGCCTCGACGAAGCGAAGCTCTTCGTCGAGCCAGCCATCGCCGCCGCCATCGACGGCGCGACGGCGCGCGCCAAATCGCGCGCCGAGCTTGCGCGCATGGTCGACGAGGTCGTCCGCGCGACGCTCGAGGAAAAGAAGGTGACGCTGTCGGCGCTCACCCAACGCGATCTCATCACCTCCCTGCTCAATTCGATCGTCGATCGGGCGCAGCGCGAGGCGCCGCGACGCGAGGCGCCGCAGCACGCGGCTCCCGCTGCGCCCGCTCAGGCCGCGCCGCGTACCGGCCAAGTCAGCGCCAGCCGCGCCAGCATCGAGCTGGCCATCCCGAAGATCTATCCGCTGGTCATGGAGCGGATCGATCCCGAAGTCGCTTCCAAGCTGCAGCGCCCGGAGCTGGCGCGCCAGCTCCAGTCGGTGGTGGGCGAGATCCTCATCGAGCAGAAGATACAGCTCAATCAGCTCGAACAGCGTGACCTCGTCACGGTGCTGCTCGACGACATGCTCGGACTGGGGCCGATCGAGCCGCTGCTCGCCGACGAGACGGTCAGCGACATCCTCGTCAACGGACCGAAGCAAGTCTATATCGAGCGCAAGGGCAAGCTCGAGCTGACCGGCGTCACGTTCCGCGACAACGGCCATGTGATGGCGATCGCCACCCGCATCGTCACCGCCATCGGCCGCCGCATCGACGAATCCACGCCGCTCGTCGACGCGCGCCTCGCCGACGGCAGCCGCGTCAACATCATCGCGCCGCCGCTCGCCATCGACGGCGCCTCGATCTCGATCCGCAAATTCTCCAAGAAGACGATCACGCTCGACACGATGGCCAAGAGTGGCTCCATCTCGCCGGAGATGGCGGTGGTGCTGAAGATAGCCTCGCGCGCACGGCTCAACATCGTGATCTCCGGGGGTACCGGCTCCGGTAAGACGACGACGCTCAACGCGCTGTCGCAGATGATCGACGAGGGCGAGCGCATCTGTACCATCGAGGACGCGGCCGAGTTGCAGCTGCAGCAGCCGCACGTGGTGCGCCTGGAGACGCGCCCCCCCAACCTCGAAGGCAAGGGCGAGATCACCATGCGCGATCTCGTCAAGAACACGCTGCGTATGCGCCCTGACCGCATCATCCTGGGTGAGATCCGCGGCGCCGAAGCCATGGACGTGCTGCAGGCGATGAACACCGGCCACGACGGCTCGCTCTGCACGATCCACGCCAACCGCCCGCGCGAGGCGTTGACCCGCCTCGAGAACATGGTCGGCATGTCCGGCGTGAACCTGCCCGCCAAAGCGGTGCGTCAGCAGATCGCTGCTGCCGTCCACATGATCGTCCAGGTGAGCCGCATGCGCGACGGCGGTCGCCGCATCGTCGCCGTCACGGAAGTGGTCGGCATGGAAGGCGAGATCATCACCACGCAGGATCTCTTCACCTATCAGTTCGAGGGCGAGGGAGCGGACGGCAAGCTCAAGGGCAAGTTCGTGTCGACCGGGCTACGACCCCATTTCACCCCGCGCGCCGAGTATTACGGACTCGACAAGGCGCTGCTCGAGGCGATCGGATGAGCGGCCTCCTTAACGATCCTTTCCTGCTGATGCTCGGCGTCGGCATCGGCATCGTCCTGCTGTGCCTGTTCTTCGCCTTTGCGGACGACAGCAAGAAGAAGCAGGCCAAGCGCGTCGACCGGCTGCGCACGCGTGGTCAGGGGACGCCCGCTGGCGAAGAGCTGCAGCTGCGCAAGGGCGGCGGCGACCGCAAGAAGCTCGATCAGATGGTGCGCCGCTTCGTGCCGAAGCCGGACATGCTGCGCCAGCGGCTCTACCGGACCGGCCGCACGATAAGCCTTGGTACTTTCGGCATCATCTGCGGCGTGGTCGCCGTCGTCGCCTTTGCGGCGATGCTGATCCTGGATTTCTCGTTCTTCATCGCTTTACCGATGGGCGTACTGGCCGGGATGTGGCTGCCCTATCTGGGAGTGGCGTGGCTGGGCGGCCGGCGCGGCAAGCGCTTTATGATGCTCTTTCCCGAGGCGATCGGTCTCATGGTGCGCGGCCTCAAATCGGGCCTGCCCATCACCGAGACCTTCCAGATCGTCGCGCAGGAGATCGGCGACCCCGTCGGGCCCGAATTCCGCCAGGTCACCGACCAGATCCGCGTCGGGCATCCGCCCGAGCAGGCGCTGCTCGATGCCGCCACGCGCGTCGGCGTGCCTGAGCTCAAGTTCTTGACCGTCACCTTGTCGATCCAGCGCGAGACCGGCGGCAATCTCGCGGAGACCCTGGAGAACCTCGACAACATTCTGCGCCGGCGGCGCCAGATGAAGCTCAAGATCAGGGCCATGTCATCCGAGGCGCGGGCGAGCGCGATGATCATCGGTGCCCTGCCCTTCATCATGCTCGCACTGCTGTCGGTGGTGAACCACGACTACATCGCACTGCTCTTCACGACGGAGCGCGGCCATCACATGCTCGAATTCGGCGGCTGCATGATGGGCACCGGGGTCTCTATCATGGCGAAAATGGTGAAGTTCGAGATATGAGCCTCGACGGCATGCTCAACGAGACGACCATCGCAGTGATCGCCGGCATCGGCGTCTTCATCACCCTGGTGGCCTTTGCCCAGGCGCTGATGCCGAGCGATCCGATGGCGGCGCGGCTGCGCAGCCACAAGAAGCGCCGCGACCAGCTGCGCGGCGAGGCGCTCGGCACCACGGCCGCCGAAACCCGTCGCGCCGCGCAAATCACGTCCTTGAAGCAGGTGCTCGATCGCCTGAAGCTGCTGCGCGGCGAGGAAGCGCGCAAGACGAGCGAACAGCTGGCCCAAGCCGGCTGGCGTTCGCGCGACGCCCTGGCGATCTATCTGGGCATAAGGCTGGCGACGCCTTTCATCGGCGCCGTCGGCTCGTTCGTCCTCCTCTGGACGCTGGCGCCCGACGCCACCGGCATGCAGAAGCTGCTGGGCATGGTCGTCGCCGTGCTGGTCTGCGGCTTCGCCCCGGTGTTCGGGCTAAAGCGCGCCATCAAGCGCCGGCAGAACAACCTGCGCAAGCAGCTCCCCGACGGGCTCGACCTGCTGGTCATCTGCACCGAGTCGGGCCTCAGCCTCGATGCCGCCTTCAGTCGTGTCGCGCGCGAGCTCGGCTTCTCCGCGCCGCATCTGGCCGACGAGATCGGGCTTACCTCCGTCGAACTCGGCTTCCTGCCGAACCGCCGCCAAGCGCTGCAGAATCTGGCAAAGCGCACCGAACTGCCGGCCATCCGCGGCGTCGTCAACACCCTGGTGCAGACGGAGCGTTACGGCACGCCGCTCGCCCACTCGCTGCGCGTGCTGTCAGCCGAGTTCCGCGATGAGCGCATGCTGAAGGCGGAGGAAAAAGCGGCCAAACTGCCGGCGATTCTCACCGTGCCGATGATCCTGTTCATCCTCCCGGTGCTGTTCGTCGTGCTGATCGGCCCGGCCATCATCCAGGTGATCGAGAAATTTAAGTAAGTGACGCTAGCGGCCCCGCACCGTGCTGGCGGATTGGCCGAAAAGCACCTTGCGCGCCTCGTCGCTGGTCACCGGAATCGTCTGGAACTCCTTGGCGCGGGCATAGGCGCGCTCGGTCGCCGGCCGCGCCTTGATGGTCTCGAACCACCGCTTCAGATTGGGGAAATCCTCCAGCTTCTGGCCCTGGCGCTCATAGGGAACAACCCAGGGATAGCTCGCCATGTCCGCGATCGAGTAGGCACCGGCGACGAACTCGCGATCGGCGAGCCGCTTGTCGAGGACGGCATACAGCCGGCTCGTCTCCTTGACGTAGCGCTCGATGGCGTAGGGCAGCTTCTCCGGCGCGTATTGCGAAAAGTGGTGGTTCTGCCCGGCCATCGGCCCGAGCCCACCCATCTGCCAGAACACCCACTGCAGCACCTCGAAACGGCCGCGCAGATCTTTCGGCAGGAACTTGCCGGTCTTCTCGCCGAGGTAGACGAGGATGGCGCCCGATTCGAAGACGCTGACCGGCGCGCCGCCGCCCGGTGGCTCGTCGTCGATCATGGCGGGCATGCGATTGTTCGGCGAAATCTCGAGGAAATCGGGCTTGAACTGCTCGCCCTTGCCGATATTGACGCCGTGAAGCTGGTACGGCAGCCCCGCCTCCTCGAGGAACAGGGTGACCTTATGCCCGTTGGGGGTCGGCCAATAATAGAGTTGGATCACATCTGGCCTCCATCGGCTGCGCGGTCACCGGTCAGGACGCGCCACTATGGCCGCCGGCAGTACGGGCGGCAAGCGCATCGGCCAGCGTCCTGATCAACCCTGCCATGATCGCGGTCACGTCCGCCGCCGCCATCACCCCGCCCATGACCGCGACGCCGGCAGCGCCGGCGTCGACGCAAGGAGCGATGTTGGCCGCGTCGATTCCTCCCAGGGCGATCACCGGCAGACGTGCCTTGGCCACCGCCGATGCAAGGCCCGTGATACCGACCGCCGGGCCGTAGCCCGGCTTGCTCGGGCTCGGGAAAATCGGGCTGAGCGTCGCATAGTCGGCACCCGCAGCGGCCGCCAGCTCGGTCGCGTCGTGGGCTGAACAGCCAATGAGCGCACGAGCCCCGAGGCGGCGGCGCGCCGCGACCGGCGACGCGCCGCTCGGCAGGTGAACGCCGTCCGCCGCGATCGCGATGGCGGCCTCGATGTCCTCATGCACCATCACCGTCGCGCCGAAGCGCCGCCCCAGCGCCACCAGCCGCAGCAGCACCGCTTGTCGGCTCCCCGCATCGAGATCCTTCTCGCGCAGGCTCAGCCAGCGGCAGCCGCCGGCGAAAGCGGCTTCGGCCACCGTCTCGATCGGCCAGCGCGCTTGGCGCCGGTCGGTGATGACGAGCAGCGGCGGGTCGGGAAGCCTCACCCGCCGATCAGCCCGAGTTGCGGGCTCGACGGCTCGGCTTGGGTCCGCTTGGGGATGCGGCCGGCGAGCCGCGCGTCGCGCCCGGCGATCACGGCACCGCGCATCGCCGCCGCCATCCGCCGCGGATCATGCGCCTTGGCGACGGCGGTATTGAGCAGCACGCCGTCGCAGCCCAGTTCCATCGCCTGTGCCGCGTCCGAGGCGGTGCCGATGCCGGCATCGAGGATCACCGGTACCGGGCTCGTCACGCAGATGCGTTCGATGGCATAGGTGTTGATGATGCCGAGCCCGCTGCCGATCGGCGAGCCCAGCGGCATGACCGCCGCCGCTCCGGCATCGGCGAGCTTGCGGCAGCTCACCGGGTCGTCGTTGCAGTAAGGCAGCACGATGAACCCGTCCTTGACCAGCTCCTCGGTGGCGCGCAGCAGCTGCTCGACATCGGGATAGAGCGTCTCGCGGTCGCCTATCAGCTCGAGCTTGACCCAGTTCGTCTGCAGCGCCTCGCGCGCCAGCTGCGCCGTCATGACCGCATCGCGCACCGTGGCGCAGCCGGCGGTATTGGGGAGCAGCGCATAACGCCCGCCGACCAGATCAACCACGCTCTCGGCATAGCCTTCGAGGCTGATGCGGCGGATGGAGACCGTCGCCATCGCCGGCTCCGCCGCGGCGAGCGAGTCGAGCATGACCTGCTGGTTCGGATAACCGCCGGTGCCGAGTAGCAGGCGGGAGGCAAAGCGGCGGCCGGCGATGACCAGCGCATCGGTAGCGTCGGCGGCCGCGATGTGCGTCATGGCCCCCTCACCCGCCGCCAAACGGGCGGACGATCTCGACCTCATCGCCGGCGGCGAGCGGCAGCGAGCGCCAGGTGGGGGACGGTGCCACGACCCCATTCACCGCGACGGCGACGCCGCGGCTCCCTTCGATGCCGCGCGCGCGCAACAGCTCGGCGACATTGGCCGCGGTCAGCGCCTCCTCGCGGCCGTTGACGCGGATGCTTGCACTCATGCCTCCTCCTTTGCCGGCGCGGCAAAGCGGTCGATGGCAAACGGCCGCATCACCTCGTCGACTTCGCCGCTGAGGATCAACCGGCTCACCGCGTCCGCCGTCACCGGCGTCAGCAGGATGCCGTTGCGATGATGCCCGGTCGCCAGGATCAGGTCCTCGACGCCACTCGGACCCAGCACGGGCGCATCGTCGCGCGAGCCCGGGCGGAACCCCACCCACATCTCGTCGATCGGCAGTTCCTCGATCCCCGGCATGGCGCGCCACGCGCCCTCGAGCAGCGAAAACACGCCGCCCGCGGTGAGCGATGGGTCAAAGCCGCGCTCCTCGACGGTGCCGCCGATGATGAGGCGGCCGTCGCGACGCGGCACGAGATAGACCGTGGGCGTCGACAGCACGTGCCGCAGCAAGGGCGCGTCCGGCGCCATGCGCAGCGCCAGCATCTGCCCCTTAACCGGCCGGACCGGCGGCCGCGCGCCGGACGGAATTCCCGCCACATCCGTCGACCACGCGCCCGCCGCGAGCACCACCCGGTCGGCAGCATGGCGCCGCTCGCCGACGCGGATCGCGGTCACGCGCCCATTGGCGATGTCGACGGCGCCCACCGGGCTGTGCTCGTGGAGCCGCCCGCCCGCGGCCAGGAAGGCGCGGCGCAGCGCCGCGACCAGGGCGCGATTGTCGACTTGGTGGTCGCACGGGCTCAGCAGGGCAGCCGCCAGCGCCGGGTGAAGATGGGGCTCGCGACGGCGTGCCTCGGCGCCGCTCAGCCACTCGAGCGGTATCCCCAGTTTGCGTTGATAGTCATAGTGGAAGCGTAGCCGCGCGGCATCGTCGCGGGTGAGCGCCACGGCCAGAGTTCCCTCGTCGCGGTAGCCGACGGAGGTGCCGGAAGCCGCCTCGAGTTCGGCCGCGAAACCCGGCCAGAGCTGCTGGCTGCGGCGGTTAAGGCTGTAGAGCGGGGCCTCGCCCGGCTCGGCCTCGATCCCGGCCGCCAGCATGCCCGCGGCGGCCCAGCTGGCGCCATGTCCCGCCTCGCCGCGCTCGAAGATGTCGACGGCGCAACCGGCCGCGGCCAGCCGCCAGCCGATGGCGAGACCGATCGCACCGGCGCCGATGACGGCGACGGTCGGATGACGACTGGAAATGGCGGATGACGGGTCGCGGATGGCGGGCTCCCTTCGCTGGCATGACCCAGACAGGTTCCGTGGGTATGATCTCAGCCGGCCGCATGAGCCGGCACCCCAGCCGTAGTGTCAAATGTGAGCCCCGGACCGCCTCCTGACAAGTGGTTTGTGGTGAGATCCGCGCGTGGCGGAGGCGCGCTCTAGGCCGGCCCGGGCGCGTGCGCCCGGACGACGACCGTCGGCACGTGCTCGGCATCATGGATGCGCCGCGCCGCCACCTCGGCCTCGGCGGCATTGGCGTAGCTGCCACCGCGCACCGTGTAAAGCTGTCGGCCCGCCGTGTCCCGGTGCGGTATCACGCTGACATCGTGCCCCTTCTGGTTGAGGCGATCGGCCAGCTTGCGGGCATTGGCCTCGACGGAGAACGCCCCGAACTGCAGGACGAACCCCCCGGTCGGCGCAGCCGCGGCCGGCTTTGCCTTTGCGCCCCCTTTGAGGGCAACCGGTGGCGACGCGGGTGCCGGAGCAGCCGGGGCCTGCTGCGCGGTCTCGGCATTATCCGTCCTGGGCTTCATCGGCTCTTGCGCTGCGCTCGTCGCGGGAGCTGCAGGCGCGTCGCTGGTGGCCGTGGGTGTGGGCGCCGACGCGGGCGCCCCTCCCGAGGGCAACGGCTGCGCCGTGGCATCGGCCGACGGTTCGGGTGCATCGGGTCGCGTGAGCTTCATCGGTGGACCGGACGCGTCGGGTTGCACCGCGCCGCTCGCGGCTGCATCGGCAGGTGCGGCGGCGGCGTCCGCCGGGACGGGCGCTGGCGGAGGCGTCTCCTTGTCGTCGGCCAGGGTCGGCGTTGTGGTCGCAGGCCCTGGCCCGGCGTTGTTGTCGGCCGTGGCCGGAGCCGTCTCCTCCGCCTTCGCCACCGGCGCCGGCCGCTCTTTCGGATTGCCGTGAACCTGGCCACCAATGATGGCGGCGGTCCGCCCCTTGTCGTCCATGCCGCGCAGCATCGCGTAATAAGCGAGATTGTTGCGCACCGACGCCTCGTCGAGCGTGGCGTGCGCGATGGCGGCTGCCTTCTTGTCGTCGCCGGCGAGGCCATAGACCAGTGCTAGGTTTAGACGGTAGCGCGGTGGCGCGCCGATATCCTCGGCGATCTCGGCAAGCGTCGATGCCGCCGCGCCGTAGTCGCCGGAAAGGGCGAGAGAGAGGGCGTAATTGTTGCGCAGGCCGGCGCTCTTGGGCGCGAGGCGCAAACCGTCGAGATAGGCTGCCTGGGCGAGGTCGTGGCGGCCCATGAGGTCGCGCGCCACGCCGAGGGCGCTGTAAAGGCGCGCATCGTCGGGATCTTGGGCGAGCGCCTTCTCGAGCTGGAGCACCGCCGGCTCGGGCTGCCCGAGCGAAAGAAGCACAATCGCCATCCCGCGCCGCAGGTCGGGGTCGTTTGGCGCGAGTTCAAGGGCGCCGCGATAGGCCTGCGCCGCCTCGGTATAGGACTTAAGCTGTATCAGGGTCGAGCCGAGCCGCGCCAACGGTTTTGGATCGGCCGGGCTCATCTCGTGGACGCGGCGATAGAGGCCCACGGCCGTTGCCAGATCGCCGCCCGCACGTGTCTCGTCGGCAACGCGCATGAGCGTTGTCGCACCCTGGCCCGGCGCATGCACGTCGCCGGCCCCCGGCGCCTGGCAAGCCGCCAGGAGCAGTGATCCGACGAGGCCGACCGATGCGGCAAGCACCACCCGATGCCAGCATTGCCGTTGCTGGTGCTGGGGGAGGCGCAGAAGCTGAAGCATAATTACGTCCCCGAAACAGCCGTGACCATAGAATGCTCGGGATTTATTTACGAAAAATGAAGGACGAGGTTGAGTTATTGGCGAACGACGGGCTGCGACTAAAGCGAGCCGGCGAGCAGATTGACCGACAGGGCCAGGATCACTGTATTGAAAAAGAACGAGAGAACACCGTGGACGAGGGTCATTCGCCGCATCGGCCGCGACGTCACCTGGACGTCCGACACCTGACAGGTCATGCCGACTACGAAGGAGAAATAGAGGAAATCCCAATAGTCAGGTTGCTCGCCGCCGGGAAAGGCGAGACCACCCCGGTCATCATCTCCTGGAGCGGGCCCGTCGCCATAATAGTGATGGGCGTAATGCAGCGCGAACACCGTATGGGTCACTGTCCACGACGCGACCACGGTCAAGCCGGCGAGAGTGAGGCGCGCACCAAGAGCCGCCGCGGTCTCATGGGCCTCCGGCTGCAAAGTGAAACCCAGCGCGACCAAGCTTACCGCGGCCGCTGCAACGATGATCGCGAGAATGACCCATCGGCGCGGATCGACCAGTCTTGCCCGCTGCCGCACGCGCTCGGGCGACGCCCCCGCGATGATGAACGCGGTGATACCCAGGAACAGGGCGACGCCGGTGACCCAGCCGCAAGCGAGGCGGATGGATAGGCGCATCGTGTCGGGCAACATGGCGACGGCAATCGCGCCGGCAGCGGTGCAGAGCAGCACGCGGCCGCTGGCGGCGACGAGATCGCGGGGCACGGCGATCGATCGGCGCGCCGACAAGATCGCTGGCCGCTTCAACCCGGGGCGCCGTCGTCGCGCGAACGGGATTCGATCGCGGCGACAGCGCCTGAGCGAAGCTTGGTTACGCGCCCGAGGCCACAAGGGTGGTCATCGGCGCACTCACCACGTTGTCGTGATGCAGTCGGCGCCGACGTCATGGGCACCGGTGGCTTTCGCCCGTCGGTCACATCTCCCCCAAAAGCCGCCGGAACGGCGCAAGCTTAACACCTAGGGCGCGCGGGACAAGTCAAGGTTGAACGGCGAAGAAACCTATCCGCCGGCGCGGCGCGTGCTAAGCACGCAGTCCTTGGTTTCGGCAATCAACTCGCCGACCAGCGCGAGCAGCCGCTCCACCCGAAAGGGCTTCAGCAGATAGCGATGTCCGCTCGCCTTCACCGAATCGAAATGGCGGGCGTTGCCGGTCACCAGGATGACGCCGCATCCGGTCGTGCGCGCCACTTTAGCCAGGGTGAAGCCGTCATCCGCTCCGGGCAAGGTCACGTCGATCAGCGCGACGTCGAAGCGGTCCTCCGCCAAGGCCGCCCGCATTTGCTCGCCACCGACGACAATGGTGATGTGATAGCCTTCGTCGTCGAACAACGCGTGCAAGAAATCGCGGATTCCGTCGTTGTCCTCCACCACCAAGATCTTGCAAATGCGCGTCATGCTTTGTCACTCTGTTGGAACTGGACGCGGCCCTGGGCCGTTCACCGCGCTTATACCGCGCATGGGCTGCCAATGCACGCCTAATGACTCGGAAAAATTCCAAGTAGATCCGCGCCTTCTCGCGTAAATCGGAAGTTGTGCAGCAGGCAGTTATCCGCGACGCGTCATGGCCTCGGCCCGTCGCCAGCCCGCTTCGCCGAGCACGCGCGCCCGGGCCCCCGACTCCCGCGCGCGCAGATTGGCGGCGGTGCCCTCGACGACGCGCCCCATGATGCCCTGGAGAATGGCGGCGAGACGAAACATGTTATAGGCCATGTAGAAGTCCCAATGCGCGATGGCCTCGCGCCCGGTGCGCCGACAATAGAGGGCGCGGTATTCCTCTTTGCCGGGAATGCCGAGCGCGGTGAGGTCCTTGCCGCCGAGGCCGCGATAGGCCTCGGGTCCGAGTTCCCACGTCATCATGTGGTAGGAGAAGTCGCCGAGCGGGTTGCCGAGCGTCGAGAGCTCCCAGTCGAGCACGGCGAGAACGCGCGGCTCGCTCGGATGGAAGATCATGTTGTCGAGCCGGTAGTCACCGTGGACGATCGAGGTCTCGTCGTCGGGCGGCAGGTGCTGCGGCAGCCATTCGATGAGCCGGTCCATCGCCTCGATCTTTTCTGTCTCCGACGCGCGGTACTGCTTGGTCCAACGGTCGATCTGGCGCTTGAAGTAGTTGCCGGGCCGGCCGAAATCGCTCAGCCCCAACGCGGCGTAATCGACCTTGTGGAGCGCGGCGATGACGGCGTTCATCGCCTCGTAGACCGGCCGGCGCTGCGTCGGCGCGAGGTCGGGCAGCGTCGGGTCCCAGAAGATGCGGCCTTCGATGTAATCCATGATGTAGAAAGCGGTGCCGATGATGGTCTCGTCGAGACAGAGCGCGTAGCTTCGGGCCACCGGCACATCGGTGTCGCGCAGCGCGGTGATGACGCGGTACTCGCGATCGACGGCGTGCGCGGAAGGCAGCAGCTTGCCCGGCGGCTTGCGACGCAGCACGTAGCGCCGGCCGCCGGCGCTCAGCCGGAAGGTCGGGTTGGACTGCCCGCCCCGGAACTGCTCGATCTCGAGGGGGCCACGGAAATCGTCGACATGCTCCCGCATCCAGCGGACGAGGGCCGCCGTGTCGAAGCGGTGGCGCTCGGTGACCGGCATGGTGCCGGTGAATTCGTCGGTTTCGTTCATCGCTCGCGCCCGCTGCCCCCGCTCGTTGCCCCATTGAAATCGCCCTGGCCTCGCTTGGCAAAGCTATTTTTGCCTGCGATGCTCGCCGGCGCGGCCCCTCTCCCGCACAAGGCTTATGGCGATGGCGGTACGCGCGGACAGGATCCTTTCGGTCGCCATTGGCGGCCTGGGCGCCATCGGCTTCCCGGTCGCCCGGCGGCTTGCCGGGGGCCTGCCCGGCCTCCACCTGGCGGCGGTCGCTGCGCGCGACCCCGCGCGGGCCGAGGCGCGGCTCGCCGCCGCCGGCATCGCCGTCCCGATCGTGCCACTGGTTGAGCTCGCCCGCCGCGCCGACATCATCGTCGAGTGCCTGCCGGCAGGGCAGTTCCGAGCCATTGCCGAGCCGGCCATCGCCGGCGGGCGCATCTTGGTGCCACTGAGCGCCGGCGCGCTGCTCGAGCATGTCGATCTCGTCGAGCGGGCGCACGAAGCGGGTGCCCGCATCATCGTCCCAACCGGCGCGCTGCTCGGGCTCGACGCCGTGCGTGCCGCCGCCGAGGGTGAGATCCACAGCGTCAAAATGACGACGCGCAAGCCGCCGCGCGGGCTCGCCGGCGCGCCCTACCTGGCGGAACATGGCATCTCGCTCGAGCGGCTCGCCGGCCCGCTCAAGGTGTTCGACGGCACGGCGCGCGACGGGGCGCGGGGGTTCCCCGACAATGTCAATGTCGCAGCAGCGCTGGCGCTGGCCGGCATCGGTGGCGAGCGCACGCGGCTCGAGATCTGGGCCGATCCCGCTCTCGACCGCAACACACACCTCATCGAGGTCGACGCCGACAGCGCGCGATTTTCCATGACCATTCAAAATATTCCCTCGGCCGAGAACCCGCGCACCGGCCGTCTAACGCCGCTGAGCGTGATCGCTTGCCTGCGCGGCCTCGCCGCACCGTTCCGCGTCGGCAGCTAGCGCCGGGCCGGTCGGCGCGCTCAACTTTATGGTCGACAAACGCCCGGGCGCGCGGAACACTCGAAGACAAGGGCCACAAAGGCCTGCAAAAAAACTACCAGCAATGCTTCAGGGGAGGTCTTCATGAATGCCGGGCACCGGTCGGTGGCGATTCGACGCCGGTCCATCCTCAAGGCAGGAGCCGCCATCGGCGCGCTCCAAATCACGTCCCCGTTCATCATCTCGGCGCGCGGCGAGACGCCCGTGCGCATCGGCATGGTCGATCCCTTGACCGGTGTCTACGCCGCCATCGCCCGTGGCGAAGTGGAAGGGGCGCAGCTCGCAGTCGATCAGATCAATAAGAAGGGCGGCATCCTCGGCCGGCCGGTGGAGCTTCTGGTCGAGGATTCCGCCAACGACGTGGGCACAGGCGTGCAGAAGACGCGCAAGCTCATCGACCGCGACGAGGTCAGCTTCATCATCGGCGACGTCAATTCAGGGATCGCCCTGGCAATTGCCCAGGTCACCACCGAGAAGAAGATCCTGCACATCGTCTCCGGCGGCCACACCGACCCCATCACCGGGTCGGGTTGCGCCTGGAACGTTTATCGCGTCTGCAACTCAACCGCGATGGACTCCAACGCCATCGCCGACACGCTGATCGAGAAATTCGGCAAGAAATGGTATTTCCTCACGCCGGACTACGCCTACGGCCATTCCGTTCAGGCCGGCCTCGAAAAGAAGCTCAAGGCAGCTGGCGGCACATCGGCCGGCGACCTCATCCCGATCGGCACGGTCGATTACTCGGCCTACCTGATCAAAGCCAAAGCCTTCGGCCCACAGGTGCTCATCAATGTCATGGGCGGCGGCGACCAAGTGAACAGCCTGAAGCAGTTCGTGCAGTTCGGCCTCGAGAAGCAGATGGCCGTGGGCGGCACGCTGTTCGAGCTCGAGAGCCTGCGCGCCGTGCCCAACGAGGCCCGCATCGGCTGGTGGACGATGGAATGGTGGTGGGATCAGCCCAACGTGCCTGAAGTGCAGGCCTTCAACGCCGCCATGAAGCAGCGCACCGGCAAGGCGGCGACGGCGCGCAATTGGTTCGGCTACGTGTCGCTCCGGACCGTGGCGCTGTTGGCGAACCAGGAGAAGACGCTCGACGCGGTCAAGCTGGCGCGCGCCCTATCGGGCTTCAAGCTGCCGCCGGAGGTTGCACTCCAGCCCGGCAGCCCGGAATACCGCGCCGGCGATCACGAACTGATGAGCACCGTCTTCGTCGGCGAGGCGCATCCACCGCAAGGCGACGCGGACAACATGTTCACCGTGCACAACCCGGTACCCGGCGACAAGGCCGCGGGGCCGGCAGAAGGAACCGGCTGCAAGCTGCAATGGCCGGCGTGAGCGCGATGGCACGCTAGCGCGGGCGACGGGCGGCGCCGCCCGTCGCCCGCGGCTCGCACCAGATTGCCTCGCTGCAGAAAAAATCTTCCGATCCGGCGGCATCGATGATCATATTGCGGCCCGCGCGCTCGCCGCATGGTAAATTCGCGCGGCGCTTGTCGCCATAAAGCACCACGAGGAGGGTAAGCATGTCACGGAGTGGGATCTCGGTCGGTATCGGTCGGCGCGCGCTGATCAGGGCGGGCGCCGCTATCGGCGCGCTGCAGGTTGCTTCGCCGTTCATCATCCAGGCGCGCGGCGAGACGCCAATCAAGATCGGCATGGTCGACCCGTTGACCGGCGTCTATGCCGCCCCGGCCCAGAACGAGGTGATCGGCGCCAGGCTGGCCATCGCCGAGATCAACGCCAAGGGCGGCATTCTCGGCCGCCCGACCGAACTGCTCGTCGAGGACTCCGCCAATGACGTGGGCACCGGCGTCCAGAAGGCGCGCAAGCTCATCGACCGCGACGAGGTGAGTTTCCTCATCGGCGACGTCAATTCCGGCGTTGCCCAGGCGATCGCGCAGGTCACCAACGAGAAGCGCATCCTGCACATCGTCTCGGGCGGCCACACCGACCCGATCACCGGCACCGACTGCAAATGGAACGTGTTCCGCGTCTGCAACACGACGGTGATGGAGACGAACTCTGTCTCCGATCTGCTGTTCAAGAAATACGGCAAGAAGTGGCACTTCATCACGCCGGACTACGCCTTCGGCCACACGCTGCAGAAGGGGCTCGAGAACAATCTGAAGCGCCTCGGCGGCACGGAGACCGGCGCCGAGCTTACGCCGCTCGGCACCACCGACTATTCCGCGTACCTCATCAAGGCGCGCGCCGCCAATCCGGACATCATCCTGCTGCTGGTGCAGGGCAACGACATGGTCAATTGCCTGAAGCAGATCGTCCAGTTCGGCATCAACAAGCAGATCGCCGTGGCCGGCGCGCAGCAGGAGCTGGAATCGCTGGCGGCGCTGCCGCCCGAGGCGCGCATCGGCAACTGGATGTTCGAGTGGTATTGGAAGCAGCCGGGCGTGCCGCATGTCGAGAAATTCGTCGCCGACATCCGCAAGCAGACCGGCGGCAAGGTGCCGACGGCACGCCATTGGTTCGGCTATACCTCGGCGCACACCTTCGCGCTCGTCGCCAACCGGGAGAAATCACTCGATTCGATCAAGCTTGCCCGGGCGCTCGGCGATTTCGAGCTGCCGCCCGAAGTGAAGCTGCAGCCGAACAAGTGCTACTACCGCAAGGGCGACCACCAGCTGATGACCTCGGCCTTCGTCGGCGAGGCGCTGATGCAGGGCAAGGACGATCCCGAGGACCTCTTCCACGTCGATCAAGTCGTGCCCGGCGACAAGACGGCCCCGGCCGAGACAGAAACCGGCTGCAAGCTGCAGTGGCCTGCCTGACCCATCGCCAGCAGACGCGAGACCGTGCTTATCCGGACGGAAGCGCGCGGTTCCCCAGACCGCGCGCTTTCCTCTCCGCCTCGGGCGCGCCAGGACCTTAGCCCATGACGCAACTGCTTCTCTTCAACATCACCAACGGGCTCATCATCGGCGCCTTTTACGTGCTGATGGCGCTGGGGTTATCGCTCATTCTCAATCTGAGCGGCATCATCAACTTCGCCCATGGCGGCTTCCTCGCCATCGGCGGCTATTTCGCCTTCACCCTCACGCCTTACATCGGCTTCTGGGGCGCGCTTCTCGTCGCGCCGCTCCTCACCGCCGTACTCGGCCTCGTCATCGAGCGCGTGCTCGTCCGCCGGCTGTATGGGCGCGACCCCCTCTACAGCCTGCTCCTTACTTTCGGCCTCGCCTTCATCTTCCAGGATGTGACCCGCTTCATCTGGGGCGCGCAAGGCCTGCCCGTCTCGATCCCCGCCTTCATGGGGCAGCCGCTCAGCCTCGATTTCTTCTTCATCACTGGCTACCGCCTGTTCATGGTCAGCGTCGTCGGCGTGGTCGTGGCCCTGCTGTTCGTGCTGCTGCGCTATACCAGGGTCGGCATCCGCATCCGCGCCGGCACGCTCGACCTCGATACCGTGGCGGCGCTCGGCATCAATGTGCGGGCGCTGCGCACCCTGAATTTCTCCATCGGCATCTTCCTCGCCGGCCTGAGCGGCGTGCTCGCCGGCGGCCAGCTCGGGCTCGAGCCCACCATGGGCGACGGCCTCCTCATGCCGAGCTTCATTGCCATCATCGTCGGCGGCGTCGGCAGCCTCACCGGGACGCTGCTCGGCGGCTTGCTCATAGGCGTCGCCAGCGGCGTGACCAGCGTGTTCTTCCCGTCGGCGAGCGAGGCGGTGATGTATGTGATGATGGCCGCGGTCCTGCTGGTGCGCCCGCGCGGCCTCTTCGGCGAGGAAGGGATGATGACATGAGCGTCGCGAGCCTGCCGGCGGCGCGGCGCATCGCCCAGCGGCCGCTCGCCCTGGCGCTGGTCTGGCTGGTGCTGCTCGCCGCGCCCTACTGGATGCCCTTCCTCGGCGGCTATACCGCGCTCGGCACGCGCGTGCTGGTGCTGGGGTTGGCCGCCATGTCGCTCAATTTCCTGCTCGGCTTCACCGGCGTCCTGTCCTTCGGGCACGCCGCCTATTTCGGCCTGGGCGCCTATGGCGCCGGCCTCGCCTTGAAGTTCCTGACCGCCAGCACGCCGCTGGCGCTCATCCTCGGCACGCTGGTCGGCGGCATCGCCGGCGCGCTCCTCGGTGCGCTCATCGTGCGGCGGCGGGGCGTCTATTTCGCGATGGTAACCATTGCTTTCGGTCAGGTCTTCTATTTCATCGCCTTCCGCTGGAGCTCCGTGACCGGCGGCGATGACGGGTTGCGCGGCTTCTCGCGCCAGCCGCTGCACCTGGGCGCCTTCACCGTCGATATCCTAAGCAATGCCGAGGCGTTCTATTATTTCGTGCTGCTGTGCTTCGCGATCGCCGTCGCCCTCATGGCATTCCTGCTGCGCTCGCCCTTCGGCCGCACCCTTCTCGCCATCCGCGAGAACGAGCGGCGCGCGCGCTTCCTCGGCATCCCCGTCGAGCTGCACATCTGGCTTGCCTTCGTCATCTCCTGCGCCTTCATCAGCCTCGCCGGCGGGCTCGATGCGCTGCTCAACAATTTCGCCAACCCGCACGAACTCCATTACAGCCAGTCCGGCGACCTCGTCATCATGGCGGTGATGGGCGGCATGCGCAGCTTCTGGGGCCCGCTGCTCGGTGCCGCCCTCTTCGTGGTGCTGCAGGATTACGTCTCGAGCCTCACCACCAATTGGATGTCGTTCATCGGCCTGCTCTTCGTCTTGGTGGTGCTGCTCTTCCCGCGCGGCCTCCTGGGATTTCTGCAACGCGGGAGCGACAAATGAGCCTGCTCGAGGTCAGGCAGGTGTCCAAGAGCTTCGGCAGCCTGGCCGCGGTGCGCGATGTGTCGCTCGCCGTCCAGAAGGGCGAGCTGCGCGCCGTGATCGGACCGAACGGCGCGGGCAAGACCACCTTCTTCAATCTCATCAGCGGCTTCTTTCCGCCGACTGCCGGATCGATCGTTTTCGATGGCGCCGACATCACGGCGATGCCGGTGCATCGCCGCGTGGCGCTGGGCATGGCGCGCACCTTCCAGATAACCGAAATCTTTCCCGAGCTGTCGGTGGCAGAAAACGTGCGCATCAGCGCCGAAGTCGCCGCCGGCTATCGCCTGCGCCCCTGGCTCGGCCGCGTCGCGGCAACCGAGCTGCGCGCACGCATCGAAGAGGTATTGGGACTGACCGGGCTCGCCGCCAAGGCCGACCGGCTGGTGGGCGAACTCGCCCATGGCGACCAGCGCGCCGCCGAGATCGCCATGGCGTTGGCGCTCAAGCCGCGCCTGTTGCTGCTGGACGAGCCGACCGCCGGCATGGGCGACCAGGAGACTTACGAGACCACGCAGCTGGTGCGGCGCCTCCATCGCAACGGCAACCTCACCATCGTTCTGATCGAGCACGACATGCGCGTCGTGTTTCACCTCGCCGACCGCATCACCGTGCTCGATCAGGGCCGGCTGCTGGCCGAGGGCGGCCCCAAGGAGATCGCCGCCAACGAGGCGGTGCAGGCGGCCTATCTGGGCAAGGTCGCATGACCCAGAAAGCCAGGGGCTTGGCGCTCCGCGCCGAGGCCATCCACACCTTCTACGGCAAGAGCCACATCCTCCACGGCATCAGCCTCGAGGTCGCCGAGGGCCGCATCACCACGCTTTTGGGGCGCAACGGCGCCGGCAAGACGACGACGCTGCGGAGCCTCATGGGGCTGACGCCGGCGCGCCAGGGGCGCATCACAATCTTGGGCCAGGAAACAACGCGCTGGCCGACATTCCGCATCGCCGCGCTGGGCGTGGGCTATGTGCCGGAGGGCCGCCGCATCTTCGCCAACCTCAGCGTCGAGGAGAACCTCAAGGTGCCGCTCGAGCGCAGCGGTCCATGGTCGATCGCCCGCATCTATGAGCTCTTCCCGCGCCTCGCCGAACGCCGGCTGAGCCGCGGCCGACAGCTCTCCGGGGGCGAGCAGGAGATGCTGGCGGTCGGCCGGGCGCTGCTGCTCAACCCGAGGCTGCTGATCCTCGACGAGCCATCGCAGGGGCTGGCGCCGCTGGTGGTGCGCGAGGTGTTCCGCATCGTTGCGCAAATGCGCGCGGAGGGCATCTCGGTCCTGCTGGTCGAGCAGAACGCGCGCATGAGCCTCGCCATCGCCGACGATGCCTTCGTGCTCGACCACGGCAGCATGGTCTATGCCGGCCCCGCCAAAGAGCTCGCCGCCGATGAGGAGCGCGTCCAGGCGCTGGCCGGCGCCAGCGCCGAAGAATGGCACGATGGTGCGGGCGATGCTGCGACCCCGCGCTGAGGGAAACGTGCGAGTCGCCGCGAATGCGGGCGAAATGGTGCAGTGCGGGAGACCGGCGGCGGGTGCGACATTTCGCCTAGGCCGGCCATCTGCGCTTTTCAGGCCCTCTGCACGCCCCATCTTTGAAGAGGTCTTAACTTTGCCGCTTTTTTGGGCGAGTCTAACGATTGTGCTTGTCGCTGCCTCGCTTGCGACCAGCCGTGGAGTGAACAAGACCAAGAGCGCATGCCCATCGGCTGCGATAGCGCCCCGGAGTTTCCAACGCCGTGCTCCTGCCATTTACGGCGGCACTCTCGTCTGCTCACATCGGGTCGCAGCGAGCATCGTTTTCGTGCCACAAGGGATATTCCGGACTTGCCGAATCTCCCCAAGCAGCACAAATGTGGAACTGGCAGAAAGCATCCGACGTTTCTTTGGGTATCGGCTACCGCCAAGAAATGACCGTGAAATCACGTTAATGGTTAATTAATACAGATATGGTAAAGTTCCTGTCCAGTCCCGCAAAGGTCTGAAATTCGCGAGGACATCAAGGTCGAGGTGGCGGATGATTTCTCAGGATAATCTGTTCGGTCTCTTTTCGAAGCTGTACGATAGTCATAAAGAGACTGAAATGTCTCTTGAGGACTATTTGAAATGCTGCGCTCGTGAGCCGATGGCTTACGCCAGCACTGCCGAACGGATGCTTGCCGCCATCGGCGAGCCTGAGATCGTCGACACCAGCCGCGACTCGCGGATGGGTCGCATCTTCATGAACCGTTCGATCCGCATTTATCCATCCTTCGCCGATTTCTACGGCATGGAGGAGACGATCGAGCGGATCGTAGGGTATTTCCGCCACGCCGCGCAGGGCCTCGAGGAACGCAAGCAGGTGCTCTACCTGCTGGGCCCGGTGGGCGGCGGCAAGTCGTCCCTCGCCGAGCGGTTGAAGCTCCTCATGGAGAAGATGCCGATCTACGTGCTGAAGGCCGGCAAGGACATCAGCCCGGTGTTCGAGAGCCCCCTCGGACTGTTCGATCCCATTAGGATGGGCGATGCGCTCGAGAAGAACTACAAGATCCCGAAGCGCAGACTGACCGGGCTCGTCTCGCCCTGGGCCTTGAAGCGGCTCGACGAGTTCGGCGGCGACATCTCCAAATTCACGGTGGTGCGCCTGCACCCCTCGCGCCTGCGGCAGATATGCATCGCCAAGACCGAGCCCGGCGACGAGAACAACCAGGACATTTCGAGCCTGGTCGGCAAGGTCGACATCCGCAAGCTCGAGTTCTTCAGCCAGAATGATGCCGACGCCTACGGCTATTCGGGCGGCCTCAACCGCACCTCGCAGGGCCTCCTCGAATTCGTCGAGATGTTCAAGGCGCCGATCAAGATGCTCCACCCGCTGCTGACGGCGACACAGGAATCGAACTACATCGGTTCCGAGAACATCGGCGCCATCCCCTACCAGGGCATCATCCTCGCGCATTCGAACGAGGCGGAGTGGCAGACTTTCAAGAACAACCGCAATAACGAGGCCTTCATCGACCGCATTTGCGTCATCAAGGTGCCCTATTGCGCGCGCGCCACCGAGGAGCGGCGGATCTATGAGAAGCTGCTGACCAACAGCGAACTCGCCGGGTCGCCCTGCGCGCCAGGCACGCTCGACATGCTGTCGCGCTTCTGCGTCCTTTCGCGGCTCAAGACCCACGAGAACTCGAACCTCTATTCGAAGATGCGCGCGTATGACGGCGAGAGCCTGAAGGACAGCGATCCGCGCGCCAAGACGGTGCAGGAGTATCGCGACGCCGCCGGCGTCGATGAAGGCATGGAGGGCCTGTCGACTCGCTTCGCCTTCAAGGTGCTGTCGAGCACCTTCAACTACGACACGCAGGAGATCTCGGCCGATCCGGTCCACCTGATGTACGTGCTTGAGCAGTCGATCCGCCGCGAGCAATTCTCCGAGGACAACGAGAAGCGGCTCCTCGCCTATATCAAGGCGGAGTTGGCGCCGCGCTACGCCGAGTTCATCGGCAACGAGATCCAGAAGGCCTATCTCGAATCCTACGGCGACTACGGCCAGAACCTGTTCGACCGCTACGTCGCCTATGCCGACGCATGGATCGAGGACCAGGACTTCAAGGATCCCGACACCGGCCAGATGATGGATCGCGAGCTCCTCAACCAGGAGCTGTCGAAGATCGAGAAGCCGGCGGGCATCGCCAATCCCAAGGATTTCCGCAACGAGGTCGTCAAATTCGCGCTACGGTCGCGCGCGTCCCACGGCGGCAAGAACCCGTCCTGGACGTCCTACGAGAAGCTGCGCGAAGTGATCGAGAAGCGCATGTTCTCGCAAGTCGAGGACCTGCTCCCCGTCATCAGCTTCGGCTCGAAGAAGGATTCTGATACCGAGAAGAAGCACGGCGACTTCCTCGAGCGGATGGTCTCGCGCGGCTACACGCAGCGCCAAGTCCGCCGCCTTGTCGAATGGTACATGCGCGTCAACAAAGCCGGCTAAGCGACAACAGACGGAAGGCTCCGCCGATGAATATCATCGATCGCCGGCCCAATCCAAAAGGCAAGAGCCTCGCCAACCGGCAACGCTTCATCGACCGGGCGCGCGGCGAGGTGAAGCGGGCGCTCTCCGATGCGTTGAAGCGGCGCAAGGTGGGCGAGAGCGACGGCGGCGAGAAGGTTTCCATCCCGACTCGCGGCATTTCCGAGCCGATGTTTCACCGGGCCTCGAGCGGCGGTTGGCGCGACTACATCGTTCCCGGCAACAAGAAATTCATCGTCGGCGACACGATCGAGAGGCCGCCCTCCGGCGAGGGCGACGGCCGCGGCAGCGCCAGTCCCGAGGATGGCGGCGAGCAGGACGCGTTCGAGTTCGTTCTCTCCAAGGAGGAGTTCCTCAATCTCTTCTTCGAGGACCTCGAGCTGCCGGATCTGGTCAAGACGCGCCTCAAGGAATCCGAGGCAACACAACTATCGCGCGCCGGCTTCTCCGTCGCCGGTACGCCCGCTAACCTGAATCTGGTGCGCACGATGCGCAACAGCTTGGCGCGCCGCATCTCGCTGCACCGCCCAACGCCGTCGGAAATCGCCGCACTGCAGCGCCAGGTCGACGCCGCGCTCGCCGCCGACGATGCCGAAGGCGCGGCGCAAGGCTCGCTCGACCTCGACAACGCCCAGCGCAAAGCGCGCCGCGTCGCCTATATCGACCCGGTCGACGTCCGTTACAATCGGTTCGAACGGGTGCCGAAGCCGAACACACAGGCCGTGATGTTCTGCCTGATGGACGTTTCGGGCTCGATGACGGAGGCGATGAAGGACCTCGCCAAGCGCTTCTTCCTGCTGCTCCATGTCTTTCTGACGCGGCGCTACAAGCATGTTGAGATCGTCTTCATCCGCCACACCAGCAATGCGCAGGAGGTGGACGAGGAGACGTTCTTCCACAGCCGCGAGACCGGTGGAACGATCGTCTCGACCGCGCTCGAAGAGATGCTGCGGATCGTCCGAGACCGCTACAACCCTGCGAACTGGAACATCTACGCGGCGCAGGCGTCCGACGGCGACAACTACACCGAGGACAGCGATCGCTGTAGCCAGCTCTTGGGCGGCGAGATCCTGCCTCTCAGTCAATATTTCGCCTATATCGAGGTTGGTGCGGAGGCGACGCTGCGGCACGGCTTCCCCTCGCCGCCGACCGATCTCTGGCGCACCTATGGCCAGATCGCCGCCGAGCACCGCAATTTCGCCATGCGCAAGGTCGCCGACCCGACGCAGATTTTCCCAGTCTTCCACGAACTCTTCGCCAAGCAGCGGGAGAACGCCTGAATGGTCGCAGCCGACACGGTCGAGAAACCAAGCGGGCTGCTATTCGAGGGACCGGAGTGGGATTTCGACAAGCTGCGGCGCGTCTATGACGCGATCGAGGACATCGCCCTCAACGAGCTCGGGCTCGACGTCTATCCCAACCAGATCGAGGTGATCACGTCGGAGCAGATGCTCGACGCCTATGCGTCGATCGGCCTGCCGCTGATGTACCGCCACTGGAGCTTCGGCAAGCGCTTTGCCCGCGAGGAGGCGCTCTATCGCCATGGCCTCCAGGGGCTCGCCTACGAGATCGTCATCAATTCGAGCCCCTGCATCAGCTACATCATGGAGGAGAACTCCATGGCGATGCAGACGCTGGTGCTGTCGCACGCGGCCTTCGGCCACAACCATTTCTTCAAGAACAACTACCTGTTCCGGCAGTGGACGGACGCCACCGGCATCCTCGACTACCTCACCTTTGCGCGCGACTTCGTGTCCCACAGCGAGGAGCAGCACGGCGTCGAGGCGGTGGAGCGCGCGCTCGATGCGGCGCATGCGCTGATGAACCACGGCGTCCACCGCTACGCGCGGCCGCCCAAGCTCAATCTCGAGGAAGAGCGACAGCGTCAGGAAGATCGCCGCCGTCACTTCGAGGAGAACTACGACGACATCTGGCGCACCGCCCTCATCGGCGAGAAGCGCGAGGAGGATGTCAGCGCCCGGGCGAAGCAGCGCACGGAGATCCGGCGCAAGCTCGGCCTGCCCGAGGAGAACATCCTTTACTTCCTGGAGAAGCGCGCGCCGCGGCTTGAGCCGTGGCAACGCGAGCTGGTCCGCATCGTCCGCCATATCTCGCAGTATTTCTACCCGCAAAAGCAGACCCGCCTGATGAACGAGGGCTGCGCGACCTTCGTGCATTACGAGATTATGACCCGGCTGCACGAGAAGGGCCTGATCAACGACGGCACCTTCCTCGAAGCGTTGCATTCGCACACCAGCGTCATTTTCCAGCCCGATTTCGACGACCCGCGCTACCACGGCATCAACCCGTATGCCCTGGGCTTCGCCATGATGCGCGACATCAAGCGTATCTGTCTCGAGCCCAGCGATGAGGACCGCGAGTGGTTCCCCGACATCGCCGGCAACCGCGACCCCTACGGCACCCTGCGCTATGCCTGGGCCAATTACCGCGACGAGAGCTTCGTGCTGCAGTATCTGAGCCCGAGGCTCATGCGCGAGTTCCGCTTGTTCCGAGTGCTGGACGAGGCGGGCAATGACGCGCTCATCGTTCGCGCCATCCATGACGAGCGCGGCTATCGCGACATCCGCCGCTCGCTGGCGCGCCACTACGACCTGGCGCGGCACGACCCGGACATCCAGATCCGCGACGTCGATCTCGCCGGCGATCGCTGCCTCATCCTGACGCATGCCGTGCACAACGGCATCCTGCTCGACGAGCCGAGCTGCCGCGCCGTGCTCGATCACCTGGGCGAGCTCTGGCGCTATGGCATCCGCCTCGAGGAGATCGACGCGTCGAGCGACCGCGTGCTCAAGACGCACGAGGTTCCGGCGCGGCTCTAGCTAGAAGAGGCCGGTCGGTCCCGGGCAGTGCAGCACTTTTGCGAGGCGTCTCGATGCCGACGAAGCGAAAATGGCTCGCGTTGCTCTTGTTGGGCGATCTGGCAGCCGGCTGCGCGTCCATCAGGGGGACTTTCGTCGAGCCGCCCAAGGATGCCAGCCGCGTCTACGCCGGAACGCGCCTCGATTGGAGGGATATCGCGCTCGAGGACTGCGAGTGCGATCCGTTCGGCGCCGTGGCCCACCTGATATTGTGGCCGGTGTTTGTCATCGACCTGCCGCTCAGCATGGCCGCCGATACGTTGCTTCTGCCCTACACGCTCGCGGCGTCCGGTAACGCGGATAAGTAGCTAGCGCCGCTTTCCCAACAGCACCAGCACCTCCGCGCTCGTCTGCAAGGCCACCGCCAGGGCGAGCACCGCTGCCGCGAAGAGCTGCCACGGCGCCTCGGCGAGCGACCAGGATACCGTCCCAGCGGCGAGCGCCATTACGCCCGCGCGCGTCGTCGCGACGATGCCCAATCGCCGGTGCGCATCGTCGAGATAGGCGACGAGCACGGCGCCGACCAGGAAGTGCGCGGTGATCGCCGCGGATATGAGCGATACGGGCCAGCCGCGCGCCTGGTGCAGCGCGTGCAGGAATACCGAGGGCCCGTAGAAGGCGACGCCCCAGGCGAAGACGGCGAAGACGAAGGCCACGGCGACAACGCGCCAGCCGAAAAAGACGCTGTCCCACGGGCCCTCTATCCGCGCCATGGCGACAGCACTAGCGCGTGCTGCGCGCGCCTTCTATCCGGAATCGTTTCGGTATTCGCCGAAGCGTCGTCACTTCGGCTTGAGTTCGAGTGCCGCCGAATTGAGGCAATAGCGCAGCCCGGTCGGCTGCGGCCCATCGTTGAACACATGGCCCAGATGCGCGTCGCAGCGGCTGCACAGCACTTCGGTCCGCCGCATGAACAGGCTGCGGTCCTCCTCGGTGGCGATGCGATCCTCGCCGACCGGCGCCCAGAAGCTCGGCCAGCCCGTCCCGGAATCGAACTTCGTGTCAGCGCCGAAGAGCTCCTGGCCGCAACAGACGCAGGCATACGTGCCGGGTGTCTTGGTGTCCCAGTAGGCCCCGCTGAAAGCCCGCTCGGTGCCCTTCCTGCGCGCGACGCGGTATTGCTCGGGCGTGAGCTGCGCGCGCCACTCGGCATCGCCTTTCACGACTTTGTCGGCCATCATCGCCTCCCTGCGGCGGAACCATCCTATCGGCCGCTCGGCCGCACGCAAGCGATGATCACCCCGGTTGCATGACGCGACCCGGCCGCTTATGTCAGCGGCGCCAAGCTGGAGGAGTCCGTGGCCGAAGAGAGCCCGATCAGACGTTACCGCAGCAATCTCCAGGGCGAGATCGACAGCGCCGTGCTTTACCGCGCCCTTGCCGAGGCCGAGAGCAGCCCGCAGCTCAAGGAAGTGTACCAGCGTCTTGCCTCGGTCGAGGAGGCTCATGCCGAGTTCTGGCGCAAGCGGCTCAAGGGGGCGGGCGCATCGACGGTCGGACGCCGGCCTGGCTGGCGCACGCGCGCGCTTGCCTGGGCGGCGCGGCGTTTCGGCCCGGAGACGGTGCTGCCGCTCATCAACGCGCTCGAGCGCGCTGATTTCGCCAAATACGACGCCCAGCCCGAAGCCGCCTCGGCCGGATTGCCCGCCGATGAGCGCTCGCATTCGCGCGTCATCGAGGCGATGGCGCGGCCGCCGCATGGCGGGCTCTCCGGCGGCGCGCTGGCGCAGCTCGAAGGGCGCCATCGCAGCGCCGGTGGCAATGCGCTGCGTGCGGCGGTGCTCGGCGCCAATGACGGGCTCGTCTCCAATCTGAGCCTGGTGATGGGCGTGGCGGGCGCCGATTTCTCCGGACGCACCATTCTCGTGACCGGCATCGCCGGGCTGATCGCCGGCGCCTGCTCGATGGCGATGGGCGAATGGCTCTCGGTCAACAGCTCGCGCGAGTTCTATCAGCAGCAGATCGCCACCGAGGCGGCGGAGCTCGCCGAGTTCCCCGAGGAGGAGAAGCAGGAGCTTGTGCTGATCTATCAGGCCAAGGGCTTGAGCGAACGGCAGGCCAAGGCGCTTGCCGAGCGTCTGATCGGCGACAAGGATACCGCCCTCGACACGCTGGCGCGCGAAGAGCTGGGGATCGATCCCGATCAGCTCGGCGGCTCGGCCTGGGTCGCCGCCGCCACGTCGTTCCTGCTCTTCGCCGCCGGCGCCATCATTCCGGTGTTCCCCTTTTTCGCGCTGGACGGCGCGGCCGGTGTGGTCATCAGCCTCGGGCTCAGCGCCGCGGCGATGTTCGCGATCGGCGCCGGCACGACGCTCTTCACCGGTCGCGGCGTCCTCTTCTCGGGCTTGCGGCAGCTCGCCATCGGCATCGCCGCCGCCGCCATCACCTATGGCGTCGGCCGGCTGATCGGCGGCGCGCTCGCCGGATGACGTCGCGGCTCAGCGGTCGAGCGGGATCGGCCTGCCGCCGCAGTTGCGGCCGCCCGAGGTGGCGCAGTTCTGCAGCTTGTTCCATTCATGGAACTTGAACAGCAGCTGCGAGCCGAGAACGGCGGCGACGATAAAGCCGATGATGGCGAGGTATTTGTAGCGGTCGGGCATCGCTGCGCCGAGTATCGCTGCGCGCGGCGGGCGCCGCAACACCTGCCGCGGGCGAGACCGGCCGACGGCATGGACAGAGCTACAGCTTGCGCCGCCGGCGCGGTGCGGTTGCGGCCGGCCGGTGGTGTCGCAGGCGGCGGCGCAGACGCGCGGAAAGCCGCGTCATTCCGGGGGAAACCGCAGCGCCGCCACGCCGCAGCGGCGCGGTGCTTCACGTGAAACCTATACATGCCGGGGCCAAGTGCTATACCTCCGCCGCGTTTCGCACCAGCACCGCACCACCGCGCGCACCACCATTGCACCAGGCGCGAACGCCGTCCGCTTCAGGCGTGGAGGCCCGGGCGAGCGGCCAGCGGCATCGAAGGTCGGGCTTAGGACGTGTACTCATAAACGGGCGAGGGTCGCGTTTGCCGGATGTCCGCAATCCACCCAAATGCCGAGCAAAGGGCGGACAGTGAGCAGGTCGCATAAGTGCCACTAGCAGACATTCGCTTCTCTTCATCTCGGGGATGGGCCTCGGCACTAAATTGCGATGTAGCCGTCGTCTTTGAAGACACGCCTTGTCTGATCTTTTTGTGTGCGTACGCAGTCTACAGATGCGCGGCGATCGAATCGTTGAAACGCCTATGCCACAGCATCACGGCGTGCAGCTGTGGCGATTTGAAAGGCAAGTCGTGGAGCTCGATGGCGTAGGCACGGCGGAATTCCTGCGCCATTTGACGGCCGAGAACGGCGACCATGTCGGATTGAACGAGAATCGCGCCGGCCGAGAGATATGGCGCCTCCAGGGCGACCCTTCGAGCGCAGCCCGCGGCTGCCAACGCGGCATCGACGAAGGTCAGATCCTCTCCGCTCGATGAGATCACGAGGTGCGGCAGTGCGGCGAATGTCTTCAGGTTCAGTTTCTTCTGGGCGGCCGGATGGCCGCGCCGCATCACCGCTACATAACGGTCCTCAACCAGGACACGCGAGGCAAATCGGTCGGCCGGCGGCTCCAAGGCTGCAATCGCTATGTCGAGCTCGCCCCGATCCAGCAATTCCGGCAGGTTCAGCGTACCGCTTGGCCGCAGCGCGAGGCGGACATTGGGAGCCAACGCAGCGCATTCCGCTGTGATCGGGCCGGCCAATACCACGGCGGCATAGTTGTTGATGGCAACGGTGAAATGCCGTTCCGCCTCTGCCGGAATGAATTCCTCCGGATCCAAGGCCGACTGCAGCTCACCCAGCGCGCGCCGCACCGGATGAGCCAATTGCTCCGCGCGGGGCGTGGGCACCATGCCCTCGGGCGTCCGTATGAAGAGCTGGTCCTTCAGCATCCACCGCAGCCGGTTCAAGGCGTGGCTCATCGCGGGCTGGCTCAGGCCCAACCGATCGCCGGCCTTGGTGACGCTGCGATCACGCAGGATCGCTTCGAAGACGAGCAGCAGATTGAGGTCAAAGGTCGTCAGCTTCATGCGACTTCCCGTATCTCATCGCAGGGGGTGCACATTCGCTGTATGCATTATGCCGTGAAGAGGATGCATTTGCAGCATGAAAGTCCATGCCCCACCTTTCACAACATCGAAAAGTGGAGTGCGGAACGATGGACGGCTTGCCCCTGCACGAATTGCGCAGCAACGATGGACAGGAAGCGCCTCTGTGCGCGCTGGTCATCATATTGTTCGCCGGCGGCAAGGGTGCGGAGCAAGCGCAGACATTCGCACGGCTGTGGCAGCCCAGCGTCCCGCACGCGGCGTTCGTGGGCATTGAGCTGGACGCCGCGGTCGAACGGACCGACATCGCCGCGCTCCACCGCACCGCGGCCGCGGCAGCCACCGCCCGCTCGCTACCGATGTCTCAGGTCATCCTGCTTGGTGCCGGCGCGGCCGGTCGGGTTGCCGTCAACTTGGTATTGCGCGGCGTCACGCCCGCCATGGGCGTGATCGGCATCGACATCGCGCCGACCCCCGCTCCGACTCGGATTATGCCGACGGCGGCGAGGATCCGGCTCGTCCAGCGCCGCACGAGCGAGGATGCGCAGGCCGCCGGCTTTCGCGCCTTGGTCGAGGCGATGCGTCGGCAGGACATCGATGTACGCAGCATGGTATTGCCGGAGGCCGCGAACGACGCGGCAGGGGTCACGTTGCGGGCGTCCGGCAGCTTTCTGGTCGAGTTGGTGGCCAATGCCAGCCGCCTTCCGCTTGCGGCGCGGAGGCGCCCATGATCGGCATCGTCAAGATCGCCCTTCGGCGGCCTTACACGTTCATCGTCATGGCGCTGCTGATCCTGATCTTCGGCGTCGCCTCGGCTCTCCGCACGCCGACCGACATCTTCCCGAACATCAATATCCCGGTGGTCAGCGTCGTCTTCAGCTACAACGGCCTGTCGCCCGACGACATGGCCGGCCGCATCGTCACGTTCTACGAGCGGTCGCTGACCACCAGCGTCAACGACATAGAGCACATCGAATCGCAGTCGATTCCCAATTATGGGATCATCAAGATCTTCTTCCAGCCGAGCGTGAACATCAACGCGGCCCTGGCGCAGGTCTCCGCGATGTCGCAAACGGTGCTGAAGCAGATGCCCGCCGGCATCACCCCGCCGCTGATCTTGAGCTTCAACGCGTCCAGCGTGCCGATCCTGCAGCTCGCGCTGTCGAGCGACAAGCTCTCCGAGACGACGCTGTTCGACGATGCGAGCAGTTTCATCCGCCCGCAATTGGCCTCGGTGGCCGGTGCCGCGATCCCCTTACCCTATGGCGGCAAGGTCCGCCAGGTCCAGGCCGACCTCAATCAGCAGGCGCTGCACACCTACGGCATCTCCGCGAACGACGTCGTCAACGCGTTGTCGATCCAGAACCTGATCACCCCGGTCGGGACCGAGAAGATCGGCAAGTTCGAGTACACGGTGAATTTGAACGACTCGCCCACCGCGATCACCGCCTTCAACGATCTGCCGATCAAGACCGCCAATGGAACGGTCATATATATGCGGGACGTCGCCTATGTGCATGACGGCAGTCCGCCGCAGACCAACGTCGTCCACGTCGACGGCAAGAGCGCGGTGCTGTTGGCGGTGGTGAAGGCGGGCGCGACCTCTACCCTGTCGATCATCTCCGGCATCAAGCAGCTGCTCCCGAGCGTCGCCAAGACGTTGCCGGCCAGCCTCAATCTGACGGCCGTCGGCGATCAGTCGGTGTTCGTGACCAGCGCGGTCTCCGGCGTGATCCGCGAAGGCGCGATCGCGGCCGCACTGACCGGAATGATGATTCTGCTGTTCCTCGGCAGCTGGCGCTCGACCCTGATCATCACCGTCTCGATCCCGCTCGCCATCCTGGCGTCGGTGACGACGCTCTCGCTGCTCGGCGAGACGATCAACGTGATGACGCTAGGCGGCCTGGCGCTCGCCGTCGGCATCCTGGTCGACGACGCGACGGTGACGATCGAGAACATCAACTGGCACCTCGAACACGGCAAGGAGATCGAGACGGCAATTCTGGACGGTGCCCAGCAGATCGTCGTCCCCGCGACCGTTTCGCTGCTGTGCATCTGCATCGCCTTCGTGCCGATGTTCGGACTGGGCGGTGTCGCCGGCTATTTGTTCCGCCCGCTCGCCGAGGCGGTGGTGTTCGCGCTGATTGCGTCCTACGTGCTGTCGCGTACGCTCGTACCCACCTTGGCGAACTACCTGCTGCGCAAGCAGGCGCATCATGCGCAAGCCGACGGCGAACCAGGCTCGGTCCGACCACGGCCCGCTCGCAATCCGCTGATGCGATTTCAGCAGGGCTTCGAGCGTGGCTTCGAGGCCATCCGGAGCGTCTATCGCGGTCTGCTCGAGCTCTGCCTGCACAACCGCGTCAAGCTCGTCGCAGGGTTCCTGGGCTTCAGTCTGCTCTCTTTCGCGCTCGCGCCTTATCTGGGCCAGGACTTCTTCCCGGCGGTCGATGGCGGGCAGATCAAGATCCATGTGCGGGCGCAGACCGGCACGCGGATCGAAGAGACGACCAAGCTCGCCGACCGCATCGGCGAAGCGATCTACAAGATCATCCCGGCCGATCAGCTCGGCGGCATCGTCGACAATATCGGCCTCAGCGTTAGCGGCATCAATATGGCCTACAACAACTCGGGGACGATCGGCGTCGAGGACGCCGACATCTTGATCAGCCTCAATCCGAACCACGCGCCGACGGCGGACTACGTCAAGACGATGCGCGAACAGCTGCCGCGCCAGTTTCCCGGCACCTCCTTCGCGTTTCTGCCGGCCGACATGGTCAGCCAGATCCTCAACTTCGGCGTGCCCGCCCCGATCGATCTTCAGGTCGTCGGCAACGACGTGCAGGCTGACCGAGCCTATGCCAATGCGCTACTGGCGCGGATCAAACAGATCCCTGGCATCGCCGACGCGCGCATCCAGCAGGCCTTCGAGCAGCCGACTCTGAACGTGAATGTCGACCGTTCGCTGGCCGGCCTGGTCGGGCTCACCGAGAAGGATGCGGCGACGGCCATGCTGACGACCCTGGCCGGCAGCTCGCAAACCTCTCCGACCTACTGGCTGAACCCACAGACAGGCGTCTCCTATCCAGTCTCGGTCCAGACGCCGCAACGCGACATCGCGACGATGAGCGGGCTCAAGAACATGCCGTTGACCTCGGCCAGCGGCGCCGGCAACGCCACGCAGCCATTGGGCGGCCTGGCGACGATCCAGCGCGCCGGCAGCAACGCCATCGTCTCGCATTACAATGTCCGTCCCATCGTCGACATCTATGCGACGCCGCAGGGACGCGATCTCGGCGGCGTCGCCGCCGACATCCGGAAGGCGATGCAGGACACGGCCCATGACGTGCCGAACGGCGCCAGTGTCGTGCTGCGCGGCCAAGTGACGACGATGACGAGCGCTTATCAGCAGCTGTTTGTCGGCCTGGGGCTGGCGATCGTGCTGATCTATCTGCTGATCGTCGTCAACTTCCAGTCCTGGCTCGATCCGTTCGTGATCGTCATGGCGCTGCCGACCGCGCTCGCCGGGATCGTCTGGATGCTGTTCGCCACCGGCACGACGCTGTCGGTGCCGGCGCTCACCGGAGCGATCATGTGCATGGGCGTGGCCACGGCGAACAGCATTCTGGTGATCAGCTTTGCGCGCGAGCGTCTCGCCGCCGGCGCCGACGCCCTCGCCGCAGCGATGGAAGCGGGCAGCACCCGGTTCCGGCCCGTGCTGATGACGGCGCTCGCCATGATCATCGGCATGGCGCCGATGGCGATCGAGCCCGGGCAGAACGCGCCGCTCGGCCGTGCCGTGATCGGCGGTCTGCTGCTGGCCACTGGCGCCACCCTGTTCCTCGTGCCGACACTGTTCAGCATCGTGCATGCCCGCGACCACAAGCAAGCCGCGCCTTCGTCCTCTGCACCCAGTCTCCCTTCCCGCGCCTGACCGATCGGAGCGACCGATGTCCCCGGACCCCATCAAAACGCCGAGCCGCCGCCTGCTCCTACTAGTCGGCACGGTTTTCGTCGTTGCCGCCGGCGTTACCGCCGCCTTCGGCATCATGAGCCGGGCCGGCGCCAATCGGCAGCTTGCGCAATGGACCAGCCAGCAGGCGATCCCGACCGTGCAGCTGGCCAAGCTCGACCAGGGCGCCGCCGGGCAGACCCTCGTGCTGCCCGGCAACATCCAGGCCTACAACAAGGCATCGATCTATGCGCGGGTTCCCGGCTATCTGAAGAGCTGGGAGCAGGACATCGGCGCGCATGTGACGGCAGGGCAGCTCCTCGCCTCGATCGACACGCCGGACCTCGACCAGCAGCTCGCCCAAGCCCGGGCCAATTTGGCCAGCGCCCAGGCCAATGAGCGGCTTGCGGCCGTCACTGCCCAGCGGTGGCAATCCTTGGCGACCTCGCAATGGGTGTCACGACAGGCGAATGACGAGAAGGCCGGCGCCGCAGCGGCGCAAAAGGCCATCGCGGACGCCGCCCAGGCTAATGTGCGGCAGCTGGAGGCGATGGCATCCTTCAAGACCATCGTCGCTCCCTTCGACGGCGTCGTGACCGCGCGCAACACCGATATCGGCGCTCTGATCAATGCCGGCAGCGGCGGTACGGGCCAGGCGCTGTTCGAGGTCTCCGACCTGCACAAGGTGCGCATCTACGTCCAGGTTCCGCAGGCCTTCACGGCCGAGCTCCATCCTGGGATGAAGGCGACCTTCGAGGTGCCGCAATATCCCGGCCAGCAGTTCGACGCGAGCGTCGTCACCACGTCGAACGCCATGGATGCCAACTCGCGAAGCATGCTGGTCGAGCTCGAGGCGGACAATACGGACGGCAAGTTCGCCCAGGGCACTTATTCGCAGGTGGGTTTCCAGCTCCCGGTCGACCCCAACATGGTGCGCGTGCCGGCGACGGCGCTGATGCCGGTCAATCAGGGCGTCCAGGTCGCCGTGCTGGGCGATGGCAACAAGGCGGTGCTCAAGACCGTCCAGCTCGGCCGTGATCTCGGCGACAGCGTCGAAGTGGTCGCCGGCCTTTCGCCATCGGATCGGGTGATCGACAGTCCACCCGAAACCCTGCAAAACGGCGACGCGGTGCAGCTGGCCGCGACGGCGCCGTCTCCGGGGGTGCAACACGCCGGCGCGCAATCCCCGGTGAACAAAGCAGCGAGCAAAACGGATTGACTGGTGGCCTACGCCGGAGCACCAGCTGAGCCACAATCGTCTCGAAGCTGCGAGGTGTAAGCGGAGATGACGTCCGAGCACCTATGGTAGTCCCGGTCAAATACCGGTTCCGAGGTTGTCGTGAATGTTGTTGAATGTCCGCTTTGGGTCATTCTGTAGCTTCGTGAAGCACTCGCCGCCTGACCGAATTGGACCCGATTCCAGACATCCGGTTCGGCCTACTTGGCTTATGAATACTTGACCTAAGGCGATTCGCCGCGCCCCATCGCCGCTTCCGCCGCCAAGCTGTCGCGGCCGCGGAAAATGGTGGCGACGGCGAGCGTACGCGCGCCTTTGCGGTAACGCAGCGTCACGTCATGCGCGGCGATGTCGCCGTCGATGTCGATCGTGTCCCATTGCGTCGCATGGCCGACATAATCGATCGATATGTCGTAATGCTGGCTCCAGAAGAAGGGCGGCCAGGCGTAGCGCTCGCCGCCGCCGAGCATGTTGCGCGCCGCGGCTTGCCCCTGGCGCTCCGCCACCACCCAGTGCTCGATACGCAGCCGCTCGCCGCTGTAGCGGTCGGGCCAGCTGGCGATGTCGCCGGCCGCGAAGATGCCGGGCACGCTGGTCTCGAGATATTCGTTGACGAGCACGCCGCGATCGACGGCGAGCCCGGCGCGCTCGGCCAGCGCAATGCGCGGCCGCACGCCGATGCCGACCACCACCAGATCGGCCTCGAGCGTCGTCCCGTCGTCGAGCGTGACGCGCCGCGCGTCGATCGCCTTGGCCGTCCGGCCGAGATGGAAAATGACGCCATGCTGCTCGTGCAACGAGCGCACGTGATCGCCCATCTGCGGCCCCAGCACCCGCTCCATCGGCCGCTTTTCCGGGGCCACGACATGGACCTCGAGGCCGCGATGGCGCAGCGCCGCCGCCACTTCGAGGCCGATGAAGCTCGCGCCGATCACCACGGCACGGCGCGACGCCTTGGCGCGTTCGACCAGCGCGCGGCTGTCGGAAAGCGAGCGCAATGTCCGCACATGCGGCAGCTCGGCCCCGGGCACGTCGAGCCGCACCGGCTCCGCACCGGTGGCGATGAGCAGCTTGTCGAAGGCATGGCTGCGTCCGTCGGCGAGCGTGACGCGGCGCGCTCCCTTGTCGATTTCGGTCGCCTCGGCCTTGAGCACCAGCTCGATGCGGTTCTCCCGATAGAATTCGGGCGGACGCAGCGGGATCCAATCCTCGGGCGCCGTGCCGGCAAGGTAGTCCTTGGACAGGTTCGGCCGGTCGCAAGGCGGCGAGTCGTCGGCGCTGAGCATGGTGATGGCGCCGGCGAAACCCTCGCGGCGCAGCATCTCGGCGGCGCTATAGCCGGCGCCGCCGCCGCCGATGATGACGATGCTCTGCGGCGCCCCCTCGGCCGGGCGCGGCTTCGCCGGCACGCGCCGCTCGGCGGCGGCGAGCTTGTCGCGCACGAAGATCCGGCCGCCCGTTTCCTCGACGCGCCAGCACGACACCGGGTTGAAGGCCGGCGCCGCCAGCGCCTCCCCGCTGCGCAGGCTGAAGCAGGCGTGGTGCCAGGGGCAGCGCACGGTGTCGCCGACCATGAGCCCCTCGGCGAGCGGGCCGCTGTAATGCGTGCAGGTGGCGCCGATGGCGAAGAT
>WNFE01000598.1_pt1 | contig 51292 bp, 54 predicted proteins | sample 5400451 | NCBI WGS metagenome assembly WNFE01 (sample SAMN13153344, study PRJNA577476) | soil metagenome | isolation source: 200 cm saprolite under Douglas fir tree site 2 hole 2 | place: USA:California | collected 2015-04-18
ACTTTTGCTCCGCCTGCTGATACTTATCATCATCAAGATCTTCACGCCCGTCGTCGTACAATTCTTGCTGCCGCTCTAGTTTTTCCTGTGCCTGCTCTTTCTTCTCCTGCTCGCGATCCTTCCTGTCCTGTTCGCGGTCACGCGCGTCCTGTTCCGCATCGAGCCGGTCTTGTTCGCTTTGTTGCGATTTGAAGTGATCGGGCTCCTGCGACAATTCCGTGAAATTTCCCGCTGCATTTTCGCCGGGCACGTTTTCTCCGAGTAGTGGTTGCCGTCCATGTGCCCTTGCAGGCATGGCCAGCAGGCCAGCAATCAACCCGGCGACGATCACCCTTTGTAGTCCGCCTTCCATGCTCATGCCTTGTTCCTCGCTTTCGCTGTCGAATCGTTCTGCGCAGGCGCGGGCTTACTTCCCGCTTCCTGTGTGCGTAATTCCTGCCGGACCACCCGGACTTTCAACAAAATTCCCTGTGCCGCAATTCGCTTCTGAATCGATTCGAATTGCGCTGGCGTCACTTCCGCCGGACTGTTGGCTACGTCCAGCAGCACTCGCTGCAATTCATCCAGCGTGCTGGCCATGGCGTTGTCGCCGCCATTCAGCGCGGTCTGGCGGTACAGGCGGTTTTCCTCCACCAGGTCTTCCGCGCGTTTCTGCGTCGTCGAAATGTTGATCAAGCTTTTCCCCGCTTCCGCGGGCTGCGCGTTCGAAAGTTCCATCAAGATCATTTCGGATTTGCCCAGATGCTCGCCGACAGCAACCAGCAAAACTCTTTCTCGAATTTTGCCGGCATCGACGATTTCTTCGCCGCCCGCTTTCGGACCTGTCTTACGGCCCACATAAAACGCCAGTATCAGCAAGGCTGCTGCAGCTCCCAACGCCATCAATCGCCGTGGCATGAAAAATCCAGCCCACCAATTCGCGCGCCTCTCCGGCAGGCGATTCGCGATCTGCCGCCAAACTTTTGTCCCGTACTCTTCGCCGGGATCGGGCACCGGCAGTGCGTTCAACGCCTGAAACACTTCTTCCATTCGTTCCAGTTCCGCGCGGCACTCGCCACACTCCCGCAAATGCGCCGCAATCGTCTCGCGCCCCTTCATTTCGCCTTCCCGGTAAGCAAACAGCTCCTCTTCGTTTGTGTGTTTCATGATTCCGCCACCGCCCTGGCCGCGCCGCGGCTTTCGGCAAAAGGTTTCAATGCTTGCCGTAATTTTTGTACCGCGCGAAAGACCGTGTTCTTTGTCGCGCTGTTATTCGATTTCAGTACTTCCGCGATTTCATCAATCCCGCATCCGTCCCAGTGCCGCATCACGATCGCGGTGCGTTCCGCGGGCGTCAGTGCTTGCAAGGCTTGCTGCATTTTTGTCGCTAATTGCGCGCTACCCGCCAATCGTTCCGGATTCGGCGCCTGGTCCCGAATCCGATTCAAAGGATCAGCTTCCGTATCGCTCTCCGGTTTGCGCGTAGAAACTTCTCGCCGCGATTCTTCATTTTTCTTCTGGCGCAGCCGGTCAATGGCATAGTTCGCAGCGATCCGGTACACCCAGGTTCCGAAATTGGCGTTTCCAGCAAACTGCCGCAATTTCTGGTACGCCCGCAAGAATGCCTCCTGTACCACTTCTTCTGCGTCGTGGGAATTTCCCATCATCCGATACGCCACGCGATAAACGTAAGCGCTGTGCCGCTCGACCAGCACACGATAGGCTTCACGCTCGCCAGCAAGCGTGCGCTCAACCGCGGCCGCGTCGCTGATGCCGCCCGCGGTGTAGCTGCCGAACGAATCAGCCATTTCGCTGCTCTCTCGCATTCTCACCATTAGACAGGTTTGCCCCTGTGCGGTTAGGTCTCGACACTTTTGTAGCGGCCACCCTCAGGTGGCCGTCTGCTGTATTGCCGCCAGTCGTCCGCAAACGTCAAAATACCGTATCATTACAAAGGACTTATCCCGCATACACAAAGGGAGCGTACCTTGATTCCACGCTACACCCGCGAAGAAATGGGCCGCGTCTGGAGCGACGCCAACAAATACTCCAAATGGCTGGAAGTGGAGTTGGCCGCTACGGAAACGCTCGCGGAATCCGGCGAGGTGCCCAAAGATGCCGCCGCCACGATTCGTGCCCGCGCGAAAGTCGATGCCGCCCGCATCAATGAAATTGAAACTCGCGTAAAACACGACGTCATCGCGTTCACCATGAACGTCGGCGAATCGATCGACGACCGCGATGCGGCGCGCTGGCTGCATTATGGAATGACTTCGAACGACGTGGTGGACACCGCGCAAGCGCTGCTGGTTAGCGATGCTTCGCGGCTGATCGAAAGTGCGCTGGTAAAATTCAGCGACGTGTTAGCGCGCCGCGCGCAGCAATTCCGCAACACTCCGCAGATCGGACGTACGCATGGAATTCACGCTGAGCCAATTACCTTTGGGCTGAAAATCGCCAACTGGTACGCGGAGATTCAGCGCAATATCGAGCGTTTTGCAGACGCGGCCGCGCAAATGCGCGTGGGGAAAATTTCCGGTGCGGTCGGTAACGCTTCGCACCTCGGTCCGGATATTGAAGAACGAATCTGCCAGCGGCTGGGATTAAATGTTGCGCCGGTGGCTTCGCAAGTGATTCAACGCGATCGCCACGCGCATTACCTCAGCACGCTGGCGCTGATCGCAGCGACGCTGGAAAAAATTGCCATCGAAATTCGCCATTTGCAGCGCACTGAAGTGCGCGAGGCGGAAGAACCGTTTGGCGGCGAACAGCGCGGCAGTTCCGCGATGCCGCACAAACGCAATCCTGTAGTGTGCGAACAAATCAGCGGCCTTGCGCGCCTGGTGCGTTCCAACATGATTGCCGCGTTCGAAAATATCGGCCTGTGGCATGAACGCGATATTTCGCACAGTTCCGTAGAACGGATTATTCTCCCGGATTCCACAATTCTGATTGATTACATGCTGGCAAAAATGACGACAGTGATTGGCGACATGCGCGTTTTCCCGGAACGTATGAAAAAGAATCTGGATGCCACGCAGGGTCTGGTTTTTTCCGGACAGTTGCTGCAGGATTTGGTGGAAAAAGGCATGCCGCGCGACGACGCCTACAAAGCAGTGCAGGAAAACGCCATGGCCGCGTGGGAATCCGATTCCAGTTTTCGCGAACGTATCGCAAAAGATTCACGTATCGCAAAATTCCTCGACGCCGAAGCCCTCGAACATACTTTCGATTTGCAGCGTCATCTGCGCTACGTGGACGCGATTTTCGCTCGCGTGTTCAGCGAAAAGACCAGCGAAAAAACCGCTTCTACCAAAGCTTGAGTTGGGGTACTTGAGCTGGCGGGCTCGAAACTATCTGCTAAACGCGTTCCAACTGAGTCAGTAGTTTGCGGCTGCGGGCTTTCATCGCAGGAGTACCGTGGCGAGTGGCTTGGCGCACAATATCGATCACTCTCGACCGAATACCCGGCTCATCCTTCACAAGGTCGACGAGTCCCTGCAAAGCGAAGGTTTTGACGATGGAACTGCGATCTTCGAGATAGCGGTGCAACGAAGAAATTGCAACTTGCCGTTCCCTCGCGTTCAGTTCGAGCCGCGGAACCAAGACGGCCAGATGCCAGCGCAACTCCTGCGCCTGAGTCTCGGCCATCAAGCCTAGCAATTCATCTTTGTACGGCTGGAGCAACTCGCGATGCTTTCGTGTGACCTTTTCCGCGGCATCCGCGGCGCGCATTCGCACCAGCGCTTCCGCGGACCAGAGACCGGTGATCAATTTAGGAAAAAGTTTTGCATCGCCAGACACCATTTCCGCGACTTGATCGGAACGGCCTATCGTCCGTCGATCACCTCCTTGCAGGAGCGTGAGGATGTTCTTTCTCGGCATTGCGAGGATCTCGAAACCCTATGACACGGCGCCGGGAGCGGTTCGGAGAAACAGAAGCGAGCCGATCCTTGCGGAGCGGCTCGCTCTTTTCACCTCTTCTGAATCTGCCTTGCGGTCGATTCAGCTGCGGAGGCGGAAAATCAAAATCGCAAAAACACCGGTCTGAAGACCCTGCCTGCGGCAGGCAGGCGGCCGCCACGAAAGCCGGACAAAAATAAAAAACTATTCGACGCGCTGGACGTAGCGGGCTTCGGAAGTATCTACGCGAATCTTATCACCTTCGTTGACGAAAGGGGGAACAGGAACAACCAGTCCGGTTTCCAGTGTGGCGGGTTTCATCACCGAGCTGGCGGTGGCTTTCTGGATGGTGGGCTCGGTTTGCGTCACGCGCAAGTCCATGGTGTCGGGAAGGTTGATGCCAATGGCTTTTTCGTCATGGAATTCCACTTTTACGATGGTGTTTGGCACCAGGTAGTAGGTGGTTTCGCCGAGTTCTTCGCGCGACATTTCCATTTGCTCGTAAGTTTTGGTGTTCATGAAATGGAAGCTGTCGCCTTCATTGTAGAGGTACTCGAATTCGATTTCGTCGAGGATGGCACGTTCGACAAATTCTTCCGCGCGGAAGCGGTAGTCAATCATGGTGCCGGTACGCAGACTTTTCAGGCGGGTCTGCATGGAACCGCGCTTGTTGCCCGGAGTGCGATGGTCAGTGCTGAACACGGTGTACAGTTCGTTTTCGTGCAGCAGGACCATGCCGGGGCGGATTTGTGTGGCTTTAAGACTGCTCATTTTCGTCAAATACCTTTAATTTGATTTCGTAAATTCTTTCTTCAACTCAGGTTCGTAACACACAACGTCTTCACCTCAGGGGCTGAAAAACAGACCCTGTAACTCCAAGCGGTCGCTGTTAGGGGCGGCGCGAATGGAATGACCTGCGTATAACGGGCAGGCCTGCCTTCGGTAGGCAAGCACGAGACGCGCAGAGCAGAAAAACACGCTCAACGCGAATAAACAGTATAAGTGGCGCTATTCCATGCGGTCAATTGGGCTTCAATGATTCTCCTTGGCGCGCACGGGCGGCTTCGGCCATGATTTTTTCGATTTCGAGTGGATCGCGAGGCAGGCGCTGGCTCAAAAATTCAAAGCCAGTGGGTGTGATCAGCACATCGTCCTCGATACGCACGCCGAGATTTTCTTCAGGGATGTAAATGCCAGGTTCAACGGTGACGACCATACCTGGAGTGAGCGGCTTACAAGATTCGCCGGGATCGTGAACATCGAGGCCAATGTTATGGCCGAGGCCGTGAATGTAATACTGGCCGAGCTTTTTGCCGCGCAGATCTTTGCCGTGGGAATTGATGTACTCGAAAGAAATTTTATACAGGCTATTGTCGGTGGATTTGCAGAAATTCATTCCGGGTTTGAGAGCGGCGAAGACAGCATTCTGCGCGCCGAGAACGATGTCGTAGATTTCGCGCTGGCGCGGGGTGAATTTGCCGCTTGCAGGAAGCGTGCGCGTGATGTCGGAAGAGTAGCCGGAAAATTGCGCGCCGACGTCAATCACGACGATGTCGCCATCGGCGATCTTGCGCGAGAGCTGGTCGTAGTGAAGAGCGGTGGAATTCGGCCCGGCGCCGACAATGGGGGCGTAGCCTTCGGCCTCGGCGCCGCCCATGGCGTGGACTTCCACCATTTTTGCGCCGACCTGATATTCGTAAAGTCCCGGGCGCATCATCTTCATGGCTTCCAGATGGGCATCGAGAGATAGATTAATGGCCTTTTTTAGGAACGCGAGCTCGCCAGGCGATTTGATGGTGCGCAGGGTTTCGATTGCGCCTCGAATGTCCTTTAGTTTTGCCGCAGGCGCAGCCAGCTGCAGCCAATCGACGACAGCCTTTTCATGAGGGTAACCGCCGATTTCTTTGTCGTAAGGAAGAATGGTGGCGAAGTTGGGATAGTATCGGGCGAGCTTTTCGACGATGGCGCGCATTTCCGCGAAGGGCCGAACCGAAGCAAAGCCGCTGCGAGATGAAATATCCGGATCGGTGGGCGAGAGGCGGACACCGTTCCATTTTTCTCTCTGGGGATTTTTTGCGGGAAGAAAGAGAATTTCGCGCGGGCCGTCCCAGGAATCGCGGGACTGCCCCACTTTCAGCGCGGGCAGAATGACCAAGCCGGCTTCTTCTTCGTTGTGGCCGGTAAGGTAATAAAAATTATCTTCCTGGGTGAAGATGTAGGATTGGGAAATTTCTTCGCGGCCAGTGAATCCCCAAAGAATTACAGGTGCGTCAGTCTGCGCGGCGATGCGCGCACGGCGTTCGGCGTAAGTTTGGTTAGGTTCGCGTTCGCGGCGCTGCTGGGCGAACACAGCGGCAGAGATGGACGACAAGATGACGATGAGAAGAACGAAGCGAACAGCGAGCGATCTAAAGTCCGAAGCGAGTCTCATCCATGAACCTCGTTGAGATTGAAAAGCCCGCCAGCCGCTGGCAGGGCCGAGAAGGACGAAGAAGCAACCGCGCGCCGCGGGTAGATTGTACCCGAATGAAGTTGTATGCCGAAATCGGGATAGGTATACCCCCGGTTTTTCGGCAAGTGTGCGGAAGCTGCTGAAAACGAGGGGGATGGAGAAACGGCTTGCGCAGAAGTGTGTGTGAATGCAAGAAAACAAAGTGGCGGGAATTCGTGGTTTTTGGCAAATGGCAAAAGGGTGCGGAAGTAAAAGGAAGAAAAGGAGTTACTTCGGATCGAGCAGGCGCGTACCGAAAAAAGAGTTCGCAAATGATTGAAAACACGAGGAGCGAAAATGCTGGCGGAAGGACTGGAAGCAGGGCGAACGGAACTAATACTCAATCTCACATGTTGTTATAGCACGGATGTTAGCCAATTTTACTAGATAACTCAACAGTATATAGTTCGAATGAGCTGGGCCAACGGAAAAGTCAAAACCCACACCCTTGAGACGGAAGGGTGCGGCACCTGACGTTGAAAATGCGGTGGCGCTTACCTCACCTCGCCTTATCGAAACCGCTTGGAAATGGAAATGAATCCAAAGACAGCCGCAACCATAACCGCGAGGAGAATCACGCGGACAGTGCCAAATTTCAGCCACATGTAATGGGCGCGGTCGGCCATCGCACGAAGGTACTCACCGTTTTGCGCGTATGCCCGGCCGCGACCGTAGACCGCATCGGGATCATTCGGCGTCAGCTTCAGGGCCTGATCAAAGTCCAGGATCGCCCCGGTCATAGCCGCCCGCGTACTCGTACGTCAAGCCCCTGTCGTAGAAAGCATTGGCAGAGTTTGGATCCAGACGCAGCGCCTGATCGAAGTCCTGAATGGAACGGCCGTAATCGCGCTTCTGCCTGCAGGCGTTGCCGCGGGCGATGAATGCGTTGCCGTAATTTGGATTGATCCGGAGCGCCTGATTATAATCCTGAATCGCCTGATCGACGCCGCCCTTGTGCGCGTACGCGAGACCGCAGCTATCGAAAGCCTCTACATAATTTGGATTGATCCGCAGCGCCTGATCGTAGTCTTGAACCGCGCGGTCGTAATTGCCCTTGTGCGCATAGGCTAAGCCGCGGTCATAGAACGCACCAGCAAGGCTCGAGTTTACCTGCAGCGCTTGATCGTAGTCTCGAATGGCGCGGTCGTAATCTCCTTTGCGGGCGTACGCCGCGCCCCGGCCGTTAAACCCGTTCGCATCATTAGGCGCGAGGTGCAGCGCCTGATCGTAATCTTGAATCGCGCGGTCATAATTGCCCTCATGCGTATAGGCGAGGCCGCGGCTATTGAAAGCCTCGACATCACTTGGATTGATCCGCAGGGCGTGATCGTAATCCTCGATGGCGCGGCGATAGTCGCCCTTTTGCGCATACGCCAAGCCCCGGTCATAGAACGCACCAGCAAGGCTTGAGTTTAGCCGCAGCGCTTGATCGTAGTCTTGAATCGCGCGGTCGTAATTTCCTTTGCTGGCGTATGCGGCACCCCGGGCGTAAAACCCGTTCGCATCTTCGGGTGCCAGCCTCAGTCCTTGATCGTAATCCTTAATTGCGTGGTCGTAGTTACCTTTCAGCGCGTAGGCATTTCCCCGTTCGTAGAAGGCACTGGCAAGGCTGGGGTTCAGTCGGAGCGCCTTATCGTAGTCCGAAATCGCGTAGTCGATATCGCCCTTGTGCTCGTACACCAAGCCGCGACCGAAAAACCCATTGGCATAGCTGGGATTCAGTCTCAGTGCTTGATCGTAGTCCTGAAAGGCGCGGTCGAAGTCACCCTTGTGCCAGTAGGCGGTGCCCCGGCCGTAGAACGCTTTGGCATCGCTTGGATTCAACTTCAGTGCTTGATCGTAGTCCTGAAAGGCGCGATCGTAATCGCCCTTGTGCGCATACGCTGAGCCCCGGCCGCGGAATGCGTTAGCCAGGTTGGTACCCGTCTCCTGGCCAGACTGAATGACGGCCGAGCAACCTCCGATTTTCCGGTCGGGATCGTCACTCTTGCACCGGCTCCAATTTTCCTGTTGCGGCTCGCCGAGCAGGACGGCTGACGCGCCGAACAGAGTCATCAGGACGATCATCGACAGAACGCGCATGGTGCCACCTTCACCTTAGCGGGGGCTAGTGTAGCCCAGGCCGGCCAGGACGCCGTGCATATAGGCAAAGCTGGCGATGACGCCAGGCATCGGATCGTTGGGATGAATTTCGTATTCGAGATCCACGAAGCCTTTGTAGCCGATTGCGGCTAGAGCTTGAAATATTTTCGGGACGGGCATTTTGCCTTCGCCAACGGCGACTTGGCTTTCTTTGTCCTGGAAGTTTGTGAGGTCCTTCATGTGGATGTTAAACAATCTGGGTCCGGCTTCGTGGATGGCCTGAACGACGTCGGTACCGGCACGAACGGTATGTCCGACATCGATGCAGCAACCGATGCGCGGATCGAGACCCTTTACCGCTTTTAAGACGTCCAGCGGGGAATGCCAGAGCTTGTCCTCCGGCCCGTGATTGTGGATGGCGAACCGGATGTCGTATTCACGGACGAACTTTTCGATTCGGGGCAGAGTTTCTGGTGCGGGGTCGCCTGCGACTACGACGGAAATCCCTGCCCGCTTGCAGTACTCGAGTTTGTTGCGAATGTCGGCATCTTCATCTTTATCGAAATAAATTGTTCCGGCCGCGTGGAGTTTGATGCCTGCAGCGGCGTAGTCCGCCAGTGCAGCGGCCTCTTCCGGAGTGGCGGACGGGAGATGATCTTTAACGTCTTTGAGATTTACGGCCGAAAGGTCGAGCTGCTTCATGAAGCTGATTAACTGCGCGCGACTGAAGTTACGGAAGGTGTAGCTGGCCAAGCCCAGAAGAATTGGCGAGGCTCCGTTAGACGGCGGGCTTACGCGAGCAATGGCGAAGACGTCATTCGGAACCGCGAAGGCGGCGGTAGCAAGCGCACTGGAGCGAACGAAATCGCGACGTGAGAGGACGTTTTTCATGAGCTGCTTATTCTTCATTTTCTCCCGATGCTAAGAGTGGACACCTCGCGCGTATTATACACGCGCATCACAGGGTGAACCTTGCTTCGACGAAAACAGAAAAAGAAGAGAGATTCCTCGCTTCGCTCGGAATGACGGTCAGGGATAAGAAAGGGCTGCGGCTATTTTAATTCGACTTCGATGATTTGGCCTGGAGTCATGCCTACGTTGCCGAGGTTGTGGGTGACTTTGGCGTCCACGAAACGAAAATCGCCGGGGCCTACGCCGTGGGTGGCGGACTGGCCGTCGGGGGAAGACATGGCCAGGTTAATTTCGGTGATCGAGATGATTACGTATGGTCGAGCGTGTGCGTGCATCGGAGAGGTAATGCCCGGAGCGAGAATCCAGTTGTAGATGCGGGCGCTGGGATTTTCGGCCGCGACGGTTGCGGCTAGCGCGGCGGAAGGAGTTTCGGGGCGATGCAGAAGTTCGATGTCGAGAACTTCGTACGGAGTTTTACCGACGTTGTGGACGCGGTGGGTGTAGGAGGCATCGGCGAGAGTGAGGGCGTTAAAGTTGCCGGGTTTTGTGGCAGTCTTGGGGCCCTCTGGTTCGTTCATTTTCTGCTGAGTGATTTCGGCGGTGGAAAGTTCGATGGCGACGCGGTCGTGGGTATGAGTGTGGAACTGCGTGCTTTGGCCGGGAGGCAGAGTCAATTTTAGAACGATAATCGAGTCGTTTTTGAAGAGGACTTTGTGGAGCGGCTCGTCTTCGACGGGGATCGAGGTGGGCAAAGAGGTTTGTTGCGCGACGAGCATAGCGGGCAAAACCAAAAGAGATACGATGGCGATTTTCAAGATGAAAACTCCTGACGCGCGTTATGCCTGAAGATGAACCGGCAATATCGTACACGTTTTCGCGACGACCTGAGCTCGAAGACTACAGAAACTCCGCGAGAATTGACAGCCTCGCGCCAACACAAAATCGAAGAGAGATTCCTCGCTTGGCTCGGAATGACGGCCAAAAAATTTCGCAGCTTCTGACGGCCGGACTTTGCCAATGCGAGAAATGAAATTGTTCCTAGAAACCGGGGGCGCCGGAGGAGGCGGGGCGCATTTCCGGGGCGTTGACGCCGAAGCGGAGGTGGGCGAAGTAGGTTTGGCCGAGGGACATGAAGCCGGTGTAGAGATAGCCCCAGACGAAGAGCAGAAGGAAGGGGATTGTTGCGAAATTCTGATTGGTGATGGCGTAGACGACAGTGCAGGCAAAATAAATTCCCAGGAGAATTTCCGCGTAGGGCATCCAGCCAGCTTTGTTGCGGTATTTTTTTGTGACGAAGGTGTCTTTTTTGCCTTCGATCTTGAATTTTGGCGTGCGGGCGAATTCGCTTTTTATGCCGAAGAGTGCTTCGAGCACGGCTTTAGCATTGCGGATGGAGATGCCGATACCGGTGGCCATGACGAAGGGCATATAGAAAAAGGTGCGCCACCAGGTTTTGGGGCGAAGTTCTTTTTGCGCGACCAGATAGAAGCTGGAGATGGAGCAGGTGGAAGCTAGGAAAAGCGGCAGGTCGATGAGCAGCATCTGAAACCAGCCTTGATAGAAGCGGACGATCATTGCGGGAAGCAGCATGGCGGAGAATAAAACCATTAATGGGTAGCTGATGTTCGCGGTGAGATGGAAAAAGGCTTCGGCTTTGACGTGCCAGGGCACGTTCGAACGAAAGACTTGCGGCAGGATTTTTTTTGCGGTTTGCATCAGGCCCTTGGCCCAGCGGGCTTGTTGCGCTTTGAAACCGTTCATGTCCACGGGGAGCTCGCTGGCACATTCAATGTCGGGGAGATAAAGAAACTTCCAGCCCTTGAGTTGCGCGCGGTAGGAGAGGTCGGTGTCTTCGGTGAGCGTGTCGTGCTCCCATCCGCCGGCGGAATCGATTGCGGCGCGGCGCCAGACGCCTGCAGTGCCGTTGAAATTGAAAAAAGTGCCGCGGCGGGAGCGTGCGCCGTGTTCGACGACAAAGTGGCCGTCAAGCAGAATTGTTTCGACTTGCGTGAGGAGCGAGTAGTCGCGATTGAGGTAGGTCCAGCGGGTTTGCGCCATGCCGATTTTGGGATTCTGGAAGTAAGGAATGGTGCGGCGGAGGAAATCGGATCCGGGGATGAAGTCAGCGTCAAAAATTGCGACGAATTCGCCGCGGGCAGTTTTCAGTCCATTTTCGAGGGCGCCGGCTTTGTAGCCTTCGCGATTGCTGCGATGAATGTAGGTGATGGGTATGCCCTGCGCGGCGTGGCGTTGCACGCAGGCACGGGCGACTTCGCATGTTTCGTCGGTGGAGTCGTCGAGGACTTGAATGTCGAGCAGTTCGGGCGGGTAATCGAAACGCGAAACAGCTTCGACGAGGCGTTCGATGACGTAGCGTTCGTTAAAAATGGGAAGTTGCACGGTGACACACGGCCATGCGGTGACTTCGGGCGGCGGGCCGGGAACGTTCTTGCGATATTTGTAGTAGTCGTAGACCAGCCAGTAGCGATGGAGACCGTAGACGGCGAGAATGATGAGCACGATGAAGTACGGAATCATCATCATCAGGTCGAAGGCGTTGACGTGATAGATGCCGGAGAAGGTGCGGTCGGTAGCCTTGTGCCAGTAGTTGGAGATGGGATTCTGGGCAAGGAACCAGATGCTGGAAAAGACATTCATGGAGGCAAGTAGTTTACGAAGTTTGCGCTTGGCGCGCTAGGGGAGCGGGAAATGTGCAAATTCCGAATATGGGGATGAGTCTGCCGCGCATCGAGCATCCTTTAGCCTGAGGATTTGCTTGGTGCCATCGACCAAGAACTGAGAGTCTCTGCCAGTGATAGAATCTCGACTTGGTAGGTGGCGACGCCGATTCCGTGAGGCATTCCATCTTACTTGGAGTCTATGTGCATCCTTTAGACGAATTACTGAAATGGCTTCCCGAAGTGGACTTTGCGGTCCTGGAGCACCGTTTTGCGGTGCACGGACGGGACTACATCGTACTCGTCAAGCCTGGCTGAGCTCTAATCAGGGACAGCGCGAGATTACTTTTACTCAGCGTCTCTGGCCGAATACGAGACTCGCGTTAGAGATAAGGTACGGCCGAATTCCTGGAGTGATGAGTTCACCGACTACGAACAATGGAGTCGAATCGCGGAAAGTTGCCGAAAAGTCTGAGACGATTCGTAGGGTCATTACCCCGCTTTAGCGAAGCGATAGCTGGGTTTTCAAAAAAACTGAAATCGGTGCCTCAGATTGACGCGTTCACCTGAAACCAACCCACGACTGGAAAAGGCCGCAAGGCCAATCAGCTCCGGCATGTTTTTCGAAGATAAGGCATAATCGCGCGGCGATGATTGAGACGAAGAACGGGTGGAGTGAAAACCGGTTGGGGGAAATTGCGGTTGCGTTTTTGCGGCTGGGATTCATTGCGTTTGGCGGAGCGGTGGCGCATATCGCACTGATGGAGGAGGAATTTGTGCGGCGGCGCGGATGGTTGAGCCGCGAAGAATTTGTGGATCGTGTCGGAGCGGTCAATCTGCTGCCCGGGCCTAGTTCAACGGAGATGGCGATTTATCTGGGTCATCTGCGCGGAGGATTTCCGGGACTGTTGATTGCGGGAGCGGCGTTTATTTTGCCGTCGGCGCTGTTGATGTGCGTGATGGCGTGGGCGTACGTGCAATATGGCGCGTTGCCACAGATCGCTGGAGTGTTGTGGGGAGTGAAGCCGGTGGTGGTGGTGCTGATCGCGCAGGCGGTGTGGTCGCTCGGGAAAACGGTACTGAAATCGCGCGAGTTGGCGGTGATTGCGGCGATCGTGCTGGGGCTGGCGGCGATGCACGTTGCGACTTTGGCGTTGCTGATTGGTACCGGCGTCGCGTGGATTGTGGCGAATCGGTTCGGGCAGAGTCGTCCGGGGCAGAACGGGATTGCGTCTGCGGCGGCGAGTGCTGCGGGCGGCGCAGCAGTCTCAGCAACCGCAGCGGCGGCCACGACTACGGGTGTGCTTGTTTATTTTTTGAAGATTGGGGCGCTGCTGTTCGGCAGCGGATACGTGCTGCTGGCGGTGTTGCGCGAGGATCTGGTCACGCGTATGCATTGGCTGAGTGAATCGCAGTTGTTGGATGGAATCGCGGTGAGCCAGGCGACTCCCGGACCGTTTTTTACGGTGGCGACATTTTTGGGTTACGTACTTTCAGGATGGCGAGGCGCGGGGCTGGCGACGGTGGGGATGTTCGTCCCGGCGTTCTTGTATGTGGCGGTGACGGCTAGTGTTTTGCCGAGGCTGAAAAAATCGCCGACGGCAAGTGCGTTTCTGAATGGAGTGAACGCGGCGGCGGTGGCGTTGATGGCGTTTGTGGGATTTCAATTTGCGCGGGAGTCGGTGGTGACGCCCCTGGCGGCAGTGATTGCGGCGGTTAGTGCGGTGTTGGCGGTTCGTCTGAAAGTAAATTCTGCGTGGTTGATTTTGGCTGGGGCGGTTTGCGGGCTGGTAGCGAAGGTTTCTGGCTGGGGATGAGAGTGGTGCCGTCGTGCTGCCAGCTCAATTCTCCTGCGGCGCCATTTGCACCAACGCTTCTGTTATCTCCGGATTAGAACAGAGGATGACCTGGGTGAAACGCTTTGGTCTTTGCAGATTGTTCACGAAAAGCAGATTCCTCGCTGCGCTGACTGCGGCAGGTAGGCTCGGAATGACAAGTGGGTAGAACAGGTTCGGTTTGCGGCGTGCGCGGGCTTAGGGGATCAGGACGATTTTGCCGAAGGCGCCGGAGGGTTTCATTACGTCGCTGTGGGCTTGCGCGGCATCTTTTAGCGGGATTTCGGCGCCGACGACCGGGCGCAGTGTGCCGTTTTCCAGGCCGGCGTTGATGCCGGCGTGAATCTCGACAGATTCGGCTTCGGTGAGGCCCCAGAGGCTGAACGCGAGAATTGCGGCTTGGCGGCTCATCAAGTCACGCGGAGTGATGGTGACGTCGCCGCGGCTGCCGATGACGACCACGCGGCCCCTGGGCGCGAGGAGTTTCAGATCGGCACCGAGATTTACGTTGGCGAGCATTTCTAGAATGATGTCCACGCCGCGGCCGCCGGTGGCTTTCATGATTTCGTCTTTGTAGGCGGCATTGGAATGATCGAAGACCTGATGCGCGCCTTGGCGTTTAACCAACTCCATGCCTTTTGCGCTGCCGGCGGTGCCGAAAACGGTCAGACCGAGCGCGCGCGTCATTTGCACCGATGCGATGCCAACGCCCCCGCTGGCTCCATGAACCAGAACTGTTTCGGCGCCGTGCGCCTTCGCTTTGTGATGGATGGCATGGTACGCCGTGGCATACGGGATAAAGACGCCAGCGCCTTGCGCGAAGGGAATGCGATCGGGCAGCAGAAAAACCTGCGACTCGGCCGCGAGCGCGTATTCGGCGTAGGTGCCGGAAAGACTTTTTGCGACGTAGACGCGGTCGCCGGGCTTTACTTTTTTCACGCCATCGCCGGCGGAGTCGACGACGCCTGCTCCATCGGTTCCGGGGGTGTAGGGAAGCGGTGGGATTACAGCGTAGTTGCCCGAGCGGGCGTAAGTATCGGCGGGATTGACACCGGCGGCGTGGATTTTTACCAGTACTTGTCCGGCCGAGGGCTTGGGTGTAGAAACGTCCTCGAGCTTGAGAACTTCAGGACCGCCGAACTGACGAACTAGAATGGCTTTCATGTTTGACTCCGCCGAAACAAGTTTTGAAAAAGCAGCCGGGCTGAAGCCTGGCACTATGTGAGCCAAATACAAAAATTGAAAAACGAAACACTTACTTGAAAGACTTGTCTTCCAAGAATACGACGCGGCACGAACAATTAAAAATGGTCGTCCACTGCGACGGCAATTTGTGATTCGACCAGGCCGGCCGTTTTACCCCACGCCGTTGTCTGCCAGTTGTCCTTGCCTTTTTTCGGCGGAATCCACGGGGGCAGAGACTGATTGAGATAAGTGGCCAGGGCGAAGATGTACGGCTCGTACATGCGGCGTAAATCGGTCAGACGCTGGTCGGCGGCGGCATCGTGGTGCAACTTCAGGCCGTGTTGCGCCAGGACATCACGAATGTGCTGGACTGCGGCAGGCGGCAAGCGGTCCGTCGAAAGTTCCTTCGGCGAAGTGTTGAAGACTTGCGAGAGGTCCACGACTGCGTGGCGCGCGATGGCAAAGGTGAGCTCAGCTTGCCGTTCGCAAGCTCCTTCGATACCGACCATGATCAACGCGCAGGAGTCCAGGATGGCGGTGAGCGAGGCGATCCAGGATTGGTTATCGTGTTGCGAACGGAAAAACGCAAGCACCGGATAGGAAAGATGGCTCTCCATGAGCTCGGCGCACCAGAGTTCCCATTCCTTGAGAAGCTCGCGCAGCGCTTCTTGTCCATGCGGGTAGCTGTGGCGGCGAAGAAGTTCGCCGGCGGTCGGCGGAGTGCCTGCTCGCGAATCCAGCAGGGAAATGCTGACTTCGCGCTTGGAGAATGAACCGTAGATGAACGGGAGATAGCCGATGACTCCGGCGAGGAATCCGAAACCGAGGCCACCTTCGACTACGACCAACGCGCGGGCCATGCCGGAGCGTGGAACCACGTCGCCGAGTCCGAGCGTGAAGAAAGTTGTTCCGCTGAGATACGCGTCGGTCCAGAAGCTCGGCGTCATTCCAGCGACGCTAAGAGCGGAGCCTGCACCGTATTGCATCAGGCCGAAGCTGAGCACGAGTCCTACGGCCCAAACCGCAACGAGAATGAGCAGTGAGATTGGGCCAAAAATACTGAACGCCGATTCGCGGACTTTGCGGGCCGGAACCAAACGCGCGCAGAATCTCCACAGTGTCCATAGACTTTTGTAGAAAAGGCGGCTCAGCCGAAAACGACGCGTCACGCGACGTGGCAGGATGATGACCTCGAAGGCATCCCAGACCACGATGATCAGAATGGCGACGCCGATCAGAAACGCGGCTGGAGAGGTGAGCATATGCGGAATTGTACCTGTTTTGGCTGGTGATGGAATTGCGGCGGTCAGCTATTCAACTTGGCGCTGACGGAAATTTCCGCTTTGAAAAGTTTTGAGACCGGGCAACCGGTTTCGGCGGCCTTCACTGCGGCGTCGAATTTTGCTTTGTCGGCGCCGGGAATGGTGGCGACGAGATCCAGATGGCTCTTGCTGATGGAAAAGCCTTCGCCATCTTTTTCCAGCGAGACGGTGGCGGTGGTTTCCAGTTTTTGCGCGATCATTCCCGCGCCGCCAAGTTGCGCGGAAAGCGCCATGGTAAAACAGCCGGCATGTGCGGCGGCGAGAAGCTCTTCCGGGTTGGTGCCAATGCCATTTTCAAAGCGCGAGTGGAACGAATAGGCCGTTTGCTTCAGTACGCCGCTGTCGGTGGAGAGGGTCCCTTTGCCTGATTTCAGATCACCTTGCCACACTGCGGAAGCTTTGCGCTGCATGATGACGTCCTCCAATTGAAAACTATGAATGTTTTGAATCTACCGATTCGATTCGCGCGGCACTGCTCTGGGTATATTGACACAAACGGGCTCACCATTTGTGGAAGACGAAGAAGACGCCCAGGATGAGGCACGCAGCGCCGACGCCGTAATTCCATTTCAGCTTTTCGCCGAGATAGGTGACGGAGAAGACCGCGAAAACGGTTAGCGTAATCACTTCCTGGATGGTCTTAAGCTGCGCCGTATTGAATTCATACGAGCCGATGCGGTTTGCGGGGACTTGGAAACAGTATTCGAAAAACGCGATGCCCCAACTGGCCATAATCACTTTCCACAAAGCCTCGTTGCGGTATTTCAAGTGGCCATACCATGCGAAGGTCATGAAAATATTTGAGATGGTCAGCAGCAGGATGGTGCGCACGAATCCTCCTTACGAATTTGATGGAAACCAGCGCAACGAAAAGGGAAACGACAGCTCAGGGAATGCGCGCCGGCCAGAGACCGCGGATATAAATCGTGCCTTCCACAACCTTATAGAATACGAGCCAGTTGCCTGCCTGAAAAAAACGATGGCGGCGAAAACGGCCGCGCGTGCGCAAGGGGTATATGTGAGGGAAGTATCTGAGGAGATCCACGCGTTCCACAATCTCGGCAGTTTCCTTTTTTGGGAGCTCCTCGAACACTTCCCATACCGCCTTGGCCCACACTACTTTGGCCTTCATCAGCCCTCACCGTTTCTTGCTGTGTTTTCGGCGCAGGCGGCGTTTTACTTCTTCGTGAGACACAACGCGTCCCGCTCGAATATCCTCATCCGATCGCTGCATCATTTCCTGAAAGGCGGGATCGGCTTCGATCTTATCGAGGCGGGTCTCCATATCAGCGAGAGCCACGAGAGCTTCGCGAACGACGCGGCTGCGGTTGCCGCCGCGGTACTGTGCGAGGTCATCGAGAATTTGTGTGCTGCGTTTATCGAGGACAAATTGGTGACGCATTGGAGCCTCCAAAGGTGCAGGGTAGCACCGCCAATGAGGCACTTCAACACTCATCATGAACGGTCATGAATTATGTTGAATCAATGGTGGAAATAGACTTTGCAGTCCCATCGGGGCAGGCACTGGAACTCGATCGCCTCACGCTACCTCCAGCCGTGATTCGTCCAGAGACGTCAATCAGTTGAAGGCAACGCAAATCAAACGTTGAGCGTGAGCGACACGAGGCCCGGCGGAGTAATCGGAGCGACTGGCGGCATCTTCGAGCGATCTACTGGGCGATAGAGAGTGTCTCGCTCGACCGGAACTCGACCAGCGGCGCGGATCAGGCGTTCGAGTTCGGCGCGCGGTGTGAACTCTGACGTTTTTGCACCCGCGTCGTGATAAATCTTTTCCTCAACCACGGTGCCGTCGAGATCGTTGGCGCCGAAACGCAATGCGATTTGCGCAATGCTGGGTGTAAGCATGATCCAGTAGGCCTTGATATGTTCAAAATTATCGAGCACCAAGCGCGAGACGGCGATGTTCCGCAGGTCGAGGTAGCCGGTGGTTTTCGGGATGTGCGAGAGCGGCGTGTTATCCGGATGAAATGCGAGCGGGATGAAGGCGACGAATCCGTGCGTCTGGTCCTGCACTTCGCGCAGTCTTACGAGATGATCGACTCGTTCTTCTTCGGTTTCCACGTGGCCGTAAAGCATGGTGGCGTTTGAAGGCAAACCGATTTCGTGGGCTTTTTTTGCGGTGTTCAGCCAAACCTGGCCGCTGACTTTGTGGTCGCAGATGATGCGGCGCACGCGGGGATGGAAAATTTCCGCGCCACCGCCGGGGCAGGAGTCCACACCGGCTTGTTTCATGCGGCGCAGTGTCTCTTCGATGGAGATTTTCGCGATGCGCGAGAAATAGTGGACTTCAACCATCGTGAACGCTTTGAGATGTACGCCGGGACATCGCTGCTTCAGCCCGCGAATCATTTCTAGGAAATATTCGAATGGCAGGTCGGGATGCAGTCCGCCAACAATGTGGAATTCCGTCGCGCCTTCGCGAACTCCTTGTTCGGCGCGTTGATAAATTTCTTCGAGGGCGTAAGTGTAGGCGCCCGGCGAATCAGGGTCGCGGCCAAACGCGCACAGCTTGCAATGCGCCACGCAGACGTTGGTCGGATTGATATGGCGATTGACGTTGAAATAAGTAATGTTGCCGTGCTTTTTTTCGCGTATGTAGTTGGCCAGCCAGCCGACGGCGAGCAAATCCGGCGAACGGTAAAGCTCGATGCCATCTTCAAATGCTAGGCGCTGCCCCGCGAGAACCTTGTCCGCGATGGGCCGCAGCGTGGTGTCGGTGAGAATCAAGTCGTTCAAGAGTTTCCGCTTTCTCCGATGCTTTTCTACGATCTCAACGAATTGGATGCCACTTGTTGAGGCGCCGCTACAGCAGTGATTCGCGGCGAATCGTTCAAACGTTTCAAACTTTCCAAAGCGCTGCAGCCGCTCCCCAGAAGAGCAGAAACGAAATACTAATATAACCGTTCATCGCGAAAAACGCAGCGTCCAGCTTACTTAAATCGTCGGCTTTGACGAGAGAATGTTCGTAAGCCAGCAATGGAGCGACCACGGCAATGCCGGCCCACGCCGGCCAAGGCAGCGAAAAACTCGCAGCCAGCCAGGCGAGCAGCGTGACTACGCCGATGTGCATTACGCGCGCGATCAGAAGCGCAGCCGCGATTCCAAAACGCTTTGGCACGGAAAACAATCCGCCGCGCCGCACAGAATCAACATGCGCGGATCAAGGTCGCCGGTGACTGCTATCCATGCGGCGGCGGGTGAAATGCCTAACGCGAATCCCAGAAAAAGATGCGACCAACTGGTGAAACGCTTGGTGTAGGAGTAGAAAAACAAAACAGCGAGCGCGACCGGTGCCAGCTTGAGTGCCAGAGGGTTCAGTTGCCACGCCGCGAGGAAAAAGATCACGACCGAAGCGAACGTGAAAATCAAGGCAAAGCCGGTGGAGAGAGCTCCCGTTGCCAGCGCTCGTTGTGCCGTGCGCGGGTTTTCTTTGTCGTAGCGCACGTCGGCGATGCGGTTGATGGTCATTGCCGCGCTTCGAGCGGCGACCATGGCGACTACAATCCAGAGCAGTTGTTTTAGCGAAGGCCAGGCGTGCGTCGTGAACCGTGCTGCAAGCAATGCGCCGGTGAGTGCAAAAGGTAGTGCAAAGACGGAGTGTTCGAACTTGATCATTTCGAGGACGGTGCGCAGGCGGGTTATAGAGGGTGTTGGCATGTGGATTTTAACGCAGAGTACGCAGAGTTCGCGGAGAAGAGGGATACGAGCAGACACTGAGCTGGCGGGTCACGCTCATGCTTTGGCTTCTTTCGCGGCGGCTGAGCCGGTCCAGCGGAACATCGCCTCTTGCGGTAAATCCATTTGCGAGAGCACGCGGCAAACATATTGTGTGACCAGATCGCCAATCGTTTTCGGCGCGTGATAAAAAGAGGGAATCGCCGGCATGATGACCGCGCCGGCTTGCTGCGCGCGCAGCATATTTTCCAGATGGATGCGGCTGAACGGCGTGTCGCGGACGCACAGAACGAGTTTGCGCCCTTCTTTGAGCATTACGTCTGCGGAACGCGCCAGGAGATCGTCACAAGTTCCAGCCGCAATTTTCGCCAGCGTACCGACGGAGCAGGGAATGACAGCCATGGCGTCAACCGCGTAGCTGCCGGAAGCGATCGACGCGCCCACATCTTTATTGGAGATGACGGCAATTTTCTTGGACGGGCGTCCAACCATGCGTTGCACTAATTGATCGGAATTTCCCGACGTGATTTGCAGTTCTTCGGCGAAGAGTCGCAACCCGGTTTCCGTGACCACCAGATGAACTCGTTCGACGCGGGCATCGGAATCCAACAGCATCAGCATTGTCTGCGCAAGCACAGCGCCGCTTGCGCCGGTCACACCTACAGTGATGATTTTTCTATCGTTTTCGCGCATGTTTTCGCCGCGGATAATTTCAGTCTCGCAGCCGATTTGCGGCAAGTCAAGCAGCGGCGCGCTTGCCTCGCGGTGATAGAATTCTCTAACGGCGCTTATTATGAATTCACAGGAACTTTTGAAACTGCTGGAATCCGTGCAAGCGGGCAAGCTCGCGCCAGCGAAGGCGATCGAGCGATTGAAGCATTTACCGTTCGAAGATCTGGACTTTGCAAAAATTGATCATCACCGCACGCTGCGCCAGGGGTTTGCCGAAGTGATTTTCGGCAAAGGAAAAACTCCAGAACAGATTGCAGCAATTGTTCGCGCGATGCTGGCGAAGAAGGACAGCAAACACAACATTCTGATTACCCGCGCCGAGGCGAAAATATTCTCTGCGGTGAAGCGAGCGGCGGGGAGAAAGTCGCGACTCGCAAAATTTCATCCGGTCTCCGGCGTCATCACGATCGAACGCGATACGAAAATTGTGGGCAAGGGAACGATTCTGGTTGTGTCCGCGGGGACCAGCGATATTCCCGTGGCTGAAGAAGCGCTGCTGACCGCGCGTATCATGGGCAATGGTGTTGAACATCTTTACGACGTGGGTGTAGCGGGAATTCATCGCTTACTGGAAAATCGTGCGGCGCTGGTGGGTGCCCGCGTGATTATTTGCGTGGCGGGAATGGAAGGAGCGTTGCCGAGCGTTGTGGGCGGCCTGGTTGCGGTGCCGGTGATTGCAGTTCCGACGAGTGTCGGCTACGGCGCAAGTTTTGGCGGAGTCGCGGCGCTGCTGGGGATGCTTAATTCCTGCGCGTCGAACGTCGCAGTCGTCAATATTGATAACGGTTTCGGCGCGGCGCGCGTTGCGTCTTGCATCAATCGGCTATGATCACTGCAAAATGCAAAAGTAAAAAGGGTATAAGGATTGGAACAGTGATCCGCCTTTACCCTGCTACAGCACGATTTTTAACCTTCCTTTTTTAACAGCACTTTCACCACTCCGGATTTTTGCGCGAACATGATCGCGGCTGACGCTTCGTGCAATGGAAAGGTGCGCGCGATTAGCGGGTGCGGATCGACTTTGCCGGAACGCAACAGCGCGATAGCTTTTTCGAACGGGCCACAGCGCGATCCGACCACAGTCAGTTCTTTCACAACGATTGGCCAGGTTTCTACTGGCGCAGCACCGTGGAATGTTGATTTGAGGACCAGCGTGCCGCGCGGTTCGGTCATCTGCTGAGCCAATGCCAATCCTGTCGGCGATCCGGTCGCTTCGACCAGCAATGCAATATTGTCCTTCACACGCCGCAGGTCACTAACATCACCGAGAACCAGTTTCGTTTCGATTCGGGCACGCCGCGCCAGCGCTAATTTCTCTGAATGTTTGCCATACATCACCACGCGCGGCAGCGCTGTCCGCAACACGCGCGCGATAAGCTGCGCGAGCTTCCCATCGCCGAGCACAGCGGCTTCGCGAAATTGTTTTATGTTGACCTGATCCAGAATCTCGCACGCAGCCGCCAGTGGCTCGACGAACACCGCCATCTCATCACTGATCGAATCGGGAATAGTGTGCAAATTCTCAATCGGCAGCGTCAAGTATTCGGCGAACGCGCCGTCATGCGCTACGATGCCTAGAACTTTGCGGCGTTCGCAATGGCGCGTCAGGCTACGCTTGCAAAACCGGCACACCGGACGGAAGCCGAGCGCGTGGCATGCGATGTTGATTTCGCCAGTGACTCGTTTCCCGATCCAGCGCTTCTCCACCGCCGCAGAAACTCCGCCCACTTCCTGCACTTCGCCTACGAATTCGTGTCCGGGTGTCCCGCCAAAATTGTGGTAGCCGCGCAGAATTTCCAAGTCGGTATTGCAAATACCCGCCATGCGCACACGCACTAGCGCCCAGCCCGGTCGAAGCCTCGGCCTACTCTTATTCGTTCGCTTTAGGTTCTGACGGTGTACAACGAAGGCGAGCAAACGGAACGCAGTCCTTTCCGCGCTATCGCTCAGTCTCTTCAGGTAGCGAGCGGCGAACCGGCGCGGCCATTCGCTCCAGTAACTCGAACTTGGCTTCGCTGCGCACGAGCCGCTGATCCATGTCCTTACAGACTTCCATTAGTTCCGCGGTTTGTCTAGAAAGTGCAGCGATGCGGTCCTCGATCAAAATGATTCACTTGATCGCCGCGAGTGCCTCGCGTGTCCCAGCTCACTATGCTTCCTGATTTTCTTCAGTTCGCGGTCCAGGTAGGCAATGGTTTCATCGAGCCGCGCGACACTGCGATCCGCTGAAGCTTTGGCCTGACGCGCAAGCGCGCTCAATTCGGCTTCCGTCTTGTAGGGCACGGAGAGGTAAAGGTCAACCGCGCTGCTTACTTCCTGCGACAGAGATTTTCCATGTTTCTTGGCGCGCCGCGCGAGCCGTGGTCTTTGCTTGGGATCCAACTGAATTTGTGAAGTGGCCATGTTCGCCGCCTGTAACGCACCCGATTATAACATTTTGGGTATGGTGCTGATATCGGCGAGACGCGTGCCGCGACTACCGCAACGCAGCCGCCAGCGCTTCCGCCAGAGCGGCCTCCTGCTCCGCAAACACGGTGCGCAGATCAATCACCAGGCGATCATCCTCGATCCGTGCAACCACCGGCGTCGAGCCCGGCCCGTGGCGAAGGCGCTGCTCCATCTGCGACGCGGAGTAACGGCGGCTCTTGATGCGAATCACTTTTGTGGGAAGCCACTGCTCTGGAGTTGATCCTCCGCCCGCGAGTGACTTGCCATCCGCGATTTCCAGATCAAGTTCGTTCATCGAAAGAGAGGGCGTCAAGTCTCGGATAAAATTTCGGCTGCGCTTTTCCATTTCCTGCACGCTCACGCGAATCATCGCCAGCGTCGGCACCTCGTCCAGCGCTCCGCGTTGATACGCAGCCAGTGTTACTTCCAGCGCGGTGATGGTCAATTTATCCACGCGCAGCGCGCGAAATAGCGGATGACGCCGAACGCGGTGCACCAATTCCTCTTTTCCGGCAATAATTCCGGCTTGCGGACCGCCGAGCAATTTGTCTCCGCTGAAGGTTACGAGCGAAACACCTGCTTCGATACTCCGGCGCACGGTTGGTTCGTTAATTCCGTATTCCGAAAGGTCCACCAGGCATCCGGAGCCAAGATCCTCCACCAGCGGAAGATTTGTGCTTCGGCTAAGCGCGATGAGTTCAGCGAGGGAGGGCTTCTCCGTAAATCCAGACATTTGAAAATTCGACGGGTGAACGCGCAATAGAAGCCGCGTTTTTTCCGAAAGGGCGTTCACATAGTCCGCAATGCGGGTTCGATTCGTGGTGCCGACTTCACGCAGTATCGCGCCGCTCTGCGCCATCACCTCTGGAATGCGAAAGCCGTCGCCGATTTCGATCAGTTCGCCGCGCGAGACAATCACTTCACCTTTTTTTGCCAGCGCGGTAAGTACCACGAGAATTGCCGCGGCACAGTTATTCACCACAATCGCATCTTCCGCGCCGGTAAGTCGCGTAAGCAGTTCTGCGGTGTGCGTGTCGCGTTTTCCGCGCGCGCCGCCTTCCACGTCGTACTCCAGATTCGAATAGTGAATCGCGGTGTGGCGAAGCTCGTCCAGGATTGCCGGTGCCAGCGGCGCGCGGCCCAGATTGGTGTGCAGCACAACTCCAGTGGCGTTGATAATTGGCTGCAGGGTTCGCGAAAGGATACGTTCGACTTCGCGCGCGATCACATCCTCAAGATCGGCAGGAATAATTGGGATAACCGACACACCTTTTTCGCCGGTGATTTCCGCGCGGATACTGGAGACAACTTCGCGCGCCACTTCCACTAACAGTTCGCGCGGAATACGTCCGGCCAGTTTCGCCATGCGCGGCTGACGCAACAATTCGTCCACCGAGGGAATCTGCCGCAGCAATTCCGATGTCTCGGGTGCCAGCGAACGCCTTGCGCGGGAATCCATTTTCGTATTGGAGCATAGGCTGGGCGGGCGAGCAATGCGAACAATCGAGCGACCTGTCCGTTGGTACAGGTATGCGACGATCGCAGACAGTTTGTCTTCGGCGTACTGGAACCGACGAGCCGTTGACGCCCCGCCAGCCGCCCTCCTACCATAGAAAACCAGAGAGACTGCTGCCATCGCCACCATCGACGAAGAACTCGGCCAACTTGAACGCGACATCCGCCAGTTGAAGATCGAATACGATCAATTCTTTGGCGGAGGCCGCAAACGTCCGCCCAATGAGATTGAATGGCGCATCGAATTAGTAGTCAAAAGGTATGGCGAACGTTCCGGCGACATGAAGTACGGCCAGCGCTTTCGTTACAACAACCTCACGCAGACCTATGCGAAGTACAAGGATATTTTTCGCAAGCGGACGAAGCAAAAAGAAGAGGGCACAGTGCAGCGCCACTTTGGCGCCGCGGCAAAAAAAATTGAAGCGGAACGCGCCCAGCGGCTGGCGGAAGCCAATGCGCGCTACGCGACTGCGGTCGCCGAAACGTCCGTTTTTCGGGTCACCTGCAGCGAGCCGGAACGCGAAGGGGAAAAGGTCGAACAATTATTTCAGGCGTTTGTCGAAGCTAAGAAAACGGCCGGTGAAGACATCGCCCGTTTGACCCACGCCGGCTTTACCGAATTCGTGCGCAAGAAAACCAAAGACCTGCAGCGGCAGAAAAACTGTAGTGAAGTCGAGTACGTGGTGGAAGTTGTCGAGAATCAAGTCAAACTTAAAGCTCTGGTCAAGACTTAAACACACTCCCGTTCCTTCCCGCGGAAAATTTCCCGGCAAAGTTTCCCACAGCCCACAGCTTTTCGATTCACTGAGTTGCGCTTACACTGAATTGTTTCACGTGACGGAGGATTGGACATGGCGGTGCAGCGCGCGCTGATCAGCGTATTCGATAAAACTGGAATTCTGCAGATTGCAAAGCGTCTTGCCGCGCTGAATATCGAAATCCTTTCCACCGGCGGCACCGCAAAGCTGCTGCGCGAATCCCGCGTGGACGTGAAAGACGTGTCGGAATTTACTGGATGGCCGGAGATGCTGGGCGGCCGCGTCAAGACGCTGCATCCAACGGTTCACGGCGGGCTGCTCTATCGTCGCAATCTGGCGGAGGATCAAAAACAGGCGAAAGAGCATGGCATCACGGCAATCGATCTGGTTATCGTGAATCTGTATCCGTTCGAAGCGACCGCGGCGAAGGCGGAGTTGACCGCCGAAGAGCTGATAGAAAACATCGATATCGGGGGTCCGACCATGCTGCGCTCCGCCGCAAAGAATTGGGAAAGCGTCACGGTGGTTACCGACCCCGCGGACTATGAGCGTGTTGCAGCGGAACTCGAAGCCGGCCGCGATACCAGCCTGGCCACACGGCTGGAACTAGCGCGCAAGGTTTTCGCTACCACGTCGCGCTATGACGGAATGATCGCCACCGAACTGGAGCGTTTGTCGGTCGCGCCGGGACATCCCACTCTGCTTGCGAAAGAAACATTGCCGCAGCGTGTTTACCTTTCGCTGGAAAAGCAGCAGCCGTTGCGTTACGGCGAAAATCCGCATCAGGCCGCCGCTCTTTATATTCCTTCGGGCAAAATTCCATCGGGATTGGCCGCCGCCAAACAGCTTCAGGGCAAAGAGCTTTCCTACAACAACTATGTGGATTTGGAAGCGGCGCGCAGCATTGCCGCCGAGTTTCAGAAACCCGCTGCGGTCATCATCAAGCACAACAATCCTTGCGGAACGGCGGAACAGCAAACCTTGCGCGAAGCGTACCTGAAAGCCTATGCCTGCGACCCCATTTCCGCGTTTGGTGGCGTGCTGGCGTTCAATCGAGAAGTAGATGCAGTAACCGCCGAGGAAGTGGCAAAACTTTTTGTCGAGTGTATCGCGGCTTCTGGTTTCGACGCCCGTGCGAAAGAAATTTTTGCCGCCAAAAAGAATCTGCGGCTGCTCGAGCTTCCAGCGGGCGGCCTGGAACCCGAACGGGAACTGCAATTAAAACGAATTCTCGGCGGCATGCTGGTACAACAGCCGGACCTCGGCGAAATCAAATCCGCTGAGCTGAAAGTTGTTACACAGCGCGCGCCTACCGCGGAAGAACTCGCCACCATGAAGTTCGCGTGGAAGGTTTCAAAACATGTGAAGTCGAACGCGATCGTTTTTGCGAAGGATGGCGCAACCCTTGGCGTCGGTGCCGGACAGATGAGCAGAGTGGACTCGGTCAAGCTCGCGGTAATGAAGGCTCAGTCTTCTTTGCAAGGTTCAGTTGTCGCATCCGACGCGTTTTTTCCGTTTCCGGACGGCGTGGAAGAAGCCGCGAAAGCCGGCGCAGTCGCAGTGATTCAGCCCGGAGGTTCGGTGCGCGACAACGACGTCATCGCCGCCGCTGACCGCCTGGGCATGGCCATGGTCTTTACCGGGATGCGCCACTTTCTGCACTGAAGACTTCGTGCCGGCCTTGATGCCGAAGTGTCACGACGCGCCGATTTCGTTTAATTTTCCTTTTAACGCGAGCACGTCCAGCGACGCCAGCGGCAAGCTCAAAAACAAGCTGATTCTGCGGTCTAGTGTTACGAACGCGTCGCGAAACGCGCGTTCGATCTGGCTCTGCGAGCCCGCCATCGTCGCCGGATCGGGCACTCCCCAGTGGGCTGTGATCGGTTGGCCCGGCCAGACCGGACAGATTTCGTTCGCTGCGTTATCGCACACTGTAAATACGAAATCCATTTTAGGAGCGCCCGGCTTGGCAAACTCATCCCAGCTCTTGCTGCGCAGGTTCGCGACCGGCATTTTGGCCGCGTCGAGTAGCTTTACGGCGATTGGATTCACTCGGCCGGTCGGATGGCTTCCGGCGCTGTAGGCCCGGAAGTTGGGTGATCCTTTTTGATTCAGTATGGCTTCCGCAAGAATCGAGCGAGCGGAGTTGCCGGTGCAAAGAAACAACACGTTGCGGGTCATCGTTGCACTCTTTTCTGTTAGAGATATTCAATTCACAGCGAAGGTGGCGCAATCAAGTACAGCAGGGAAGTCCAACGCAACCCGGCGGGCATTCACACGCAGCTAGCGGTTGGTGCTGTTCCGTGACTGTCTTGTCCTTGCGAAGAGGCACCTCTTCCACGGCAGGAACCGGCGTCGGAGCCGTTCGCGGTTTTTGTTCTGCTGTTTGAATTTTTTGCGTTTCATCATTCATCGCCACACCTGCCCGCGGAAGCCTGAAAATCCGTGCAACCTAATTGCAGCAGGTCGGAGCACAGCACGATGGGCCGACTACGTTTGCAGGCCCGGCTGGTTTCACCGCGCGCACAAACGCGCTGATAAATTTCCCGTCGATCTGTGGCGCAACTTTATCGACGTCCAATCCGGCACTGGCCAGAAATTCGCGCGCTTCTTCACTCTTGTAAACGCGAGTCGGCTCGATATCGATCGCAGTAAAACCCGCGCCGTAAAGTTTGTCGCGATATTCGTACTCTTCCAGCGCTCCCGCGATGCAGCCCACCCACAGCTCCATGCTCTTGCGAATTTCCGGCGGCACCTCTCCCCGCACCACTACATCGGAAATCGCAAATCGCCCGCCGGGCTTCAGCACCCGAAACGCTTCGCGCAACACTCTATCTTTGTCGCCGGAAAGATTGATCACGCAATTCGAAATGATCACGTCCACCGAATTGTCGGGCAGCGGAATATTCTCGATCGCGCCTTTCAGGAACTCCACGTTGGTCACGCCGGACTTTTTTTGATTTTCGCGTGCCAGCGCCAGCATTTCGTCGGTCATATCCAGTCCGTAGGCTTTCCCTGTGGGGCCAACGCGCTTCGCCGACAGCAACACATCGATCCCGCCGCCCGAGCCCAGATCCAGCACCGTCTCGCCAGCTTGCAGTTGCGCCAGCGCCGTGGGATTTCCGCAACCCAGTGACGCCGCCACCGCTTTCTCCGGCAGTCCTGCGATTTGTGCGGAGTCGTACAGGTCCCGCGTAATCGGATCGCAGCAGGATAATTCGCCGCCTCCGCCGCAGGAAGCGACACCGCCTGCCGCGGCCTGCCTCGCCGCTTCGCCGTATTTCTGCTTCACTACATCCTGAATGTTTTGTTGGCTCATGGCTGCTCCGCGCTGTCCTGCAATTACTGTTTACCGCGAAATCTGCACAAATGATTCGGGCGGCACTGCCCTGTTGCGGGTACAGCATTCCTCGTAAAGAAACCCCAGTACTTCGCGTAGTGCATCGGTATTCGCCGAATACCACAAGAACGTGCCATCTCTCCGCACGTCGATCAATCCCACTTGTTTCAATTTTTCCAGATGATGCGAAAGTGTGGACGCAGGAACCTCCAACTCCTCTTGCACTTCACCCGCAATCATTCCGGTAGGATGAGCCGAGAGCAGCAACCGCAGAATCGCCAGTCGCGGTTCGGCACCAAGCGCGGCAAAGCGATCCGCCGATCGGGTGACCAGAAGTGGATCGGGTTTCTTCATATTTCGATAATTGCAGAAATACAGAAACACTGTCAATCTTTTTTTCCCTACCAACGCTCTGCCAATTGCCCGCATCTAACTCGGGTCGGCCTTCCATCTGGCTCTGGAAATGTTCGGCATTTCGCTTTTGACCGTCCCGCACTTGCGTGGGATACTTTCATTTTCAGGGCAAATATGAACTTTCTAAAGCTCAACACATTGCTTCTCACTACGACTTTTGCCACCAGTGCTGTTTTTGCGCAGACCGCCGCGTCTGCGCAATCCGCGCCCGCGCAAGAGCAGGATTTCGCTAACGGCGAACCGGCTGCTCCTCCAACTTCCAGTCGTGCCGATGCGTATTTCAACTACACCATGGGCCACGTGGCCGAAATGCAGTACGAGGCCACCAGCCGCAGCGAATACGCCACGCAAGCTATTGACTATTACAAGAAGGCTTATGCCCTGGACCCGAAGTCTCCAGTGATCGGCGAACGGCTGGCGGAAATGTATTGGAAAGCGCAGCGTGTTCACGACGCCGAAGCCGAAGCGCAGGCTTTATTGAAGCGCAATCCCGACGATGCGCAGACCCGCCGCTTGCTGGGGCACATTTATCTGCGCAGTCTCGGCAACTCCGGCGAAGCCACCGGTCAGTCGCAAACTGTCAACCGGGCTGTCGAGCAATTCAAGGAAGTGGTGCGCCTCGATCCTTCGGACACCGAATCAGCCCTGTGGCTGGCGCGCCTTTACCGCCTGCAGAATCAGCACGACAAGGCGGAGGAAGTTCTTCGCGGCTTGCTGAAAACCGATTCTGAAAATGAAGCCGGAGTCGAACAGTTGACGCAATTGCTGCTTGATGAAGGCAAGTCCGCCGATGCTGTGGCCCTTCTTGAAGGCATGACTTCCAAGTCTTCTTCACCTACGCTGCTCGATCTCCTTGGCGACGCCTACACTCAGACCAAGGATTTCCCAAAAGCGGAAGCCGCATATCGCAAAGCTGTGGAGCTGGATCCCAGCGAAACCAGCCACCAACGCGGTCTCGGCCAAGCTTTGATCTCTGAGGAAAAGTATTCTGAAGCGTTGAGTGTCTACCAGAAACTTTCTGACTTAATGCCGGATGATGCCGACGTTTATCTGCGTCTGGCGCAGATCTATCGCGAATTGCACCAGATGGACAAAGCGGAAGATACGCTGGTCAAGGCGCGGCAATATTCTCCGGGCAGTCTTGATGTGATGTACAACGAAGCGATGTTGTACGAAGCGCAAGGCCGCTACGAAGACGCGATTCGTGTTCTCTCGGAAGCCGTCACCGGCGTCAAAGCACAGTCCGTTTCCATGCCGACGCGTCGGCGCTCGCTTACGGTTCTTTATCAGCAGCTTGGCGGTTTGTATCGCGAAACGCAGAATTTTCAGGCTGCAGTCAACACCTATGACGAACTGGGGCGCCTGGGCGAAGAAGAAGATCGCCACGCACGTGTCCTGATCGTGGATACCTATAGCTCCGCGAAAGATCAACCCAGAGCCTTGCAGGCTGGCAAAGAAGCCATTGCGAAATATCCCAAAGATCCCGCGATCAAAGCGCGCTATGCGCTGCTGCTGGGAGAAACCAATCAGACCGACGAAGCCGCGAAGCTTCTTCACACGCAGTTGAACGGCACCGCATCTGACCGCGAGACTTATCTGAATCTCGCCCAGACCTATGAATTCGCGCGCCGCTTCCGCGACGCCGAAGACTCCGCGCGCGCAGCCGAAGCCGTTCCGGGCACGCCGCGCGACAACGAAATGGTCTGGTATTTTCTCGGCTCGATTTATGAACACCAGAAAGTTTTCGACAAAGCCGAAACGGAATTCAAGAAAGCTCTGGCCGTCAATCCGAAGAGTTCCGCGGTCTTGAATTACTACGGCTACATGCTGAGCGAACTTGGAATCCGTCTGGACGAAGCGCAAGCGCTAGTGCAGCGCGCGCTTGCCGAAGAGCCTTACAACTCCGCGTATCTCGATAGTCTGGGCTGGGTATATTTCAAGCAGAACAAGTTCGCGGACGCTGAGGCGGCGTTGCGCAAGGCGCTGGAGCGTGATCCTCACGACCCCACCATGCACCTGCACCTGGGCGATATTTACGCCAAGTCTGGCCGGCCGGAAATGGCGGCAGCGGAATGGGAAAAGTCGCTTGCGGAATGGAAGCGCGTGTTGCCCGCCGACGTCGAGCCGGATAAAGTGGCTGAAGTCGAAAAGAAGGTCAGCCAGTCCCGGCATCGCGTTGCGCAAAAGTCCTCGTCCGAATCCGTGAAACCCTGACGCAGACATGTCCGAAGTTCGCATCCCCGCCCTTGCAAAAATCAACTTGCGCCTGGAAGTCATCGGCAAACGTTCCGACGGTTTTCATGAACTGCGCACAATTTTTCAGACCATTTCCCTGCAGGACGAACTGCGGCTGAAGTCCTCGCGCCGCCCTGGTATCGAACTAAAAGTCATGGGCAATGCGGCGCTTTCTAACGAGCCGATCGAAAAGAATCTCGTGTACCGGGCGGTACATGCGCTGCAACAAGAATTAAGAATTCCAAATGGCGTAACGATCGAACTGCGCAAGACAATTCCTGCGGGGCGTGGGTTAGGTGGCGGCTCCGGCGACGCGGCCGCTGCGTTGATCGGCTATTTGCGGCTGGCGAAGAAAAAGCTGTGCCGCGAATGTCTGTTCGAACTTGCTGCCATGCTTGGCGCGGATGTGCCTTTTTTTCTGGAAGGTGGTCGCGCTCTGGGCATTGGCAAGGGCGACGAAATTTACCCGCTGCCGGATATTCCCAGACTCTCCTTACTGGTAGTCTCGCCTGAAGCGATTCACGTTCCCACGCCCGACGCCTACTGCTGGCTGAATTCACCGCAACTCGATGCATTGCAAGCCAATGCTCCGCAATTGACAAATTTCACCGGAAACCCTAAACTTTACAGGTTCTGTGCTCTCGCTTGGAGCCTGCAGGGCAGCCCACTTCTAAATGATTTTGAAGAAGCGGTCTTCCAGCGGCACCCCCGTCTGGCTGAAATCAAACGGGATTTGCTTCAAAACGGAGCTTCAGAAGCCTTGCTGGCGGGTAGCGGTTCGGCGGTGATTGGAGTTTTCCCGAGCCCAGCTAAGGCGCGCCGAGCCGTTGTTGGGTTTCCGCACGATCAGACTTTCGTTTGCGAGACAGTCTCTCGCGATTCGTATCGTCGTCTGATGCACAGTCGCACCGTTATCAGTGCGCCTCGCGATTAATCCGCAGCGTCTTCAGCCACAACAATTTAGCTCAGGGTGGTAGGCACAACCTGTTTTTCTAAGGGTTTGTAAAACAAGTCCTTAGACCCTGAAACTCGCAGGAAATTTTAACTTGCAGATTTTGCAGGGCGGAGATCGCTTTTTGAACGACGAGCGCTTCAAAATTTTTTCCGGAACTGCGAACCCCGTGCTGGCGTGCTCCATCTGCAAGCATCTGGATGTTCCGCTGGGCAAGGCCATGCTTGGCCGGTTCAGCGATGGCGAAATATATTTTCAGATTTTGGAGAATGTCCGCGGCGCTGATGTATTTGTCGTTCAGCCCTGCCATTATCCGGTGGACAACCACCTGCTCGAACTTTTGCTCATGATTGATGCCTTCAAACGTGCTTCCGCCTGGCGAATCACCGCCGTGCTGCCGTATTACTGCTATGCGCGGCAGGATCGCAAAGACAAGCCGCGTGTTCCGATCTCTGCGAAGCTGGTCGCGGACCTGCTTGAAACCGCGGGGGCCAGCCGAGCGCTCACTCTCGATCTACATGCGCCGCAGATTCAGGGCTATTTCGACGTTCCCGTGGACCATCTTTTCGCTTCGCCGGTATTGGTCGAATATTTCAAACATTTGAATTTGCCCGATTTGACGGTGGTATCGCCGGATGCCGGTGGCGTGGAGCGCGCTCGCTTTTTCGCCAAGAAACTGAGCGCGCCGCTGGCCATCGTGGATAAACGCCGTGTGGACGTGGACGTCAGCGAAGTGATGAACTTGATCGGAGACGTGCGCGGACGCAGCACGCTGATCGTGGATGACATCATTGATACTGCTGGCACGCTGGTGAAAACCGCGGAAGCGCTGCTCAAAGAAGGCGCTACCCAGGTTTACGCCGCATGCACCCACGCCGTGCTTTCCGGCCCGGCGATCGAGCGCATCGCCAAATCGCAAATCAAGGAAGTGGTCGCCACCGATTCCATTCCGCTTAGCGAAGCTGGCCAGGCGCTGAAAAAGATTCGCGTGCTCAGCGTAGCGGACTTGCTGGCGCGCGGTATTCGGTCAATTCACGAAGAATCCTCGATCAGCGAATTGTTCATCTAAGAATTTGCGGTATTGCAGTGCAGGCCTGCGGTTTAAGGCTAGGAAAATAAAGTAGGGTTTCAGGGTTTAAGGGTTTGTTTTACAAACCCTTAGAAAAACAAGTTGTACTTACAACCCCTGAGCTAAAAAGGACGAAGCCAATGGCAGACAAGATCGTAGTCGAAGCAGCAGCCCGCGAATCCCGCGGCAAGAATGAAGCCCGCCGCCAGCGCGTAGCGGGAAAAGTTCCCGCGACGCTTTACGGCGGAAAAGATTCCGCCATATCGCTCACCGTGAACACCAAGCAGGTGAGCCAGATTCTCCGCTCACCCACGGGCCACAACACCCTATTCCAGGTGGCGTTTGAAGGCAAAGAACAGCCCGCCATCGTGAAAGCCTGGCAGGTGGATCCGGTCAGCGGAAATCTTCTGCACGTTGATCTGTTGCGCATCGCCATGGACGTGCGCATGCGCGTCAAGGTTCCGGTGCACACCTTTGGCGAACCATCCGGCGTGAAAGTCGAAGGCGGCGTATTCGAAGTTGTTACCCGTGAAGTCGAAATCGAATGCTTGCCCGGCGAAATTCCCACCGAATTTAAGTTGGACGTCAGCCATCTGGCAATGAACGGTCAACTGCGCGCCAGCGATATCCCCATCGACACCGCCAAAATGAAATTGCTTACCGAGCCGGAACGCGTTCTCGCGCACGTCGTGGCGCTCAAGGTCGAAGAAGAAAAGCCCGTGGATGCCGTGGTGGCCGACGCAGCTGCACCGGCCGAGCCCGAAGTCATCAAGAAGGGCAAGAAGGAAGTCGAAGGCGAAGAAGGTGCCGAAGTCGCCGAGAAGCCGGAGAAAAAGAAGTAACTCTGTTTTTTCGCGCGGGTTTTTTTTGCGGAGTATTGTGGAGTTGCTTCGAAACGAGGCGTATGCGGCTCATTGTTGGCCTTGGTAATCCTGGCCCGGAATATCAATGGACACCGCACAACCTCGGTTTTCTCGCCGTGGATGAACTGGCCAATCGCGGCGGAATTCGCGTCGAGCGGCCGGAAGCAAAGGCTCTGGTAGGTTTGGGCAAATTGGCAGGAGAAGAAATAATCCTCGCCAAGCCGCAAACTTTCATGAACCTGAGCGGCATCTCGGTACGCGAGCTGCTCGAAAAGTATGAGCTCGGCCCGCAAGACGTGCTGGCGATGTGGGATGAAGTGCAGTTGCCCTGGGGCGCGATTCGCATCCATGCCGAGGGCAGCGCAGGCAGCCACAACGGTGCCGGATCGTTGATCAGTTCGCTTGGCACGCCGGCAATTGCAAGGCTGCGGCTGGGTTGCGGCCCCGATCATCCGTTGAGCAGCAGGAAAGAATACGTCCTGCGGCCAATGAAAAAATCGGAGCTGGAAGTCGCGGCGGAAATGATTGCGGATGCAGGCGACGCCGTCGAATTGATGCTTAGCAAAGGCATTGAAGCGGCGATGGCCAAGTACAACCGGCGCGAACGGCAGCAGGACGATGAAGCTGCCGAAGTTTAGCGATGTTTTTGTAGCGGCGGTTTTATCCCGCCGTCTTAGATCGAGTTTTTGGCTGCGGGTAACGCAGTCAGTGAAAGAGAAACGAGGAACCATGGAAGAACGTCTGTACGACCTGATTTTTATCGTTCGTCCGGCCACGCCGGAAGACGAAGTCAAGAAAGTGGAGCACACGGTTGAGCACGCCTGCAGCGACAAAGGCGCCAAGATCGAAAAGACCGAACATTGGGGCACCCGCAAGCTCGCTTACAAAGTTGCCAAACACCGCGAAGGCATCTACGTCTACTACCAGATCCGCACTTCGCACAACGATCTGATCGTGGAACTCGAGCGCCGCCTCAAAGTTCAGGACAACGTCATCAAGTACCTGACCATTCGTCTTGACGAAGACCTCAAGCGTCAGAAGAAGCTCACTGCGATTCGCGACAAGCGCGCCGCGCGCCGTCCGAAACGACCGGCGCCGACGCCAGCACCTGCACCAGCTCCGGTTGCCGCTGCGCCAGCGCCATCGCATCCGGCGGAACAGCCCGCTGCCAGCTAAGACCTAAGCTACGTCGCGTCGCCGATGGCAGAGCTCGCGGCGGCGACGAGGGGGGCGCGGCTTCAGCCGTGCCGTGAATTTTCCGGGGTTTCAGGGGTTATAACCCCTGAGGTCCGCAGTAGGAAATATTTTGATAAGTGTACATTGTTGCGAAAAGTTTCGGCTCCGGCCTGACCGGCGCCACACGCATCAAAAGAGAAAGGGTAAATGTTATGGCAGACGAACAGAATCAAACACCAGCGGCCCCGCAACAAGCGGCGCCTTCAGCTCCTTCACCTCGTCCCAGCGGACCGGGTGGTGGCGGACAGGGCGGGCATGGCGGTCACGGTGGACATAGCGGCGGTGGCGGACGTCGCGAGGGCGGTCCAGGTGGTGGCGGCGGTGGACGCCGTGAAGGTGGCGGACCCGGAGGACCGGGCGGTGGTCCCGGTGGACCTCGCCGCGGCAAGCGGCAATTTTTTCGCAAGAAAAAAGTTTGCAAATTCTGCGTCGAGAAGATGGATCTGATCGACTACAAACGCGCTGATATTCTTTCTCAGTTCGTGCAGGAACGCGGCAAGATTCTGCCGCGGCGCATGACTGGCGTCTGCGCGCGTCACCAGCGCTGGCTCGGCGTCGCCATCAAGCGCGCACGCAACATAGCTTTGCTCCCGTTCGCAGGCAGCGCCGCGGGCAGCTCTGCTCCTCGTCAGGTCGAACCTGCCAAACCGCAGGCTCCAACAACACCGCCACCGGCCGCTCCGCCCGCAACTCCTGCAACGCCGCAACCAGCGCCTTGAACTTTTGCCCGGCGTTTTTCGCCGGCCGTTTTGTTATTTGGGAAATAAGCATGACCGCGTCGCGGTCGCGCACAAAGATTTAGCCGCGTTGCGGTTAGACTGAAAAGGAACACGATATGCAAATCATTCTGCAGGAAGACGTCGATAATCTTGGGCACCGCGGAGACGTAGTCACCGTCAAGCCAGGCTACGCGCGCAATTTTCTGCTCCCGCGCAAAATCGGAATCGAAGCTACCTCTGGCAACATGCAGGCCCTCGAACGCATCCGCACTTCGCTGGCCAAGAAAACCGCCACCGAAATGGATGCCGCGCACAAGCAGGCCGAACTGTTGAACGGCGTGGCCGTAAAATTCGCGCGCAAGACCGGCGAGAACGACCAGATGTTCGGCTCCGTAACCTCCGGCGACATCGCCGAAGCCCTCGCGGCGCAAGGCTTCAAGGTCGAAAAGCGCCAGATCCAGCTAGCCGAACCGATTAAAACCATCGGCGAAAAAGATATCACCGTCAAAGTATTCCGCGACATCACCGCGGTCATCAAAGTCACCGTCGAAAAAGAATCCTAATCTGCCGTTTTTGTAGGGGCGCGCACAGTTTTGGGTCGTTCTCCTCTATGCCGCCCCACGAAAGGCATCGCCGCACAAGACTTTTCCACCTCCTCCGAAATTTTGCACAGCCGTCTCTCATTGACGTCACACACACTCGCCGTCACAATGCACGCAATCCTTGGACAGCAAACCGCGCCGGAAACTTTTTCTGCACTCCGGTATTGCCTGCCGCAGGACATAATGCTATAAAGCGAATAAAAGGCGAATACCAAGACTCTCTCTATGCCCGCTGAAGCCACTCTCGAACGCCCACTGCCACAGAATCTCGAAGCCGAACGCTCCATTCTTGGTGCCATTCTGCTCGATAATCACGCCCTCAACGCCGCAATCGAAAATCTCAAGCCCGAAGATTTTTTCCTGGAGCAGCACCGCCGCGTCTTCAATCAAATGATCGCGCTCGGCGAAAACCAGCAAGCCATTGACCTGGTCACGCTCACCGAATCCTTGCACCGCGTCGGCGAACTCGAATCCTCCGGCGGCGCTCCGTATCTCGCTGCGCTTGCTGATGGGATGCCCCGCGTCAGCAACGTTGAACATTACGCCCGCATCGTCCGCGAAAAAGCGCTGCTGCGAAATTTGATCCACGCTACGCACAATATTCAGCAGCGGGCTTTGGAAGGTGAAGACGGCGCGGACACTATCCTTGATAATGCCGAGTCCTCCATCTTTGCACTTGCCGAAGACCGCGTAAAAGCCGGCCTCATCCCGGTAAAAGACATCGTCCGCGATAATTTCGAGCGCTTGGAGAAAATCTTTCGCGAAGGCAAAAGCATCACCGGCGTCTCGACCGGCTACACCGAGCTGGACAAACTTCTCTCTGGCCTGCAGCCTTCCGAACTCTTGATTCTTGCCGCCCGCCCTTCGCAAGGAAAAACCGCGCTCGCTCTCAATTTCGCAGAAAATATTTCCATCCGCGCCGGCAGTCCCGTCGCTTTCTTCAGCTTGGAAATGTCCAAGGAATCCCTGCTGCAGCGTCTCCTCGCCAGCGTCGCGCAAATCGACGCCCACAAATTCCGCTCCGGCCACCTGAGCCGCGAAGACTGGCGCCGCATGACCGAAGCCCTGGGCACCATTTCGAACGCGCCACTGTGGATCGACGATGCCGGTTCGACCAGCGTGCTCGAAATCGGCGCAAAAGCCCGCCGCCTCAAGCGCGAAAAAGGCCTTTCTCTGGTCGTCGTCGATTATCTTCAGTTGATCACCGGCCGCGGCCGCTTCGGCAATCGCCAGGAAGAAGTCTCCAGTATCTCGCGCGCCCTCAAAGGTCTGGCCAAGGAATTGCAAATTCCCGTCCTGGTCCTCAGCCAGCTCACGCGCGCTCCCGAACGCGAAGAGCGCGGCCCGCAACTCTCCGACCTGCGCGAATCCGGCGCCATCGAACAGGACGCCGACGTGGTCATGTTCATCTATCGTCCGCACTGGTCGAAGATGGACGCCTCGCCCGAAGAGCGCGATCAAGCGGAAATCCAGGTCGCCAAGCAGCGCAACGGACCCACCGACAAGGTTCGCTTCGTATTCCGCAGCCGTCTCACTCGCTTCGAAGAGGCCGCTCCGGACGCCTTCTCGCAATTCGCTCCCGACGATATATGATTCTCCGTCGTGTTCTGGCGCTCTACTTCGGCCCTTCCTCCCCGCGCAGCATGCTGCCCCATCTCGGCACGAATTAAGAAATTTCTCGCGCCTGATTTTGTCTCACGCCTCGCGTAACTCACTGTGTACCAATTTCCACCTTTGCGGCGCCAATCGCACACAAGTTCTCATCGCCTTTTGTCGCCCTGCGCTCTAACCCCTTTCATGGCAATGTTTTGCCGTAGCCTTCTCGATCTCCCACCGCGGTCCTCTCCGTGCATATTGGCCTGTTGTCTTTCTAGCGCCAGGCATTTGCCAAACCGGGCAATGGCGCACAGATGTCTTAAAATAGAAATTCTGGACGCGCGCCATCAACCGCGCTGGAACTCGAATGCCTGCTCGCAAAAAAAATCAAAGCGCCAACGGCCGACCGGTGTGGGCCGATGTTTCGCTCTCCGCGCTCAGCCACAATCTTCACGCCATCCGCGATTTCGTAAATCCGAAATCCGAAAAGCGCGCCGCGCCGCGCAAGGTACTCTGCATCGTCAAAGGCAATGGCTATGGTCACGGCGGCCCGCAAGTCGCCAAAGCCCTCGAAAGAGCCGGCGCTGATTGGTTTGGTGTCACCGGCGCTACCGAAGGCGAACAGATCCGCGAAGCCGGTGTACGCAAACCCATTCTCGCACTAACCAGTTTCTGGCGCGGCGAAGAAGAGCAGCTTCTCGCTAACAATATTTCTCCCGCCATCATTCGTTGCGAGCAACTTGCCGCTCTGGATTCCGCCGCTGCGAAACGCAAATTCGCCAAACGTTCCGCCGGTTTCCACCTCAAAATCGACACCGGCATGAACCGGCTCGGCATTGCTCCGACCGACATCGAGTGTTTCGCCCGCCAGTACGAAAAATCTTCGCGCCTCAAACTCGAAGGTGTCTTCACCCACTTTGCCTCCTCCGAAGTTTTCGACGGCCCTGTCGCCGCGCAAAATCGCCGCCAGGAAGAAAGTTTTTACAAAGCCGTTGAACGCTTGCGCTCTCTTGGTATTGATCCCGGCATCGTTCACCTGGCCAACAGCGCCGCCATTGCTTCACGTCCGGAAACCTGGGCGGACATGGTGCGCCCAGGAGCGATTCTCTACGGCTACCATCCCGGCTACGATCCCATCGAACGCCGCGTCCAGGCCGAAAAAGAATTGCCGCTTCGGCCGGTCATGAGCCTGCGCGCGCGCATCATCAATATTCGCAACGTGCCACCCGGCGACGGCGTGGGCTACGGCTCAAAATTTTTGCCTGCGCGCGCATCGAAAATTGCCGTCCTCGCCGCCGGATATGGTGATGGCGTTCAGCGTTCGCTCGGCAACAAAGGCAGTGTGCTTGTGCGTAGCGTTCTCGCTCCCATCGTCGGCATTGTCTCCATGGACGTCACCATGATCGACGTTACCGATGTGCCCGATGTAGCCCTCGGCGATGTCGCCACCTTCTACGGCACCGACGGCGAACGCGTGTTGCCCGCAAATCTGGTGGCATGCGGCATCGGAACCGTCACCTCCGATCTTCTCTGCGCCGTCAGCGCCCGCGTTCCGCGAATTTATCTGGCTTGAAACTTCGTCCCTCGGTACAATTCTCGAACACTTGTCCCGGTATTGACGTCTGAATCACTCTCGCGTATATCCATTCGCGGGGCACGTCGCATCATGTTTCGCCCGCAGGGTCTTGTCGCTCTACGAAAAACTCGCGGGGGCACCAACGATTTTGCGGGGTTTGTAACTTACAAGTCCTGCGCTAAAAGGTCGCATGAGCCGCACTCTGCCCGAACTTCCTGAATCCTCGCCAACTGAAAGCCGTCCGCTGAACCTCGCCTCCATTCCGAAATCTAGCGCCGCCTCCCGGTTCTGGAATGCCTGGCTCTTGCGAATTTTCCTGATCGCCGCCTTCTGCGCTATTACTGTGAGCCTGGCTCCGTTTGGATTACATCGCTGGGCGGCCGCAGGTGTGGGACTTTCGCTTTCGCTGGCGATTGTCGCCGGCGAATACCGGCTGCGCAATTCGCCGGCCACCGCCCTTCTCGGCGGCGTGATGGGAGGCCTCTGCGGTGCACTCGCCGCCTTGCTCGTGGCCATACTCATCTTCGGCACATCGGCGCCGGAGCCCACGAAATCTTTTCTTGCCTACGCTGCACTTCTCGCATTCGGCTACGTCGGCATCATGCTCGGCTCGCAAAAAGCTATTTTCTTCAAGCCCGAATCGCTGCAGGGAATTTTGCGTCCGCACGTTGCTCCATACTCGCCGCACGAGGACGGGAAACTCCTCGATACCAGTGTGCTGATTGACGGCCGCATCGCCGAAATCTGCGAAGCCCACTTCCTCGATGGTCCCTTGTTGGTCCCGCAATTCGTTCTGCATGAACTTCAGATGATCGCCGATTCCGCTGACAGTATGCGCCGTCAGCGTGGCCGACGCGGCCTGGAAGTTTTGCAGCGCATTCAGAAAATGCAAACCATCGAAGTCCGCATCCTTGACGACAATCCCAACGGTTCGAATGAGGTGGACCGCAAACTGGTCGAGCTGGCTCTCCGCCTGCACGCCAAGATCGTCACCAACGATTTCAATCTCAACAAAGTTGCCAGCGTTCAGGGCATCAGCGTCCTCAACGTCAATCTCCTGGCCAACGCCGTGCGCCCCGCGTTTCTTCCCGGCGAAGGCATGCGCGTCTTCATCCTGCGCGAAGGCAAGGAAGTCAATCAAGGCGTCGCATATCTCGAAGATGGAACTATGGTCGTGGTTGACGGCGCGCGTCGCCTCATCAACAAAACCGTGGACATTCTCGTCACCTCCGTCCACCAGACGCCGGCCGGCAAAATGATTTTCGGCCGCATTGACGAGCACAACGACGCGGCGCCCGCGGCCAAGCCGGCCGCAGCAGCCGGCCGCAACTCCCGCCCCGGTTTCCCCGAATCCGCCGAGTAACCCCTCAGTCGATTTTATTGCGCGAGGCAGGATGCCGCCTCGTTTCCATGCGCCGCTTAAGGTAAACTGAATCTCTTGGGGCCACGGCCGCGGGGCACACCTGAGGGACCATCCGCTTCCCGATTTCCCCAAAATTTCCGATGACTAAAATCAGTGCCATCTTGCCCGCCGCTGGAATGGGCACGCGCATGGGCCGCGAAACGCCCAAGCAGTTTCTGGAGCTCGACGGCGCCCCGATCTTCCTGCACACCCTGCGCCGCCTTGCCACCTGCGACGCCATCACCGAAATCATTCTTGCTACCCGCGCCGATGAAGTGCAGCGCATAGAAGAACTTTGCCGCCAGGAAAAATTCCGCCAGTCCGTGCATGTCGTCAAAGGGGGATCCACGCGCCAGGAATCCGTCGCCGCGGCCCTCGAACACGTCAGCGGTGATGTCGAACTGGTCGCCGTTCATGACGCGGTTCGCCCTTTCGTCACTCGCGAGCAAGTTGCCCGCGTCATCGAAGAAGCCCGCAAATGCGGCGCTGCAATCCTCGGCACTCCCGCGATGGACACCGTAAAGGAAGTAAAGCGCAGCAGCCTGCCGCAGGATGTGGCGCTCATCACTGGAACCATTCCTCGCGAACGCATCGTGCTCGCGCAAACGCCGCAAGTCTTTCACACCAAACTGCTGAAAGAAGCTTTTGCCAGAGCCGCTGCGGACGGCGTTAATGCTTCCGACGAAGCCGGTTTGGTTGAACGCCTCGGCCACGATGTCCACGTTGTCCACGGCACCGAGCGCAACATCAAGATCACCAAGCCTTCCGATATGGAACTCGCCCGCTTCTATCTCGACCTTGAAAGAGCCAAGGCTCACCAGGCATGAAATTCTTCTATGAGTAACGTACGCTGCGGCATCGGCTACGACCTACACCGCCTAGCGGAAGGCCGCCCACTCGTCATTGGCGGCATCACTGTCCCCTTCGACAAAGGCCCTGTCGGCCATTCGGACGGTGACGTCTTGGCGCACGCCATGTGCGATGCGTTGTTAGGCGCAGGCAGCCTAGGCGATATCGGCACGCATTTCCCCGACACCGATCCCAAGTGGAAAAACGCCGACAGCCTGAAATTTCTTGAGTACACGCAAAAGCTCTTAGACGAAAAGTGCCTGCACATTGAACACATCGATGCCGTCGTGATTGTGGAAAAACCGAAACTCGGCCCGCATTTTCCAAAAATGCGCGAAGCCCTGGCAAAATCGCTACGCGTCCCCGTAGAATCCGTCCACCTGAAAGCCAAGACCAACGAAGGCGTAGACGCTGTCGGCCGCGGCGAAGCCATAGCCGCATATGTAGTAGCAACCGTAATCGCCGACTAGAGATCGCATCAGTCGCAATATCCATCCCGCTCGCGCACTATGACGAGCCGTCATTCCGAGCGGAGTCTGCGCAGCGAGCCTGCCAGCCGCAGGCAGGGAATCTCTCTTAATCTTCGATGCCAACGCCGCCACCAATGCCAAACCAAGAACCCCCGCCATCCATCGAAAACAATTTCACCGCCCACGACGTTGTACAAATCCTCCGCGAACAAAACTGGCACACCAGCGAACTCACAGCCGAACAATTCACCTGGTGCGAACACGTCGCAACTCTCCTCGGCCCACAATGCGTCGGTCGCGAAGCGCTTGAAAATCTACTCAGTCTGGTCTTTCATTACGACGCGCAAGAAATTCTGTCGCACACCGACTCGCACGCCGCATTATCCCGTTACGCCGCACGCGATGCGTTACGCCAACTCGCCTCACTGCTACTCGACCCGGTCCCGCTGAACTCAGATCGCCTCCGCGAAATCGTCGACATCATGAAAACCAATCTGGACATCCGCGGCCGCGAACTCTTTCAAACCTTGCGTCTGTCACTGGCAGGCCGCCCCGGCGAAGGCGACCTCGATCGCGTAGTCCTTCTCCTCGACGAAGGTGCCGCCGTAGATTTCACGACTCCTGTAAAGTCCGCTCGGGCCCGCATCATCGAATTCTGCTCCGCGCTCGACTGACTCCCACTGCACTTCCCATACGGGCACGGCATGCCGTGCCCGTACTTCCTCTTCAGCCGTACGGCTACCTTCAGATGGCATCGTTCTGTTTGTTCTGCTGTTTCGCTGTCCTTGTAGCGGCCGCCGTCTGTGGCGGGCATCGCTTAAAATCTCGCGGCGTTGTCGCCGGTCCAAACGCTGCTTAGTGCAATTCAGCCACGAACGCCCGCATTTCGCGCAAAACTTCCGCCTCATTCGATAAAAACACAAAGTGATTCGCATCCCATAGCTCAACTACGCGCGCTCCCCCCGCCGCGCTGCTGATTCTCTTGATTCGATTCTTCGTCATTCCTACATAAGTGCCATACAGCGCTTCGACGATCGTGCGGTCTCCGGCGTCAGTCAGATGATTTTGCCGTATCTGGTCCTGCGGAAGCGGTGGATATCCCACAAAAGCCAATACCGGCACGCGAATCTGCGAGTAATCATGCTTGCCGCCGTCTGCGCCGCCTGCCATGATCGCTTGGGGAACTGAGGCAGGAGTAGTGCGGTCACCAACACTTCCATCCGGATTCTCGGCAAAATCATTGCGCCATTCGGCCTCGGGGATAGCAATACCCTGGGTCCGCGTTCGCCAATCGCGGTACGCCGCAAAGGATTTCAAGTCGGAACGTGAAGGCGCGGGTGGTTTGCGCGTCGATTCCGGCAATTAGCGGAGAGCGCATCGTAGTCTGTCCAGTCATCGCCGGCGTCATTCAAGGCGTCGAGGTACATCAGCCCGCCGACGCGATCGTAATGATGAATGCCAAGCCGTGACAGTTCGTTCCCGGCAACGGAGTGGCCCGCCGCGACCGGCGAAACCAGCTTGAGTGCATCGAAGACTCGCAGGTCATCCTCTGCCAGCCGCTCCTCTGTGTTTACGGCGAGTTGGAGATTCGCGGAGTGCTGGAAACCGAGCAAGGCACGGAACTTTCATCAGTCAACAAAAGGTGCGGCGCGACGACGCCGAGCGGCAGCGCAGCCTGAATCAATTGATCGGCGATTTTATCGCACGCGCCGGTTCCGCGGGATTCACCGCGCGTGATTCTTCCGTAGGGACAATGTCAGTAATCCGGCGGCTATGGCGAAGAGCGTCGACTGCCACAGGTGGTTGCCCACTGCCGTGCCAATGGTCGCCCGTATGTCGGACAAAAAGTTCAGGATCATTTGGATTTATCCTTTCTTGCCAGCTTTCGGAGGATTTTTCCAGCTTCCTTTACATCGTTGAGCGTGAGTTTGCCGGATTCGATTAGGTGTGCCATTAGCCTCCAGACGATAAATGGTCGTCTGAATCGTCGTGTAGGCAGGTCTGCCTTTTTCGGGAAAAGTTTCCTGAATCACGCGGATGGAGGCTTCGCCCTGGGCCCACAATACCTCCATGATTTGAAGTTCGAGCTTCGTCAATTTTGGTTCGGTCATTCTTTTCTACTACGCTCGTGTTAAATACTACTATCACAATAGTTATTGTCAAGTCTTTTGTAGGTGGTAGGATCCTCGGTGTGATCTGAGGGGATTGGACAAACGCAAGTCCTTCCATTGAGAAGGCCGGTTTCACGCGACCGAGACGGCGGACCAGCTATTTCGCAGTCGGCGCTAACGTCTTCAATCGCTCTTTCTTGATTTTCACAATCATGCCAGCGTTGCGATCGGCGACCTCGCTCACTCTGTATTCCGCAGAAGTGCCCAGCACCTGTGCCACCTCGGATGGCGTTAATTTATATTCTTCGGTTAGCCAGCTCGCCATGTTTGCTGTCGCTTCGCGAAATGCATCGTCCAGCGAACCAGCCAGTCCCATAGCCATCAAATGCGTAGCGGACTCCACCCGTGGTCCGGGCACGTGCTTGTTGGGAATCACGTCCACCGTCACTTCGACATCCATCGAAGTCTCCAGCGCATTGCCGTTCAGTTCGCCATCACCTTGAGCGGCGTGTCCATCGCCGAAGTACAGCAAAGCTCCGGGAACATTCACGGACAGGTACACCGTCGCGCCTTCGATGATTTCATTGAAGTCCATGTTTCCGCCGTAACGGCCGGAATCGCCGGTGCCCGGAGCGGCCTGCGTGATTCCCGGAGCAACCGCTACGCAACCCAGCATTGGGCGCAGTGGAACAGAATAGTGCGTCAAATGCTCCGCTGGTTTTTCTGGAGAAGCGATCCCATTCGCCAAGTCGAGATGCCAGCGAACATTCTTGAAGCCATCCTTCATTTTTACGGCCCAATCGCTGTCCAGTCCGCGTCCGACGATCCCGTCGTCGCTGATTGCATAATCGCGATTCAGTCGAAGCCGCGTGATGTGCACAGCGAGCGTGTCTCCGGGCGCTGCAGTTTCAATGTAGAAAGGGCCGGTTTCAGGATTGCCGCCCAGAACCCGTGTGACGCCTTTTTCGTCCGTCCCGCCGGCATCAACCGTGGTGGCGTGAATCGTATCTCCAGGAGCAACCGTCAGCACCGGTTTATTCTCAGCGGAAAATCGCCGGTAGAAAGTGGTAGGCACAAATTCGTGGCGTTTTGCGGCGCCTTCGCGACGTGTTGCAACCGGTGTCGCGGTGAAAGAGTGTTTTTCTGGATGAGTAGGATCGCTCGAGTCCGTGAAGATCACTGAACCCGCCATTGTGCCGTCGCTTAGAGTGGCGTTTCCTTCCTCGGTCCCGCCGTGTTCATCCTTGGCCAGAAAATGAATGCGACCACCGGAGACGCTGCCTTCCAGTTTGTCGCCATCAAAGTTGCCCGTCAACTTTTTACCCTGCTGCTCCAGCAACAATCCGAAATAAATTGGCGAACCAAAAAAATCGGCGTTGACCACCCAACGTCCGCTCAGAGCGCCAGTCGCGGTAGTATTCGGTTTCGCTGCATCCTGCGCGGCGATCGCGCGGACGAACAGTAGCGACACACTCAGAAGAATCAACGACAGGATTTTGCGCATGGGAATCTCTCCGGCTTGTCAGTTTAGACGAAAAGCTTCGTAGGCGGTTAGCTTCCACTTTGCGCCTACTAAAGTGCGAAGTTAAACTGTAAAGCCCATGGAAAAGCTGACCGGTATTCACGCGGTGAAAGAAGCGCTGGAAGCGGGGCGTCCGCTGGAATATGTGCTGGTTGCAAAAGGCCGGCAGGACACGCGTGCGGAGGAAATTATCCAGCTTGCGCGGCGCAACGGAATTTCCGTGCGTTTTGAAGAACGCGCGCAACTCGATCGCAGCGCAGGAACGCGTGATCATCAGGGAGTTGTAGCGATTGGCGCGGCGCGCAAGGCCAGCACCTTCGAGGATATTCTTGCTGCCGCGAATCATGAAAAAAGCAAGCCAGGCTTGATTGTTTTGCTGGACGGCGTCGAAGATCCGCACAACCTCGGCGCGATTATTCGTACCGCGCTCGCTGCCGGCGCGCACGGCGTGGTTATTCCGGAACGCCGCGCAGCAGGCCTTACAGACACAGTTGCGCGCGCATCCGCAGGCGCGCTCGCCCACCTGCCGGTCGCAAAAGTCACCAACCTGGTTCGAACCATGGAACAGTTGAAAGAAGCCGGCTACTGGCTGGTGGGCTTGGACGAACGCGCCGACAAAAGTTACACCGAAGTGGACTACACTTCGCCGACGGGAATTGTACTGGGCGGCGAAGGCGGCGGCCTCCACGAACTTACCCGCAAACGCTGCGACTTCGTAGTCTCTCTCCCAACGTCCGGCCCGGTGAAATCGCTAAACGTTTCAGTCGCCAGCGGCGTAGTCCTCTTCGAAGCCCTCCGCCAGCGGCACGCAAAGAAATGAAAGAGAGATTCCTCGCCTCGCTCGGAATGACGGCTAAAACTACTTGTCGTATTGAATTAGGGAAAAGACGTCGAGACCGGGCAGTTTGGCGCGGCCATTCAAAAAAGTTAATTCTACGGCGAAGGCGGTGCCTTCTACTTTGCCGCCGAGTTTTTGAATGAGCTTTGCGGTGGCGGCGGCGGTGCCTCCGGTTGCGAGGAGGTCGTCGCAGACGATGACGCGGTCGCCCGGTTTGATGGCGTCTTCGTGAATTTCGAGGGTGTCGGTGCCGTATTCAAGCGCGTAGGAAACGGCAGCGGTTTTGGCGGGAAGCTTTTTTGGTTTGCGCACCGGCACGAATCCCGCGCCCAGACGATACGCAAGTGCCGGCGCGAAAATGAAGCCGCGTGCTTCGATGCCTGCCACAATATCAATCTCGTGATCCCGGAAGTGGCCGCATAGCCGGTCAATCAGCGTGTGGAACCCTTGCTTATCTTTCAGCAGCGTAGTGAGGTCGTAAAAAAGGATTCCCGGCTTCGGATAGTCCTTCACTTCGCGAATCAGTTTTTTCAAATCATCCATTCCCGCTCCCTATAGATTTGCAATGTCGTATTTACAAACGGCACGCAGCCATATTGGCTACGCTACCGAGAGGCACACAGACTGAAGTCTGTGCTACAGATTCGCAACCAAGTTGACTCTACTGATCGTACGTGATGCTGAATTCTTGCGCGAACTGTGGATCAAGCTCGGTGGACTCTTCGACAACATGCTGGACCATGGCGCCGCGCGGGCCGCGTTCGATGAGCGTGCGCAGGCGCGCCAGTTTTTCCGGCGATCCGATGGCATAAACTTCAACGCGGCCATCGCGAAGATTGCGCACATAGCCGGAAACATGCAGGCGCTCGGCTTCATCCTGCGCAAAATAGCGGAAGCCGACACCTTGTACGATTCCGGAAATCAAGTAGCGGCGAGCGATATGATTCGTGGTCATTAAATTAAAAATTGTAGCATTGTCGGTTCGGAATACGATGCGTTGCAGCCTGCCGCGACGAAATCAAAGCAAAGCGGCGGTTTTTTGCGTTCACTTGGTGCTCACCGACTGGGGCGTTAAACTCATTCTGGCACTTGTTTCGAGAAGCGATGCCATCTCGCGTCAGGCTGCCATCCCGGACTTGCGAGCATCTTACGAGATGATGACGAGCCTGGAAAATCGGGAAATTCTAACAGTCTTATGAATGCGTTCCAAAAAGCTTTCGTAATGATGGCGCTCATAATTTTTGGCGCTGCTGGCGTAAGTGCGCAGGATGCCAGCGGGCCGTTGGCCCCGCCGCCGGAGCATGATGTTCATCGGGTTACGACTACCCAACCGGCGGAAGTTCCACCGGCGTTGGCCCCCGCGGAAATCATCAAGGAATTTGCCGCCAAGGAAGAGAAATTTCTGCGCGCGCGCGTTCAGTATGGCTACAAGAAATCGATCAAGCTGACTGAGTTCGGCCGCGATGGCCAGCCCGGCGGTGAATATCAATTGACAGTACAAATGGTGCTGGATTCGGACGGCCGACCCTATGAAAAAATTGTGGATCAAAAGCAATCGACGCTGCATGCGCTGACTCTTACTCCGGACAATGTGAAGATCATCGGGCACTTGCCGGCGTATCCTCTGATTCCGCAGCAACTGGCGAAATATGACTTGCGTTATGTGGGCACGGAAAAAGTGGACGAGATCGACTGCTACATTATCGATGCCAAACCGAAATTGCTGGAACGCGCGCAGGCTCTATTTCAGGGCGTGGTGTGGGTGGACAAGCAATATCTGGAAGTGGTGAAGACCTACGGGAAATGGGTGACGGACCTGGGCGACGAGCATGCGCCGGAATTGCCGTTCACCAATTTCGAAACTTATCGCGAAAATGTGGAAGGGAAATACTGGTTTCCGAATTACGCCCGCTCGGATGAGTATCTGCACTCAAAGGATAGCGGAGACATTCCAGTGCGGCTGGTAATCAAGTGGACGGATTTTAAGCCGTTGGTGGCGAGCGCGGCACCGGCTCCTGCTGCGGTGGACGCTGCAAAGCCTAAGCCTTAAAGAGTTCGCTGTCTAAAGTGCAAGGTAAGGACGGTAAGGACCCGGCCACCCCCTCCCCCTGTTTTTTGTAAGTATTCATTCTAAAGATGGTTAAAGTCCTTTGTTTTTATACACTTTGTAAGTGCGGAGAACAAAGGACTTAGCGGGAGAGTTCTTGCGGCGTGCAGAGAGTGCGAATCTAGCGTCCCGCGCGGCTTCAAACAATAGATGAACCATAACGTAGTCCGAATAGCGGATGGTGCCGGGCGTGAGCTTGCGCGAGGAGGTGAAGGATTCGAAGTTGACTCGCAGGGTCGAGTTGGATTCGAGCGTTGTGGCTTTATTGCGGAGAGCAATGAGGAGATGGGATAGGTCCGTGGGTGATGAGGTTGAGGCGGGGGTTTGTGCCTGAGCGGACGAGAGACCGAAAAGCGTGAGGAGAAGAGCGACTGGCAATGCTAGTAAGAAGCGCTTCATCAATGCGTCCACTCCAAAGACCTTGATGATACGACGAAAGGGCATGAGCCAAGAGAATCCAAAGCCGGGCCGCACCCTTACGGTCAATCGCGGAATTGAAGAAGGGCGGCGGGGAGTTCGGTGATGGATTCGAGGAGGAGGTCGGGTTTCGCGGCGCGGAGGCGTTTTTCGGTGGGGAAAGGGCCGAGGATGGCGATGGCGGCGCGTACGCCGGCGCTGCGAGCCATTTGCAGGTCTTCGGGGGAGTCGCCTACATAGACCGTTTCTTTGGGATGCAGGCCCATGCGGCGTAAGGCGAGGCGTAGCGGTGCGGGATGCGGTTTGCGAAGGCGGGTGTCGCCGCTGCAGACGTGGGCGGCGAAGTGATGCCAGAGTTTGAATTCGTGGAGTTGGCGGTGGACGCGATCGCGGTCGCCGCTGGTGACCAGACCCAGTGCGTGGCTGCGAGCAAGTTGCCCGAGGACGCGACGTGCGCCGGGCAAAAGTTTTGGGCGATGTTTGGCGTAGTGTTGGCGCCAGACTTGGTCGGCGTCGTCGTATTTGGCGCGGGGGAGATTCGCCGCGCGATAGACGTTGTACCAGTTGGGTGAGTAATGCCGTTCGAGTTCGGCGAGGTCCCAGGGAATTTGCATTTCAGCAAACATGGCGAGGTAAGCGGCGGTGTCTGCGGCGTAGGAGTTAAGGAGCGTGCCGTCCCAGTCGAAGAGAACGCCTTTGAGAGGGTGGTTGCGGGAGTTTTTCATGAGGGGTCGTGCCGTCACATTCGGACATTTCAAGTTTACGGCAAGACGGGCGTCCACGAAAAAGTGTGACGCCGAGCCGCCCTAAGGGCGGCACTACGTTCGGAATTGGGAGTTTCGAGCGCGCGGAGAAGTTGTCAGGACGGATTGGACCGCAAGGCGGCAGCTGGCCTGCCTGCAGCAGGCTGGCGCATTCCAAGAACGCCCCGCCTCCCTTCGAGGCTCAGGGTAAACAGAAGGCGGCCGCTACCTGGAGAAGAGCACAGTCCCTTTGAGACTCAGGGCAAGCAGGAATGGCTGTGCCACGAAGGAAAGAAAAGAAAGGAAAGAAAGAGCAACGACATAAAGTCGCTGCCAGATACGCCCCAGAAAAAAGTGCTTACGAGTCAGGCGCAGGTGTGGTCAGCGGGGACGTTGTCGTCGCGATCGAATTCCAGTTCGTCGAACGAGGCGGCAATGCCGAACCAGCCGGGCATAGCGGCAGGTTCGAGGCGGGTGACGCGGGCTTTGCTGACGATGACCACATTTCCACGGCCCAGGGGGCGGCTGACCAGGACCACTTCGAGTTCGACGACGGTGTCGAGAGGTAGTTTGCGAGGGCATAGGAAGAAAACACCGGTGGAGCTGATGTCGCGCGTGACTAGAGTAATCGGAAAATCTTCGGGGCGGCCGGCTACGCCGCGGAGGCGCAGGGGCAGGCGAAGGGACGCTCTGGG
>WNFE01000122.1_pt1 | contig 50959 bp, 43 predicted proteins | sample 5400451 | NCBI WGS metagenome assembly WNFE01 (sample SAMN13153344, study PRJNA577476) | soil metagenome | isolation source: 200 cm saprolite under Douglas fir tree site 2 hole 2 | place: USA:California | collected 2015-04-18
AACGGCACCACCCTCGAGTACGAAGAAACGTTGATGCGCCAGGGATTTGCATTCGTAAATCCCAACGCCGCCAGAAGTTGCGGCTGCGGCAGCTCCTTCACGGCGTAAAGCAGACTAGGTTTGTAGTGCCGGGCTTAGTGCACCCTGAGTTTCCAAAGGGCCCGGCTCTTGGATTTCACCCGGCTGGCGAACTCGCCAGCCTTTTCGCTTTTTGACGGGGAAAAAGGGGTCAGCACCCGCTTCTTCGCCACAAAATAGGAACTATAGTTCCTATTATTTCGCCTAAATTTGCCGTAACTGCAGTGACCACAATCGCTTACGGGAGGAAGTGCAGCTTCGCCATGACCGCCCTGTCTCAAGCCCAAAAAGCCTCGCAAGACTACTTCGCAGTCTTTGGGCTGCCGCGCAAACTTTCGGTCGATCTAACCTTGCTGGAGCAAAAATTTCTGCAGCTCAGCTGGAAATTGCATCCGGATAATTTTGTAAACGCACCTGAACAGGAACGCGAACTGTCTCTGAAAAAAAGTAGCGAACTGAATGATGGCTACCGCGCGCTGCGTGATCCGCTGAGGCGCATCGAACACCTTTTGGAAATTGAAGGCGAACGCAAGGAAGGCCAAACTAAGCAGCAGGGCTGAACGAATCGCTCGGCGAATTACGGGATGCCAATGAATCCGGCGGCAATCTCGCTGAATTGAAAACAAAATTGCAATCCGCCGAAACTAATTTTCAGGACAAACTACGAGAAGTAGATGTCCAGTTGCAATCAGCCGCAAGAGATTGGGATGCCGCAGTGGATGCAAACGCAGATGAAACGGGGCGCAAGCAAATTTTTGCGCGGATGAATGAGTTACTGAATCGCCGTTCGTATATTAGGAATTTAGTTGCCAACGTGGCAAAGGAATTGGAAGCATAATGCGCTGCCAGAAATTTGCCGTCCATCGGCCAGCAGGGGCGGAACATGAACCACGAGCAGCGAAAAATGTCTCAGAGGTTTTTGACTGATGGGGAAAATTGTCGGAATCGATCTTGGCACCACTAACAGTCTTGTTGCGTATCTCGATCCGCAGACCAAACAGCCGAAGTGTATTGTCGGCCCGCACGGGTCGACGCTCTGTCCGTCGGTGGTGAGTCTCGACCCGGATGGAAACATTGTTGTTGGCGAGTCGGCCCGCCGACGCTTGTTGACGCAGCCGGAACGCACCATCTATTCCGTGAAACGGCTGATGGGCCGCGGTGTAAGAGACATTCAAGATGAGTTGAAGCTTTTTCCATTTCGCCTGGATCCGTCCAGCAGCAATGTGATTCGCGTGCGTCTGGGCGAAAAGGTTTTTACTCCGCCGGAAATTTCCGCGTTCATTTTGCGTGAACTGAAAAACTGGGCTGAGGCCTTCTTCGTAGAAGCCGTTGACCGCGCGGTCATCACTGTGCCCGCTTACTTCAATGATGCGCAGCGCCAGGCCACCAAAGACGCAGGGAAAATAGCCGGTCTGGAAGTGCTGCGCCTCGTTAACGAACCGACTGCTGCTGCGCTTGCCTACGGCTTGCACGAAAAACAGCGCGGCAAAGTAGCGGTGTACGATCTCGGTGGCGGCACGTTCGATATTTCTATTCTCAAGTTAATTTCAACGGAGGAAGGCGATATCTATCAAGTGCTCTCGACCAACGGAGACACTCACCTCGGCGGCGACGATATCGACAATCTGTTGCAGGCTTTCGTGCACGAAAAGGTTTTACAGACGGATGAGATTGATTTCTCGCCGCATGGCGAAATCGCGCAAGAACTGCGCAAAGCGCTGATTGCGGTCAAGCACGAACTCTCCGAAAAAGAATCCGCGACGCTTAAATTTCCGCTGCCCAACGGAAAAATATTCACGCAGAAATTTACGCGCGGCACTTTCGATGCTTTGATCCGCTCGGTTGTCGATCGCTCGACAGGACCGGTGAAGCTTGCGCTTGCTGATGCCAAACTGAAGCCCGAGGAAATCGATGAAGTGGTTTTGGTGGGCGGCACTACGCGCACCCCGCTGATTCGCCGCACAGTACAGGGTGTTTTCGGACGTACGCCACACACCGAATTAAATCCCGACGAGGTTGTTGCGCTGGGGGCTGCGGTGCAAGCCAACATTCTCGAACACGGCGTTAGCAACATGCTGCTGCTGGACGTCACGCCGCTCTCGTTGGGAATTGAAACCTATGGCGGCGCGGTTGCAAAAATAATCTCGCGCAATTCGCCGATTCCCGCGAGCGCGCAGGAAATGTACACCACCGGTGTGGACAACCAGACCGGCATCGACATTCACGTGTTGCAGGGGGAACGCGAACTGGCTAAAGATTGCCGGTCGCTCGCGCGATTTACGCTGAAAGTTCCGCCAGCGCCCGCCGGGCTTCCACGCATCGAAGTAAAATTTCTTATTGACGCCAACGGCATCCTGCAGGTTGCAGCGAAAGACCTACGCACCGGCGAGCAGCACTCCATCGAAGTGCAGCCCAGCTACGGCATCAGCGATTCCGAAATCGAGCGAATGTTGGAAGAGTCGATCGAATACGCCGAGCAGGATTTCGCAGAGCGGCAGGCGATCGAAGCGCGCACAGAAGCCGAAACCATTCTGGCGGCCACCGCGAAAGCGCTGGCCAATCCGCAATCCAGTGTGCTGCCATCCGAAGAACGCGCTAAGATCGATTCTGCCGTGCTGGCGTTGAAAGAATCGACCAGCGGCAGCGATTATCGGCTGATGCGCAAGAAGATTGACGAGTTGAACGGGGCTACGCAGCATCTGGCCGAAGTTATGATGAATAGCGCAGTGAACAGCGTGCTTCAGGGCAAGAGGCTAGAAGATTTCTGATACACCAGCTGGCTGGAATTGTCGGGAGGGAAGTGAAAAATGGGCGGCAGTAATCCGTATATTGAAGAAGTAAAATACAAACCGGCAACCAAGAAGTTCAAGGTCACGTTTCTGCCCAGTGGCAAGACGATGGAAGTCGATCCGGAGAAAATTCCTTATGGCCACAATGGCCTGCCGGGCAGCATTCTGGATTTTTCCGAAGCACTCAAGGCCGGGCTGGATCACGCTTGCGGCGGAGTTTGCGCCTGCTCTACCTGCCACGTCATGGTGAAAGAAGGCCTGGAATCCTGCAACGAAGCGACGGATGCGGAACTCGATGAACTGGACGAAGCGCCGGGGATTACGCCGAAGTCGCGGCTGGGCTGCCAGACTGTGCCAGACGGCACCACCGACATCGTGGTGGAAATTCCCGGCTGGAACAAAAACTACGCCAAGGAATTAGATCATTAACCACGGAGAAAATTCGCTCGGCACGAGTACATCATCAAGTAGAGAGATTCCTCGCTGCGCCGGCCTGCGCAGGCAGGCTCGGAATGACGGACACCTTGAATCATATTGAATGTTTGGAAAACGACGGAATCAACGATAAATTCCACAAGGAGCCAGAATGGCCGCAACGTTTGATTGGGATAATTTTGAAGACATCGCCATTGCGCTGACCGACAAATTTCCGGACGTTGATCCCTATACCGTACGTTTCACGGACATGCACAAGTGGATCACCGAGCTTCCCGGATTTTCCGGAGACCCCGCTAAATCCAACGAGGGAAAACTGGAAGCCATTCAAACCGCCTGGCACGAGGAATGGGCCGACCGCACGAAGTCATAGAGTGCGCGCTGCGTGCGCTCTATTGCAGATAAGTTCTGCGAAGATATTCGGCGGTAGAGTCGTCCAGGCTGGAGTAGTTGGTTCGCAAAGCCTGTAGCATTGCATTTTCGCCGGACGATTCCGTGCGTTCCGCATCGATCAAGCGATCGAGCCCATCGCTGCCGGAATCGGCTTCAATTGTTTCGACAACTGCGAGCGCCCAGGCATACGCGTAGCGTGCTTGCCCGCTCGACAACACCATCCACGGCCCGTCGAGATAGCGCAACGGTTTTCCTTTTCCGTCCTGATAGAACGCCACCAATTGTGCCGCGTCCGCTCCTGTACGCCGGCCTTCCATCCACTGCGCGACGCCTTCCTGTAGCCAGGTCGGGCAGCGTCCTGCGGTTTTTTGATACACAAAACTGTGTGTCAATTCATGTTTCAGAATTCTTGCGAGCAGATCGGAAACTGTTTCCAGTCCCTGCACCGGAACGCGAATACGTCCATCATTCAGGCCACCCGCCCAGCCTGGCACTCGCGTGACATCAAAAAAGCTTTCCTGGGTGTAGAGGATCACAGCGATTTGTTCCGGCGGGGTGTAATGCAATTCTGATTTCAGTACCTGAAATTGATCTTCCAGTGTGTGAATCACTTCAGAGGCCAGCTGGCGGCTGGCGCCTCCGTGATAGCGCAATACAAAGTGGCTGGATTCACCTTCACGGAAATCGCCTTCTGCGTCTCTGTCGCGTTTGGCTTTTTCTAATAGAGCGGCAACACCTTGACTGGGACGAATCTTTTGCGCTGTCTGTAAATCTACGATCGCTGCGTCGAGCTGGTTCATGCGGTAGTGGGTGTAGCCCGACCACGCGGCCAGGTTTGGCGATTGCGGAGAAAGTTTTCTGGCCTTCTCAAGTAGTTCCAGAGCAGAGCTGTATTCACTCTTCATCAGCTGCGCGTAGATGCGGCCGTCCAAGCTGGCCAGCACCAGGTCGCGCTGACGGCCGGCGAAAGGCTCCATCGCTTCGAACTGTTCGAGTGCCTTGTCCGGTTCATGTTGCTCAAGTTCGAATTCCCCTGCGGCCAGATGAGCCAATGCGGCACGGGTGATCGCGGTTGGTCCGCCACGCGAAGCTTGCGCCTCCAACGTCGAGATCAAACCGGCATCGATTACACCTTCCTTGACAACATCGTTTTTCATCGCCGCATAGCCGTTTGCTGTCGGCGTCGCAGGACGCTCGAGCGGCATGTCCGCTGCTGAACCATGCGGCGATTCGGAGCTGGCCGCGCTGCGTCCAGAAATAACCGCTGGAGTTGAACTCGCTACCCGTTCCAGGCTTCTGCAATCTACAAAGCCAATCCGGTTTGCCTGCGCCGATGGGCGAACTCCGCACCAGCTTTTGCCGCCCTGATCCATGCGCAAATCCACATAGACGGTGATGCCTTTTTTGAGCGTGGAAACCTGCTCGCTGGAAGCGTCCATTTCCAGAAATACGGTGACAGTGTCGGCTTTTACGGTTGCATCGGTGGCCGCGGTAGGCATCTGGGAACGCTGGCCAGGAGTGGTGGCAGGGAAACAAAAACCGTTCAGAGCAAAGAGGAAAAATACCGCTCGCTCGATGGTTAACGATCGCGCCACGTCAAGACTCCGTTCGTACAAATCGATTATCAAAAAGTACGATGCTGGCGGCTCACCGTCAAGCGCTGTGCAATCTCGTTCCGCGTACACTGCACTACAGTACAATTGCAGCAGAATGGCGGATTCCCAGCATTTCCCTTATAATTGTGAAAGTAGTTTTCGCTCCATGCCGCTATGGTGCAACGGTTAGCACGTAGCCCTTTCAAGGCTAAAATACGGGTTCGATTCCCGTTAGCGGTACCAAACTTCTTCTCCTGAAGTAATCCCCGTTTCGGATGCCATTACAACAAAATCTTAAAAGACAAAACGGAGATGCGCGCCGGCGCTGCGAGGAGCGGCTACGGCGGTGCCGGAAAAAAGTCCGGAGAAATTCAGGACATTTACGCGATCGGTGAGATTGGCTGCTTCGATTTGCAGATTCAGGCTGCGACTTTCTTTCCTGTATAGCTCTACGCCGAAGGCGGCACCTAACGAAAAATTTGGCCGTACCCGGCCACGATCGAAATTTATGCGCGATAGAATTTCTGGTCCATATTGCGCCAGAAGAAAATTCATGTCGATGCTGGTGGGATCGAGTTCCACCGGCAGGCCACTGCCATAATCGGCGGTGGCCGCCACCCACGCCCGCTTGGCGATTTGCGTGCGGACGCTGGCGCGAACGGTGTTCCGCTGGTCTTGGGTTACTGCAAATTTCCCGGTATCCGTTAGGACGTCGCTGGCTTCACTGCCGAGAAAGAGTCCGCCGGTGGTGGGCCCTTGCGCGATCGCGGATTGATTCGAATAGCTCAAGAACCCTGAGAACCTGTGCCAGTCCGCAATGGTGAGACGCAATTCTTCTCCGAAAATACGCGCTTTGTTGAACGCGATTGGAAAGCTTACTCCCGTGTCCAGCAGCACATCGTCATCGGCAAAATCGCGAAAATTGCGGCGGAACACATTGGCATCGAGGCGCAATCTTGCAAAGAGGGCCTGGGAAATTCCGCCTTCGAAATAGTTACCGCGCGACGGCCGTACCGGGAGCCGCAGAACTGCGGAATTTAACGAAATAACTTGCGAAGAACTGGCGAGCAAAATATTTTCCATGGCGGGCGTCTGGAAAACGCGGTCGTAGGAAACATGCAGCAGTATTTTCCAGCGGTCAATGTAGCGCGATACGCCAACGCGCGGGCTGAGAGCCGATTCGCCGGCGACAAATCCATAATGATCGAAGCGCAGCCCGGCACTGACGTTCCAGTTTCCCTGGTGAAAATTATCCTGAACGTAGAAGGCGGGCTCGATATCCCACTGGTGCTTGGAGAATGCAAACTGTACTGCGGTGCCAGGTTCGAACTGCGACGTGTCAGTGATCTGATAGGTGAGCGCTTCGTGTACTGGTGTGAAGAGCGAGTCCACTCCCGCCTTCCAATCGTGATGTCCGGCATGACCCGCAACGTCGGCGCGCGCGTAACCTTCGCGGTAGCCGCGATCCTGCGAAACGATAATGGGAGTGGCCAGATCGTTCGAGCGCAAGGCGAAGCTGGCATCGCGCACGCTCGCGGAAAGAGTCCACAACAAATTTTCCGAGCTGATGTGCTGGTAATAAATTTGTCCGCTGATTTCGGTATTGTCGCCGTCCTGGCGTTGTCCAGCCTTCTGCTGGACCAGTCCGTTGGGAACGGTGTAACGAGTTTCGCTGTGCGCAATCGTGAATCGCAAGCGATCGCGTTCAGAAAAATCATGCTCATACGCGGCGGAAAATCCATCACCGTTTCCCCAGTTGGTAAAGTTCTGCAGAACTGGGGGATCGAGGTACCGGTCGCTATGAAATCCGCGGCCGCCGAATTCCAGATGATTCTTGCCCGCAGTGTAGCCAATTTCCGCCGTGCCGCTCAGCGAATCGAAGCTGCCGCCCCCGGCCTCGATTCGGCCATGCCATCCCTCGGGAGGATTTTTTTCGGTCGTTAGTTCGATGACGCCGCCGAGTTTGCGTCCATACTCCGCCGGGAAACCTGCGGTCATCACGCGCATCGATTCCACATCGCCGGCGTCGAGAGGCGGCGCAAATGCCGGCGAACGATTCTGCGTTAACGGCATTCCGTCCAGAACATATTGCACCTGGTATTCGGAGCCGCGCGGATGCAGGACTCCATTGGCTTCATAGAGCCAACCGGGTTGATCGTTTACGGCGTCGGAAAGGTCGCGGCCGTCTTGCCCGGCAGTGTGTTCGCGAAGGGCGTCAGAGCCCAACGAATAAATGGTTCCAGTTTCCGACGGGTCGAGGATGGTTGCAGCGTCGGTGACTTCGATTTTCGTGTTCACCGGGGCCACGCCTAAAACGACTGCGACTCGCACCGGGACTTCGCTGCGAACTTCCAGCAAACCGCTCCAGGGCGCGAAGCCCTGCGCGGTGACAGTCAAGCGGTACACGCCGAAGGCCAGTTCAGATGCCAGGTATTTTCCGTCAACAGGAATGGCAAAATTTTTCTTTACCTGGTTGGATTCGCTAACCAGTTCTGCCATGGCGGCAGCGCTTTGTCCTTGCGGATCGCGCACTTCGATTTGCAGCTCGCCGCGTTCGCGCTGAGCCTCCGCGGGATTCGCAAAAACCGCAAGAACAAAGAGGAATGGCAGCGCCGCACGGCAAAGGCAAAGCTGTGCTCGCCACGGGAGCGATTCATGTGACCCGTTTGACATCCACTTTCCAAACTATCACATGGCTGGCGAAGTTTTTCCGCCATGCGAATCGCTGTTTCGGAAATTCGATGAAAACGATAACGTTGCGAGAATTTGACAGGCGACGCTCTTGCTGGCGTTCCTTCAATCGCTCACAATGCCAAAGCCCGATGCGGGCGCATAATCTTTATGACCACCGTGCTCAGTACTGCTGTGTTGCGGTTCTCCGCTGTAGCGTTCGGCTCGCGAATCGTTCCATCGGAAGAAGTGGATGCGGCGTTCGACATGCCGGCGGGAAAGTTGCGCCACCGGGCCGGAATATTATCGCTAGCATATGTCTCTGCGGAGGAGACGGAAGTGACGCTTGCCGCGAGAGCCGCGGCCGAGATGCTGCGAAGCGCGCAGGTTTCGCCAGAGAGACTGGACTGGATCATCGCTGCGAGCGAAACACATCACTCCCTTCCATCGCTCGCGGCGCAGCTGCATGCGGCGACCGGAGCCCGCGAATCATGTGGCGCGTTGGACGTCGGTGGCGGGTGTCTGGGCCTGCCGCATGCACTGGCTGTAGCGAAATCGTTTGTGGAATCCGGGCAGGCACGCGTCGTGCTGGTGCTGACAGCGGATGTGCACTCGCGCACGCTCACGCCCGGTCGCGTAGCGGGAGAATTCGGTGGTCTGTTTGGCGATGGTGCTGCCGCCTTTTTGGTGCAGCGGGTATACTCCGGAAGCGCCGGAGAGTATTTTGCGTTGCGAGATTTCTTTTTTGGATGTGCTTCGCAACTGCGTGCGGCGATTCAGGTTTCGGAAGAAATAGGTGACCGATTGAAGGTGGTTTTTGATGGTGACGCACTTTCCCGTGCGGCCACCGCGCGACTCGATCAATGTATTCGTGAACTGGAGTGCCGCAGCGGCGTCGCGCGCAACGAAGTGGCGGCATTCGCCACGCATCAGCCCAATCCGCGGCTGGTGGCGCTGCTGGCCAAGAAATCTGGAGTTGCACTGGAACGATTTCCTATGGTTGCCGATACGCGCGGGAATTTGGGTTCGACTACTTGCGCGGCGGCTTTGCACTTCGCGCTGGAGGCTTCGCGAGCGGTTGTGATGCGACCGCGGCGCCCGATATTTGTGGCGTCGCTTGGGCCGGGGTTGCTATTTGGCGGAGGCTGGCTCTCGCCGATTTCGGCGCTTAAGGCAGGAAGTTAAACGATCAGATATTGTTTTCGAGAGTCGCTGTCATTTTCACATATGCAGGAGCCGGTAAGTCCGTGCGGGCAATATAAGTTCCGACTGCTGAGATGGTTCCTGAAGCCGCGTTTCCTCTGGCGATGCCATTTTCGCCCCGGTTCACGGAAGTGTTGCTGGTTCCGGTGACCGCCGCAGTCAGTTGCAGGGTTTTCCCCAGCAGGACGTTTCCGCTTGGCGGCGTTACCGATACGGTCACGGCTGGAGGAGGTGGGGGGGGCGAACCCGAGCTTGCGCCTCCTCCACCACAGCCCGGAAAAATTGCGAAAGCAGCCATCAATCCGAACAGCAAGCCCCTAGCCTGAGACCGTCTTTGAAACGGTCGGCTGTTCCGTTGTGCCGCTTCCGCATAAATGCTGAATTGCAGCCCGCGTGCCAGCGTTGGGCTTCCAACAATCAAAATTGAGAGATTGCTGGTATCAGAGTACAAATCGGCGCTATCTATCTTCGTTTCAGTGGTTTCGAGCAACTTTCGGATCCTTAGCCGGGCGCAGGCGCAAGAATGAAAGATGTATTAGTCGCGAAGGGATTCAAAAAACGGAATTCATCTCTTGCGAGCCAGTCTCGATTCGAAAACGGCCGTTTCTGCAATCAGGTTCTTTACTTCATCGCTTCTTTGCGTCATTACTTCATTCTTCGCGAAATGAACCGATCGTCTACCCGCGCCGTCTTGCCTATATACAAGGAGGGCCGAGCCATTACTGCTCGCCTGAGCCGGTCCACGCAGGAGTGGATTCTGACCCAAACCGGAGGAGAGCCCGAGGCCGCCGAAGTGCGCAAAGAAATGGCGCAAGCGGAAGCCGATGCTGCCAGTAGCCGCGAGTGGGAATCATTGCTGGCGGAAAACGCGCCGTTGGCTTTTCGCGTGGCTCGAGGAGTCTTGCGGAATGACGCCGATGCTCAAGATGTGGCGCAGGAGGCTTTGCTGCGGGCCTACCACCGCTTCGAAGGGCTACGCGAGCGCTCACGATTTCGCGCGTGGCTGGTTCGAATCAGTTTTCGCATTGCACTGGACCGGCTGCGTGCCAGCAAACGGCGGCAGGCGCGGGAAGCGCAATGGGTATTCGAAAATTCCCGCAACGCGGCGTACCAGGGCGAGAACGCTGAGTTTCAGCGGCAGTTCGACCATGCGATGGACGAACTCCCGGAAAAGCAGCGTCTGGTGCTTTTTCTGGCGGCGATGGAGGGACACACGCTGGAAGAAGTTTCGTCGTTGCTTAGGATTCCTGTCGGCACCGTCAAATCGCGACTGTTCGTGGCACGAAAAACTCTTGCGGAGAAATTGCGATGTTTTGTGAATCCTACCGTCAACCGCTGATGGACGCCGCCGCGTCTGGCGAATCGTTAAACCGCGCGCTCGCGACGCATGTCGCAGACTGCGAGGGTTGCTCTGCGGCTTTCGCTGAGGAACGAGCACTGTTCGCCGCAATTGAAGATTCGCTGGGCGTTAGATCTAACGCTCCAGCCCCGCCGTCGCTGGTACCGCGTGTGCGGGCGCAGATAGCGGCGAGCCCGACCAAGACGACTTGGCGTATTCCAGTCCTGGCCTTCGCAACGTTGGGTCTGGTAACTGGCGTGGTGGCCATTTCGCCTGCGTTTCATTGGCACTCGACGCCGGATGATTCGAAAGGGAAGAGCCCGGCCATGGCGTCCACGGTTCAATCGGCTGACAGTCGCGAAGCGACCGGATCACTCGTTCAGTCTGCGCCGCCTGTGAAGCAGTTCCCGCCGAGGCTGGAAAAGGTTGTCCTTAGTCGGAAAGTCCGTTCTGACGTGGAAGTGCAGGTATCAGCTGAAGAACAAGCTGGACTGGAGCACTATTCCGCTCGTTTGCGGGCAAGATCGCTGGAAAATTCCGCTCGCGCCCTAGGCGCCGTCGAAAGCGATCTAGCGTTCAATATTCGGCCGCTGGAGATCGCAGCGATGGACGTGCGGCAGTTGACCATCGAGCCTCTTGAAAGTGACGAGTACAACTGAGTTTTTTGCGCTTGTTCGCTGAAGTTCAGAAAAGGAGCCGTCTGATGAAAAAGAAAGTTGGCATAGTTCTTGCATTACTGCTGTTCGCGATGTTCGCAGCGGCGCAGGAAAGTTCGAAAAATACCGGCGGACCGAAGCCGGACGACCGCACGCCTGCGGTGACGCCACTCCGGGTGCAGGTGGTGTTCACCGAATATGACGGCGACAAAAGGGTTTCAAGTCTGCCCTATTCGTTCATCGTAAATGCCGATGAGCGCCGGGCGCGTCCTGGCTCGCAAATCCGCAACGGAGCGCGAATTCCGATATCCACCGGCAAAGACCAATTTACATACCTCGACATCGGGACCAACGTTGACTGCTCGGCAACTCTGCAGGAGGACGGCCGTTACAAACTTCAAATGGCGCTGGAGCGAAGCTCGATCTCGCCCGAGAGCTCTTCAGGAAGTACAAACCCTATCGTGCGGCAGTTCAGGGCCGACATGAATCCAGTCTTGAAAGACGGCCAGTCGATCGAGAGCATTGTCTCAACCGATCCGTTGAATGGGCACGTATATCGAGTAAGCGTGACGCTCAACGTCGCCAAGTAGCGTGGATTTTGCGCGGCGATTGTGCTTACTCACGCGCAAATGGTTTCGAAAGCGTCCTTCAGATTACGACTCGCGAAGGAATATCCCTCGCGGGTCAACTTCTGCGGCACGGCGCGCTGGCTGGCGAGGAGCAACGCGTCGGCCATTTCTCCCATCGCCAGGCGCAGCGCGAACGGCGGAGCAGGAAAAATCGCCGGACGGTGCATCGCGCTGGCCAGTTCCTTTGTAAACTCGACATTCCTGACGGGCTCGGGTCCCAAAACATTGATCGGGCCGCGTAGTTCTCTTTTTATCATTGCCAATCGCAAGATGGCGACGACGTCTTCTAGCGTGACCCACGACATCCACTGTTTTCCGTCGCCGATACGGCCCCCAGCGCCAAATTTGAACGGCAGCATCATTTTTGGAAGCGCGCCGCCTTCGCTGGCCAAAATAATTCCGAAGCGTGCGAGCACGACTCGCGTACCGAACGCCTCCGCGCGGAGGGCTTCCGCTTCCCAGTCTTTCGCGAGCTGGCCCAAGAAATCATTTCCTGGAGCGCTTTCCTCCGTCAGGATTTCGTCTCCGCGGCTGCCGTAAAAGCCCACCGCGGATGCACTTACCAGTACATCCGGCTTGGCGTTCATTTTTCCCAGCGCGGTTACTAAAGCGCGGGTCGCGTCTATGCGACTGGTACGCAAAAGTTTTTTCCGCGAGTCGGTCCAGCGGCCATCGGCGATCGAAGCCCCACCCAGATTTACTACTGCTTCCGCGCCGACCGCGGCACCGCCCAGTTCGCCGGTCTCAGGATCCCACGGCACGTCGAACGTTCCTGCCGTGCCGCCCACTGATTTAGTTTGTGAACGCACCAGCCGGCAAACTGTGTGCCCTTCGCGCGCCAAAGCCGCCACCAAGGCAGTTCCAACCAATCCTGTCGCACCCGTTACCAAAATCTTCATTTGCCCCCCGCAAAGCCGTGCTTGCTTAGAGCGATCGAAACTGCTGATTTACGGAGATTCTCGGGCGCGACGAGCACCGTTCGACGCTACGAAATCGCCTCACGCTGGTCAAGCAGGGAGATACCTGACACGCTTAATTCAGGTAAAATGGCGATGAACTTATATGACTGTCAAAGTCCTCTATTTCGGCCGTCTCAGAGAGCTGTGCGGTTCTTCGGAAGAGGCCGTCGAAGTCCGTAACGGCTCGCGTATCGAAGACCTGTTTGCGCTGTGCGCGGCTGCGCGCCCGGAGCTTGGTAGATTTCGCCCGTCGCTAGTAGCCGCGCGCAATTGCGAATTCGCGGCGTGGGATACCGCGCTTTCCAGTGGCGACGAAGTCGGCTTCCTTCCGCCGGTCAGCGGCGGCTAACCAAAAATGAGCGCTTCTCAGCCGCAAGATCGCATCGAACTTACGCGCGAAATCATTCCCAACGCCGTCATCGCGCGAGAGGTTCGCGGCGACGAAGATGGCGCGGTGGCCACCTTCGATGGCTGCGTGCGCAACCATTCACATGGGCGATCCACGCTTTATCTGGAATACGAAGCTTATGAATCCATGGCGCTTGGCAAAATGCAAGAAATCGCCGCGCACCTACATGGCAATTTCGCCGTCAACCGGGTGGCGATCGTACACCGGCTCGGTCGGCTGGAAATAGGCGAGACCAGCGTGTTCATCGCGGTGAGCGCGGCGCATCGCGCGGCGGCCTTCGACGCCTGCCGCTACGCGATCGATACCTTGAAAAAAACGGTGCCAATCTGGAAGAAAGAGTTCTTCGCGGACGGAGCCGTTTGGGCGGATGGCGAAATTCCACCGGCACCCGCAACTGCGGAGACTCCAGCCGCAAAACCGGCATCCAACTAACTCGATGCCAACGCTCCGTTTTCGTCCACGTCTGCAGGTTATCCGGCATTTTGTCGGCATCGTTGTCATTGTCGCGGTGGCAGTGGCGCTTCGTGCCGATTCTTTTGCGCGGCAACAGGAGAATCCTAATCGGCCGCCCTGGGCACAAAAAAACAAATCCGCGGACGTCGCTGCGACATCTACGCCGAAGGCAGACATCCCTGATCCCGCACAAGATCGCGGCAAAATTAAAGTCACCGTGAATCTCGTCAATGTCCTGGTCAGCGTGCTGGACGAACACAATCGTCCCGCGCCAGATCTGCCGGTGGAAGCTTTTCAGGTTTTCGATGAGGATAATCCGCAGGCTATCGCGGTTTTTGAAAAGGAAACCGAGCAGCCGCTGGACCTGGCACTGATGATTGATGCTAGCCTGAGCGCGCAACTCAGCATGCCCGCGCAACGCGAAGCTGCTTCGCATTTTATCCAGCAGGTGTTGCGCAAGGGCGACCGGCTGGCAGTTTATTCAGTGGATGAGAACGTCACCCAACTGGCGGCGTTTTCTGACAACGTGGCACATCTGCAGGAAGCGGTACGACACATCCCGGCAGGCGCTGGGACGTCCATCTACGATGCGGTGATGCTTGGAGCGCGTGCGCTCTCGCGCCAGGGAACGGATCGCCGTCGCGTAATTATTCTGGTTACCGACGGCGGCGAAACCACCAGCCGAGCCGATTTCGAATCCGCGCGCCGCGAGGCCGTGCGCAACAACACGCTTCTCTATACGGTCGTGATTCGAACCATGAAAAGTGAAAGCGGACGCAACACCGCCGGCGAGCACGCACTGGAGACAATTACCGATACCACCGGAGGAGCAGTGTTTTATCCCGATGGCTCCACGCAACTGGATGCGATTTTCGACCGCATCAATAAGGAGCTGCGCACGCAGTACCGTCTCGGCTACTATCCAAATCCGCGCGGCCCGGCAGACACCTACCGCCGCATCGAAGTGACGGTCACACCTCTAGTGCCAGGGTCCACGCAATCCACCGCGAACTCCGCGGACGCGACGAAGTCTAATTCCGGGCAAACGGGCGCGTCGAAAGGAACGCCAGTTGTTTACTCAGTGCGTCATCGTAAGTCCTATTACACCGGATTGCGCTGAACAGCTAACTTAGAATCGCCAACAATTCTCCATGACCACCAATTATCTCGACGCAGCAATTGAAACAGCTCTCGAAGCTGGCAAAATTCTGCGTGAGGAATATGCGTTGCCGCCGGACATTCGCTACAAAGGTGACGTGGACCTGGTTACGCAGGCTGACAAGCGCAGCGAGACCACAATCGTCACGCGGCTTTCCAGATTATTTCCCGAACACACCATCGCTGCGGAGGAAGGCACCGGCCACGTACGCAGCTCCGAATTTCATTGGCACGTTGATCCGCTGGACGGCACCACGAATTTCGCGCATAAATATCCGTGCTTCGCGGTTTCAATTGCGCTGGCTCAGAATGGAACGGTCATCGCAGGCGTCGTTTACAATCCCATTTACGATGAACTCTTTGCCGCGGCGCGCGGCGAAGGGGCAACCTTGAATGGCAAGCAAATCTCGGTTTCCAAAATCGAGACCATTTCCACCAGCCTGCTCTGCACCGGATTTCCGGTGCACAAACGCCGCGCCAACCCGAACATTCATTACTACTACGATTTTACGCTGCGCTCGCACGGAGTACGCCGCGACGGGTCCGCTGCATTGGATCTGGCGTGCGTCGCCGCCGGGCGCTTCGACGGCTTTTGGGAATTTGGACTCAAGCCGTGGGACACCGCTGCGGGAGTTCTCCTGGTACAGGAAGCTGGTGGCACGATCAGTGATTTTCAGGGCCGTCCTTATGCTCTTGGCGGCCCGGTGATTCTCGCGACGAATTCTTTGATCCATGAAGAAATGCGCGAAACCGCGCTTGCGATTTCGCAACGTGATCCCGCCGCTCCGCTGCAGGCACCCACGCGAACCATTAAAGAATAAAGATCTGCGCCGCGAGTTGCGGCCCCCCTTATCGTTCCCTAACGCGCGCTTGGCTACCGCGGTTGGCAACAATTTTTAGAGCAGCAAGAATTTGTCCTGCAATTACTTCGCGCCCCACTCTTTGTAGAGTTTGGTGATGGTTGGCCCGATGGAGAGACTCCAGGCGAAGATGGCTACGTCTTTGTATTTTTCTGGTACTTCGTACTGATCAGCGGCTTCTTCCGCCGGCACGCCGGACTTATACATTTTTTCGGCTTGCGCGGCGATATCGTCGAATAAGTCCGCGGACAGCTGCACAGCTTCGCGGCCGCCAATCTGCCCGTGGCCGGGAATGAAAATGGTGTCCTTGTCGTAGGACAAGAAAGTTTTCAGCGTGGAGCGCCAGCCCGAGACCGTGGCTTGCTCATCAAACGTCACCGGATACATGTGATGGAAAAGTAGATCGCCCGCGTATACGACGTTTTGTTCCGGGACGCGCACGATCAGGTCGGTGCCGGAGTGGCCAGGGTGCGTTTCGACCACCGCTGTTAAGCCCCCGAGGTCCAGCTTCACGGGAAGCTTGGCTGGGTCGAACGGGCGATTTGGGACCGCGAGCACGTGGGAATTTTCGATGGCAAGAATATTGCCCATGGTTGCAGCTAATTCCGCTGCGTGCTTGCGCGCGACATCAGTTTTGGCGTTTTTGGCGTGGGCCTCCAGGGGAGCCAGGAAGGCAGCTTTATCTGCTCCCTGCATCGGAACGTAGCTTTCGTAAATTCTTCTGGCGACGCCGGCGTGGGCAAAAACGCCGATACTGTTTGCTCCATAAAATGAATTCCCGGTGGTGTGGTCGAAATGGTAGTGCGTATCGAGCGCGCCCATGATCGGTCCCTGACTGAGCGTGCGCAGCGTTTCGAACTGGAAGCTGGCTCCTGCCGGGCTGACAAATCCTTCCACGAGCAGCGAAGCGCTCTTGCCGATCAGGAATCCGCCGTTGCACATCGTTTGCAGACCTTTGGAAGTATCTGAAATCGTGGCGTACAGTCCGTCGCCGACTTTGCGGACTGACGCGAATCCTTTGTCCACAATCGGCGTTTGGGCTATGCGCGAGTCCCTGCCCAGAGATTCGGCCAGCGCAGGGAGCGGCAAGAATTGATAAGCTGCGGCGAGCGCGCCCCACTGCGAGGTACGACCCAAAAAAGCGCGCCGGGAAAATAGAGGTGAAGCAGGCAAGCTGGAAGTAAGCATGAACCCTCCCTAATGGAAAAATATTAAATCTGGCGGCCGGTGGTTGGATGCCGAATTAGGTGCAGCGTTACTTTAGTTTTCTGGCATCGCGCATCGCAAGCACTATACTGAATCACGACGCCAATTCGACTGGCCAGTTTTTAGACAGTTTTGAAGCCCCGTTTTGCAGCCAGTCTCAAACATTGAGGAGAACTCTAGTGAAAAAGCTAGTGCTATGCGTTGCGGCATGGCTGTTCTGTGCCGCAGTGGTGCGGGCTCAGGACCCGGACGAGCAACCCGTCAATCCGGAAATGCAAAGACAGGAATTGGTTAACCTGGAGCTAGAGAACGCACGGGCGATCAAACTCCATAACTCCACTTTTTTCAAGGCTGCTTACTCGGAAGATTTTCACGGAGTGACGCGTTACGGAGAAACCGTAAACAAACAGGGAATTATTCGCGAACTGGAAACAATGAACCTGGAATTTGACTCAGTGGTGAGCACCGACGCGCAAGTAAGAATGTTTCGCGACGCGGCCTACGTCTTGAGTCTTAGATCCGAAGTAGGACACTCGAGTGGCAAGAAATTTTATAACCAGTTTCGCATTTTGCGGGTGTACGTGAACACGCCACGCGGCTGGCGAATCGTGTCGCAACTGGAGACCAAGCTGGCTACCGATGCAAACCGCTAGCGGGATGCTGCTCAGCCGGCGATGGCTCGCGCGGCATTGACCGCCGCGCCGATTACTCCGAGGTCGTCGTTGGTCGGAATCACTTCAAAACGGCTGCCCTGCAGCGGACTCATCTTCACCATTTCGTGAACCAACCGGTCGAGTGTGCTCACGTCAATCCAGTTTACGTTCGGCCCGGTAAGGTAGAACGGTCCGGGACCTTCCATGTGAATGCTGGTAGCGGTGGCGGCAGCCAGCGCGCGATGGCAGCGGGTGACAAATTCCACGCAACGCGTGTCGCCAGTTTTCGCGTTCGCAAAAACTTCTTCGGGTTCGAGATCCAGGAAACGCAGCCGCATCGCGCGATATCCGAGGATGCCTTCCAGATGGCCGCGACCGCCACATCCGCAAAAATTCTCTTTTGGATCTAGCGTTACAACGGAGTGGCCGCCTTCCCATGCGCCCTGGCTCCAGGGAAATCGCCCGAAACCGACACCGTTGCCGAGCGTCCACACGCGATTGAGTTTGTCCAGCACCCCGCGCGTCGCAGCGATCCCTGCAGCCGTGGCATCGGCGTCATTGTAAACGCGAACCGGAACATGCCTGCCGCTCGCCGCGAGCGCGCTTTCCACAGCTTCGCGCAGACGAAAGCCTTTGATTTGCTGCAGATTTGGTGATTCCTCGACGACGCCTTCGCGGATAATTCCTGGGAACCCCACCCCAACCGCGGAGAGAGAATTTCCATCGTTCAACGACAAAACTAATTCGGCGATTTTCGCCGCGATATGATCCGCAGGCATGGACAATAGCGCATCACGCGCGTCACCCACTTCCGGAAACACTTTCACCGCGCCAGCGATGTGGTTATTCTCCACCAGCCCGGCGGCAATGTGCTCTACGACCAGTACGCCTGCATTCCTGCCCATGTTCTTCCGCCCATCTACATTTTCGAAAGCTTGTTCAATCCATTAAACGCGGCTGTTTTGTAGCACTCCGCGAGAGTCGGATAGTTAAAAACCGTGTCCACGAAGTATTCGACAGTACCTTTCAATGCAAAGACCGCCTGGCCAATGTGCAGCAGTTCGGAAGCACCTTCGCCGATGATGTGCACGCCGAGGATTTCCTTCGTGTCCGGCTGAAAAATTAATTTCAGCCGGCCCGTGGTGTCCCCGCGAATTTGTCCGCGGGCAATTTCGCGAAAATAGGCGATGCCCACTTCATAGGCGATGCCTGCGTCGGTCAGTTGCTCTTCCGTTTTGCCGATGAAAGAAATTTCCGGGATGGTGTAAATCCCGTAAGGATAATGCGCCGGATCGGAGTGAATCGGCATGCCAAAAGCATTTGCGGCGGCGATGCGGCCCTGCTCCATTGAAACCGAACCGAGGCTTGGGAATCCGATCACGTCGCCCACGGCAAAAATGTGGGGCTGCTTGGTGCGATAGTCGGCATCCACAGGAATGCGTCCTCGCGAATCGGCTTCCAGTCCCGCAGCCGTGAGGTTCAGTTCATCGACGTTTCCCTGGCGTCCAACAGCATAGAGCAGCCCTTCACCGGCAACTTTCTTCTTGCTCTTAAGGTTAGCGACCACTCCGTTGTCGGGAGTTTCTTCGACGCTCTCCACCTCTTCATTCAGCCGCAGCGTCACACGACGGTCGCGCAAGTGATAACACAGCGCCTCAACCATTTCCGAATCGGCAAATTCCAGCAGCCGCGGACGTTTTTCGATCAGCGTCACGCGAACGCCGAGCGTCGCGAACATGCAGGTGTACTCGACACCGATCACGCCGCCGCCAACCACGATCATTGTTTTCGGAATCGTTGGCATTTGCAGAATTTGATCGCTATTGATGATATTGCGGTTGTTGAACGGAACCAGCGGCGAGCTGGCCGGCTTGGTTCCAGTTGCGATAATAATTTTATCGGCATGATAGTCCGCCTGCCCGCGCGCGCCAGACACGCGAATATCGTTGGGGCCGGTGAAACTCGCCAGTCCGCTCAAAACTTCGATGGCGTTACGCGAGAGTTGCGCGCGGGTCACATCGATTTCAGTTTTGATGACATGTTGCGCGCGGAAAGAGAGATCAGCCATGGTGATTTGTTCTTTCACGCGATAGTTCACGCCATAAATGCTCTGGTAGTAAAAGCCGGAGAGATGCAGCACCGCTTCGCGCATGGTTTTGCTGGGAATGGTGCCGGTGTTGATGGCCGCGCCGCCGATCACTTCCATTTTTTCTACCAGCGCTGCGCGTTTGCCGAACTTGGCCGCTTGGATTGCGGCGCGCTGGCCCGCGGGTCCCGATCCGATTACAATGATGTCGTACTTATCCATGTTTCGGCTGGCAGAAGGGCTGTCTCTATCCTCGCTCAGCGGCGCAAGTATACACCAGGCACAAGAACTGTATGTGCGCTGGTGCGTTCTTTTGGAAAAACTTCCGGCTTGCAAAATTCTAATTACTGATTAGGCTAAGCGCGAGAGGTTTGGTGACCATGGGCTCTCCTTCGGTGGAAAGCAAACTGGCGCAATTTGGCGAAACGCAACGGCGCGATGCCTGGTGGGTGGAACTTCTGCCGGTGGTGATTCTGCTGGGAGGATTCGGGCTGTACGCTACGCTGCGGGCGTTCGAAGGCAAATTTTACGAGTGGGGACCCTATCTTTCGCCATTCTATTCACCGCTGATTGATCAGGGACATCGCTGGTGGAAGTTTTCGCCGGCGCTCTTGATTCTCGCTGGGCCGCTGGGATTTCGGACTACTTGCTACTACTACCGCAAAGCTTACTACCGCGCGTTTTTTCTCGATCCACCGGCTTGCGCCGTGGGCGAAAGCGGCAAGCGTAACTACAAGGGCGAAACGGCGTTTCCGTTTATCCTGCAAAATATTCACCGCTACTTTTTGTATCTGGCTATTCTGTTCATTCTGTTTTTGTGGCATGACGCCTACCAGGCTTTTTTCTTTATCGGACGACTGCGCGTGCCGGAATTCGGAATCGGACTTGGCAGCCTGATTATGCTTGGCAATGTCGTCCTGTTATCGCTGTATACGCTTTCATGCCATTCGCTGCGCCATCTTGCTGGGGGAAAATTGGATTGTTTTTCGTGCTCGTCATTTGGTCCGCCGCGGCACACCGCTTGGAGTTGGCTCAGCATTCTGAATGAACGCCACATGCTCTTTGCCTGGGCCAGCTTGATTTCCGTGGGCTTCAGCGATTTCTACATCCGCATGCTGGCTTCCGGAGCTTTCAAGGACATACGAATCCTGTGACCCCTCCTTACGAAACGCACTCACATGATGTGTTGATCATCGGCGCGGGCGGAGCCGGATTGCGCGCGGCCATCGAAGCGCTGGCGCAAGGCGCACGCGTCGGCTTGGTCTGCAAATCGCTGCTCGGCAAAGCACATACCGTAATGGCCGAAGGTGGAATCGCGGCGGCCATGGGCAATGTCGACAAGAAAGACGACTGGCGAACGCATTTCTGCGACACCATGCGCGGCGGAAAATTCCTCAATAACTGGCGCATGGCGCAGCTGCATGCGCGGGAAGCTCCAGAGCGCGTTCGCGAACTCGAGCAATGGGGCGCGCTGTTTGATCGCACCGACGACGGACAAATTCTGCAACGCGCGTTCGGCGGGCACACCTTCAAACGTCTATGCCACGTAGGTGACCGCACTGGGCTCGAGCTAATTCGAACCTTGCAGGACCGCGGCGTGCAGCAGGGCATCGACGTGTTCATGGAATGTACGATCACGCGGCTCATCAAAGACGGCGAGCGCATCGCGGGTGCGTTCGGCTATTGGCGCGAGCAGGGGCGCTTTGTCACTTTCAAAGCGAAGTCCATTGTCATCGCTACCGGCGGCATCGGCAAAGCTTGGAAAATTACGTCGAATTCGTGGGAATACACCGCCGACGGGATGGCGCTCGCCTACGAAGCCGGCGCCGAACTGCTGGACATGGAATTTGTGCAGTTTCATCCCACCGGAATGGTTTGGCCACCCGGAGTGCAGGGAATTCTGGTGACCGAAGCAGTGCGCGGCGAAGGCGGCACGCTAACAAATAATCGCGGCGAGCGCTTCATGGAAAAATACGATCCGAAGCGCATGGAACTTTCCACGCGTGACGTCGTGGCACGCGCCATTTACGCCGAAGTTAAAGAAGGCCGCGGCTCCATACACGGCGGCGCATATCTCGACATTTCGCATAAGCCCGCCGAGTACGTGAAGAAGAAATTGCCCAGCATGTATCACCAGTTCAAGGAACTGGCCGACGTGGACATTACCACCGGACCGATGGAAGTCGGTCCCACGTGTCACTACATGATGGGCGGGATTCGCGTCGAAGCCGAGACCGGACAGTCAACCGTGCCCGGACTTTTCGCAGCTGGCGAAGCCGCGGCAGGGCTGCATGGTTCCAATCGCCTGGGCGGAAATTCTCTGTCAGATCTGCTGGTCTTCGGAAAGCGAGCCGGGAACGCTGCGGCGGATTACGCGAAGTCCGTGCAAAGCGGTGCGCTGGATAGTGCGCAACTGCAGGACGCCGAACGCGAAATGCTTAGACCGTTCGAACGTACCGACGGCGAATTCCCCTACGAAATTCATCGCGACCTGCAGGACTTCATGCAGAGTCTGGTGGGAATTTTCCGCACCGAAGAGGACCTGCAGAAGGCGCTTGGCGAACTGGAAAAACTAAAACCGCGACTGCAACGTATGCGTGCGGATGGCTCGCGCATGTTCAATCCGGGCTGGCACCTCACGCGGGACTTGCGCTCGATGGTATTAGTCTCGGAAGCGGTCACGCGCAGCGCGCTGGCTCGCCGCGAAAGCCGCGGTGCTCACAGTCGCATCGACTATCCCAACTATGACGACACCTGGGCCAAGCAAAACAACATCATCTCCAAACGAGGCGGCCAAATGACCCTCGAACAGCGGCCGGTGAACGAAATGCCTGCGGAACTAAAAGAACTTTTGGCGGAGAACAAGTAATGTCGGGCGCGAAAATGGATACTAGCCTGATCGACGAAGCGATTCTGCGCGTGTTTCGCGGCGGTCCCGATGGCGGCGGCAAGCCTGTGGACTACCAAGTGCCGGTTGCGCCGGGCATGGTCGTACTCGACGCGCTGCACTCGATACAAAATCATCAATCGCCGGATCTCGCTGTGCGCTGGAATTGCAAAGCGGGCAAGTGTGGCTCCTGTTCAGCTGAAGTGAACGGCCACCCGCGCCTCACCTGCAAAACGCGTCTGGATTCGTTGCCGCTCGACCAGCCGATTACCGTTTCACCGTTAAAAGCGTTTCCGCTGATCAAAGATCTGGTCACCGACGTCTCGTGGAACTACAAGATCAATAAAAAGATTCCCGCGTTTCAGCCGCGCGCTGGCGTTGAGTGGAAAATGTACCAGCGCGACGTCGATCGTGTGCAGGAATTTCGCAAATGCATCGAATGTTTTCTCTGCCAGGACGTTTGCCACGTCTTGCGCGATCACGGCAAACACCCTAGCTTCGGCGGCCCGCGCTTCTTCGTTCGAACCGCTTGCCTCGAAATGCATCCACTCGACGGCGTCTCGCGCTCCAAACTCCTCAAGGACGAACTCGGCCTCGGCCTGTGCAACATAACCAAATGCTGTACGGAAGTCTGCCCCGAAGAAATTCACATCACCGACAATGCCATCATTCCGTTGAAAGAGCGCGTCGTGGACGAGTATTACGACCCGGTGATGATGTTGGTACGCAAGATCCGCGGCGCATAATTGTCCGTGTAAAAGTTGTCGCGCGAGGGAGGTTTCGATGAACTACCAATTGAAATCCATCTCCAAGGCCGGCATCGCCGAAGCGCTCGCCAAAGTCGAACTCTATCGCTACCTCAACGAACCAGAAGAATCTGAATCGATCTGCCGCGATATTCTCGCTATCGATCCGCAACAACAATTAGCGCTTCGTCTGCTCGGCCTTTCCATCACCGATCAATTCACCGGCGGAGTCTCCGACCGCTGCCAGGAAGCCGAAGAATTATTCGCCCGCCTAACCGATCGTTACGAACATCACTATTACAAGGGAATTCTGCAGGAGCGCCGCGCCAAGGCCCAGCTTCGAGCCGGGCAACTACCCCATGCAGTCTTGCCTTTACTGGAACGCGCCCTGCACTGCTTTGCCGAAGCCGAAAAAATTCGCCCCACCGGAAACGACGACGCCATCCTCCGCTGGAACCGCTGTGTGCGCCTGCTGCAAACTCCTTCGCTAACCTGGGAAGAGCAACTGGCTTCGTTTGAAGCCGATGATGCTCCGCCCCGGTAGGGAGGATCGCCTCCTTTGCGCAATCAAGCCCAGTCGGGTGATCGGAACTGGCCGACTGCCGCCGATGCTGCGGCTGCAGCATAAGGAGTTGCTTAAGCAGAATGAAGTAAGATTTGGGGGTTGGGGAAACGAGATGACCAAAACGGGAAAAAACCCAATAAAGTGTTGCTTGCTGCTGCCGCGATCGTTGTTCTCACCACTGCAACGCTGCCCTTCGTAACAGGTTACGGGACAGATCTGCCCCAGTTAATCCTGCTCGGTGCATCCTGGCCCATTTCTCGTCTGGGCTATTCGCCGACCGCTATCAGAGCGTGCTCTGGCCTGTGGACCTGGCCCTGAACATGGTCTTGTTCCTCGCGATAGCTATCCCGGTCTGGGCAGTTTTCCGAAATCGAGCACCTAAAGTCGCTTCTGCAGCAATCATCTCTTGGTTATTGTTCTACCTCAGCATGCTGTATTTCTTATTCCCCGCCACCGATGGCCCTTGACGGTAAACGCCGTAGCCGGACCTGATGCACCACGGTGTTTGACGCTGCATTTCGCGGGTGTTAGGCTGCCGGTTCGTTCAAACATTCATGCGCGCCGTTGACCTCATTCGCAAAAAACGCGATTCGGGAGAACACTCCAGCGAAGAGATAGATTTCCTGATCTCTGGCTACACCCGCGGTGAAATTCCTGACTATCAAATCTCCGCATGGCTGATGGCCACCTGGATTCGTGGTCTCGGCGGAGCGGAAATCGCCAGCCTGACAGAAGCGATGCTGCGCTCCGGCGAAGTCATCACTTTTCCAGAGCTCCCCGGGAAAAAAGTAGACAAACACTCCACGGGCGGAGTCGGAGACAAAACCTCGCTCGTCCTCGCGCCCATCGTCGCCGCAGGCGGCCTGTACGTCCCGATGATCAGTGGACGCGGCCTCGGGCACACCGGCGGCACGCTAGACAAACTAGAAGCGATCCCCGGATTCAACACCGCGCTCTCGCTGCAACAATTTCGCGACGTACTTGGCAAATGCGGAATGGCCTTGATCGGCCAAACTGCCGAAATCGCTCCCGCCGACAAAAAGATCTACGCACTGCGCGATGTCACTTCCACCGTCGAAAATATCGGCCTGATCTGCGCCTCCATCATGAGCAAAAAAATGGCCGAAGGAATCGACGCGCTGGTTCTGGACGTAAAAACCGGTTCCGGCGCCTTCATGCAGAAAGAAGAAGACTCCCTCCGCCTTGCCGAATTGATGGTCGAAACCGCGCACCGCATGGGCAAAAAAGCTGTCGCGCTGATCACCGATATGGACCAGCCGCTGGGCCGCTTCGCGGGCCATTCGAACGAAGTGATCGAATCTATTGAAGTCTTGCGCGGACGCGGCGCAGCGGATCTGCGCGAACTCAGCATCGAGCTTTCCGCGTGGATGTTTTTCCTGGGCGAGCGTACCAAGTCCGTCGATGAAGGCCGCACCCTGGCGGAAAAACTAATCGCCTCCGGCGAAGCACTGGAAAAATTCAAGCAGGGAATTGCTCTGCAAGGCGGCGACGCGCGCGTAGTGGATAACTACGCGTTGCTGCCCCAGGCGAAAAATCGCAAAGAAGTAAAAATCCATTCGAACGGCTATCTTTCCGCCACCAACTGCATGCAGTTCGGCATCGCACTGGCCATGCTGGGCGGCGGCCGCGAAAAAAAAGAAGACGCCATCGATCCCGGCGTCGGTTTGGAATTTCACAAACGCATCGGCGATCGAGTCGCCACAAACGAAAGCCTGGTAACGATTCACTACAACTCGGACGCCAAGCTGGCCGAAGCCACCGCCCTCATCGAAAACAGTTTTGTCGTCACCGGCCAGCCAGCCCCTCCCAAAAAACTTGTGCGGCGGCTCGTCGGAGCATAGACTTTGACAAATTGTCGCGACGCTAAATAGTTTGAACGTGTCATTCCGAGCGAAGTCTTCGGAGCCAGGAATCGGTTTTGTCTTTCTGCGGCTAAACAGCTCTCACACCAGGCCTAAGGAGCGTGCATGGCACGATTTACCGGAATCCTCGGAATGCTGGTCATTCTTGCTCTGGCCTACGGGTTCTCCACCGACCGCAAAGCCATTAAACTGAAAACAATACTCTGGGGATTAGGTCTGCAACTGTTGCTGGGCGTTTTCGTCCTGCGTTCGACCACTGGCAGCGCGGTTTTTGCGTTTCTCGGTAACGGCGCCAACAAACTCCTCAGCTACTCCTACGTCGGTTCCGCGTTCGTATTCGGTGATATCGGCCAGCCAAAAGAAATCGCCAAGCTTGGTTTTTCGTTTGCCTTCCAGGTACTGCCGACCATCATCTTCATCGCCGCTTTTTTCGCGGTTCTCTATCACATCGGCGTGATGCAAATCATCATCCGCGCAGCAGCCTGGGTGATGACTCGCGTGATGGGCGCGAGCGGCGCTGAATCCCTCAACGTTGCAGCAAGCATTTTCATGGGACAGACGGAAGCCCCGCTCACCATTCGTCCCTTCCTTCCAACTCTCACCAAGTCCGAGTTGATGGTAGTAATGACCAGCGGCATGGCGCACATTTCCGGCGGCATGATGGCAGGCTACATTCAAGTCGGTGGCGCGAACGCAAAAGATTTGCTCACTGCCGTCATCATGACCGCTCCCGGCACTTTGCTGATGGCAAAAATGCTGGTGCCGGAAACCGAGCAGCCGCTCACCGCTGGACGCGTCGAAATGCCCCAGATGGAAAGAGAGTCCAACATTCTCGGCGCGATTGCGCGCGGCACCAGTGATGGGCTGCATCTTGCGCTCAATGTTGGCGCCATGCTCATCACGTTTTTGGCGCTGCTCGCGCTGCTGAACGCCATGATGGGCGGCATCCACAACTGGCCGCACATGGCCTGGTTTCCGCAAAATCTGCAAACCATTTTCGGCTGGATTTTTTCTCCGGTCGCCTGGCTCATCGGTATTCCCTGGCATGATGCGCCGCAAATTGGCAATCTTCTCGGCACGCGCACCGTGCTCAACGAGTTCGTGGCGTTCAGCCAACTCGGTCCGCTGAAAGGCACGCTTGACCCGCGATCGTTTACCATCGCCACTTTCGCGCTGTGCGGCTTCGCAAATTTCAGCTCGATTGGAATTCAAATTGGCGGAATCGGCGCACTAGCCCCTAATCGCCGCAACGACTTGGCGAAATTCGGCATTCGCGCCATGCTCGCGGGCACCATGGCGAACTTGATGTCAGCAGCAATCGTCGGCCTCTTGACGTAACCAGTTATTGGAAACGTTACGCGTTGGTCATTCCGAGGAGCGAAGCGACGAGGAATCTCTCTTATCCTGGATTCACAAAGACTAACAAATCATGCCTGCAAAAAAGACAAGCACCAAGCCCTCCGCCGAATTTCTCCAGGCTGAAAAAGCCGCAAAATTCATTCTATCCAAGACTAAACTTCGTCCCCAAATCGCGTTAGTACTCGGCTCCGGCTTAGGCGCATTCGCGGATGAATTCGCAAACGCCACGAAAATCCCCTACGCCAAAATCCCAAATTTCCCACGCTCCACCGCCATCGGTCACGTTGGCCAACTCGTTCTCGGCAAAGTTGACGACATCGCTGTCGCCGGCATGCAAGGCCGTGTGCATCTCTATGAAGGCTATTCCGCCAAGCAAGTCGCGTTCCCGGTTCGCGTATTCCAGCGCATGGGCGTTAAGGCCATCATCGTCACCAACGCCGCCGGAGGCATCAATCTCAATTATTCAGAGGGTGCGCTCGTCGCACTTCGTGATCACATCAATTTGCAGGGCACGAATCCGCTCATCGGTCCCAACGACGATCGCTTTGGCCCGCGTTTCCCGGATATGACTCAAGCTTATGATCTGGAATTTCGCCGGTTCGTTGCCGAATCAGGAAGAAACCTCTCTCTCAATCTTCAAGAAGGCGTCTATCTCGCGCTTGCCGGCCCCAATTACGAGACCCCGGGGGAAATTCATTCCTTGCGTACGCTTGGAGCAGACCTCGTCGGCATGTCCACTGTTCCCGAAGTCTTGGCCGCGCGCCATTCCGGCATCCGTGTGCTCGGAATTTCCTGCGTAACCAACATGGCTGCCGGAATCACCGGAAAAACTCTTACCGCGGAAGAAGTCTTTGAAACCGGCGCTCGAGTAAAACACCAGTTCATCGCTCTTGTGCGTGCCATAATTCCCAGAATCGCCGCGTCTTTGTAGGGGTGCAGCAAGCTGCGCCCAGCAGTCGTAACTGTTGTGTGACATCGTAGTCCTTGTTTTTTCTTTTTGTAGCAGCGCCCTGCTTGCCGCAGGCAAGCTTTAGGCCGATGCGGTTTTGTTGCAACGCAAGGGAGAATTTGTGAGCAAACAACAGGGATCGAGCGCCGGCGAATACGAGTCTCTAATCTCGGCTGCAAAATCCGCAAGAGAAAACGCGCACGCCGCTTACTCCAATTTCCGCGTCGGTGCCGGCCTCCGTGCCACCTCCGGGCGAATCTTCGGCGGCTGCAACGTCGAAAACGCTACTTATGGATTGACAATTTGCGCCGAACGCGTAGCTATCTTCAAAGCTATCAGCGAAGGCGAACGCGGCTTCGACGCCATCGCAGTAGTAACCGATACGGACGCGCTCACGCCGCCCTGCGGCGCGTGCCGCCAACTCATCTGGGAATTCTGCGGCGACGTGCCTGTGATCCTTACGAATTTGAAGGGCAAAGTAGAAACCATCCAAATGAAGGACCTATTCCCGAAGCCTTTTGACGCCTCGAACTTGTAGCCCAGGCTCGTAACTCGGGGAGAACGTTTCTTGTGCCTTGGGAAAACTCCGCGAATTGATTTGGGAGCGGGCTGCACGCTCGTCTATAATGTTGAGTTTGACCACGGTCGAGGGAGACGTTAAGGATGGCTGGAGCTTGGGATAACAGACAGATCCTGGTACGAGTTTTCATCGGGATATTCATCGGACTGATCGCAATCAGTATGTTGCTGTACCTGGTGCCGCAGGGACCGAACTCGGATGCCGAGTCCAGCGACGTTGTGGCCAAAATTGGCAGCGACCAAACCGTCACGCTCGCCGAAGTCCGCCAGCAACTCAGCGAAATCGAACGCCGCAATCAGGTGCCGAAGCCGCTCGAAGGTCTCTACGCCAGGCAGATTCTGACGCAGCTGGTGTACACCAAAGAAGTGCAGTATGAAGCGAACCGCTTGGGCATTAACGTCACCAACGAAGAAATTGCCGATCGCGTGAAGCAATATCTGCCAACAGCCTTCAACGCAGGCAACCCGGTGGGCATGGATCAGTATGCGCAGCAGGTGCAGCAGCGCTTTGGTATGACCGTGCCGGTCTTTGAAGAGCAGATCAAACAGCTCCTTCTAGAGGAAAAATTCCGCAGACTGGTGACCGACGGAATCAGCGCCAGCCCCGCGGAGCTGCAGGAACAATTCCGCTACCAAAACGAGAAAGTTAAGTTGGACTACGCGCTCATCAAGCCCGAGGACCTGGAAGCAAAAATCGCTCCCAGCGAAGCGGAAATCAAGGCCGCCTACGAGAAGGGCAGGAGCCAATATCAGGTTCCAGAGAAGCGCGTAGTCGAATATGGTTTGGTCGACACCATAAAGCTCCGCCAGAACGTGCAAATCTCAGATGACGACCTGAAAGCGAAGTACCAGCGGGAAATTCAGCAGTATGAAGTTCCAAACCGCGTCCACGCCGAACACATCCTGTTTATGACGGTCGGCAAACCGGACGCCGAGGTTGACGAGATCAAGAAAAAGGCTGAGGACGTACTGAAACAGCTCAAAAAGGGAGCCAAATTCGAAGATCTCGCAAAAAAGGACTCCGAGGATCCGGGAACCAAAGACAAGGGCGGCGATTTAGGCTGGATCGTTCAGGGTCAAACAGTTCCGGAATTCGAAAAGGTGGCCTTTTCTCTGCCGCCTGGCAGCCTCTCCGACCTGGTCAAAACGCAATACGGATTCCACATCATCAAAGTTCTGGCCAAGGAAACCGCACATACCAAACCGTTCGATGAAGTGAAAGACTCGATTCGCGCGCCGATGATGCTTACCAAGGCCGATGACGAGGCCAGCAAAGTGGCGGAACAGTTGGCGACTGCTGTTCGTAAGTCGAACCGTACTCCGCTGGCCGATCTGGCTCGTGACTATCATCTGGAAGTATCTCAAACCAGAGCGGTTGCAGCGACCGACCCGCTCCTGGAACTGGGAAACTCAACCGAAGCCAAGGACACCATTTTCCGGCTGCGCACTGGCGAAGTCAGCCAGCCGATCCGCACCGATCGTGGCTACGTGGTGCTGTCTGTGAAACAGATCATTCCCACGCACCAGGCCAGTTTGGATGAGGTTCGCGATAAAATCATCGCTTCGTTCAAACAGGAAAAAGCTCAGGAAATGGCTCGCCAAAACGCCGACCAATTGGCCAAACGAATCAAAGCCGGCGAAAAATTCGACGTTGTCGCGAAAGCTTTGGGTTTGGATCCGAAAACCAGCGATGAGTTTTCTCGCGCTGGCGCAATTTCTGGCGTCAGCAGCGGTAAGCAGCTCGGCGCAGCCTTTAATATGAAGGTCGGCGAAGTCTCCGCGCCGGTAAACCTCGGCACAAACTGGTTAATCTATCGGGTGGAGTCGAAAACGCTGACCAATCCCGCAGATTTCGAAAAGCAGAAGAAGGATTTGGCCGAGCAAGTCCTCAACGACAAACGGGGATTGGCTTATGAGGCGTTTCGTACCGGTTTGGAACAGCGACTGAAGCAGGAAGGCAAGCTGAAGCTAATGCCCGAAAAATTAAAGGGCTTCGGCGACTTGTCTTAGTCTAAGTAACACAAAATAAACGACTTACAGTTTCCATTAGAGATACTTGCGCTCCGCCACGCGGCCCGCTAGGCTATGTGTGTCTCTTCTGGCATGTCCGCACGGCCCACCCAGCGGCACCTCAGAGAGTTCCAACAAGCTCGAAGAGAAATCGGCCTCTGCTTTTATTCTGCTGAACTGTTCGTTGCTGAACTAACTTCAATTGGTGATTGCCATGGCATCGCGAACTCAAACGATTCGAACTGTCAAGAACGACTATCGTTGTAGCATGGAGCGCAATCAGGGCGGCAAATATTGCGTCAGGATTCAAGTCCGCTATCCGCGCCATGCCTGGAATTTGGGCGTGTATTTTCTGGCCAGCTCCTTTGACCGGGCCATGAAAAAGCTCGAAGAAGGTCTGGACTTCCTGCAGCGTAACGAAGAAAAGCTCTGGTTTTGGGGCGTGGACCGCGCTGAGGACTTGGGTTTCTCCGCGGAATTCCTGAAAGAAGCTGGGCTCAAGCTTGATCGCCGTCAGGAATTCCCGCAGAAAGCGGCCAGTGTGTCCGTAGTCCCCGAACGCGAAGTTCCCGCGTATGCGCTAGGGCCGATGCGTCGTGGCTTGGCCGAGGGCATCGAAGCCCCCCGGGCCATGGCTGTGGGCGACTAACATCACCGTCAGGCTTTCTCGGATCCCCCGAAATTTGAATCACTTATGAACGCGGAGATTGTCTTCGAGCGTAGGTTTCTCTTGCTTAGCGAAGACCTCCGCGCTTTCCTTCGTTTAGAGAACGCTCCCATTTGACCTTGACTTCGTTCTATTTCTTGGCCATGATGCGCGCATTCCAGAAGGGAACGTCCGCAAGGCATGCCGAAAGCCTCTCGATTCAGCCCTCACACAAAATGAATTAGTGCGCTTAGGGCCGCACGGCAGTCACGGGCGGGGGGGGGAGAAAGCCAGATGAGATCTAATAAGGGAGTTCTATTTGCTCTAGCCGTTGCCATGCTGCTTATTTTCGGCAGCGTGACGGTTCGCGCGGCGCAGCAATCCGGTTCGTCGGGTTCCACCGACCAGACAGACACCAGCTCGACCACCAAGAAAAAGGCGAAGAAGAAAGCGGCGGCCTCGGACGCTTCGCAAACTAGCCCCGATGCGACCGCCGATTCGACCAAAACCAAAACTTCCAAGTCCAAAAAGAAAGCTGCGGCCAGCACAGACGCGGCAGCATCCGATAGCTCCGCAGCAACGACCAAGAAGAGCCGCTCGAAGAAGAGCAAGACCGCCGCCGATGCTCCTGACAGCTCGACTACCAGCAAGGCGCCTACGGCTGACTCCACTGCGAAGACGAGCGGGTCGGATACTGCCACGACCACGAAGAAGTCGCGGTCGAAAAAGAGCACCTCTGCGGACGCTGCTGACAGTTCGGCTCCGAACAAGACGAGCACAACTGAAACCAGCGGAGCTGCGCCGACCACCAAGAAGAGCAGGTCGAAGAGGGCAACGGCGGCCGACTCAACAGCTGCAGCGCCTGCAACGGCTCCAGCTGCCAGTTCGGCTCCCGCAAGCAAGTCCACCCCAGCGCCAGCGGCGAGCAACGAATCGGCAGCACCAGCAGGCAAGCCGGCAGCGACGCCAGCTCCTGCGAGCAAGCCCGCCTCATCCTCGAAGAGCACCGCGCAACAAACACCTCCCGCAGATAGCAATGGCATGGTGTGGGTGAACACCGACTCTGGCGTTTATCACAAGCCGGGAACTCGTTGGTACGGAAAGACCAAGCAGGGGAAGTACATGACCGAAGCCGATGCTCAGAAGGCCGGCTACCGTGCGGCAGAGAAGTAGAAAATTAAATTAAAAAGGGAGAAGGTGCGATGACCAGAATCATGAAGTCCATGCTTTTGGCAATTTTAGTGGCGGTGCTGGGAGTTTCCTTGGCAGTTTCTCATCCCGCTCCGCAAGCCGCGGGGAAGTCGGCTGCTGCAGGATCGACGGCTGCTCAGAAAGACCTCGTGGACTTGAATTCCGCTTCGCTGGATCAGCTGAAAGCGTTGCCGGGAATCGGCGATGCCTACGCGCAGAAGATCGTAGACGGGCGGCCTTACGCAAAGAAGACCGACCTGTTGAACAAGAAGATCATTCCGGCGGCGACGTATAAGAAAATTTCCGGCCTGGTGATAGCGAAACAGAAGTGAACTGAGAGCTTGGTTCTACGTCCGCCATGCGGGACGTGGTGTGTAGAGCAACGATGATTCCTGGTTTGTGGCTAGCGGCCGCACAATCCCCCTCCCACCACCCGCTGTCCGTAAGGCAATGAAAACAAAGGGCGGCGGAACTATGATGGGAGATGCTAATACTAAGAAAAGTCAAAACCCGCACCCTCAAAACTGAAGGGTGCGGCAGCCAAATTTCCCGGAAGGATTTCGTCTTAGCGCCCGTCACCCTTAGGTCTTTGCCACCCGCCGTTGCTGCGGGAATCGCGATTAGGGTTTCTCGGACGATGGCCTTGATGTGTCCTGGGCAGAGGTGTCGGGGTTCGTTGGATTCATGGCAACGACCTTATAGGTTCGGGTTTTCTTGTCTCCATCGGGAACTTTCACGAGCATCTTATCGCCTTTGATTTTGTATTCGACTTCGTGACCGACCGGCAACACTACGAGGTGTTTGCCGTCCGTCGGGCGAACGTGATACTCCATTTCATCGGTTCGCAGCAGATATTGCGGACAAAGTTTTTCGTCAGAGTTCACGTGGGTGATTCCGGCCGATGCCCATATCGTGCCCAAGCCCGATAAGCCTCTTTGTTTCGCTCCGCAGGGTACCGATTCCATTCTTTCCAACATCGCTCTGGGCACGATCTTTTTCTTTTTCGGGCCGGCGCTGAGGGGAACCGCGGAAGCCAGCGCAAGAGCTACGATCACTAAAGACTTGATATTCATAGTGCCTCCGTTGAGAAAACTCACAGGCGAACAAAAAATCGTGTGCAGGAAGGCCGTTTCGATGGCCTTCCTGCCAGCGATGTTCAACTACTGCTTTGGCGGCTTTGGCGCTTCGGCTGGCTTGGTTGCGTCAGGCGTCGTTGTCTTGACGGTTCCGGTCGTTCCAGTGGCTGTGCTGGTGCTGATTCCAGTCTTAGTGCTACTGAATTGCTGCGAGGCTTTCAGGAAGCTACCCGGGTCCTTCGCCATCTGGCTCTGGGCGTCCGGATGAGTCTTCATATAAGCCTGCAGCTCAGGATGGCTGGACATGTATTCGTGGTTTTTGAGCAGCGACGGGTCCTTGGAAAGTTGTCCTGAGATGTCCGAATGGCTGCCCAGGAACTGTCCAAAGCTGTACTGTTCGCGGTTGATGCCGCCGCGGTCCATGCCGTTCTCGCGGCTTTCGTAAGTCTTTTCCTGCTGCATGAATGCATTAGGGTTTTGATACAGCTGCTCACGCACACCCTGATGATCCTGGAGATAGGCCTGCAGCGCCGGATGGTTGTTTACGAACTGCTGGTTTTTCGCCAGAGAAGGATCGCGACGGAGCTGCTCGGCGATTTCCTGGTGTTTGTCCAGGAACTGATCAAAGCTGGCAACCTGGCCGTGATCGCGGTTGCGAGCATCCTGGCGGGCGTCGTTATCCGCGCGGTAGCCGTTGTCACGGTCGCGGTCGTTGCGGTCGCGCATATCATTGTCGTTACGATCACGAACGTCGCGATCTCCATTGTTATTGCGAGCGTCGGTGCGGTTATCGGCGTCACGATCTCGAGCGCCGCTATCGCGGCGATCGTTGTCGCGAGCGCGGGCGTCATCTCGGCCGTTGTTCCTCCGAGCGTCGTCGCGATCAAAATCACGATTGCGAGCGTCAGCGTCGCGTTCGTTGTTATCGAAGCGGTTTTCCTGCCGCATGAAGGCATTCGGATTTTGATCCAGTCGTTGCTGGATGTCCGGATGCTGCTGCAGATAAGTTTGCAGCGCTGGATGGGTTTGCAGGAATTGCTGATTTTTTACCAGCGATGGATCGCGACGAAGTTGTTCGGCGGTTTCGCGGTGACTGTCAAGGAAGCGATCGAACTGTGCCAATTGAGCACGGCGACCATTGTCTCGACGGTCTGCGTCTCGATCAGCGTCACGGTCGCGGTCTTGGCGGACGTCATTATCCCGGTTGTCAAAACGCCGCGCGTCATCACGATTCGCGTCTTCGCGGCGATCATAGCGCCCTTCCTGGCGCATGAAGGCGTCTGGATTGCGCGTTAGATCTTCGCGTATCGCCGGATGGTCCTGAAGATAGGACTGCAGCGCCGGGTGACTCTGCACGAATTGCTGATTTTTTACGAGTGAGGGGTCGCGGCGAAGCTGCTCGGAGACCTCGCGATGGTTGTCGAGAAATTGATCGAACCGAGCTAGCTCTTGGCGGCGGTTGTTGTCGTCGCGCGCGTCTTCGCGGCGATCATAGCGCTCTTCCTGACGCATAAAAGCATCTGGATTTCGCGTTAGATCCTCACGCACTGTTGGATGGTCCTCGAGATAGGACTGCAGCGCGGGATGACTTTGTAGGAATTCCTGATTCTTCACCAGCGATGGGTCGCGGCGAAGTTGCTCGGAAACCTCGTGATGGCTATCGAGAAACTGATCGAAGCGAGCGAGCTCCTGACGACGGACGTTGTCATCGCGTGCGTCTTCTCGGCGATCATAACGATTTTCCTGCCGCATGAAATAATTTGGATTTTCTTTTATTTCTTCGCGTACACCTGGATGGTCCTGCAAGAAGGTTTGCAGTTCCGGATGCCCTTGTACGTAATTCTGATCGTTCACGAGCGAAGGATCGTGGCGAAGTTGTTGGGCAATTTCCTGGTGGCCATCCAGAAATTGATCAAAGCGCGCCAATTCCTGGCGTGTAATGTCGCTGTTTGGAGAAGTTCTGCTCTCCTGAGACGAGGCGGACGAGGATTGTGCATTCACGCCAGGAGCGATCCACAACAACGGTGTCGCCGCGAGGATCGCCACTGCGTTTCGTACAAACAAGTGCCTCTTCTTAGTCATTCCACGGACCTCCTGTGTTGATTACATCCGCATGTGAGGGTGCAACCGCAATGCCAAGCAAGGAGGAAAAAACAGAATGCCCCGCACAATCAGTAAGTTACGGAGACGTCAGCGGATAGCACTGACGCAGGCCGAGAGGAAATTCGACACAGCAGGGGGAAAATCGCCGTACAGCGAGGGCCCTAGGAATTCTTGCGTAGACACACACGAACTAGCCGCGCCATTCGTCAGGTTACGGCGTCGAAATCGAGCCTTGCAGCGAAGAAGCTGCAAGATGTATTTATTCGAGGCGGTACAAAGCGGTATCTTAGTCTGCCGAATGAACGGGGGATGAATGGAGCGCGAAAGGTGGGCTATGCAAACTGAGCGACGGACCTTTCTTCGGCAGTCTCTTTTGCTCTCGTGCGCAACCATCGTCAGCGCGTCCACAGTGCGGACTGTTAGTCCTGCGGTTGCCGACACAAAAACCGACTTGATCGCCAACATGAAGTGGATGAATGAGCCTGCGTCGTGGAAGAGATCAGGCGACCGTTTGTTGGTTCGCAGCCGCGCGAAGACCGACTTCTGGCGCAAGACCTTCTACGGCTACATAACTGATAATGGGCATCTCTTTTACGTGCCTGTGAGTGGAGATTTTGTCTTCCAAGCCCGCGTGAACGGAGAATATGCGGCGTTATACGATCAGGCCGGACTCATGGTGCGGCAGAATGCAGAGAACTGGGTTAAGTGCGGCACGGAGTTTTTCGATGGCCAGCGCCATGCCAGCGTGGTGTTCACACGAGACTTTTCGGACTGGTCCACAATGCCCGATTTATCCAGGACCGCGCCAATCTGGTGGCGAGCGGTACGGAAGAAAGACTCGATTGAAACATTGTGTTCGCTAGATGGTAAGAACTTTACTTCGGTGCGCCAGGGATATTTCGTGCCGGGAGTCGAGACGAGTGTGGGAATCATGTGTGCCGCTCCCGAAGGACCAGGGTTTGAAGCGGCGTTCGATGACTTGAAGCTTGAGATCGGATAGAGCTTTTCGGCAGAGCTAATCCCGGAGCAAAACCTCGCCACGGCCAACGAGCTGCTCGTTGATCCACAGGCGGTATTTGTACGCGCCGACTTTGGTGCCGGGGCGTGGTGGACCGGTCTGCAGGCGCATGCCAATCGGAGCCTGAAAAACATTGGAGCCAAACGGGCAACGGTTTACATCGAATTCGATGCGCAGATTGCCGGCATCGCAGATCCAGGTGACCTGATCGCCGGGATCGAGGACCACTACTTCGGGGAAGACACCAACGAGAACGGGACGTTCGGCCATGCACAGAGTTTACAGTCAAACTGTCGAAACTGGAAAGTTTCGCAAGGAAGCGGCCGGTAACGCAGACGAGGCGCCAGCATGGAAACGATCCCCTATCACAGTTTGTGAAGCTGAGCGGACAAAATGGCGGTTGCGGGTACCTTCCGGTTGCGACAAAATCTAAGGGCACCGATTAGCTTGGAGGCCTGGCAATCGCGGCTAAAGGGCGTCCCCGCAGCGGAGACCTGAGGTTAGATAAGATGAGTGACGGCGCAGAAAAAAAGATTGGTGAATTGGCTCCCCCGATGCGGCTGATGATGACGCCGGGGCCGTCTTCGATTGATCCGCGGGTATACCGCGCGCTGGCCGCTCCAGTAGTCGGGCACATCGATCCGTGGTTCAAGACCTGCATGGATGAAACGCAGATTCTGATGCGGCAGGTCTTTCAGACTGAGAATCGAGTCACCATGCCGCTCTCCGCGTCGGGTTCGGGTGGAATTGAAGCTTCAGTGCTAAATACTCTGGAAGCAGGCGACGAAGCGATCATTTGTGTGAATGGCTGGTTTTCTGAACGCATGTACGAGATTGCGCTGCGCTCTCCAGCAAAAGTGACCAAGGTGGAAGCGCCGTATGGCACGGCAGTTGACCCTGAGGACGTTCGCAAGGCGGGCGCTGGCAAGAAGATTAAGATCGTCGGCCTGGCGCACGGAGAAACATCATCGGGAGTTGTCACGCAGCTCGATCCGTTCCGCAAGGTGGCCGACGAACTTGGCGCGCTATTGATCGTCGATGCTGTCGCCTCGCTGGCCGCCGAACCTCTCAACGTGGACAAACAAAAACTGGACATCGTATTCAGTGGGTCACAGAAAGCGTTAAGCGCGCCGCCGGGCATGTCCCCGATTACCGTAAGTCCGCGCGTCGAAGAAGTCTTAAAGAATCGAAAAACGAAAGTTCAGAGCTGGTATTTCGATTTAACCACGGCCATGAATTACTGGGGCAAAGACCGCTTGTATCATCACACGCCGCCGATTTCTTTGATTTATGCGCTGCGTGAAGCGATGCGCTTGACCATGGAAGAAGGCCTGGAAAATCGTTGGGCGCGGCATCGCGTGAATCAGCAGGCGCTGATCGCGGGTGTTGAGGCCATGGGTCTCGTATTGCTAGTAAAAAATCCGAAAGAACGTCTGGTCACCGTGACTCCGGTCATGATTCCCGCTGGTATTGATGACGCGAAATTCCGCAACCAGTTGCTGGACGAGTTCAACATTGAAATTGCCGGCGGCATCGGTCCGCTGAAAGGCAAAATCTGGCGTTTGGGCTTGATGGGGTACTGCGCTCAGAAAGCCAATGTGCTTTTGCTGTTGTCCGCCATGGAAAAGGTAATGACCGATCAAGGCGCACGTGTTGCTTCGGGAGCCGGCGTGGCTGCCGCAATTCGCAACTACGCAGGAGCCGAAGCCGCGGTCGCGGTGAGCAATGCCTGAGATTACGCGAGCAATTTTCAGAACTCGGAGCGACAGAATTTCTTACGTGAAGGAAAAGGAGCAAGCGTGCCGACATTTCCCGTCCTAGCGAACACCGGGGCCATGAGCCAGTTTGTAGGCGCATTCGAAGTAACTTCGAAGCTTACCGGCAAAGTTTATCAGTGCCGCTTTTCGCACATGTGGAATGGCATTGCCACGCGTCATAGCGATACCATCGACACGAAATTTTTTGTGGATGGCGAAGCTTTGGTCGTCGGGCTGAACCACACCGGCTTCGTGAAATTCCGCGAGAAAACTTCGCGCGATTTGAGTGACCGGGAAGCCAGTTTCATCGCCGCAGATTATCTGAAAGAACGGCTGGAAGAAGAAGACCAAAGAAAGTTGTATGACGTGACCGGCGAAGACGTGACCCGGCTGATCGCTCAGGTCGGTATCAAGTAGCCTGATTCTAATTCGCAGATTTTTTCGATCCGTCTGACGTCGCAGTTACGGCAGCCGCTCTGGGACCGGCTCGGCGTGAAAACTTTCCAGCTCTGGATGGCGTAGTCCATCACGCCGGATGAAATGAATCACCAGCAGCATCAACAGTCCGCCGCAGACCAGTACGCCAACCGAAATTTCCAGGCCTACCTGCAAATCGCGCGTATCGGAGATTTTCCCAATGACTTGCGGGCCGAAGCCGCCAATAAGCTGCGTCAAGAACATATAGATACCCACCGAAGTTGCATGAGCCCGGCGCGGCATCATGTCGTGAATCACCGCGGTGACCGGCCCGTGATACCACGACAAAAAAAATCCCGACACAAAAAGACCCGTCAACACCGCCCATTTGTCTTCGGAAAGAATCGCAAAGAGCAGGAAGGGAGTAGCCAGAAGTAACGCGCAGCCAATCGCGATCAAGCGTCCGTAAGGGAATCGGCGCTGCAACTTGTCCGCGACGTAGCCGCCCATCAGTACGCCCAAAATTGACGACAATAACGCGATAGCCGCTAGCGAAACGGCCGCTTCGCGCACCGTAAAGTCCTTGTAATCGCGCGCAAAGTCCAGGCCCCAGGTCAGCAGCGACACACTCGAAAAAGTAATACATGTTCCGGCTGCGATCATGGCCACAAACGCCGGTACGCTCAGGAGCTTAAGAATTGGCACCACTTCCGTGCGCGGCCCGCGCGGCGGGTCTTCAATCCACAAAACTGCTAGTCCAGGCAACAGACCTGCCAGCGCGGCGAAATAAAATATGTGCTGCCAAGTGTAGTGTTCACTCAGGATGCCTCCGACCGCCAGGCCGCAAGCACCACCGAGCAGCATACCTGTTGCAAAGATGGCCTGCGCGAACGCACGACGTTCTTGCGGGAACGCTCCTGAGATCATCGACTGCGCCGCTGGAGCGTATGCGCCTTCTCCAACTCCAACCAGCGCGCGGGACATCAGCAGAAACATAAACGTGCCCGCCATTCCGCTGGCGAACGTCGCTAAACTCCAGAAGATTATGCCGAAGGCGATCACCGCGCGCCGGCTCAACCGGTCCGCCAAAAATCCAAAGAGCAAGCTGGCAACCGCGAGCACCGCCAGCAAATACGTTTGCAATGAACCGAGCTGCGCATCTGACAAACCGAGCTGTGCGCGAATCAGCGGCAATAACGGCACGAATACTTGCCGGTCGGCAAAGTTGACAAAGTTCACCAGCGCAAGTACAGCAAGTAAGCGATACTGATAGCGCGAAAGCGGAATGGGGCTCGATGACATGCGGAGTATGCGGCGATCCTGTCCGTAACCTGGCGTCGTAAGAGCTAAGGTGATTATATAACGGTGACAAAGACGGTCCGAGAAAAGAACGTAACCACCAGTGACCAGGTCACTACAGTCCTTTCGTACGGCGCGCTGTTGCTGCTGGGCTATCTGGTGTACGAAATCACCGCGCCGTTTTTGGTGCCGTTGGCCTGGTCGGCAGTCGTCGCCATCTTTTTCTACCCGCTGCACGAGAAAGTGCGAAAACGTTTCAAGTCCAATTCCGCTGCACTGCTGAGCACTCTTGGCGTTACCGTGCTGCTCATTGTTCCGTCCCTGCTGCTGCTGTTTTTCACCGCCAGACAAGCGATCGACGCCGGAGCGAAGGCGCAAGTGATACTGCAATCTCCGGATAAAGCAGTACCGGGACGAGCGCTTGACTGGGTAAAACGGCACTTGCCGCAGTCCATGCAGGAGGTGGACTTTGCCGATTCCGCAAAGAGCGGAGCGGAAAAAGTGGGAGGATTTCTGGCGGCCAAAGTGGGTGGCCTGGTTAAAAACATTTTTTCGTTTTTTCTGGACCTGTTCGTTCTTTTGTTCGCTTTGTTTTTTATGTTCCGTGACGGCGAAGAAATCGCTGAGGCGGTGCGACATCTCTTGCCGTTCGATCCCCTGATTCAGGAAGACATGATGAACGAATCAAAGGAGTTGATATTTGCCAGCGTGGCGGTCGGCCTACTGATCGCCGCCATTCAGGGCGCGCTAGGAGGGCTGGCGTTTACCTTAGCCGGGATCGGTAGTGCGCTTTTCTGGGGAGTGGTGATGGGATTTTTCTCGCTGATTCCGGTGGTGGGGTCCGCTCTGGTTTGGGTGCCCGCCGCTGGATGGCTGATGTTGACCGGTCACGTGTCAAAGGGCCTTTTAGTTTTATTAATTTGCGGCGGCGTCGCAGGAGTCGCGGACAATATCGTCAGACCGCTGTTGCTGCGCAATCGCACGCATTTGAATGAGCTGCTGCTGTTCGTGAGTGTGCTTGGCGGAATTGAAGTGTTTGGTTTGCTGGGACTGGTGGCTGGTCCCACCATTCTCGCCGCTGCTATGGGAATATTCCGCGTATACACGCATCATCGCGAGCACCTGGAAGCTGTGCGCGCTTAAGAAGCAACTCGCAGTCAGTCCTTCAGGCATCTCCCCATGGGGTGTGCTAGAGTACCGCCGAACATGAACGAACCTACCAAACGGCTGGAAAAACCGGAGGCGCTTTCAGTGGAAAAACTGCGCTGGCGCTGTGAGCCGTCGCGCTTGCCTTTTGAGACCACTGCGCAAGCCGATTTGCGCGAAGGATTCGTCGGCCAGGAGCGCGCACTGCGCGCTTTGAAAATGGGCGTTGAACTCACTGCGCCCGGCTACAACGTCTTCGTCTGTGGGCTTGCTGGCACCAGCCGCGGCGGCACCATCGCACGCATGATCGGCGAATTGCACCCAGGCACAAAGCAGTCACCCGATCGCTGTTACGTGAATAATTTCAAGATTGCCGATCGTCCGCGCTTGTTGACGCTTCCTCGTGGGCAAGCCAACTCCTTCAAAAAAGATATGCAGGCCGGTATCGACTTTCTTCGGCGGCGCATTCCACAAGTCTTCGAAGGCGAACCGTTCCAGCGGCAAAAGGGAAGAATTGTCGAACGCTTTACCGCGCGGGAAAAAGATCTGATGGACGATTTCACACGCAAAATTGCGCGCGAACAGTTTGCCCTTGGCCACATGCAGGTTGGCGCGGTTGCTTTGCCGGAGATTTTCCCGGTCTTGGAAGGCCAGATGGTGCCCATCGAAGACATCTCGAAGATGGTCCACGAAGGCAAACTCGATTCACCGGTCGCCGAAGAGATCGAAAGAAAATACGAACAGTTTCGCCAGGAGTTCACCGTCGTTTACCGCAAGACGCTGACACTTTCGCGGGAACTCGCCAGCGAACTCAGCTATCTCGAACAGGAAGCGGCGTCCGTTCTAGTGGATGGCGTTATCGAAGAGCTGAAAGAAAAATATCCCGGCACCAGCGTCTCGGAATACCTGGAAGAAGTTCGCCATCATCTGCTCGACAATCTCGAGCCGTTCAAGGAACGCGAAGGCGAAACCGAAGACCATCCCGACAGCATGGAAGGATTGCCGAAGCCGCAGGGGCCGGGATCGGAGCGCGATCCTTTCCGCAGCTACGGCGTAAATGTAATTTTGGCGCACGATGGTGATGGTGAGTCTCCGGTCATCTTTGAAACCACTCCCACCTACGCAAATCTTTTCGGCACCATTCAGCGTGCCTACGACGCGCGCGGCGGGTGGACCAGCGATTTCATGGACCTGCGCGGAGGCTCGCTGCTCAGGGCTGACGGCGGCTACCTGATCATGTACTCGATGGAAACCATTTCCGAGCCCGGCGTGTGGCGCGCGCTGAAACGCACGCTCAATCACAACCGCCTGGAAATTCAGCCGCTGGAAATGTTTTATCCCTTTGGCGGCAGCGCGCTGAAACCTGAAGCCATCCAGATCAACGTGAAGGTTATCTTGATAGGCGACCGCGAGATGTACGAATTGCTGTACGATTACGAAGAGGACTTTCGCAAAATCTTCAAAGTGCGCGTGGAATTTGACGAAGAAATGGCAATGAACGATACGGTCATCGCCGAATATGCGGGTAGGCTGCGTGCGCTTTCTGAACGGGAAACCCTGTGGCCATTCGATCGTGGCGCGTTCGCAGCGATCCTCGAATATGGCGTTCGCATGGCCGGCCGCAGAAACAAGGTCACTGCCCGCTTCGTGGACATTGCCGATCTTGCGCGCGAAGCGAATTATGAAGCGACCGAGGCCAAAGAAACCGTAGTACGGGCCGCCCATGTGCGCAAAGCGCTCAGCTCGAAAATGGAGCGCCACAATCTGATCGAAACGCGCCTGCGCGAGATGATTGAAGAAGGCACGCTGTTGGTGGACGTTTCCGGGCAGCGGGTTGGCCAGGTCAACGGCCTCAGCGTTCTGGAAATAGGCGGATATGCATTCGGTAAGCCGGTGCGCATCACCGCGACCGCAGCGCTCGGCAAAACCGGCCTGATCAACATCGAACGTGAATCAAATTTGAGCGGACGCTTCCACGATAAAGGCGTGCACATTATTTCCGGTTTTCTACGCAGCCATTTCGCGCAAAATAAGCCTTTGTCACTCGCCGCCAGCATCTGCTTCGAGCAATCCTATTCGGGTGTTGACGGCGACAGCGCCAGTTCGACCGAAGTTTACGCGCTGGTGTCCGCGTTGTCCGGATTGCCCTTGCGCCAGGATGTGGCCGTTACCGGCTCCATGAATCAGCAGGGCGACGTTCAGGCTATTGGTGGCGTGAATGAAAAAATCGAAGGATTTTACGATGTCTGCCGTATCAAAGGCCTGACCGGAACTCAGGGAGTGGTTATTCCCGCGGCCAACGTGGAAGACCTGATGCTTCGCGAAGATCTGCTGGAAGCCGTCGCAGCTAAGAAATTTCACGTTTGGCCCGTGTCCAGAATCGAGCAGGGAATCGAATTATTAACCGGCGTTCCGGCCGGCGATCGCAACGGGGACGGAACTTTTCCGGCAGGAACGGCATTCGCGCGCTTGGATGATCGCCTCTCCGAAATGGCCAAAACTCTCAAGGAGTATCACTAGGGATTTTTCTAGCGCACCAACGTCCTATCTAAAAGGCCCGCAGCAGACGGCGGCCGCTATTCGCCTTCTTCAGGTACCGGCGGCTTTATTCCGTCGTCTTTCTTCTGTTCGTGTGTTCAACACTCTAGCGAGACCAGCCTCGCTGGCAGCCGCGATACTCATAAAGATTTACTCGATCCACCCGTCAACGTGCATACCCCGCGCATCTTTCCACGATGCGCTGGCAGTCATATGCAGGTGACGAGGAAACACTCGCGGATTCAAGTCTTTCAGGGCATTTGCAAAAGCATCGTGCGCGGCTTCTGGTTGGGTTCCTTTCGATGTTGGCGCTTTGCGTGATTCCGCAATCCATCGCTCTTTCGCGGCGGTCCAATCGATTCTCTGAAAGTCGAAGAAGCTCAATCCATTGATGGTCTTGGGAAATTGCTCGCGCGCTTTTTGCCACGCTGGCGGCACTAAGGTATTTTCGCCATGCGTGGTTTTGGCCGACGCCAGTATTTCGCGCATGGACTCGTCTCGCGCAGAAGCGACGATGACACCGGAACTCACCGCCAGGTGATAATACTTCCGGGATGCAGTTCCGGCGGCGCTTGCCATTCCACCCTCAGACATCCTGAGAAAAGTCGTATCGCCTTCGGAACGGTCTCCAGTGACTCGTTCAGCCAGTCCAGTGCGCAGCAGTTTCAGCGTGGCCACCTTTTCCCGTATTCCAACCACATATACCTGTTTGGCAGAATCAAGCGTCGAGCTCGGTTGCAGCGTCGCAAATTCTCCGCTAAACAATCCGATTGCGTCAGGCAGCGGCATGCCCAGCCGTGTTGCAGCCTGCGTCTCCACGAAATCCACCGGACTCGGCTGGCCGGCTCCCACCGTGGATTGCAGCGCGCGCTTAATTAATGCATAGATGCCCAGCAAATTCACTCGCCACTCCTGGTACGACACAGTATTCGCGGTGATGAATTGCCACGATGACGGCGACGTGCCGCCTTCATCCCAAATGTCGAAAATTGATCCGGTGCTAGTGTGGCCCAAAATTGCACCTTGAAACCGCGTTCGTGCGCCCTCCAGCGCAAGGCGACCCGCGATGGAGTGCACCGCCTCGAGTTTCAGACTTTGTATCAGGGGCCGCAGCCGAAACCCCATGACGCTGGTATCCCAGTTCCTGTCGATAATGTTGGGAAAGTGAAAAAAGAATTCCATCAGCCCGCCTTTAAGCAGCTCGCCGGCTTCGCGATACGCCGCAGTTTGTGACAGCGTCGCCGCCTCTGGTGTAGCGTGCTTTGTCCAGGCAGAGATTTTTTCGAATACCGCCGGTTCGCTCGCGACTAACGTATATTTCCCGTCGTCTGCCCAAAACGTCGCGCCGTCTTTGCGTTCTGTCTTGATCGCGGAAATTCCCGCGATTGTCGCGGCTGATATTTTTGCCGGATCCTTTTCGTTCATGCGGACTTGTAAGAGCAATCTCGCAAGCGTGGCCTCTTTACCGGTATGGTCATAGACAAGAAACATGCCGTTCCAAGGATTTTTCTGCGATTCGTGCCCTGCTTCGCTACTCTTGACCTGGTTCGGATTTACGATATAGCCGAAAACGATCTCGTTATCGAGCAACGAGGCGTACTGCGAAAGTTGGTCCTTGGTCAGAGCAGCTTTTGCTTTGGCCGAATCCGCGGAACTGCTCATCATCGCTTCGATAATCGCGGCACGCACCGACCCGAAATCCGCATCATCCCAGGTCGCCAACAGGGAATTGGCCTTTCGCGCGTCAATCGATGGCGTTCCGTGCCACGCCAAATAAAACGTGGTGGACTCCGGCAGTTGCCCGGGATCAAGACTCGACTGCGCAAAAACTGCAACCGGCCCCGCCAGTAACATGACAACCAGAATCGCGTTGAGTTTAGCCCGCCTCATTTCCGCTCCATTTTTCCTTTGCGTGCAAAACCTCTATATATAAATCCATCGTAGGACACCCCTAAAAACGCCAGAAGCCCTGTTCCACGTCCAGTTTCCAGAACGCAGAACAGGGCCTCTTTTGCTTCGAATCGTTGTGAACTACTACTTTAGCGCCGCTATGGCTTCGTTGCAGGCGCTGCTGTCGGCGTCGCCGCTGATCCGCCGGTCCCTGCATCCTTTGGAGTGGAAAGGTAACCGGTGATCTGGCTCTTGCCGACGTCGAATACCACCATCTCGTAGGGCGCCGCGCCGCGGCCACCTTTGACGTAAAATTGCACGGGTTCGCCCGCTGTCTTGTCTCTCTTTTCAATCGACCGGTCATCCACAAACACGGTCATCGTGTATCGGGATTTTTTGGGGTCCACCTTATTCAACGTAATCTGCACGGGTCCCACGCGTTGCGCGGTCTTGGTCTTGGCCACTGTAAATTCGTAGTAGTTACGATCACCGCGCCGCTTAAGGTCTTCCAGGTCATCATGATTGTGCGCAATTAAGCCGCTCATCACACCCATGTCGCCCTGCGCGCGTTCCAGCTTACCTTTGGTAGCTTCCAAATCATTCCGGGTCGTTTCGATATCTTTCTTTGCGCCGCCCAGATCCGTCGCTACAGCGCCAATCTTTTGTTCGCTGTCTTTTTGCACTTCGGAAAGCTGCGTGCCGAATTTCTGCGCCGCCGCTACTTGTTCTTTGCGAATCGATTCCGCGCGGCTCCTGGCCTGCGCGAGCTCCGATTGCGTCATCCCAATCTTTTGTTCGGTCACTTCGATGTGGCCCTTCAAATCCGCCAGGCTGGAATTTGCTTGCGCCAGTTGCGCGGACAGCGTCTTGTTCTGATCCTGGGCCTTCGCCAATTCCTGCGACATCCGCGATTGCGACGTATATCCAAAAAATCCCATCGCCGCCAGCGCCACGAATAACACGCCAAAGAGCACCGCGATCCAGCGCGGCGTTCCCGTATTTTCATAATGGTACGAGTCCTGCGGACTCGGTACGTTTGGAGAAATGCTCATTTTCCCTCCCCAGGGTTTCAGGGTTTGTACTTGCAAACCCTGAAGTAAAAAAGAAAATTTCTAATTCAACTATTTAATATGCGATGCGTGACGCTAAAGATTATGTCTCTTGCCGTTTCGCCTGTCCAGACGCGGCTCGCGCGCCGTCCCCAATTGCGAACACTTTGCATCTCGCGTGCTGCGCCTACTTCCGGGCCTTACCTTTGGGACGCGGCCAGCGCGCCTCCACCGTCGTGTTCAGCCCCCCACGCGGCGTAAACTCTCCACGGATCACACACCATTCCGGCTGAATCGCCGCCACGATGTCGTGCAAAATCTTGTTCACCGCGTTCTCATAAAAAATCCCCAGGCTGCGGTAGGCAAGCAAGTACATCTTCAAAGCCTTTAACTCCACGCAAGCTTTACGAGGCATATATTCAATCGTTAAAGTTCCAAAGTCCGGTAGTCCGGTCTTGGGGCACACCGACGTGTACTCTGGATACCGCGTCGTAATCACATACCCGGGAAACTGGTTCGGCCACGTATCCAACTTCGGTAGCTTTGCGTTAATCCCGGCCCTGGCGTGCTCGTCCGTGTAATCAGCCATGATTTCTCCTGTAAACTATCTTAGCTCAGGCTGTGACCACTTCTTCATGCCACTTCAATTTCGCCTTGCTTACCAGCGCGAATTCCCATAGCATAGCGCAAGCTCTTTTCCAACCCAGGTGGCGTAAGACCCTCATGGTTTGCCCGGTTTGTAATTCTGCCGAATGCCGCAGGTCGCGCAGACGAACTCTTCTCGACTACTTCGCTCGTGTCGTCGGCAGCGTGCCTTGGCGTTGTTCGCGATGCTCTAGACGTTTTCGTTCGCGCACCACACCATTTGCACACTCGCTCGTCGCGCATTGCGCGATTTGCGGCAATATTGAAGTCAAGCGCATCGCTAGCGATCTCGCCGATGGCTTTGCCGCTCCCTTGTGGCGGACCCTGGGTGTCCCGGCTTTCCGCTGCATCCCCTGCCGTCACAAATTCTTCAGCGTGCTTCCCCTCAGCAAAGAAGTCCAAGACCGCGACTACAAAATCGACAAGATCGCTAGCTAAACTCGGTGCTTTCGCGGTAGGCAGAGGCTCAAACCGGACTACTTGCGCCGTTCCGTTTTCCTTCGCGCGACAAATCCGCCACCCCCGAGTTATACTGTCCCATAGCCGAGTTTCGCGGCGATTCTAAGGGTAGACGCCGCTGTGCTCTGCTGTACGCTGTCTCGTCTCTCCGGCGATATCGTCTAAGGGTTAGGACATTGCCCTCTCAAGGAAAGCCCGACCTTCTGATAATTAAGGACTTAACTTTGGTTGGAGTGGGGTGGAGTAGGCCGGATTGGCGTGGGTTTAATGCAATTCTTAATGCAATTCTGCTTCTTGCCTTAGTCTCTTCCAAAAGGCAATGTGCTAGTGACGCCGAAGTCAGGCCCGATCTTCGTTCGACGCGTCTATCGGAAGTTCTCCACAAGAAGAATGTCACTATTTAACGCATCCAGTTGTGTATAAAGGATTGTCTTTTTGTCCGGAGAGATCGCCAATCCCGGCGCTTCCCTGGCGGGACGGTTCTCCAGATCGAACACTCGCGTAATCCGATGAGTAGCAAGGTCGAAGAAATTGATCCCAGGTTTCGCTGTCGTGTCGAGGTAATAGATGCCGTTCTCGACCACTGCCCAATAACCCCAGTAACCTGCCTCCAAAGAGCCTATGACCTCAATTTCTTCGCCGCCGTTAGTCGGAATGCGCCACAATCCGGGTACTCCAGGACCTTTTGCGTAATAGAGGAATCTCCCGTCGGACGATTCGAACGCCGCAAATCCACCCTGACGTGTTACTTGGACAGCGAGCCCGCCAGTCAAACGCACCTTCCATACTTGCCAAGCGCCAGTGCGATTTGATGCGAAGTAGACCCAATGGCCGTCTCTCGAAAAACTTGGCAGAATTTCATGCGAAGGCTCACCCGCAATCTTCTGCGGCGGGCCACCCTGCGAATCCATGACGAAAATATCCGCGTTACCGGTACCGCGAGAATCGAACGCAATCCGTTGTCCGTCGGGCGACCAACGTGGAGTTCCGCTTACTGAATTCAAGTGGGTTACTTGAATGGGGCTACTTCCGTCACCCCGGCACACCCAGATTTCATAAGCGCCGCTCCGCGTCGATTCGAAGGCGACTTTGCTCCCGTCCGGCGAGAACTGGGGAGCACTCTCGACCCTGGTAGAAGATATGAACCTATCTGGCGGACTTGCTGAAAGTGTTGAATCAAGCTTTCTTCTCCAGATGTTGAGATTCGCCGTCTGGCGTACGTACGCTAATCGGTTCCCTCTAATTGAGGGTTGAAATCCCTCTTGACCGAATTGCAGTCGTTCTGGCTCACCGCCACGAAGGAATATCTTCCAAAGCCAACCGGCATCGGGGAAAACGATGTTGTGACCGTCGGGGGTCCAGGCTAAACCCCAGCCGAAAGAAGGCGAGGTAAGCCGTTTTTCCTCTCCTCCCGAAACTGGCACTGTGTAGACTCCGTCCGGACCTCTGTAGAAGGCCAAAGTCTGACCATCGGGGGAGAATACAGGACTAGTATCGCTCCTCGAACGCTCCGGTGAAGTGAGTCGGCGAACTTCCAGCGAATCGAGCGTCAGCATAAAGATGGAAGGAGTATTCTCTTCCTCGGATGCACGGTCGGAAAACGCGAGTAACCTGCCATCAGGCGACCAAGAGAGACGGTCTGCGGACCAAGAGTGCTCCCTCCAACGGGTGCTGCGCACTCTGCGCTCGGCGCCACCCAATGCCGAGATGATGTAAATGCCCTTTTCCCCTCCTTTCGTAAACCGACAGAACGCGATGTAGCGGCCATCAGGTGACCAAACTGGGTTGAAGTCGATTGACGCCTGGTTCGTCAGTCGCAGAGATTCCTCCGTCCCGACGAGCTTGACATATATGCTGAAGTCGGGGCCGGCTCCGCGGTTCCAAGCGAACGCTAAGTGTTGGCCGTCTGGCGAGAGACTTGGAGAATGTTTCTCGCCAAAGTTGGTGACGATAGGCGTTACAGTCGGCTTGCCTGCTTTGGAGCTAACTGGACGGTTGTAAAACACAAAAGGCAACGCAAGTACACCCGCCGTCAAGGCGCCTAATCCAACGTTCCTGCGATTGAACAGCCGCTGCCAGAGTCTGGGCCGGGCTGACGGCTTCGCGGCGGGTATCTCAACATTGCCAATGAAGCGGTAGCCTCGCCGGGCGAGCGTTTCGATGAATACGGGAGCGTCTGCCGATTCACCCAGCGCATCGCGCAACCTCTTGATGGCTGCATTCAGGCTGTGATCGAAGTCAACGAACGTGTCCGCTGACCAGAGTTTGCCACGCAATTCCTCTCGGGTAATTATCTCCCCCGGCCGTTCAAGCAGCGCCGCCAACACTTGAAGCGGCTGTTCTTGGAGCTTAACTCTCTGTCCTCTGTGGCGTAGTTCACCCGTCTGTAAGTTCACCTCGAAAGTGCCGAAGCGGACAATTGAGGATGGAGAATTAGCAGACATGGGAAACTTCGCGTGNNNCGAAGTTTAGCATCTTTCGAGTGCAGTTCCGACGCGTGATCGCTCGCACGACAACTATCGTAGAAATGAGCCTTTGCGGAGGATTCGCTATACTCTCCGGCGTGAACCTTCCGCCGATCCTTCTGGGAACTTCGTCCTTCACAGCGACAGGCTGGGAGGGAACGTTTTATCCGAAAGGAATACGATCGTCCGATTAACTCGCCCTACGCAGATCATTTTCATGCCACTGACGGCGGCTCATCCACGAAATATGAAAATTCATGTCGTTGAATTCCTTCTTGTATAGCAGCAAGCAGAATGGATTTCTGCACGGTTGGACTCCCGATGACGTGCAGAGGAAAGGAAGAGCAGTATACAGTGCTCGACCATCGGCACGGAAATGCGAATGACACAAGAACACAAAAAGAGGCGCACCCGAAGGCGAGCGACGCCTCTTTGTTTGCCGGATTTTTCTTCAACTTGTTCCTTCAGCTCCTCCTCGCGGGGAGAAACACTGCCGACGGCGTGAGGAACTTTGTGTTCGGAAGCTCGGTCCCCACATGGAAGCGATCGAACCGGCCTTTTCTTTTCCCGCCGCCGTTGCCACCGTCGAACGTCAGGAGATACTGGTTGTTGAGATGCATCTGGATTTCGTCAAAGTATGGCTTGAGATTAACGGGTTCGCCGAAACCGAGGTAGTAAGACTTGGCGCCGGTTTCTTCCGAAAGCCGCGTC
>WNFE01000123.1_pt1 | contig 50476 bp, 41 predicted proteins | sample 5400451 | NCBI WGS metagenome assembly WNFE01 (sample SAMN13153344, study PRJNA577476) | soil metagenome | isolation source: 200 cm saprolite under Douglas fir tree site 2 hole 2 | place: USA:California | collected 2015-04-18
TTGTACCAGCGGAACGCCCGCCAAGGCACTGTGTTCGACAGCACGGCGCTACCGACAGCCGTCCAGGACTCGTCCTCGGTCACGCCGGACTCCGTCCGGAAGCTCACCGTGGCCACCTCGGCTGACATGGCACCGCCTAACCGGTGCCGCCGGGGTCGCGACGTGTTCCGCTACTAACGGCAACACTGTGACTACTGTCTCACGGAAATGGCGGATCCGCCACCCTTTCGCCATTCGCCGTGAGATTCCGCCACGCGACGTGAGACCCTACACAGCCCCGCGTCAGCCGGGAGCCATGTCGACGAACCGGCTGTAGTGACCCTGGAAGGCAACGGTCACCGTGGTTGTCGGGCCGTTGCGGTGCTTGGCCACGATCAGGTCCGCCTCACCGGCGCGTGGCGACTCCGGCTCGTAGTGGTCTTCCCGGTGCAACAAGATCACGACGTCACTATCCTGCTCGATGCTGTTGTGCAGGTTGATGCCGTTCGCGACGAAATTGTGTGTACCTAGCACGGTCGCGTCGTAGACGGGCTGCTCACCGAGGCTCTCCACCGCCGCGATCTCATCCCAAAACACGTCATTGGTTGCAACCATGTCCAACTCGGCGTCGTCAAGGATGGTCGCGACCCGGGAGAGGCGCTCCCTGCTCGGAGCGTGCTTCCAGAGAGTGCTGCCGCAGAATTGCGTGCCGAGCGCCGCAGCGAACTGGCGGTGTGTCATCTGGCGCTCGGCCAATACAGTACGCACCCGGTCCCAGACCTCGCGGGGAATCGTGTCCAGATTCGTGTTGCCCTTGATCGAACTGAGCATGGCTCTCGCCTTGTCGGCCATGGCGGACCGGTTCCCGTGGACTCCGATGTCCTGGAGAAAGCGGAGCTGATTCTCGGCCCCGTAAACGAGCAGGTGATAACACGGCCGGTAAGTGCCCTTGGTGGTCTCCTTGATCCGGGTCATGACGTTGAAGCGCATCAGCAACCGCGCGACGTCGTCGATCAGCCGACGGCTCGTCGAGGCGTAGTAGATGCGGGCCTGCCCGACCTTCGCATCCCACCAGACGCAGCCGTCTGTGGCCCACAGGTGGTGCAGGAACAGCGCAAGCTGACGCTTCGGAACCGAGAAGACCGGGGCTGGGACAAACTTCTCGTGGCTCCGCAGGCCAAAGAGGCCGAGCGAGTCGAGCCAGGCGGCGATGGGGTTACGCCGACGGTGAGTCAGGTGGTACGGCGCCGGCAGACGGAGCGACGTACAGCGAGCCACCTCGTAGTCGTCACGAACCGCCGTGATCCCGAAGTGCAGCGCCGCTGCAGTCACGGCGGCTAGGTTCGCTTCGTCTGTGCTGGCATACCGGATCGGCTGGTTCCTGACAAATGAGCCGTCCCCGAGGAGGTGGCCCAACATGATGACCTCGGAATCGGGCAGTTCTTGCCGTGCTAGCGGGGTTGGCGTGTGCCGTGGCACAGCCACCCGAACGCCGACCGGGACCCCAGCCAGCGGACGCCACCCGTCATAGGTGAGGAAGGGGTGGTTGGCCGTAGCCTGAACCTCGCGGCCGGACTTCAGCCGAACCCGGAACACCTCCTTGGTCCCGCTGGCAAAAGCATGCGTCATCGTGCGCGGCACCAAGCGCAGCCGCTCATCGAGCGACCAAACCGGAATGTCACGCTCGCCGGATGCTAGCAACTCTCCCAGCGAGATCTCAGCACCTGTATCGGCCCGGAGGATGCGCGTTTCCGCAGTAAGGCAACCAGATTCGCGCAGGTCAGAGAGGAGGGGGCGCTTGTCTGTGCGCTGCTCGGGGCCGCGGTTGAGCTGGGAGATGGCGATCACCGGGACGTCGATCTCCTTGGCGAGGAGCTTGAGCGAGCGCGACATCTCCGACACTTCCTGCTGCCGGTTTTCCACCCGCCGGGGCGAGCTCATCAGCTGCAGGTAGTCGACGATCACCATCTTGAGGTCGTTGCGCTGCTTGAGCCGACGGCACTTGGCCCTGATCTCCATCATGGACATGTTCGGCGAGTCGTCGATAAACAGCGGCGCGTCGACCACCTCGCTCATCCTGCGGGCCAGCCGGGTCCAGTCCTCGTCTCCCATCTGGCCGGTCCGCATGGTGTGCAGCGGCACGCGGGCCTCCGCCGAGAGCAGCCGCATGGTGATCTCATTGCGGCTCATCTCCAGGCTGAACATCACGGTCGCCATCCCGTGCCTGATCGCGGCCGCCCGGGCAAGATCCAGAGCCAGCGTCGATTTGCCAATGGCAGGCCTTGCGGCGATGACGATCATCTGGCCCGCGTGCAGGCCGTTGGTGAGGGCGTCCAGGTCGGCGAAGCCGGTCGGCACCCCGGTCATTCCGCCGCCACGGCTGCCGATGGCCTCGATCTCGTCCAAGGCCCCAGGCATGATGTCCGACAGGGCGAGGTAGTCCTCGCTGATGCGATGCTCGGTGACCCCGTAAACCTCGGCCTGTGCCCGGTCCACGAGTTCGTCGGCGTCACCGTCGCCGGAGTACCCGAGTTGCACGATGCGGGTGCCGACCTCGACCAGGCGGCGGAGGATCGCGCGCTCTCTGACGATCCGGGCGTAGTAGCCGGCGTTGGCCGCGGTGGGCACGGACGCGATGAGGGTGTGCAGGTACGTGCCACCGCCGATGCGGCCCAGTTCACCGCGCTTGCCCAGCAGGTCGCTGACCGTCACGGCGTCAGCCGGCTCACCACGGCCGTAGAGCTCCAGGATGGCCTCGTGCACGATCTGGTGTGCCGGGCGGTAGTGATCCTGCGCGCTGATGGTCTCCATGACGTCGGAGATAGCGTCCTTGGACATCAGCATTCCGCCGAGAACGCACTGCTCGGCAGCCACGTCGTGCGGTGGCGTCCGGTCGAACTCCCCCCCGCGGGGCGCGATCTCGGCGACACTCACCTCGCATCCCCTTTCCCCGTACGTCCAGCTGCTCTGCGCACCTTCGGCGCCTACGGTCAACTCAGTTCTAGCGGAAGGCACTGACACTTTTTGGCGATGAACCGACAGTCTCGTGGCCGTGCGCGGCACCGTCGAATCGGGCTGTGCACAGGTCTGTGGACAGCTTGTGCAGACACGCCGCGCGGCCTGTGCGCAGGCTGGGGATACCTCTGGGGACACGGTCCGGGATCAAGTCGCCAAGGCTCCCTCTGCCTGCGCTGATGCCGTCCACTGGCTGTGCGTGGAAAAAACTTTGGCCCAGATTCGCCATCCACACGCGGCAGCAAGTTATCCACACACGGACCGTGACGTAGGACGTCAGATACCGTGCTCGGGGGAGGTCTCGCAGGGTATCAGGAGGGCCCTGCGGTGGTCCGTCTGGCCGCCTTCGAGGGCTGTGCGAGATCCGCTGCCGCCCGGCCTGGGCGGCCGGCGAAAGGGCCGGCGATCATGGGCTCCGCTGCCCTATGGTTCGCATATGTGTTCGACTCCCGATGCGCGGCTCGCCCTGATCGGCCAGGCCATCGACAAACTGGCCGAGGAGGCGCGCGCGGGCACTCAGGCCGCGGGGGCGGAGGGTACGGCGGCGGACGACGTCATGCAGCGCCTGGCGGAGATCTGGGCCATGGTGGCCGAACTCGATCCAGGCGTGGCGCAGCGCCTGCCCCGGTACGCCGCTCCCGATGACTCAGGCGGCTAAGGGCGTGTCTCGCAGATCTTCAGCCTGCTGCGCGTCCGAGATCCGCGAGACACGCCCTAGCCGAACTGCGACTGGCCCCACTGCAATGGGGCCAGCCGCCGTGCTCAGGCGCTGACGACCTCGATGTCCAGGGTGGCGCTCACTTCCGGGTGCAGCCGGACCGTGACCTGATGCGCCCCGAGTGTCTTGATCGGGTTGCGCACCTCGATGCGGCGCTTGTCGAGTTCGGGTCCTCCGGCCGAACGCACCGCCGCCGCGATGTCGGCCGGGCTCACCGAGCCGAACAGCCTGCCGCTTCCGCCCGCCTTGGTCTCCAGCTTGACGCTGAGCGACCCCAGCCTGCTCGCGGCGTCCCTGGCGTCGTCGAGGCCACGGATGTCCCGGGCGGAACGCGCCCGCTTGATCAACTCGATCTGCTTCTCCGCACCGCGCGTCCAGCGCATGGCCAGCCCTCGCGGGACCAGGTAGTTGCGGCCGTAACCGCCGGCTACCTCGACCACGTCGCCCGGGGCACCCAGGCCGGTGACCTCCTGGGTGAGGATGAGCTTCATAGGTGTGCGACTCATCGGTATGCGGCCCTTCCCGGTCAGCGTGCCGTGCTCGTGTACGGCAGCATCGCCATCTCGCGGGCATTCTTGATAGCAGTGGCGACATCGCGTTGATGCTGCGTGCAGTTGCCGGTGACCCGCCTGGCCCGGATCTTGCCGCGGTCGGAGATGAACTTTCGCAACAGCCCAGTGTCCTTGTAGTCCACGTAGGAGATCTTCTCCTGGCAGAACAGGCAGACTTTCTTCCTGGGCTTGCGTATTGGTGCTTTCGCCATCATGGTGCTCCTGGTGAGAGCCCCGCTCCAGGCGGGGATGGTCAGTTGTTAGGGGGTGGTGGGGCAGCGGTCAGCGGCGGGGCTCAGAAGGGCGGCTCGTCGGACGACCCGCCGTCCCCGAATCCCCCGGGTTCGGAGGAAGCCCATGGGTCCTCCGCGGCGCGTCCGCCGGACGATCCACCATACCCGCCGGAACCACCCTGACCGCGCTGCGCGCCGCCCTGGCCGCCGCCGAACCCGCCGCCGCCGCCCGAGCGGTTGGACTTGGTGACCTTGGCTGACGCGTTGCGCATGGACGGGCCGACGTCGTCCACTTCGATCTCGTAGACGGTGCGCTTCTCGCCTTCCCTGGTCTCATATGACCGCTGCTTGAGCCGCCCGGTGACAATCACCCGCATGCCGCGCTGCAGGCTCTCGGCGACGTTCTCCGCCGCCTGGCGCCATACGTTGCAGGTGAGGAAGAGGCTGTCGCCGTCCTTCCACTCATTCGTGGCCTTGTCCAGGAACCGGGGGGTGGAGGCCACCCGGAAGTTGGCGACCGCCTGGCCGGTCGGGGTGTAGCGGAGTTCTGGGTCGTCGACGAGATTGCCCGCGATCGTGATCTGGGTATCGCCTGCTGCCATCGGGGTGCTCCCGCTCGCTTGAGAGGATGTGTATCAGGATGCCGCTCACGCGGCCGCATCGCGGCTCAGTGGTTCTCCGGGCGCAAGATCTTCGTCCGCAGGACGGCCTCGTTCAGGCTGAGCTGGCGGTCGAGTTCCCGCACGGTATCCGGCTCCGCGACCATGTCTATGACGGCGTAAATGCCATCGCTTTTCTTGTCGATTTCGTAGGCGAGGCGCCGACGTCCCCAGACGTCCACCTTGTCTACGCTTCCGCCCCCGGTCTTCACCACGGTGAGGAACTGGTCCAGCGACGGCTGAACGGTCTGCTCCTCGAGGCTGGGATCGAGAATGATCATCATCTCGTAACGGCGCATGATCGGAACATGCCTCCTTTGGACTGACGCGGCCACGGTCTCTCCGTGACAGGAGGAGCTACGCCCGGGATCCCGCATAACGGGGCGGCGGGTGTAGCCGAGTCATCTTACCAGGGTCCAGGCAGCCGCCTGGCGAAGGATTCCCAGGGGCGTGTCACGGGAACAGACCCGATAGATCCGCCGCCGGGCGGAACCTTCCGAGGGGGTGGCCATGCCACAAGCCGCCAGAGCCCGTCCTCACCTCCCGCACGTCACGCTGAACAGCGACGGCAGGCGCCATCCGGTTGAGAACACCCTGGCCGTCTTCACCCTTGTGGCCGGGATCGTCGCCTTCGCCGCCGGATGGATCGTGGCCCAGCACCTGCTGGCCACCTCGCTGGGTGCGGTCGCCCTCGTGGTCGGCCTGTACAGCCAGCTGATCTCCGCGACCAGAGAGCAGCGGATGCTCATCGTCACCGGTCTCATCGCCGGTTTCGTGGGAGTCGCGCTGGGGCTGGCCCACGGCGGCTTCGCTCCCTGAACCTGCGCGCCTCCCGTTAGGCTCGGGGAATGGTCCGCATCGGAGCCCATGTCCACGAAGGCGATCCCCTGGCGAAAGCGCTGGCCGACGGCGCCGACGTGGTCCAGTTCTTCCTCGGTGACCCCCAGGGCTGGAAGGCCCCCACATTCCCCGGTGGCGACGCGGACGCGCTCCGCGAGGCGATCGTGGCCGCGGGCATCGACGTATTCATCCACGCGCCCTACGGGATCAACGTGGCGAGCACCAACAACAGGATCAGGATCCCCAGCCGTAAGCTGCTCTCCCAGCAGCTCGCGGCGGCCGCGTCCATCGGCGCGAAGGCCCTGATCGTGCATGGCGGGTACGTAACGGCCGGCACGGACCCGGCCGAGGGCTACGAGAACTGGGGCAAGGCGGTGGAACGGATCGACCGCCCGCTCCCCATGCTGATCGAGAACACGGCGGGCGGCGAGAACGCCATGGCCCGGGGCCTCGAAGCAGTGAGCCGCCTCTGGGACGCGATCGGCGACGCGAGCAGGGCGGGCGGAGGCAGCGCGGGCGGCGGGGCAGCAGGCGAGGTGGGATTCTGCCTGGACACCTGCCACGCGTATGCGAGTGGCGAGGAACTCAGCGGCATCGTGGACCGCGTCAAGGCCATCACCGGCCGGGTCGACCTGGTGCACTGCAACAACTCACGGGATGACTTCGGCTCCGGCCGGGACAGGCACGCAGGCATGGAGTCGGGCACGATCGATCCCGCGCTGCTCGTTGAGGTGGTCCGCGCCGCTGGAGCCCCGGTGATCTGCGAGACCCACGATCCGGGTTCCGACATCCGCTGGCTCCGCCGCCACCTCGGCCCAGCCTGAGGGTTCATGCGGGGCGCCTGAGGGTTCATGCGGGGCGGAGGTCAGGGCGGGGCGCCGTTGGCCGTGCGGAGACGGCGCAGGCCCAGGCGAAGCATCAGACGGTCGGGCGCGCCAGCCAGGACTCCACCCGCTGGATCGTCTTCGCCGGCGGCCCGCACCACGTCGGTGCCTGGCCGCAGAATGTCCTTCACCACCAGCCCGCAGAGCAGCAGGATCGCGGCGAACCGGGCCAGCAGGGCGGCGAAATACACCCCGGTGCCGATGCCGCCGATGGCCTGGAGCGACTGGCTGGACACCGACACCGTGATCAAGTAGGCCCAGATGGCGAAGAAGTAGCCGACCTCGGTCAGTTGCCAGAGCGCGTAGGACCAGAGCCTGGGCCGGGCCAGCACGACGAGCGGGACCAGCCAGACCACGTACTGCGGTGACCACACCTTGTTGGACATCAGGAACACGGCGAGGGTGAGGAAGAACACCTGCGGCACCCGGGGGCGGCGTGGGGCAGCGAGCACCAGCACGCCGATTCCCACACAGCCCACGACGAACACCAGCAGGGACAGCTTGTTGAGCTGGCCCAGGACGGTCGTACCGACCAACGGCACCCGCTCGGTCTGGAAGAAGTACCAGATGGAACCCCAATCAGCCGAACGGTCGGCGCTGAGCTTGTAGAACCGCTCCCACCCGGCCGGGGCGGTGATGGCGACAGGCAGGTTGACTGCGAGCCACGCCGCGGCGGCCGAGCCCGCCGTCACCAGGAACGCCCGCATCCGCCCGGCCCGCAGACACAGCAACAGCAGCGGGCCGAAGAACAGGAGCGGGTAGAACTTGGTGGCCACGGCCAGGCCCAGCAGCACCCCGGCGAGCACGCCGCGGCGCGCCGCCCAGGCGGCCATGCCGAGGGTGGCCAGGCCCATCGCAATCAGGTCCCAGTTGATGAAGGAGCCCAGGATCAAGCCCGGGGCGAGGGCCACGCCCAGCGCCGTCCACCGCCGTGACCGGCCCGCCAGGTAAGCCGTGGCCAGCACCCCCGCGACCGCGAAGACCGCCAGCAGCAGCACCGTGACGTCGAAGAACTCCCTGCCCCTGATGTAAGGGTCGCCGATGGGGCGCACCAGCCAGGCCACCGCCTGCATCGCCCCCCCGATGAGCACCGGGTACTCGACCGGATGGCCGGTGTAGGGCACCTTTCCCGAGGAAAGGCCCTCACCGAAGTACAGCGGGTAGATGTCGGTGTAACAGTGCGCCTGGAACTGCTTGAGATAGATGTTCCAGTCCCCGGCACGGCACGCCGACTTGTTCAGGAAGCCAAGGGCGCTGCCCGCAAGGCTGGCGGTGAGCAGCGCAGTCGTGGACCCCGCGGCCACGGCGAGCCGGGACCGCCACGCCCCACTCTCCCTGGCTTCCGTTCCGGCAGGTCCGGACCCCGCCTCCGCCACCTCACGCTCCGTCATCGCTACCAGTCATCGCCTACCAGGTCCCGGGAGATTCTGCCAGCAACGCGGAATTGGGCCCACCCGGCCAGGGTTCACGCCCTGCTGGATGGCTTCAACCCAAGAGCGGCGGCTGTCGGCGTTGCTGTCACCGGCAGGGAAGGCGTCGGGGACGTCGGGTTCGGATTCGGGGTGGCCTGGGACTGGAACTGGGACCCGTCGCAATGGTGCCTGCAGTGCTTGCCAGCCGGGGTTGTCTCGGCGGGCTTCGGCGGGGCCGGCGGCAGCAGGTCCCACGCCGTACCGCCGAAGGACGGGGTCGGGAAGCTCGCGGGCGTCATCGGGAGGAACTCCTGGTCCGCGAACGTCTTCCAGATCGAGGCCGACCACTGGCCACCGTAACCCTGCAGCCCGCCGACCCCGTACAGGGTCTGGATACCGGTCGGCGGGGCGCTCTCCAGGTTGGCCGCCGCCTTGCACCGGACCGTGTAAGCCGGCGGGCAGCTCTGCTGATCGGTAAACATCCCGACGGCCATGGAGAACTGCGGGATCGCGCCGATGAAGAAGGCTGACTGGGACAGGTCCGTGGTGCCGGTCTTCGCGATGATCTCCCGGCCGTCGCTCAGCGCGGTGCTGGCTGCGGTCCCGCCGGGCTGGGTGTCGAACGAGAGTGCATAGTTGACGTCGGACGCCTGATCCGGAGTCAGGACCTCACGTTTGGTGACCATCGCCGGGGTCACCGCGGAGCCCTGGAGGATCTTCAAGATCACGTGCGGGGTGACGTACACGCCGTTATTGGCGAACGCGGCGAACGTGGTGGCCTGCTCCTCGACGGTCAGTGACGCTTGTCCGAGCGCTATGCCAACGCCGCCGACATTCGCCGCGTCCAGCCCGGAAGCGGCGCTGGTGTTGACGCCGAGCGCCTGCGCCATCTGGATGATGTTCTGGCCAGTCGGGCCCGCTACCCGGTGGTACAGGTCGGTGTAGGCGGTATTGAGTGACATAGCCGTCGATTTGACCACGCTCTGCGGTCCGAGGCTGCCGTCGCCCGCGTCATTGCCCACCTGGTAGTAGCCCGCGGGGTTGGCCGGTGTCGCGCGGCTCGCGTAGGTCATCGGCTGGGTGACCGGCGGGATGAAGAGCGGTGAGTAGCCGTCCAGGACGCTGGTCTTGACGCTCATGCCTTGTGTACGGGCCAGGGCCAGCACGTAAGGCTTGAACGACGAGCCGACCTGTTCCCGGTTCTGCAGCGCCATGTCGAACTGGCAGTGAGTCTTTTGGCAGGTACTTGCGGGCTGGGAGAAACTCGGCCCGCTGTACATGGCCCAGATCTGGCCGGTTCCGGGCTGCTCAAGGACCGCGCCTACATGTGCCCATGAGGGCAGCGCCTCGCCGTACTTAGCCATCAGCGCCTCGTTCTGCGCCACCGACGCGTACAGCGTCTTCATCATGTGCTGGTCGAACGTGGTGACGATGTGCAGGCCGCCGCTGTCGATCTGCGCCTGGGTGTAGTGGTAAGTGCCTATCAGCTCATTCTCCACGGCCTGCATGATGTAGCCGCGGTACCCGGTCCAGTTCGTGGCCATCGAGTTCGGCACGATCGTGGGGAACTTCTGGGCGGCCGCGTCCTTCGCCGACAGGGTGCCCATGTTCACCATGTCCGTGAGCACGGTGTGCCAGCGGTCCACCAGGGGGGAGTAGCCCGGCGTGCCCGGCGTGGGGCTGTAGTAGTTGGGCAACTGAATGATGGCGGCCAGCATGGCCGCCTGAGCCACATCGAGCTTGGTCGCGGGAATGCCGAAGTATGCCTCGCTGGCCGCGCCGAAGCCGTACACCTCCCCGCCCATCGGGATCGTGTTGAGGTACTGGGTGAGGATCCAGTCCTTGGATTTCTGCTGGGCCAGCTTCTCCGCGACGAAGATCTCTTTGATCTTGCGGCTGACGGTCTGCGCGCTCCCGATGTTGTTGTAGTAGTTCTTGACGAATTCCTGGGTGAGCGTGGAGCCGCCCTGCCGGACCCCGCCGGAGGTCACATCGGCGATGGCGGCCCGGACGATGCCGACGGGTGAGATCCCGCCCTCGTGGTAGAAGTGCTTGTCCTCGATGGCGACCACGGCGTTCTTGACCACCGCGGGAATCTCGTTCTCGGTGAGCATTTGCCGGTTGGTGGTGCCGAACGTGCCGACGACCGTCCTGCCGTCCCGGAAGTAGACCACTGAAGCCTGCTGCAGGGCCGCCTGGGACGCGTCGACCGGGACCGGTGTCTGCGCGTAGGCGACACCGATCACCACCAGGAGCAGGATGAAGAAGCCGGCGCCGGTAGCACACGCGGCCAGGAGGGCCTTCTTGAAGGACCAGTGACGCCACCAGTCACCCTTGCGGGGTATCCGGCCGGGCCCGCCGCTCCCGCCCGGCCCGCCGCCACGCCGGCCGCTGCCGCCCCGGCCGCCGCCGTTCCCACCACCATTCACGCGCTGATCCGGCGGCTGCCATTGACCAGCCGGCCGACGGCCCGGCGCTCCTCCAGGCCCGTACTGGCCCGTCCCGCCATATCCGCTGGCGGCCGCGCCCGTGCCGAGGCGGGCGGCAAGCCTGTCCCTGGGGGTCATGCCCCTGGTGCTGCCACTGGCGGGGGCCCCCTTCAGGCGGGCCCAGGGGCCACGCGGCTGCTGGCCGTTCGCGGCGATCCCGCCCCGCCCCCGCTGTCCCTGGCCCGGCTGAGCCGGCAACGGGCCACGCGCGGCTCGCTGCGGCCAGGATCCACCGTTCGCTGCCTGACCACCCTGCGCCTGCGAGCCGGGGCCACCCCGCGGCGCCTCGCGGCGGCCGCGCCCTGCGCCGCGCCCGTTGGCGCGCCCGGAGGCGCCGCCCGCGCCGTTGGCGCGGCCACGATCGCTGCCCAGGCCGTAGCCGTCCCCGTCGGCCGCGCCGCGGGTGTTACCGCCATTCCGTGGGTAACCGCCGCCCGGGTAACTGCTGCTCGGGTAACCGCCATTTCCGCTGTCGCCCCGGTACCCGTTCCCGTTCGAACCTCGGTTCCCGTTCCCGTTCGCATGACTGCCACCGCGGCCGTTGCCATTTGCCGCGCCATTGCCTGCTGCAGCGCCACTGCCACGGCCGCTCCCACGGCCGTAGGGGTTGCCGGAGGGGCCGTCAGCGGAGCCGCCGGAGCGGCCGGCCCTACGTGGATCCACAGGCGGATCGGGAAAATCTGGGTTACTCACGCGTCCTCGCTGGTTGGGTGAGGCAGTCGTGGCCAAGCACGGCGGGGACCACCGGGCCGAACGGTACCCGGCAGTACCCCACGCTCCGGCGCATTTTATCCATCACACCCGCGTCATCGTCGTGGCGTGCTGACCTGGCCGTCCTGGGTGGACGCTACGTCATTGCGCCCTGCGGTCACTCCCCAGCGCGGGCACGCCGGCTGCGCCGGGTGCGTGGCTCGCCCGTGCCGAGGACGTAGGACGACGCAAGGTGGTTCCAGGCACAACTCTGGCAGACCTCGACGACGTACACCCGGAACTCTCCGTATTCCGACGCCATCTCGGCCAGTTCGGGGCCTTGCTTCACCCGGCCTTCGTATTGCCCGAGTTCGTCCCCATACACGTAGGTGACGTGGGTGAGCTTGGTCTTTCTGCAGATGGGGCAGGCTGTGTCGGTCGCCTCGCCGTGGAATTTGGCCGCCCGGAGCAGGTACGGGTGGGCGTCGCAGACGTCGGCGAGCGTCGTATGACCGGCAAGCACCGACGCGAGCGTTGCCCGGCGGGCAAGCCCGTAATCGACAACCGATCGCCGTCGTCCCATCTCCGACAGGGTACGTCGGATGCGCGCGCCCGCCGAGACCCGGACCGCGCCGGCCGGGCCCGGATAACAGCCGATGAATGCACGGTTGCGAAAAGAAGACCGACCGCATATCTTTGCGATGTATCGGTTCGATACATCGCTCTGGTATACAGGCATCATGGCCATGCGAAACGGGACGAGGCCAGCGCTGACCGGGCAGGAGGTGCGGCCGTGAGCGAGCCAGAGGGGCGCGGCGCCGCCTGGACTGAGGAGCGAGGTACGAGCGACGAGGGAAGGCGGCGCCTTAATGCGCCCCGCAGGCGAGCGGGGAACACAGTATGAGCGGGCAACGGTCGGGTGTGCTCGAACTCGCGGTGCTCGGGCTGCTGCACGAGAACCCGATGCACGGCTACGAGCTGCGGAAACGGCTCAACGCCGTGCTGGGCGCGTTCCGCGCGTTCGGGTACGGGTCACTGTATCCGTGCCTGAAACAACTACTGGTCCAAGGCCTGATCGCCGAGGAAGCCCCGCCGGGGACGGCCAAGCCTCTGGGCCGCCGTTCGAAGATCGTGTACCGGCTGACTGCGGACGGCAAGGAACGCCTTCAGCAATTGCTGACCGAATCCGGGCCTGCGGCCTGGGAGGACGACGGGTTCGGCGTGCACTTCGCGTTCTTCGGCCAGACCAGGGCTGACATCCGGCTGCGGATCCTCGAGGGGCGCCGTACCCGGCTGGAGGAGCGGCTCGACGGCTTCCGCGGGGCGCTGGCCAGGACGCGGGAGCGGCTCGACAGCTACACCCTCGAGTTGCACAGGCACGGCCTGGAATCCGTCGAGCGGGAGGTTCGCTGGCTCAACGAGTTGATCGCCTCCGAGCGGCAGGCGGACTCGGGGCTGGAGAACACGGCGCCGGAGCGGAATCCGGAGCGTCGTTCGGAAAGTTCAGTACCGCATTCGGAAAATGGCCCGGCGGCAGGCACGGCCCGCTGACGGAACATCTTGGCGCCAGCATTGTGCGGCGAGAGAAGGAGCAATCTCCATGGGTTCGGTTCGGGTAGCCATCGTAGGCGCGGGCAACTGCGCCAGCTCCCTTGTGCAAGGTGTGGAGTACTACAAGGACGCCGACCCGGGGACTCGGGTACCGGGCCTCATGCATGTCGAGTTCGGCCCGTACCACGTGCGTGACGTTGAGTTCGTCGCGGCCTTCGACGTGGACGCCAAGAAGGTCGGGCAGGATCTCGCCGACGCCATCGGGGCGAGTGAGAACAACACCATCCATATCTGTGACGTGCCGCCGACCGGCGTGACCGTGCAGCGTGGCCCGACCATGGACGGCCTGGGCGAGTACTACCAGGAGATGATCACCGAGTCCGACGATCCACCGGTGGACGTCACGAAGGCGCTCCGGGCGGCCGGCGCGGACGTGCTGGTGTCGTACCTGCCGGTCGGTTCCGAGCAGGCCGACCGGTACTACGCGCAGTGCGCGATCGACGCGGGCGTCGCGTTCGTCAACGCCCTGCCCGTGTTCATCGCCTCCGACCCCGTGTGGGCCCGCAAATTCACCGACGCCGGCGTGCCGATCATCGGTGACGACATCAAATCGCAAGTGGGCGCGACCATCACGCATCGCGTGCTGGCCAAGCTCTTCGAGGACCGCGGGGTGGAACTGCTCCGCACCTACCAGCTCAACTTCGGCGGAAACATGGACTTCATGAACATGCTGGAGCGCAAGCGGCTGATGTCGAAGAAGATCTCCAAGACGCAGTCGGTCACGTCCCAGATCCCGCATGAGATGGAGCGGGCCGCCGTGCACATCGGCCCCTCCGACCACGTGCCGTGGCTGGACGACCGGAAGTGGGCCTATGTCAGGCTCGAGGGGCGGGCCTTCGGTGACGTGCCGCTGAGCCTCGAATACAAGCTGGAAGTCTGGGACTCGCCGAACTCCGCTGGCGTGATCATCGACGCCATCCGCGCGGCGAAGATCGCCAAAGACCGCGGCATCGGCGGGCCTGTCGTCTCGGCCGCGTCCTACTTCATGAAGTCCCCGCCCCAGCAGTACGGCGACGACGACGCCCGTGAACTGGTGGAGAAGTTCATCCGCGGCGAGACCGAGCGCTGAGCGGCCGGATACATCCACGCCGCCAGCGCGGGCTGAGCATCGCGGCGGGCAGCCCGGCCGTTCACCGTAGGCTGAGCAGGTGACCGGGCTGGCTGCGTTCAGGGAGAAGTGGCGCGAACGCGACACGGGCGCGTCCTTCGTCGCCGACCTGCGCAGCGTGCTGCATGAACGGAACTTCCGCCGGCTGTTCGCGACGAGGCTCATCTCCCAGAGCGGGGACGGGGCGTTCAGTGCCGGGGTCGGTGCTTACGTGTTCTTCAACCAGGCGACCTTCCCCGATCCGGCGGCCGCGGCCGCGGCCTTCGCGGTCCTCTACCTGCCGTATTCGCTGATCGGGCCGTTCGCGGGCGTGTTCATCGACCGCTGGTCCCGGCGGCAGATCCTGGTCTGGTCCGCGCTTATCCGCGCCGTTTTCGTCGCGGTCACGGCCTCTCTGGTGGCCTCCGGCAGCCTGGGGCTGCCCCTGTACGTGAGCGTGCTCGCGGTGCTGGGCGTCAACAGGTTCTTCCTGTCCTCACTGTCCGCGGCGCTCCCGCACGTGGTCGCCGAGGACAAGCTGGTGATGGCGAACGCCGTGTCGCCGACTATGGGCACCGTGGTCGGGTTCGCGGGCGGCATCGCCGGCCTGGGCGTGCACCTCGCTACCGGCGGCGGGCGCGGCGGCTCGGCCGCAACCCTGCTGGCCGCCGGGGCGTGCTATCTGCTCGCCGGGGCGGTCGGCGCGACCATGCGCCGCGACCTGCTCGGCCCGCCCCCGACTACCGGGGACGCGCGCCGCCCCGGACTGCTCGCGGAACTGTCCATTGTGGTCAGCGGCCTCATCAGCGGGGCCCGTCACGTCTGGCACAGGCGCCCGGTGGCAGCCGCGCTCGGCGCTACCGGCGCGAACCGGTTCATGTACGGGATCCTGCTGCTCATGTCGATCCTGCTGTACCGGAACTACTTCTACGCCACGGCCAGCGCCAACACATCTTTGAAGCACTTCACGCTGGTGGTCATCGCGGCGGCGCTGGGCTACGGCGCGGCGGCGGTCGTCACGCCCCTGGCGACCAGGCGGCTGGCGAAGCCGACTTGGATCGCCATCCTGCTCGCCTCGGGCGGCGTCATCACCGGGTTGCTCGGCCCTACGTTCAGCCAGATCCCGTTCGTGATCATCGCGTTCGCGCTCGGGATAGTCGCCCAGGGTGTGGCGATCTGCGCAACGACGATCATCCAGGAGACGGTGGAGGACAGCTACCGCGGTCGGGTGTTCGCCCTGTACGACCTGCTCTTCAACGTGCCGTTCGTGCTGGGGGCCGCGGGCGCGGCATTGATCATGCCGCGCAGCGGCCTGTCCTACCCGCTGATCGCCATCGTGGCCGCCGGATATGTGGTAGCGGCGGCGGCCTATTCACTGCTGCAACGTCAGTCCGCAGGCGGGCCCCCGGGCTCCGGGCCTTCCCCGGCGGGGCCCGCCGGGGCTTCCCCTTCCGCCGATCCCCCTACCGCGGCTTCCCCTTCCACGGGTACCCCTTCCACGGCAGCCCAGCGCAACAGCGCCTGAGTGGCCCGTTCAGCGCCCAGCGGGCCGTGCTCCATGCGCAGTTCGAGCAGGTGCCGGTAGGCCCGGCCAACCACCCGGCCCTGCGGCACGCCGAGGATCCGCATGATCTCGTTGCCATCGAGGTCGGGCCGGATCTTCGCCAGTTCCTCCTGCTCACTCAGCACGGCGATGCGCGCCTCCAGGTCGTCCTGGGCCCGCGCCAGTCGCGCCGCCTTCGCTTTGTTCCGCGTGGTGCAGTCCGCCCTGGTCAGCACGTGCAGCCGGGTCAGCAGGGGGCCGGCGTCCCGCACGTACCGGCGGACCGCCGCATCGGTCCACTCTCCCTCCCCGTACCCGTGGAACCGCAGGTGCAGCCCGATCAGGGTGGACACGTCGGCGATCACCCCGGAGGGGAAGCGCAGCGCTTTGAGCCGGGCGCGGGCCATCTTCTCGCCCACGACCTCATGGTGGTGGAAGGCCACCCGGCCGTCCGGCAGCAGCGCACGGGTCTTCGGCTTGCCGATGTCGTGCAGCAGCGCGGCGAGCCGGACCACCAGATCGCCGTGCAGTCCGTACCGGTCCTCCAGCCCGATGGCCTGCTCCAGCACCGTGAGTGAGTGCTGGTACACGTCCTTGTGCCGGAGGTGCTCATCCATCTCCAGGCGGAGTTTCGGCACCTCCGGGAGAACCACGTCGGCCACGCCCGTGTCCACGAGCAGCGATATCCCCCGCCGCGGGCCGCTGGGTTCGGCCGCCAGCATGATCTTGACCAGTTCATCTTTTATTCGTTCGGCTGAAACGACAGCCAGCCGGGGAGCCAGCGCCCGCATCGCCTCTGGCAGCCCGGGCGCCACCGAAAAGCCCAGTTGCGCGACGAACCGCGCGGCGCGCAGCATGCGCAACGGATCGTCGGTGAACGAGTCCTCGGGCCTGCCCGGGGTGCGCAGCACCCGGTCCCGGAGGTCCCGCAGGCCGCCGAACGGGTCCACGAACTCCAGCGAGGGAAGCCGTGCCGCCATCGCGTTCACGGTGAAATCCCGGCGCGCCAGGTCCGCCAGCAGCGACGTGCCGTACTGCACGTCAGGCTTGCGCGAATCGGGGACGTAGCTCTCGCTGCGGTAGGTGGTGATCTCAAAGATCCACGGGCCTTTGCGAAGCCCCACCGTGCCGAACTCGATCCCCACCTCCCATACCTTGTCCGCCCAGCCCTTGGCGAGCTCGAGGACCTGCTCGGGGGGGGCGTCGGTGGCAAGGTCCAGGTCGGGGCCGCGGTATGGCCGGCCGAGGAAGACGTCTCTGACCAATCCACCCACCAAGGCGAGTTCGTGGCCTTGCCGGGCGAAAATCCGGCCCAGTTCCTCGGCCGGCGCTGCCGCCGTGCGCAGGAGCGCGGCGGCGGCATTCTGCTGCTGCTGCTCGCTCATGTGTCTTCCGCTCGCCTGCGGGGCGCTTTGGGGCGCCGCCGTCCTTCGTCGCTCGTGCTCTGCTCCCCGCTCGCCTGCCGGGGCGCCGTGAGGCGCCGCCTTCCCTCGTCGCTCGTTCCTCGCTCCTCAGTCCAGGCAGCGCCGCGCCCCTCCGGCTCGCTCAGGCTCCGCTCCTCAGTCCAGGCAGGGCCGCGCGCCTCCGGCTCGCTCATCATTGCTTGCTCATGCCTGTGCTTGCCTCACTGGTGTGCGCTCCTGGCCGGTAGACGTGGAATCGGGAATCGGGCACGGGCATTGAGGGTAAGGGGTATCCAATAGCCGGGGGAAATCTTGGGAGCTGCACACATCTTGAAAGATGCACTCAGGGAACGGCAATAACATTTCCGGCATGCCGCGTCAGCGTCCCGCGCCTGGCCACCGTCGGCTGACCCGCCGGTGGGCTGCCGCATGCGCTGCCGTCGTCCTGGCCGTCGTTCCGCTGGCCGTCGCCAAGCCCGCGGCGGCGGCCGCCGGACAGGTGTCCGTCGCGATCACATCGATCAGCCCGGGTGTCGCCCGGCCGGGTCATCCGGTCACTGTCTCCGGCGTGGTGAGCAACATGACGGACGGTGCCATGTCCGGCCTGTCGGTCCAGCTCCGGTCGTCTGGATCCGCCCTGATCAGCCGCGGCGACCTGACGAACTATGCCGCGGGCAACCTGCCGGTGGACACGCCCGTGGCCGGTGCGGTGGCCCAGTTGCCCGGCACGCTCAATCCTGGGGCGACGGAACAGTGGACTGTGTCGCTGCCGGTCCGCGAGGTCGGCATGACGGTCTTCGGCGTCTACCCCCTGGCGGCCGAGGTGGACGCCAATGGCGGGGCATTGGACACCGACTACAGCTTCCTGCCGTTCTGGCCGGGCAAGTCGGCTTCGGGGCTGGCGGGCCCGCTGCAGATCGCCTGGGTCTGGCCACTGGTCGGCCCGCCGCAGCGGGCGGCCTGCCCGGCCCTGCTGAGCAACAGCCTCGCCGCCAGCGTGGCGGGAAACGGGCGGCTGGCCGGCCTCCTCGCGGCGGGCAGCACGTCCGCGGCGGCCAGCGCCAACCTCACCTGGGCCATCGACCCGGGCCTGCTGGCCAGCGTGTCAGCGATGACCCAGCCCTACAGCGTCGGGGGCAGCACGACCTGCGCCGGCACGACCAGTGAGCCGGCCAGCAGGGCCGCGCGGGCCTGGCTCGCCACGCTCCGCTCGGTGACCGCCCAGCAGGATTTCTTCGTGACGCCGTACAACGACGTGGACGTGGCCGCCCTCGCCCATCAGGGCATGGATCAGGACCTGACCTATGCGTTCGGCAACGGCCGCTCGGAGGCCCGCGCGATCCTGGGCCGCGCGCAGCGCCCGGCGACCGCCGCGACGGACCTGGCTCGTGGCCAAGCCAGCCCCCAGGCCGGCGTCGGCGGGATGGCCTGGCCGGCGGCCGGGATTGCCGACTACGGGGTGCTCGGCAGCCTCGCGGTCAACGGGACGGGAACCGTCATCCTCGACAGCACCATGATGCCGCCGCTTGGCCAGGTGAATTTCACCCCCAGCGCGGTGACCCGGACCCCGGACGGGGTCGGCGCCGAATTGCACGTCGCCCTGGCCGACGACACCCTCACCCAGATCCTGGGCACGTCGTCGGCCCGCACGGCCGGCCGGCCGGCGGCGGCCGGAGCCGCGACCGCGGGTGCTTCATTCGCCACCGAGCAGCGTTTCCTCGCCGAGACGGCCATGATCGCCGCCGAGCAGCCGTCGCTGCGGCGTTCCGTTGTCGTTACCCCGCCGCGGCAATGGGATCCGGCGCCGGGAGTGGCCAGCGCTCTGATTTCCGAGACGGTCAGCGCACCGTGGCTGAGCCCGGTCAGCCTGGCGAACCTGGTGACGGCGAACTCCCCTGCCGGGCAGGTACCCCGCCAGCAGCCGCCGCAGCAGCTGTCCAGCCACGATGAGCTGGGAGCATCCCTGCTCCGCCAGGTGCGGCAGCTGAACGTGCGGCTCCGGCTGCACGGCAGCATCCTCGACCCGCCCGACGGTGCCTACCTGAGCAAGGCGGTCGCCGCCGTGGAGTCATCAGCGTGGCGCGGCGCCAGCGGGGCCCGGCAGGCGAGCGGCCTGCTCGAGCGAGTCTCCGACTACCTCGCGTCGCAAGAGCGGCTGGTGCAGATCATCGAAGCCTCCCAGGTCACTCTCGGCGGCCAGTCCGGCCCGGTGCCCATATCCATCACCAACAAGCTCGACCAGGCCGTGACCGTCCGGCTGAGCGTCCAGGCACCCAGCGACGGGCGGGTCACGATCCTGCCCTACAAGGCAACCGTGACCATCGGGGCCGGCCAGCAACGGACCATCCCGGTCAAGGTCAAGGCGGCGGCGGCGGGCACGACGACGCTCAGGCTCAGCCTGCTCACCCCGGGCGGCACACCGCTGCCGGGCACGGCAACGACGCTCACGGTGAACGCGACGCACTTCGGCACGCTCGCCCTGGTGATCATCGGGATCGCGGTCGCGGTGTTCGCCGCGACCTCGGCCGGGCGGGCGTTCCGCCGCGGCCGTAGGCCGCGGGGCGGGGCAGAGCCCGCCGACCCGGAAGGTGGGCCCTCCGAGGACACGAACAGCCCGGATCCGGCCAGCGGGCGCGGCGAAGCCGATAACGTCAGCCGGGGGCCTGCCCAGCATGACGACAGACCGGAGGAGCCGGATGAGTACGCCAGCATCCCAGGCCGGGCGGAGCGTCCATGACGACGGGATGATCCCGCCGCCCGCCGACCCGGACGCTGGCGGCACCGGCACGGCCGATGTGAGCCTGGTGCGCTCCAGTGGCGTCATGGCCCTTGGCACTCTGGCCTCCCGCGGCACGGGCTTCCTGCGCACCCTGGTGCTGGTCTACGCGCTCGGCGTCACCGGGGTCGCCAACGCCTACAACAACGCCAACACGCTGCCGAACACCGTCTACGACCTGATGCTCGGCGGGATCCTCACCAGCGTCGTGGTCCCGCTGCTGGTCAACGCGGCCAAGCGCGACACCGATCGCGGCGAGGCCTACGACCAGCGCATGTTCACCCTCGGCACCGGCGCGCTGTTCGCCCTGACGGTGGTGGCCACGCTGGCCGCCAGCCTGCTGGTGGACCTGTACGCGCACGCCATCACCGGGCCGGAGCGTCACCTGATGGTGATCTTCGCCTACTTCTTCATCCCGCAGATCTTCTTCTACGGGGTGAGCTCCCTGGCCGGGGCGGTGCTGAACGCGCGCGGGCACTTCGCGGCCCCGATGTGGACCCCCGTGATCAACAACCTGGTGGTTACCGGCGTCCTGCTGATGTTCATCGCCACGGGCGGGATCGGGGTCACGCCGACCGCGATCAGCTCGGGACAGGTGCAGTTGCTGGGCGTCGGTACCACGCTGGGCATCATCGCGCAGACGGCAGCGCTGATTCCGGCCCTGCGCAGAGCCCGGTTCCGCTGGCGGCCACGGTTCGACTTCCGGCGGGCCGAGGTCGCCGAGATCCGCCGGATGGCCGCCCCGCTCTTCGGCTACATCGTCACGACCCAGGTTTCGTTCCTGGTGGTCCAGAACGTGGCGAACAAGGCGTCCGTCAGCGCCAACTCCGACTCGTTCTCCACCTACAGCTACGCCTGGCAGCTGTTCCAGATGCCGTACGCGATCATCGGCATATCGGTGATCACCGCCCTGCTGCCCCGGATGAGCGCACACGCGGCGGATCGCCGGTACGCACTGGTCCGGGACGACTTCTCCACCGGGGTCCGGCTGTCGTCGGTCATCGTCGTGCCGGCCGCCCTGCTGCTGGCCGTGCTCGGGGCGCCGCTGACCGAGTTCCTGTTCAGCATCGGGCACAGCAGCACCAACGTCGCCGAGGCGCGCTACATCGGCGAGGTGTTCGGTATCTTCTCACTCGGCCTGGTGCCGTACATGATGTTCCAGCTGCTGCTGCGGGTCTTCTACTCGCTGCATGACAGCCGCACCCCCATGTTCATCGGGGTCGCCGTGATGGCCGTCAACATCGCAGCCAGCCTGCTGTCATTGACGCTGCTGCCTGCCGGGCATGTGGTGGAGGGTCTCGGGGTCGCGTTCGGGCTGTCGAACGTCGCCGGCGTGGCATTCTCCTGGCGTATTCTCAGCCGGCGACTCGGCGGGCTGGATGGCCGCTGGATCGCCGTCAGCCTGACGCGGATGCACGCCGCTGCCATCCCAGCCATGATCTTTGCCTGGGCCACGATGTTCATGATCGGCGTGATTCTCGCGCCAGGACCGCTCTTCGGGCTGATCACCGTGCTGATTGGGGGTAGCGGCGCGCTGCTGCTCTACGTCTTGTTCTCCCGGGCCCTCGGCATCACTGAGGTCACCGATCTCGGTGAGACCCTCAATGCACGACTGGGCCTCGGGGCACGACTGAAGTTCGGAAGACGGTCAGGCAGGCACGGGTAGGGCGGTGCCGGTGACGTTTCCTGGCTGAGGCCGTCGGCCTATCGCGGCCGTGGCCTGGACTATTCCAACTGAGGCCGGCATCGCGGCGCGCGGCTCGAGATCTCCCCGTGGAACCGCGAACCGGGTTATCGTCGTCCAAGCAGGGTCACTCGCGGGTAACGGTTTCCGCTAGCGGGGTACTCGGGCAGCGTCACGGCATCATGCGCGGCTTAGCATGGTGTCCAGCACCATGGTTCCGTACTCCACATCGCTGACACCTACGGGGGCTCGGAAGGAGGGTCGAGGGCCTGCCCCGCTCTTGACTTCAGATGCATGAGCACCTTTATTTCTGAACCTGGCACCCGGCTCGGCGGCCGCTACCGGCTCGAGGATCGAGTCAACGCGAGCGGCGGCTGGGCGGCGTGGATGGCGATCGACGAGACGCTGGCGCGGCCGGTCACTGTCCTGACGTTCGCGCCGGGCTTCCCGCGCATCCGCGAGGTGGTCACTGCCGCGCGCGCGGCGAGCAGGCTCACCGACGCGCGCCTGGCGCAGGTGTTCGATGTAGAGGACGACTGGGACCATGCCTACGTAGTCATGGAGTGGGTGGCCGGCGACTCGCTCGACGACCTGCTCGCCGACGGCCCCCTCGACCCGGCGCACGGTGCGGAGATCGTCGCCGAGGGAGCGGAGGCTCTCGCCGTGGCCCACGAGGCCGGGCTGGCCCACCTCTGCCTGACCACGGATTCGCTGCGCTGGACGCCCGGTGGCGGTGTGAAGGTCCTCGGTCTTGGCATCGACGCCGCCCTGTCCGGGGCGACCGCTGAGGACCCGGCGCTCGCCGACACCCAGGGGCTCGGCATGCTCCTCTACGCGGCGCTCACCTGTCACTGGCCCGGGCCGGACAGCCCGACGCTGCCGCCGGCGCCACTGGCCGACGGGCGGCCACGGAGCCCTCGCCAGGTCTGCGCCGGCGTACCGGCCTCGATCGACGAGGTCACCTGCCAGGCCCTGTTCCAGCAGGAGCGCCGGCACGGGCCACCGCTGACCACGCCCGCGCTGCTGGCCGACGCGCTCGCGGAGGTCATTCCCGCCCCGCTCGCCCCGCCGCCCGCGGCTCCGCCGGCGGCAGCGCCCCGCAGCCCCGACTACACCGGCCCTGGCATGCCACCGGGGCCGGGCCCCGGGCGGGAGTACTGGAGCCCGGGAGATGAGTTCGTTGGCGGCGGCGGTTCGCGCCCGGAGCCGCGGCCAGAGAGGCCGGCCAACCGGGGCGTGATCGCCGTGGTGGCCGTGGCCGTCCTCGCCGCCATCGCCATCGGCGTCTGGAGCCTCGGGCGGCACCCGGCGTCGTCCCCCCAGGCCAACGCCGGGACCAGTCACTCGGCCCAGCCGTCAGGGTCAGGAAGTGCCTCGGCCGCGGCGCTCACACCGGCCAGCGCGCACGGGTTCGACGCGCTCGGCCTGGCCAGCGACCCGCAGAACGAGAACGACGGCGAGGCCAAGTTCGCGGTCGACGGGGACCCGACGACCGCCTGGCATACCCAGTTCTACCTGAACGACCCGGTGTTCGGCGGCCTCAAGAAGGGGACCGGCCTGATCCTGGACATGGGCAAGCCGGTGCAGCTGAGCCAGGTCACGATCACATTCGGGCCCACACCGGGCGCGAACGTCTCGCTCGAGGTCGGCGACAACAACTCGGTCGCCGCCTCGACCCTGTCCACGTTCACCACGGTGGCCAGCGCGCAAAATGTCGGCGGGACGTACACCTTCAAGGTCACCAGCTCAGCCAAGAAGCGTTATGTGCTCATCTGGTTCACCAAGCTTCCGCCGCTTGGCTCCGGCAAATTCGAGGCGGAGATCTTCAACGTCGTCGTTCGGGGATCGGGCTGAGCCGTGCCCGGCCAGCCCGGGCAGGCAGGGCCTGATCCGCGCGGGGTGCCGGAGGTGACGCCCACCGACGGCGAACTGCTGCGCCGTCACGTCGGTGGTGATCAGGAGGCGTTCGGCCTGCTTTTCATGCGCCACCGCGACCGGCTCTGGGCGGTAGCCCTCCGCACGCTCGCCGACGCCGATGAGGCAGCGGACGCCCTCCAGGATGCGATGATCTCAGCGTTCCGGCGGGCCGCGGACTTCCGCGGGGAGTCCGCCGTGACCACCTGGCTGCACCGCATCGTCGTCAACGCCTGCCTCGACCGGCTCAGGCGCAAGGCGGCCCGCCCGGCCACCAGCGGGATGGACGAGCGCACGCTGGACGCCCTCGCCCTCCGGGCGACCCACCAGGACCACGCTGCGGACACCGACACCTCGCTCGACGTGCTGGCCGCGCTGCGGACACTTCCCGACGAGCAGCGTGCGGCGCTGGTCCTCATCGACATGCTCGGCTACTCGGTGGCGGACGCCGCGGAGGTGCTCGAGATCTCCCCTGGCACCGTGAAGAGCAGGTGCGCCCGGGGGCGGGCGAAGCTGCTCCCGCGGCTGGCGCACCTTCGCGGGGCGCCGCACTCCGGTCATAGTGCCGCAATCCGGAATGAGCCAACCCGGAACCAGCCGGTCAGCCCGCGCGTCTCAGCTGCGGAGGGAGGGGGTGACAACCCGGCATGAGAGGTCACTTCGACGCGGAGGTCCTGGCCATGTGCCGGGAAGGCCTGCTCGGCAGGCGCAGGACCGCGAGGATCCGCGCGCACCTGTCCGGTTGTTCCAGCTGCGCGGAAGTCGACGCCGGGCTCGCCGAAGTGCCCTCGCTGCTCACCCTCACATCCGTGCCTCCGATGCCTGCGGAACTCGCCGCGCGGATCAGCGCCGCCCTCGCCGCCGAGGCCGCCAGCCGGCCGGCCGAGGCGGCCGCCCAGGAAGCCCAGGAAGCCGAGGGAGCCCACGCCGCCCAGGCCGCCCAGGGGACTGCGTCAGCCATCCCGGGAGTCTCACCCGGACAGGTCCCCTCGCCTGCGTCCGGCGAGCGCACGCCGCGGGGCAGGCCCGGCCTGGCCCGCAAGGTCCTGGCTCTCGCGGCCGCCGTCGTGCTCGTGGCGGCGGGCGGCGGGTACCTGCTCTCGCGCCCGCACGCAACGTCAGGGACGTCGGCTTCCAGCGCGGCGGCTCCCAGCACGGCCCACCGCCCGGCCGTGGGGGCCGGGCAGTCGCACTTCGCAGTGGGCAGCGGTAGCGCCGGCTTGAGCTTCTCCGCGATCTCCAGTGGCACGAATTACCAGCCCGGGCAGCTCACGGCGCAGGTCGCCGCGGTCCTGGCGCGGTACCCCACTCCGGCCGCGGGCACCCACGCCGCGGCGCCGACCGCGAGGGCCGCGACCTCGCAGGTTCCGACCGAGCCTTACGCGGCCGCCTCGGCGGGCTGTGTGGAACGGATCGCCGGGGGACTACCGCCCCGACTGGTGGACAAGGCCCGTTACGACGGCCGCGCCGCCACGATCATCGTGCTGCCCGCCTCAGCGCGGGGACCGGCCCAGGTGTGGGTGGTCGGGCCTGCCTGCTCGGGTGCGCGCAGCGATGTCCTCGCCCACACGTCGCTTCCCGGCCCCGGCTGAGCGCGGCCTACCTACGCATGCGCGGTGGCTGACCGCGGGAATCTCCGCGCCCTAAGATCGGTTGACGCCGATGCTGGTTCGAAGGAAGGCATACAGCAGTGACCGATGTTCGGGATGTCATCGTGATCGGGTCGGGTCCGGCCGGGTACACCGCGGCGATCTATGCCGCGCGCGGGCGGCTGCACCCGCTGGTGTTCGAAGGCTCGGTCACGGCGGGCGGCGCGCTGATGAACACGACGGAGGTCGAGAACTTTCCAGGCTTCCCTGACGGGATCACCGGCCCCGACCTGATGGACGCGATGCGCAAGCAGGCCGAGCGGTTCGGTGCGGAACTGGTATCCGACGACGTGACCGCCGTGGACCTGATCGCGAACCCCAAGGTTGTCACCGTGGGCAGCGTCGACTACCTGGCCAAGACGGTGATCGTGGCCACCGGCTCGCGCTACCGCGAACTCGCCGCCGACGGTGAGAAGCGGCTGTCGGGGCATGGGGTCTCCTGGTGCGCGACGTGCGATGGCTTCTTCTTCCGGGAGAAGGACATCGCGGTTGTCGGTGGCGGGGACTCGGCGATGGAAGAGGCCACGTTCCTGACCCGCTTCGCCAACAAGGTGACGGTGGTCCACCGCCGGGACAAGCTGCGGGCCTCGAAGATCATGCAGGACCGGGCGTTCGACAACCCGAAGATCGGGTTCCGCTGGAACAGCGAGGTCGCCGAGGTTCTCGGCGACGGCAAGGTCAGCGGCCTCCGGTTGCGCGACACGAAGACCGCTGAGGAGAGCACGCTGCCGGTCAACGGCGTGTTCGTGGCCATCGGCCATGAGCCGCGCACCGAACTGTTCGTCGGCCAGTTGCCGATGGACGCAGGGGGCTACCTCCTGGTCGAGCACCCCTCCACCCGTGCGGGCGTCGACGGCGTGTTCGCCGCCGGTGATGTGGTGGATCACACGTACCGCCAGGCCGTCACGGCGGCTGGGACCGGATGCGCGGCGGCCCTGGACGCTGAACGCTGGCTCACGGACCACGAGTCCTGAAGCCTCACCACCGACAGAAACGAAAGGAAACAACCGCCGTGGGCATAACCAAGATCGTGACCGATGACAGCTTCGAGGTCGATGTACTGAAGAACGAGAAGCCGGTCATCGTGGACTACTGGGCGGAGTGGTGTGGACCGTGCCGCCAGGTCGCCCCGGTGCTTGAGGAGATCGCCAAGGAGCACGCCGACAAGATCGACGTGGTCAAGCTCAACATCGAAGAGAACCCGGAGACGGCGCAGAAGTACGGGATCATGCTCATCCCGACCCTGAACGTCTTCTCCGGTGGCGAGGTCGTCAAGCAGGTGGTCGGGGCCAAGTCGAAGTCCGCCCTGCTCCGCGAGATCGCCGACTTCATCTGAGCCGCACCGGCTGACCCGCCCCCGCAATCAGGAGCCTGGGTGCCCAACGCGCGAGCTGGCGATCCGGACATCCGCACCATCTCTTCCAGCCTGCTCTACGAGGACGACTGGATGGTGCTGCGCCGTGACGAGATCGAGCGCAGGGACGGAAGCCGGGGCAGCTACGCGGTGGTGAGCAAGCCAGACTTCGCGGTCGTCATCCCGGCCGAGCGGGACAGATTCTGCCTGGTCGAGGAGTACCGGTACCCCGTCCGGCGGCGTTGCTGGGCGTTCCCTCAGGGTGCCTACCCCGGCCGGGGAACCGGGGATCCCGAGCGGCTGGCCCGGCTCGAATTGGCCCAGGAAACGGGGCTCAGCGCCCGTCACCTGACCTTCCTGGGCTTCCTGCACAGCGCTCATGGCCACAGCAGCCAGGGCTTTCACGCGTTCCTGGCCACCGGGCTCACGGCGGGCACCCCGCAACGCGAGGCGGAGGAACAGGACATGCGGCATGAATGGGTCTCCCGCGCCCAGTTCCGCGACATGATCCGGGATGGAATGATCACCGACGATTCGACTGTCGCCGCGTTCGCGCTTCTGCTACTACATGAAAATTCCATTACCGAACGCTAAACGATCCACCACCGCCGACTGCCCGTGACGTGGCCCGGAGGCTGGTCGCGATGGGCCAGCAGCGCGTGTCACGCGAGGCGCAGCGCACGCTCCGGCGACATCGAGCCGAGCAGGCGCTCCAGCGCCACCTCGACGTCCTCGCGCCACGACACGGCTGTCTTCAACTCCAGCCGCAGCCGCGGATAGTGCAGGTGTGGCCGGACGGTCTTGAACCCCACCGCCAGCAGGTAGTCGGCGGGCATCACGCAGGACAGGCCCTCCGAGCGCAGGTCGCCAAACGCCTCGATGGCCTTGACCCCGCGCCGCGTGAGGTCCTTGGCCACACCTTGCACGAGCATGCGGCCCAGGCCACCGCCCGCGAATTCGCCGAGAACATGCGCGGCCATCAGCAGCACCGCGTCCGCACTGACCGGACTGGTCGGGAAGGCGGCTGACCGCGGGACATACATGGGCGGCGCATACAGGACGTATCCGGCTGGCACTCCGTCCACGTAGACGATCTTCCCGCAGCTTCCCCACTCCAGCAGGGTGGAGGAGATCCACGCCTCCTTCTCCAGGGCGGGATCGCCCACTTCCTGCGCCCGTGCGTGGCTGACCGGATCGAGTTCCCAGAACACGCAGCGGCGGCAGCGGTGTGGCAGGTCATCAAGATTGTCGAGGGTGATGCTGACGAGACGGCGCGGCACTGGCACCCCTGTCATCGTGGCAGCGGCAGTTTCCTGCGGGCCGCCGGTGGCGGGAATCCTGGGTACCTGCGGGCACACCCCCCTGGCGGCCCGTACCCTGACATGGTACCCACCCGACTGGAGGAGATACCGTGTCGTCCGAATCCCGGCAGCCAGACAGCCCACAGGTGCCCGCGCCCACGGCAGCAGCCGCGGCCGCCGCCGCGGCTGGCCGCGTGGCTGCTGGGCGGCGGCCCGGTAGTCCGCGGCCGCCACAGGAAGTTCCGCAGCCCCGCGGATCACGCGTTGACCGGTATGTGGATCAGTATGCGGCCCGGGCGCGCGGGATGGTCGCCTCGGAGATACGCGCGCTGTTCGCGGTGGCCGCCCGTCCCGAGATCGTGTCCTTGGCCGGTGGCATGCCGTTCATCGCCGCGCTGCCACTCGATGCGGTCGGCGAGATGGCCGGCCAACTCGTCACCGACCGCGGCGCGGTCGCCCTGCAGTACGGGGTGGCGCAGGGTGATGCCGGGCTCCGTGAGGAAATCTGCCAGGTCATGTCCCAGGAGGGCATCCGCGCGCACCCCGACGAGGTCGTGGTGACGGTCGGCTCACAGCAGGCCCTTGACCTGATCACGAGGATCTTCGTGGACCCCGGCGACGTCGTGCTCGCCGAGGGGCCGTCCTACGTGGGCGCGCTCGGCACCTTCACGTCCTACGAGGCACAAGTCGTTCACGTCCCGATGGATGACCACGGACTGATTCCCGAGGCCCTTGAGGAGGCGATGACCCGTCTGGCGGCTGAAGGCCGGCGGATCAAGTTCCTCTACACGGTCCCGTCGTTCCACAACCCGGCCGGGGTCACGCTGGATGCCGCGCGCCGGGCGCGCGTACTGGACATCTGCCAGCGGGCCGGCTTGCTGGTGATCGAGGACAACCCGTACGGCCTGCTTGGGTTCGATGGCGAGCCGCTGCGGGCGCTGCGCGCCGACGACCCGCAGGGCGTCGTGTACCTGGGCACGTTTTCCAAGACCATCGCCCCCGGGCTTCGGGTGGGCTGGGCCGCCGCCCCGCCGGGGATCCGGGACCGGCTCGTCCTCGCGGCCGAGTCGGCGGTGCTCTGCCATTCGAGCCTGGCCCAGCTCATGGTCCGCGAGTACCTCGCGACACAGCCATGGCGGGAGCAGGTCAAGGTCTTCCGTGAGCTCTACCGGGAACGCAGGGACGCCATGCTGGAGTCCCTGACGGCCCTGATGCCCGAGGGCTGTCGCTGGACCAGGCCCGCCGGAGGGTTCTACGTCTGGCTCCAGTTGCCGCCGGGCGTTGATTCCAAGGCCATGCTCCCCCGGGCCATATCGTCGCGGGTGGCCTACGTTCCCGGGACGGGCTTCTACGCGGACGGCTCGGGTGCGGACCATCTGCGGCTGTCCTACTGCTTCCCTGAGCCGGACAGGATCAGGGAGGGTGTCAGGCGGCTGGCCGAGGTGGTCGGAGCCGAGGTGGAACTGCGATCCACGTTCGGCGCGACCCCGCGCTCCGCCGTGCCGGTCAAATCGCGCCCAGCCGGAATGATCGGCCCGGCCGACGTGACCGGCCCGGCCGACATGACCAGCCCAGCCGACGTGACCAGCCCAGCCGACGTGACCAGCCCAGCCGACATGACCGGCCCGGCCGGTGCCGACGTGTCCCGATGAGCGACCTGGGGCACGTCCTGATCCTGGCCGGCGGCCTTTCTCCCGAGCGTGAGGTCTCGCTGCGGTCCGGGGACCGGCTGCGGGATGCCCTGCAGGAAGCGGGCGTGGACGCGGAGACGGCCGACGCCGACGCGGCCCTGATCCCGGCGATCATCGCTGATCCTCCCGATGTGATCTTTCCCGCGATCCACGGCGCGTGCGGCGAGGACGGGTCGATCAGGGAGGTCCTCGCGCTCCTGGGTGTGCCCTATGTCGGCTCGACCGCGGACGCCAGCCGGTTCGCCTTCGACAAGCCCACCGCGAAGGCCGTTGTCAGGTCGGCCGGGCTGCTCACGCCCGAGTCTGTGACGTTGCCCCGGGAGACGTTCCACGATCTCGGCGCCAGCGCGGTGCTTGACCGGATCGTGGCGACCCTCGGCCTGCCCCTGTTCGTCAAGCCCGCGCGCGGCGGCTCCGCGCTCGGCGCGGCCCGCGTGCTGACCGCTGAGGACCTGCCTGGCGCCATGATCGGCTGCTTCGCCTATGGGGACACAGCTCTGGTCGAGCGCTGTATCACCGGCACCGAGATCACCGTCGGCGTGTTTGATCACGGCCGGGGACCGGAAGCGCTCCCGGCCGTGGAGATCCTGCCGGTCGGCGGCGCCTACGATTACGCCGCCCGGTACACCACCGGCCAGACGGAGTTCTACACGCCCGCCCGGCTCCCGGCCGACGTGGCGGCCGCCGCCGCCGATGCGGCCATCACGGCCCACAACGTGCTCGGCCTTCGGGACCTGTCCAGGACAGATCTCATCGTCGCGGACGGCCAGGTGTTCTTCTTGGAGGTCAACGTCGCGCCCGGCATGACCGAGACGAGCACCCTGCCGATGGCCTTGGAGGCGGCGGGGCTCGATCTCGGCGTGGCCTGCCGTGACTTGCTCTGCCTGGCCGCCGCACGGGGAAACTGACCCGTCTCGGCTCCACGCGCCCGCGATCTGGCCGGTCGTAGCGTTGATCCGGTTGAACGCGACAGGCTGAACTCGCGCCCCGCACGCCGATTTTCGCCACTCGCTTCCCGCACATCGCCCTCATCAACTTCGCTCGGCGTCTGGCTGTTCGGCCAAGCGTGCAGCCGGGAAGGCATCCTCTGACGGGCCGCTAGGCTCGGGCCGTGACTTCACGCAAGAGCTTCGGTAGTGACAACCACGCGGGCGCACACGAAGCGGTCCTGCGCATGATTTCCGCTTCTAATGCCGGTGACGCGCACGCCTACGGCGCCGATCCGTGGACCGTGCGGGCCGCCCGCGAGCTGCGGGACATTTTCTCCGCGCGTGGCGGTGTCTATTTCGTGTTCAACGGCACGGCCGCCAACGTGCTCGGCCTCAGCCTGCTGCTGCGCCCCTACGAGGCCGTTATCTGCGCTGAGACCGCGCACCTGAACGTGGATGAGTGCGGCGCCCCGGAGCGGGTGCTCGGCAGCAAGCTGCTGCTGGTTCCCTCGCCGGACGGGAAGCTGACCCCTGATCTCATCGCCAGCCGACTGGGTGGTCGTCGTGACGAGCATCGGGTCCAGCCCCGCGCGGTGGCCATCACTCAGGTCACCGAGCTCGGCACGTGCTACGCGATCGACGAGCTCCGGGAGCTTGGCGAGTTCTGCCGCGCCCAGGACCTACGGCTGTACATGGACGGGGCACGGCTGGCGAACGCGGCGGCCGCCCTCGGCTGCGACCTGGCGGACCTCGCCGGCCCTGTGGACGTGCTCAGCTTCGGCGGCACCAAGAACGGTGCCGTGGGCGCCGAGGCAGTCGTGGTGATGGCGGACGGCCTGGACGAGGACCTCCCTTACCAGCGCAAGCAGCAGATGCAGTTGGCATCCAAGATGCGCTTCCTCGCCGCCCAGTTCTTGGGCCTGCTAGAGGATGATGTCTGGCTCCGGAACGCCCGCCATGCCAACGCGATGGCCCGGCGCCTGGCCGACGGGGTCCACGGGATTCCCGGCATCGAGTTGCGCCAGCCGGTCGAGTCCAACGCGGTCTTCGCGGCGATGGACCCTCGGGACATTGAGCCCTTGCAGCGCCAGTGGGGATTCCACGTCTGGAGCGAGCAGGAGCATGTCGTGCGGTGGATGACGGCGTTCGACACCTCGGAGGCGGACGTGGATGCGTTCGTCGTCAGCCTGCGTGAAGCGGCCCTGTCTCGCGTCTGACGATTCTGTTTCACGTGAAACTGCCTCAGCACTCCGGGCAGGATCTGGTTTCACGTGAAACTGACGCCGAGTTTCTGACCCCTGTGCTGTTTCAGGCCCCTGTGCTTAGGCGCTCAGCGTCTGGCCCCACTCGGGGGACATGGTGGCCACGATCCGCTCGAGGTCCTCGATGGAGCCGAACTCAACTACGATCTTCCCCTTACGGCGACCGAGTTCGACCTTCACCCGGGTGTCGAAGGCGTCGGACAGCCGGTCCGCCAGATCGCTGAGCGCGGGAGTGAGTGACTGCTTCACCGGAGCACGCCTGGCATTGACCGGGCGGGTGCCACCCAGCGCAACGATCTCTTCGACCGCCCTGACCGAGAGTCCCTCCGCCACTATCCGGTGAGCGAGGTGATCCTGCGCTTCCGGGTCATCCAGCGTGAGCAGGGCCCGGGCGTGTCCCGCGCTCAGCACGCCTGCGGCCACCCGCCGCTGCACGGCGGGCGGGAGGTGCAGCAGTCGCAGTGTGTTCGAGATGTGCGGCCGCGAACGGCCGACCTTGCGGGCCAGTTCCTCGTGTGTCGCACCGAAGTCATCCAGCAACTGCTGATAAGCCGCGGCCTCCTCCAGCGGGTTGAGCTGCTCTCGGTGCAGGTTCTCCATGAGTGCGTCCCGGAGCAGATCGTCATCCGCGGTCGCGCGCACGATCGCCGGGATCTGCTCGAGTTCCGCTCGCTGGCATGCACGCCAGCGACGTTCTCCCATGATCAGCTCGTAGTGGCCCGGCATGACCCTGCGGACCACGACGGGCTGGAGCAGGCCAACCTCACGGATCGACGCGGCCAGCTCGTCGAGTGCCTCCTCGTCGAAGGCCTGCCGGGGCTGACGCGGGTTGGGCGTCACCGAGCCGATCGGCAGTTCCTCGAAATAGGCGGCGCCTAGTGCATGCTCCTCGGGCCCGCCTGGCCCAGCCAGGCCACCCACCGTGTCCGTGGCACCGCGGGTGCGTGGTACTCCCGGAGGCGCCGCGGATGATCCCGGCGGGGCAGTCGGTATCAGCGCGCCCAGGCCCTTGCCGAGCCCTCGCTTCTGCTGAGCCATCACGTCTCCTCGCAGTGCAGTCCGTGCCGACGGTCCCTCTAGTGAGCATGTCATCCCGCGGCGGATCTGCAGCCCTTCGGACAACATCCGGCAGATTCGGTGCCTGGCCTCCGGGCCACCAGGACGGCGACCCGCTCAGCCGGCGCGGTTCATCGGGGCCGCCCCGTGCGCCATCTCCCGGGCCGCTTCCAGATAGGCCAGGGCGCCACTGGATCCGGGGTCATATGTCATCACCGACTGCCCATAACTCGGTGCCTCGGACACCCGGACATTACGCGGAATGACGGAGCCAAGCACCACATCCCCGAAATGCTCCCGGACCTCCTCCGCCACCTGGGAAGCCAGACGGGTCCGCGAATCGTACATGGTCAGCAAGATCGTCGAGACAGACAGGGTTGGGTTCAGGTGGCTCTTGACCAGGTCCACGGTCCGCAGCAGTTGCTCAAGTCCCTCGAGCGCGTAGTACTCGCACTGAATCGGGATAAGGACCTCTTCGGCGGCGACGAGCGCGTTGACTGTCAGCAGGCCTAGCGACGGAGGGCAGTCGATCAAAATGTAGTCGAGCTGTGACGAATCGTAAGCAGAAAGAGCCCGCGACAGCCGCGACTCCCGCGCCACCAGAGGCACCAGTTCGATCTCTGCGCCAGCGAGGTCGATCGTGGCCGGGGCGCAGTACAGCAGCGGGATGTCCTCTACTGCCCGGATAATCCCGGCCAGTGGCCGGTCCTCGACAAGGACGTTGTAGACGGACATGGTCCCGGCCCGGTGGTCGATGTCCAGAGCGGTGGACGCGTTTCCTTGCGGGTCCAGGTCCACGACAAGCACCCGCGAACCGTGCTGCGCCAGCGAAGCAGCCAGGTTGACCGCCGTGGTGGTCTTACCGACCCCGCCCTTCTGATTGGCGATGGTGATGACCCGGCACGCAACGGGCCGGGGCCAGTCCCGCTCGCGCTGGCCGGTGTAGCCTGCCTGCGCGGGCTCCCTTGCCGGAGGATCTGCGGAGTCGCTGTCCGCACCGTCGCTCAACGCCAGTCCTCCACCTCGGGCGGGCACGTCTGCCCGGTCACCGGACTCATACGTGACCGGCCCGGGCACATTACTCTCTCCCCGTCTCCCGGCCATCTCACCCCCGTCTCCCACGGAACTCGCTCCGTCCCCCGGCCCAATACGTGCCCCGGATTCACGTGAAACCGCCGCTGAGACGGCCCGCCGCACGCGCCGGGAGGACGCGGCGTCATCGCGGGAGTCCAGTTGAGCCACCGAGGGCTGCTCCTTGTCCGCGGCCTCTTGCCTGCCGACGCCGAGTGCACGATCCGCTCCCTCCGCTGGCCAGCCGAGACCTCTCACCGCCAGCGGCGGTCGGCCCGTGACCGAATCCCGGGAGTCCGGTCCGGGCGCCTCCGGCCATCCCAGGCCGCTTGCGGAAACCACCGCTGCGCTCCTCTCCTGCCTGGCCCCCCGGCGCTCGCTGTCTCAGTGATCGCCCGCGATCAGCCGGACTACTGTCGCAGCCGGATCGACCTTACCGCCCCCGACGCGGAGAACGGTTGCATCTCGCACGCCCAGACGATGAAGCACCGGCCTGGCTTTAGCCATCTCGCTGGGTGCTCCACTCCCTTTGATGGCCAGGACCAGGCCTCCCGGCCGCACCAGGCCTAGCGCCATCCCGGCCAGCCGCTCCATGGGAGCCACGGCGCGGGCCGTCACGACATCCGCGAGGAGCCTCCCCGCCAGGTCCTCCGCCCGGGCGCAGCGCACCTTGGCGTTGGGCAGGCCGAGCATGCGCACGCAGTCCTGGAGGAACGCCGCGCGCCGTCCCATCCGCTCCAGCAGGGTCACTTCCACGTCCGGCAGCAACAGCGCGAGCACCACCCCGGGCAGGCCGGCACCCGACCCGAGATCGACGAGTGTGGCCGGGTGTGGCACCAGTTCCGCGACGGCCGCGCAATTCAGCACGTGCCTGCCCCACAGCCGTGGCACCTCCCGCGGACCGAGCAGCCCCTTGGCCACGCCCGCGTCGGCCACCAGCCGGACATACTCCTCCGCAGCCGGGAGCAGGGACCCGAACACGGCGCGCGCTTCCGGTGGAGGATCGGGTGCCACTCCCGGCCGGGGTGCGGGCGGCCATAGGGTGGCAGGCCGCCCCGCCGGGTCACCAGGCCCGCCCGGGTCACCAGGCCCGCCCGGGTCACCAGGCCCGCCCGGGTCACCAGGCCCGCCCGGGTCAGCAAGCCTATCCGGGTCGGCAAGCCCGCCCGGGTCAGCCGACAGGAAAAACGACCACCCGGCGGTTCGGCTCTTCGCCCTCGGACTCACTGCGCAGTCCTGCGGCCGCGACGGCATCATGCACAACCTTGCGCTCGAACGGGGTCATCACGGCAAGCCGCTTCGGGATGCCACTGGTCTTGACTTCCTCCGCGGCATCCTGGCCAAGCTCGGCGAGCTCAGAGCGGCGGCGAAGCCGGTACCCGCCGACATCCAGCATGATCCTGGTCCGCATGCCGGTTTGCCGGTGCACCGCCAGCCGGGTCAGCTCCTGCAGTGCTTCAAGCACCTCGCCGCGCGGACCGATCAGCTCCTGCAGCGTCGCGCCGACCACCGAGACCAGCGCGCGGTCCCCCTCGACGTCCATGTCGATGTCACCGTCGAGGTCGGCCACGTCAAGCAGGCCTTCAACGTAGTCCGCGGCGATCTCGCTCTCCTGCTCGAGATCCGCGGGATCGGCAGACTCTGGCCGAGCTTCGTCCGCGTCCTCACCCTGGGCAGATGTGAGATCTTCACCTTCGTCGGTCTCCGAGGCCGCCGGTTCCAGATCCTCCAGCTCCAAATCCGCCGGGTCATCCAGGTCGTCCGGCTCACTCAGATCGTCCGGCTCACTCAGATCGTCCGGCTCACTCAGATCGTCCGGCTCACTCAGATCGTCCGGCTCGTCGAGGCCGATCTCCAGGGCAGCCTCCCCGTCGATGGGTTCGCTGTTATCCTCCACGCCGGCCACCAGCGGCAGGCCCGCTACATCGTCGCTGGTCACGGTAGGGGTCTTCTCCCCTTGGCTCACGACCGGGTCCTCCTTGCTCCGGATCCGTACAGTCCAGGCGCCATGCGGTCCGGGATCTGGTTCCGCCGCCTCACCGCTTGCCAGAGCGCCGGCTACGCGGCTGGCGCACCGGCTGCTGCCTGACGAGCTTAGTCTCGGGCGGGGGCGGTTCCGGCTCGGGTTCGGCCCGGCCCTTGACCAGCCTGCGCAGCGCGCCACCGGCGCCGCTGCTGCTGCCGTTGGCGGCCGCATCGGTTTCCCTCTTGCCCGTTGTTGCTCCAGCAGGCTTGGCCGCCCCTGACGGCTTGTTGCCCCCCCGGAGTTGGTTCACGGGCATCCTGCCTGCGGGCTTCGTCGGCGCCTTGGCTACGGGCTTCACGGACTGCTTCCCCGCTGCGGACTGCTTCCCCGCTGCGGACTGCTTCCCTGCCGCGGACTGCTTCCCTGCCGCGGACTGCTTCCCTGCCGCGGTACCAGTACCGCCGGCCGCGCCCGCCGGAGCCGGGGTCAGCGGCGGGAACCTCTTGAACAGCACGTGCTGCTGGCCAAGCGTCCACACGTTCGTGGTCACCCAGTACAGAACGAGCCCGAATTGCCAGTACAGGCCCGAGAGTGCGAAGACCGGCACGATGTAGGCCATGAACTTCTGCGAGGACGCCATCGGGTTGTCGGGCGTCATCTGCGGCGTCATCCCGCGCTTCGTGCTCTGCCGCACGGTCAGGAACGTCGTCGCGGCACTGATCAGCACGGTGATGATGATCACCAGCCTGCTGGCGTTCGAGATCGGGTACAGCGTCAGGGGCTTGAGCGACCCCAGGAACTTGTCCGCCACCGTGACGCCGAAGATCTGCGCGTGCTGGGCACTGGCCACCACGGCCCGGGTCAGTCCGTACTTCGGCTGATCCAGCGAGATCGCCCGGAGCACGCCGAACAGCGCGAAGAAGACCGGCAACTGGGCTGCTACCGGCAGACAGCCGGCCAGCGGGTTCGCCCCGTTGTCCTTATACAGCTTCATGGTCTCTTCGTTAAGCTTCTGCTTGTCGTTCTTGTACTTCTTGCGCAGCTCAGCGACCTGCGGCGCGAGCACTGTCATCTTCCGGGTCGCGTGCATCTGCTTAATGAACAGCGGCAGCAGCAGCAGCCGCATGATCACGACAAGGACGATGATGGTGAGCGCCCAGGTCAGGCCGCTGGCCGGGCCGAACAGTGCGCCCAGCCCGGCATGGAGGCGCATGATGACCCACGCGACCGCGTAATACAGGGGGTTGAGCGGGTTCACGAGCTAGCTCCTTGCGATGGCGTGGACAGTCGTCCGGCGCGGCGTGGCGGCACCGGGTCGAAGCCACCCCCGTTGAAGGGATGACAGCGGGCGACCCTCCGCACGGCCAGCCAGGAGCCCCGCAACGCGCCGTGTTCCTGCAACGCCTCGAACGCGTACGCGCTGCATGAGGGTGCGAAACGGCACCGGGCCGCCATCAGCGGACTGATGAACCGGCGGTAGCCGCCGATGAGTGCCAGCAGCAGGCGCGCGCCGACTGACGGCCGCGCACCGGCGTACCGGTAGCCTGACCTGGTCATCGGCTCAGCGCCCCAACCTGCCGCCGCAGCAATGTGGCTATCACCAGGTCAAGTTCGGCGGCGAAATCCGCCTGGCGCGCGGTCGCGGCCCGTGGAGTGGCTCTGACCACAAGCAGGCTACCTCCCGGCAGCGACTCCAGGTACCCGAGCATGGCCGAACGCAGCCGACGCCGCACCCGGTTCCGCACCACGGCGCCCCCCACCGCGCGGCTGACCACGAATCCCACCAGGGCCGGCCCTTCAGCGCCGGGCCGGATGAGCAGGTGGCCGGTCAGCAGCTTGCGGCCCGCCCGGCTGCCGCCGCGAACGGCGGCCGAGAAGTCTTCCCGCCGCCGCATCCGGGACTCTGCGGGAAGCACAGATGATCTCCCCCGTCGTCGGCAGATGCAGGCTGATCAGACACTGACCCGCGCGCGGCCCTTGCGCCGCCGCGCGGCCAGGACCGCCCGCCCCGCGCGGGTCCGCATGCGCAGCCGGAACCCGTGCGTCTTCGCGCGCCGTCGATTGTTCGGCTGGAACGTACGCTTGCTCACAGGGACTCCAGTGCGGTGCTCGGCTTGTCCCGCCACTACGCCGACTACGCCGACTGCGCATGCGCACGCCGAAGGCGGACCACGGTGGCTGGGTCTGTTAACGGTACGCGCAGCGCTGACCACCGGTCAAACCAGCGGCCCGGCCGGCCAGCCCCAGCGCGCCCGCAACCCAGCCGTTTGCCGAACGTCTACCGAGTACGGCCCATAGGCTGTGGACAACAACTGCGGCCGCAGCAGTGCGGCGCGGATCGCGGCGGTCCATGGGCACTGTTCCGGCGGATTTTGGGTACTCCGCGACATGCGGCGTACACAACCTGTGGACAAAGCTGTTGATCATATGTGGGGGCGCGAGGTGGACGACTGATGAGTGAAGCAGACCTCGCGGCGGTATGGGCCAGGTCTCTGGACGAACTCGCGACCATGCACATCGAGCCGCATCAGCGGGCCTGGCTGAAACTGACCCGGCCGCTGGGGCTGGTCGAGAACACAGCCTTGATCGCGACGCCCAATGAGTTCGTGAAGGAGCAACTCGAAACCAGGCTGCGAGCGCTCATCACCCACGCCCTCTCGCGGGAACTCGGCCGGAGCATCCAGCTCGCGGTGACGGTCGATCCGACCGCCACGGCCATGTCCGCCTTCCCCCCTGCTTCCCCGGCCGAGGACGCCCTGCCACCGGCCAGCGGCGCGGCGCCCGATGGCCGCGGACACCTGGGCTTGGCACCCTCAGCCGGCCCGCGCGGCCTGCTGCGATCACACGAGCACGCCGGCGATGCCGGTCCCGGCTATCCACTGGAACCGGGGCGCGGTCCCGTGCATCGCCCCCTCACGTCGGCCCAGGCTGAGGGCGGGCCCGGCACGGCCACCGCCTTCGACCGGGCCGCATCGTTCGATCCGGTCCGGAACCGAGAACGCCGCGACGCCGCGAACCCTGCGCTGGCCGACTCGTCGCGCCCGACCCAGGCCCGGCTCAACACCAAGTACACCTTCGAGACATTCGTGATCGGCTCGAGCAACCGTTTCGCGCACGCCGCGGCCGTGGCGGTCGCCGAGGCCCCGGCGAAGGCCTACAACCCGCTCTTCATCTATGGCGACTCCGGCCTCGGCAAGACCCACCTGCTCCATGCCATCGGCCACTACGCGCAAAGCCTGTACCACGGCGTCAAGGTGCGCTACGTGAGCTCGGAGGAGTTCACCAACGACTTCATCAACATGATCAGGGATGGCAAGCAGGACGGCTTCCGGCGCCGGTACCGCGACGTCGACGTGCTCCTGGTGGACGACATCCAGTTCCTGGAGAACAAGGAAGGAACGCAGGAGGAGTTCTTCCATACCTTCAATACCTTGCATAACGCGAGCAAGCAGATAGTCATCTCCAGCGACCGCGCGCCCAAGCGCCTGGTCACCCTGGAGGACCGGCTGCGCAGCCGGTTCGAGTGGGGCTTGCTCACGGACGTGCAGCCACCGGAACTCGAGACGCGCATCGCCATTCTCCGCAAGAAGGCGGTGCAAGAGGGGCTCAACGCGCCCCCCGAGGCCCTGGAGTACATCGCCAGCCGGATCTCCACCAACATCCGCGAGCTCGAGGGCGCCCTCATCAGGGTGACCGCCTTCGCGAGCCTCAACCGGCAGACGGTCGACCTCCAGCTCGCGGAGATCGTCCTGAAGGACCTCATCCCCGAGGCCCAGGGCCCCGAGATCACGGCCGCCACCATCATGGGGCAGACGGCCTCGTACTTCGGGTTGTCCATTGACGACCTGTGCGGCACGTCGCGCTCGCGGGTCCTGGTCACCGCCCGGCAGATCGCCATGTACCTGTGCCGCGAGCTGACCGACCTGTCGCTGCCGAAGATCGGGCAGCAATTCGGCGGGCGGGACCACACCACCGTCATGCACGCGGACAGGAAGATCCGGTCCCTGATGGCGGAACGGCGGTCCATCTACAACCAGGTCACCGAACTTACCAACCGCATCAAACAACAGGCGCGGTCCGGGTGAACAACCACAGAACAGTGCCGCCCGTCACAATCGGTACACACAGGCTGTGGACATCTCTGTGGACAGGCTTGGGACGAACAGAGGACAACTCCAAGAAAACAGGGGGCATCCGCTGGAAAACTGGCGGCCAAACGGCCGCCGTGCACAGCGCATCCCCTGTCGCGCCCCGCTGCCGCACAAGTTCTGTGGACGGAAACTTGGGCCCTGACCTGGGGAATCAGGCTGTATCCCCAGTGTCCACCGACCCTACGACGACTACTTGTCTTTATCTCGCTGAATGGCAACTACCCAGTAGGCCGGCCGACCGCGCATCCAGCCATCAACGGCCGGGTTCCGGCACCGGCCCAGCCATGGCTTGGCATACCCGGCGGCCCGGCCGCTCGAACCCGATCGCAACGCCAGAACGCACATTTTCCAGAACGGGAGGCACCTTCCTGTGAAGATCGAGGTGGAACGCGACGTGCTGGCCGAGGCAGTGGCCTGGACGGCCCGCGCCCTGCCCGCCCGCCCGGCCGTCCCGGTGCTGGCCGGCATGCGCCTTCAGGCGGAGACGGAACTCACCCTGTCCAGCTTCGACTACGACGTGTCCGCGCAGGCTCGCGTCCCAGTGTCCACGGCCGAAGAAGGCGTCGCGCTCGTGTCCGGGCGCCTTCTCGCTGAGATCACCCGGAGCCTTCCTGCCCGGCCGGTGGATATCAGCTCGGACGGCGCACGTACCACCCTGACCTGCGGAAGCGCTACGTTCTCGCTGCTCACCATGCCTGCTGAGGACTATCCGACACTGCCGGAGATGCCCGCCCCGGCCGGCACCATAGGCAGCGACGCATTCGCCTCGGCGGTTGGCCAGTCCGCGGCGGCCGCAGGCCGCGACGACACGCTTCCCGCGCTGACTGGCGTCAGGATAGAGATCGAGGGTGACACCCTGACCCTCGTGTCCACGGACCGGTACCGCTTGGCGATCAGGGAACTGCGGTGGAGCCCATCACGGCCAGACCTGTCCGCCTCCGTCCTCGTGCCTGCCCGCGCGCTGGCTGACACCGCCCGCGCGCTGACGGCGGGCGCGGAGGTGTCGATCGCCCTCGCGCTACCCGGTGAGGAAGGGGCCGGCGGCGAAGGCATGATCGGGTTCGAAGGTGCCGGCCGCCGGACCACGACCCGGCTGCTCGGCGGCGATTTCCCCCGCTACCAGGCACTCCTGCCCAGCCACGTGAACGCGGTCGCCGAGCTCGCGGCCGGCCCGTTCGCCGAGGCGGTCAAGCGGGTTGCGCTCGTCGCCGAACGCAACACCGCCGTGCGGCTGTCCTTCTCCGCGGGCCAGCTGGTCCTTGAAGCCGGGACAGGCGACGAAGCCCAGGCGGTCGAGGTCCTGGAGGCGGGCTATGAGGGCGACGACATCCAGATCGCCTTCAACCCGCAGTACTTGCTGGACGGCCTCACCGCGATCGACTCGGACGTCGCCAGGATCGCGTTTACCGAGCCCGGCAAGCCCGCGCTGATCACCGGCAAGCCCGCCCCGGACGAGCAGCCCGACTACCGGTACCTGCTGATGCCGATCCGGCTCGGTGCCTGACCGGGTCGGCCTGAACGCGTCGCTTTACTTCGGCAAGTCCGTTGGGGCGGCCCTTCAATGCGGTCGAGGGCCGTCAGCAGCCAGTCAAAGGGCCGTCAAGGACCATCAAGGGCCGACAACGCCTGACACTGACGCTGGCAGTCCTCACGGGTAACCTTTGCAGGTGTGCACCTGACCCGCCTCGCGCTCATTGACTTCCGGTCCTATGCGGCGGCGGACCTAAGTCTCGAGCCGGGCGTGAGCACCCTTCTAGGCGCGAATGGCCAGGGCAAGACGAACTTTGTCGAGGCGGCGGCCTATGTCGCGACGCTGGGCAGCCACCGCGTCGCCGGAGATGCGCCGCTGGTGCGGAGCGGTGCGGAGCGGGCCATCCTGCGCGCGGCGATCACCTCTTCAGAGCGGGACAGCCTGGTGGAGATCGAGGTCAACCCGGGGCGGGCGAACCGGGCCCGGCTGAATCGCGTGCCTGTGCCGCGCCCCCGCCAGGTGCTCGGGGTGCTGCGCACAGTGCTGTTCGCGCCCGAGGACCTGGCCCTGGTCAAGGGCGACCCCGAGCAGCGCCGGCGGTACCTCGACGAACTTCTGGTGGCCAGCGCGCCCCGTTACGCGGGCGTCCGGGCCGACTACGAGCGGGTGGTCCGGCAGCGGACAGCGCTGCTGAAATCGGCCCGGACGCGCTCGGGCTCGCGTGAGTTCGCCCGGGCCGGTCGGCCACGTCGGCCACGCAACGGCGACAGCGAGCGAGAAGAAGGCGGCGGGGAGGGGATGGGGCTGGCCGCCGCGCTCGATGCCTGGGACGAGCATCTAGCCCTGAAGGGTGTCGAGCTGCTGGCAGGCCGGATCGAGCTGACCACCGCGTTGCGCCCGCTGATCGCCAAGGCCTACGCCGAGGTCTCCGGTGGGGCCGACGAAGTCAGCATCAACTACCGCCAGTCTGGTCTTGGGGCGGGGGGTGATGCTGGTCCCGGCGGTGGCGCTGGTCCGGGTGGAAGTGCTGGTCCCGGGAGCGGTGACGGGCTCGGGGAAACTACTGGTCTGGAACATGGTGCTGGCCTGGCGAACGGTATCGGGTCCGGAGTTGACCGGGGGGCGCTCGCGGACGGGTTGCGTGAGGCGCTGGCCCGGGCCCGGCCCGACGAGTTGGCCCGCGGAGTCTGCCTGGTCGGCCCGCACCGGGACGAACTGGAGTTGCGGATCGGCGACCTGCCGACCCGTGGCTACGCGAGCCACGGGGAATCGTGGTCCATGGCGCTCGCGCTGCGCCTGGCCGGCTACGAGCTGCTGCGTGCGGGTGGCGACGACCCGGTGCTGCTTCTGGATGACGTGTTCGCCGAACTGGACACCGGCCGCCGGGAGCGGCTGGCAGGCTTGGTCGGCGGGGCCGAACAGGTACTGGTCACCGCCGCGGTGGCCGCCGATGTGCCCGGCGTGCTGGCGGGGACGCGGTTCGAGGTGGCCTCGGGGGTGATCACCCGTGCCTGATGACGATCCGGCGGAGCGCGCACGGCTCGCCCGTGAGGCCCTGGCCGGGGCGAAGGCCGACGCGAAGGCCCGCGGCGAGGCCCCTATCGGCGCGATTCATGCTGACCGGCTCTCCGGCGAAGACTCCCGCGCCGACCGGCCCGCCCGGCTGCGCGGCTCACGACGGGCCCGCCGGGATGATCCGCAGCCGCTGCAGGCCGCTATCGACGGGCTCATCGATGACCAGGGTTGGCGGACGGCCACCGCCGTGGGCTCGGTATTCGGCCGCTGGGACCAGATCGTGGGGGCCGACCTCGCCGCGCACACCCGGCCTGACGGGCTTACCGAGGGTGAGCTTGTCGTGACCGCTGACTCCACAGCGTGGGCAACCCAGGTGCGGCTGCTCGCCGCCACGCTGATCCGAAGACTGAATTCCGAACTCGGGGATGGCACCGTCACGAGGGTGAAAGTGCGTGGACCTGAGCAGCCGCGGCGGGCCGGCGAGTGGAGGGTACGCGGCGGCCGGGGACCGCGTGACACTTACGGCTGAGACGGAGGGTCCTCCCAGGTAAAATGTAAGAGCGCCGCTCGGGCAGGCAGATGGCTGAGGGGACCTGCACGGCCCAGTGCGCGCGTATCACTTCCAGGAGGCTTGCTCTTGTCCTACGACGCACGTTCGATCACGGTCCTCGAGGGCCTTGAGGCGGTGCGCAAGCGTCCCGGCATGTACATCGGCTCGACCGGTGAGCGTGGCCTCCACCATCTGGTGCAGGAGGTCGTTGACAACGCGGTCGACGAGGCGCTCGCCGGGTACTGCGACCGGATCGACGTCACCTTGCTTGCTGATGGCGGCGTCCGGGTTGCCGATGACGGCCGTGGCATCCCCGTTGACGAGCATCCGGTGGAAAAGCGGCCCGCGGTTGAGGTCGTGCTCACCACCCTGCACGCCGGCGGCAAATTTGACGGCAAATCCTATGCGGTCTCCGGTGGCCTGCATGGCGTCGGTGTCTCGGTGGTCAATGTCCTGTCGGCGCGGCGTGAGGTCGAAATCCGGCGCGACGGATATGTCTGGCGGCAGACGTATGAGATGAGCCATCCAGTTACCCCACTCACCAGGGGTGAGGCTACTGACGAGACCGGCACAATCATTACGTTCTGGCCTGATGGTTCGATTTTCGAGACCCTGGACTGGAATTTCGAAACGCTGTCACGTCGGCTCCAGGAGATGGCGTTCCTCAACCAGGGCTTGGCCATCACCCTGACCGATGAGCGGCCGGAGCACATCAACGGCGAGCCGCGGCTGGTCAGGTACTGCTACGAAGGCGGCATCGCGGACTTCGTGCGCTACCTGAATGCCTCGAAGGAACCCGTGCATGCCTCGGTGATCGACTTCGGCGAGGATGGTGACGGCATCTCGGTCGAGATCGCGATGCAGTGGAACGCGTCCTACGCCGAGTCGGTGCACACGTTCGCCAACACGATCAACACGGCCGAGGGCGGCACCCACGAGGAGGGGTTCCGCGCCGCGCTCACCACCATCGTGAACCGGTACGCGCGGGAACAGAAACTGCTGCGCGACAAGGACGAGAACCTGACCGGGGAGGACGTGCGCGAGGGCCTCGCCGCGATCGTCCACGTCAAGCTGGCCGAGCCGCAGTTCGAGGGCCAGACCAAGACCAAGCTGGGTAACACCGAGGCCAGATCGTTCGTGCTGAAGGTCTGCAACGACCATCTGCGGGACTGGTTCGAGCGCAATCCGGGTGAGGCCAAGGACATCATCACCAAGGCCACCCAGGCGGCGCGGGCCAGGATCGCCGCGCGGCACGCCCGCGACCTGACCCGCAAGAGTCTGCTGCAGTCCACCTCACTGCCGGGCAAGCTGGCCGATTGCCGGTCCGGCGACCCGGCCCGGTGCGAGATCTACGTGGTCGAGGGTGACTCGGCCGGCGGCTCGGCCAAGAAGGGCCGGGACTCGGAGTTCCAGGCCATCCTGCCGCTCCGGGGCAAGATCCTGAACGTCGAGAAGGCCCGTATCGACCGGGTGCTGAAGAACAACGAGGTCCAGGCGATGATCACCGCGCTGGGCACGGGCATCCACGACGACTTCGACATCTCCAAGCTTCGCTACTACAAGATCGTGCTGATGGCCGACGCCGACGTGGACGGCCAGCACATCACCACGCTGCTGCTCACCCTGTTGTTCCGGTTCATGAAGCCGCTCATCGAGGCCGGGCATGTGTACCTGGCTCAGCCGCCCTTGTACAAGATCAAGTGGGACGGGCGCGGAGTCCGTCCTGATTACGTCTACTCCGACCGGGAACGCGACGCGGTGATCGAGGCGGGGATCGCCGCCGGGCGCAAGGACCCCCGGCCGCGGGACGGCATCCAGCGGTACAAGGGTCTCGGCGAGATGAACGCGTCCGAGCTGTGGGAGACCACCATGAACCCGGCGAACCGGGTGCTCCGGCAGGTCACGCTCGATGACGCGGCGCAGGCCGACGAGCTCTTCAGCGTGCTGATGGGCGAGGACGTGGAGGCCCGCCGGGCGTTCATCCAGCGCAACGCCAAGGACGTCAGGTTCCTCGACATCTAGATCCGCCGGGGGACGCCCCGCGCGAACACCCCGGGGCTCAGGAGACCTGGCCCCAGCCAGACACGGGAGAGGTTAGTACGTGACCGACGTGGATTCGGGAGACGCTCCGCTGCCGCAGCATGACCGGACCGAGCCGGTCGACATCCAGGTCGAGATGCAGCGCAGCTATATCGACTACGCGATGTCGGTGATCGTCGGCCGCGCTCTGCCTGACGTCAGGGACGGGCTCAAGCCGGTGCACGTCCGCGTGCTCTACGCCATGTACGACGGTGGGTACCGGCCCGAGCGCGGCTACTCCAAGTGCTCACGCGTGGTGGGCGACGTGATGGGCCAGTACCACCCGCACGGCGACTCCGCCATCTACGACGCGCTGGTCCGCCTCGCCCAGCCGTGGTCGATGCGGATGCCCCTGGTCGACGGGCAGGGGAACTTCGGCTCCCCGGGCAACGACCCGGCCGCCGCCATGCGGTACACCGAGTGCCGCCTCGCCCCGCTGGCCATGGAGATGCTGCGGGACATTGACAAGGACACCGTCAATTTCCGGCCCAACTACGACGGGCGCGGATCCGAGCCCGTAGTGCTGCCAAGCCGGTTCCCGAACCTGCTCGTCAACGGGTCCGAGGGGATCGCGGTCGGCATGGCCACCAAGATCCCGCCGCACAACCTGCGTGAGGTGGGCGCGGGCGTCCAGTGGTACCTGGACAACTTCGACGCCACCGACGAGGAACTGCTCGACGCGCTGATGGAGCGGGTGAAGGGACCGGACTATCCCACCAGCGGGCTGATCGTCGGCCGCCGCGGGATCCAGGAGGCCTACCGGACCGGGCGCGGGTCGATCACCATGCGGGCCGTGGTCGAGGTCGAGGAGGACGCGCGGGGCCGTACCTGCCTGGTCGTCACCGAGCTCCCGTTCCAGGTCAACCCGGACAACCTGGCCACCAAGATCGCCGAGTTGGTGAAGGACGGCCGGGTCAACGGCATCGCCGACATGCAGGACGAGAGCAGTGACCGGGTCGGCCAGCGCTTCGTGATCGTGCTGAAGCGGGACGCGATCGCCAAGGTCGTGCTCAACAACCTGTACAAGCACACTCAGCTGCAGGACACGTTCGGCGCGAACATGCTCGCGCTGGTCGACGGCGTGCCGCGCACCCTGCGGCTCGACCAGATGATCAGGTACTGGGTCAAGCACCAGATCGAGGTCATCGTCCGGCGCACCCGCTTCCTGCTCCGCAAGGCGCAGGAGCGAGCTCACATCGTGCGCGCGCTGCTCAAGGCGATCGATGCCATCGACGAGGTCATCGCGCTCATCCGGGCGAGCGCATCGGCCGCCGAGGCGCAGCAGGGCCTGATGGAACTGCTGGACATCGACGAGGAGCAGGCCCGCGCCATCCTCGACATGCAGCTCCGCAAGCTGGCGGCCCTCGAGCGGCAGCAGCTCATCGACGAGTACGACGAGCTGATGGCCCGGATCGCCGAATATGAGGCCATCCTCGCCTCGCCGGAGCGGCAGCGGCAGATCGTCGGGGAGGAACTCAGCGAGATCGTCGCCAAGTACGGCGACGACCGGCGGACCAGGATCATCGCCTATGACGGCGATGTGACGGATGAGGACCTCATCGCCGAGGAGGATGTGGTCGTCACCATCACCCGCGGCGGGTACGCCAAGCGCACCAAGACGGACCTGTACCGGGCGCAGCGGCGGGGCGGCAAGGGAGTGCGCGGGGCGCAGTTGCGCACCGATGACATCGTCGACCACTTCTTCGTCACCACTACCCACCACTGGATCCTGTTCTTCACCAACAAGGGCCGTGTCTACCGGGCCAAGGCCTACGAACTGCCCGATACCGCGCGGGACGCGCGGGGCCAGCATGTGGCGAACCTGCTCGCCTTCCAGCCCGACGAGCGCATCGCCGAGGTGCTCGCGCTGCGGGACTACTCGCTCGCGCCCTACCTCGTCCTCGCGACGAAGTCCGGGCTGGTGAAGAAGTCGCGGTTGACCGATTTCGACTCACCCCGGTCCGGCGGCATCATAGCCATCAACCTGCGTGAAGACGACGAGGTCATCGCGGCTCGTCTCGTCTCGCCCGAGGATGATCTCCTGCTGGTAAGCAAGCAAGCCCAGGCGATCAGGTTCCACGCCACCGACGAGGCGTTGCGCCCGATGGGCCGGGCCACATCCGGCGTGATCGGCATGCGCTTCGCCGACGGCGACGAACTGCTCGGCATGCACGTGGTCCGTGAGGGCGCCGACGTGATGGTCGCTACCGTCGGGGGCTACGCGAAGCGCACCAAGGCTGACGACTACCCGGTGCAGGGCCGGGGCGGCCGGGGTGTGCTGACGGCCAGGATCGTCGAGGCCCGTGGTGAACTCGTCGGTGCACTCATGGTTCACCCCGATGATGAGGTCTTCGCCATCACCTCGGCAGGCGGTGTCATCAGGACCTCCGCAGCGGAGGTTAAGCTGTCAGGTCGGCAGACCATGGGTGTCCGGCTGATGAATCTAGCGTCCGGTGACAGCGTGGTGGCCATAGCCCGCAACGCCGAGTCATTGGATGGTGCCGACGCCGACTCCCTGGACGAGCCCGAGGAAGGGCCTGAGGCCGGGGAAGCCCCTGAGGCGGGGGAAGTCCCTGAGGCGGGGGATGTCACGGAGGCAGCTGAGGATCACGGTGAGATGACAACCGGTCCGGGGGACGCAACGTCTTGAACCGTGGCGGAGTCTAAGGAGTAGTCGATTGGGTAACCAATCGGATGGCCATGCGCCCCTGACGAGAGCGATTCCTCCCATTGGGGATAACCTCGTCTCGTAGAAGACTTCCGGAGGAGGACGGGTGGACCAACGTGTGGAGCCACCGTCGTGGCTGCCGGACGGAGCGGCAGGCTCGGATGCGAAGGGTCTGGCCAGCGACGACTCGGTATCTGACGGCCCGGACGGCGATCGCCTGGACAGCGATGACCCGGTAACCATTGGCTCAGTCAGTCGTGATCCGGCCAGCTACAATGCTGGCAGCTACAAGGCTGCCAGCCACGATCCGGCCAGCGATGATCCGGCCGACCATGATCCGGTCAGCTACGATCCGGCCAGTTACGGAACTGCCAGCCGTGATCCGGTCAGCTACGATCGGGCCAGTTACGGAACTGCCAGTTACGGAACTGCCAGCCGTGATCCGGTCAGCTACGATCCGGCCAGTTACGGAACTGCCAGCCGTGATCCGGTCAGCTACGATCCGGCCAGCTACGGCTCGGTCGGTGGTCGTCTTGGCCCTCAGGGGTCGGCCATCCCCAGTTCCGCTGGCGACTCGCCCGGCCACGATGTTACGGCCGACGTGAACGCGAATGCATATAACTACACCGGGGAAACCTTGCACCCGAACGGCCAGGACGCCCCGTTCGGGCAGGAGAGCGCGTCAGTAGGCGCGTACGGTCAGGAGAGCGCGCCGGTAGGCGCGTACGGCCATGAAAGCGGCCTTGCGGGCGGTGTGGGCAGCGCGCCGCCGTACCCCGCCCAACTCACGGAGCCAGTCACGAGCGCCGGGAAGACCGGCGACGCCCGTCGGCGGCCCGCCTTCTCCGCGATGCCGCGCAAGACCAAGGCCGGTGCCACCCAGGCCCGCCGGGCTGATCTCGTCCTGGCCCGGCTCGAACCGTGGTCAGTGATGAAGTTCAGCTTCCTGATTTCCCTGGTGGCGTGGGTCATGCTGTTTGTGGCCGTGGCCCTGCTGTGGTTCGCGCTCGACACTCTCGGTGTCTTCGCCTCGGTCCAGAGGACGCTGGAAAGCGTGACCTCCAGTTCGGGCTCGGCCGGGGTCAGCCTCACCAAATGGTTCTCGGCGTCCAGGGTCCTCGGCTACACGATGCTCATCGGCGCGGTGAACATCATCCTGATCACCGCGCTCTCCACGGTGGGCGCCATGATCTACAACCTCGTCACCCACCTCGGCGGCGGGATCGAAGTTACCCTCCGGGAGAGTGACTGACCCGGGCTCCCTTCCGGATGCGGTAATCTTGCGCGGCGGTGTTCCCCGGCGCGCGGGGGGGCCGCCAGATAAGGGCCTATAGCTCAGCCGGTTAGAGCGCATCCCTGATAAGGATGAGGTCGATGGTTCAAGTCCATCTAGGCCCACCCAGACAGCAACGCCTACGCCACTTCCCCGCCGAGAAGCCTGTTCATCTTGTCCAGGGCATCCCAGCGGCTCTCCTCGTCCACATGGGTGTAGATCTCCAGCGTGACCGAGATCCGCGAGTGCCCGAGGATCACCATCGCGTCGCGCGGAGGCACCCGCAGCTTCTTGAGGAGCGAGGCTGTCACATGGCGCAAGTCGTGCAGCCTGATCGGCCGCAGCTTCGCCCCCCGTGCGATGCGCTCGAATGAGCGAGCCAGGTTCCGAGGCTCCACGGGGTGACCGTTCGCTGTGGTGAAGACGAGCCCATACGGGCTCCACTCGGTCGCCGGGCCGCCGAGGATCTGCCGCCCCTCCTGATCGACCAGCCCGTCACGGGCGATGCCGAGCAACGGCAGCTCGCGTGCTCCCGCCCGGGTCTTCACCGGCCCGATCAGAAGCCGACCGCGAACGCGAATGACCTGTTGCCGAACGCGGATGACACCCGCGCCGAAGTCCACGTCACTCCAGCTCAGTCCGAGCACCTCGCCGCGGCGTAGGCCGTACACGAGCAGGAGCACGAACGCGGGGTAGAGCGGATCACCGCGAGCGGCGTCCAGGAACCGGCGCGCTTCGTCGGCCGACCATGGGCGCCGCTCTTTCGACTGAACCGGGGGCAGCGTGGCGAGTCGTGCGACGTTGCGCGTGATCAACTCCTCGCGCGTTGCGCGCGTGAGCGCGGCGCCGAGAACCATTCGCATCACGTGGACCTTCGCAACTGAGTCCCCACCCTTGAGGCGACTGTTGAGATACGCCTGAACATGCGGGACTGACAGCCGGTCGAGCCGGTAACGGCCAAGACCAGGCTTCAGGTACAGCCGTATCATCTGCTCGTACTTC